>Ga0126371_10000740_pt1 | contig 27270 bp, 22 predicted proteins | sample PanSoiMetaPlot_4_FD_110145 | JGI IMG/M metagenome (GOLD analysis project Ga0126371, IMG submission 110145) | Tropical forest soil microbial communities from Panama - MetaG Plot_4 | ecosystem: Environmental > Terrestrial > Soil > Tropical forest > Bulk soil | place: Panama | collected 2016-02-17 | reverse complement strand
GCCCGAATAGGCGAAAGCGATCACGCTCTGATGAGATGAACAGAGAAGCCGAGTGTTTGTCTCAGACGCGACTTGTCGCTGGCTCGCCTGCCAATCAGCGAAGCGGCAGCACCGGAATGCCTGCGGCGCTCGATTATCCTTCTGCCGGATCAGCAGCATGCGATTTCGAGCATCTGGCCGCGCCGACAATCGAATCTAAGGGAGAAAAGAAGTACGCCATGCAACTTTCTAACCATGCGGGCAGAAAAGCCCCAATTTTCCATCCACTAAAGGAGAATTCGAAGACATGAAGCGAACATGGTTGACAGCTCCGGTTTTGCTCACAGCTTTTGCCTGGGCAGGAGCGCAAACAGCTGGATCAGGTGGATCGGTAATTGGAGGAAGCAGCACAAGCGCCGGTTCAAGTACTACAACTAACGGCGCAGCCACAATGGGCTCTCACAACAGCACGGCAGCAGGAACTCCAACCGGCACAGCCGCCGGTCCAATGAACGCGACCCCAACTGGACAAACAACGACCACGAATCCGAGCAGCAGCACCACTACTATGAACTCGACCGGAGTTGGTTCGACCTCTGCGAATCAGAACACCACCGGAACGGTGGGTACGACACGAACCTCGACTACTCTAGGTACAACAACCGGAACCACATCGACCTTGCCAAGCACGAGCACGACGGGATCCGCAGGAAGCACCGTTGGATCCACTGGAACGACGGGCACGAGCGCAACGGGAACCACCGGAACGACGAATTCCATGGGAGCGACGAATTCTACGGGAACAACTGGCAATACTACCGGCGTGAACGGCACGACCAATTGTGCTCAATCGACTCCAGGAACGGCGGGCAGTTCCACTACGAGTCCCGCGGCAACCACTGGTACGACTGGGACAACCTCAACAACTGGAACGGGTTCGACGACCGGAATGAATTCGACGAATTGCTCTTCAACTACAAACTCCACCCTTCCTCACTGATATCACATACACCGCTTCGCTCCAGCGTAGATCTCATGAATGCGCTGGAGCGGAGGGGCATTTGTTCCCTAAGTATCTTTTCCGGTAACACAACTTTACTTTCCTTCCCCTGTTCTCATCTGTAGCATCTTTTTGGCTGCCACTCGCTTGAGGAAAAACCATAAACAATCACGTTCGAGCCGTGGGCACCCGCCAAAAGTGTGGTCGAGCGTGTTCGCAATGGTTCTCTGCGTGGCGAGTGCATCGTTCGCTGCTGATTCACCATCTCCGGTGGATCTGAACAACGGCTTTCAGCAGATGTACAACCTTGACTTCCCGGGCGCGCACCTGACTTTCGCGCAATGGGAGCAGGCTCATCCCGACGATCCCATGGGACCGGTCTCGAATGCGGCCGCATATCTGTTCGCCGAGTTCAACCGGCTGAAGATTCTGGAGTTCGACCTCTTCACACAGAACGACAAGTTTGAAAAGCGCCCCAAGCTTTCGCCCGACCCGTGGGTAAGAGCCTCTTTCGAGAATGAGCTGCAGCGCGGCGATCGCATCGCAAATCGGCGCCTCCAGATAACTCCGAATGACCTTCACGCGCTGTTTTCCCTCGTGATGATCAATGGCTTGCGCAGCGACTACACAGCCATGATTGAGAAGAAGAATCTCCTCGCGCTCAATTACACAAAGAGCTCGCGAGCAATGGCGGAAAAACTGTTGGCTGCGGATCCGTCGTACTATGACGCGTACTTGGCCATCGGCGTGGAAAACTACTTGCTGAGCTTGAATCCTGCTCCGATCCGCTGGATCCTGCACATCGGCGGTGCGCAGACCGATAAGGCGGAAGGACTCCAGAAGTTGCGTCTGACAGCCGAGAAGGGACACTACTTCGCTCCATTTGCGCGATTGTTGCTAGCGGTTGCGGCGCTGCGAGATAAGGATCGCAGTACAGCGCGTGAGCTCCTCGCCGGATTGTCACGCGAATTTCCGCAGAATGACCTCTACCGCAAAGAACTGGCTAGGATTCAACCTTAGAGCCAATTTCCCCTCCTGTTTTTGGCAGAGCTACGGCCGAGGGCGGAAGTGAGCGGCTCACAGTAGCTTCTCAATGGCGTCAATCGCTGTCTTCAAACGTTGTTGTGGGCTTCCGTAGACAAACGTCCACCGCAATTGTCGCTCTTGCAGCTCATCGCGGAACCGGTTTGTCATCCATTGGCGCAGGTGCTCACCATCTCGCAATCCATCCTGCGTGAAGGGAATGTCGCAGTCGGTGAGTAGATAGAGGTCATAACGGCGCTGGCTGGCGATCTTCTCGACCTCGGGAGAGCAAGATCCCATGTAGCGCTCTTGCCAAATACAGGTTGCGAGAACGTCGGTGTCGCACACCAACACGCGATTCGCAGTTTGGGCTAGCTGATCCTCAAGCTCGACTTGCTTCTGTGCGATGTGGACAAATTCTTCCTTGCTCCACTGGTAATCGAAGAGTACTTCGCGTCCTACGCTGACTTCGGTGTACTGGCGTCCATATTCGGGAACCCAGACTGTCTTGAAATGCGCTGCTAGTTCCTGCGCGAGCGTTGTCTTGCCGGTGGATTCCGCGCCGACGATCGCAACGCGCTTAATCATGCGGTCACTTCCTGGCTGCCTTGAATTTGGCGATCAGCCATTCTCATCTGCCATTCGCGCAAGCCTACGATGCACATGCCGAGAAAGACTGCGTAGAGAAGGCTGGTGAGATACAGTCGTTTGTAAATGTAAAGTGCGATGTAGATTACGTCGACTGCAATCCACCACCACCAGTTCTCAATGACCTTGCGCGTGAGCATGTACTGGGCGGTAAGGCTCATGGCAGAAGTAAGTCCATCCCACAATGGAACGGTGCTATTAGTGTATCTACGAAGGAGCTCGTAGACGACGACCGTGCCCAATGCGGTGAGTGCAAGGTAGACGATCATGCCTCTCTGTGAGGTTCGGCTGACCTTCAGCCGTGAATGCGCGACCCCGCCGTGCAGCCAATTCCACCAGCCGTAGATCGAGATCGAGATGTAAAACCACTGCAGGAGGGAATCGGCATACAAGCCTGAACGCCAGAAGACGACGACGTAGAAGATGTTATTGGCGATTCCTGCAGGCCAATTCCAGACGTTCTCCTTCACCTGAAGCCAGACGCAGGTCGCTCCTGTAACGAAGCCCAAAAGTTCGGTCCAATTCAACATTCAGGCAGGAAAGGTTAACACTCGAGCGGGTCCTGCAAGGTCGCCCAGGACAGACTCTGAATGTAGTCGAGACCCAATGTATTTTCGTCCCAAAACCGGAATCCAAGGCTTCCGAATTCTGTAGCTGCTTTCCGTTTGTAATATTTCTGAGCGAAATCGGAAAGTTAGTCCCGCACAATCAACAACTTATAGTCACTCTCGATTGGTAGGGAGGTTGCAAACAGGCAGGTGGCTGTTCCTGCTCAACCCAAAAAAAACTCCCCGTGAAAATCGGGGGATTCACTAAATACAGGAGACGGTACATGCAACAGCTCTCCAACATTCTGCGATTTATCGTTTTCGGATTCGTTTTGTCGACTACATGCACCCTGCTCGGACAGACGTTGGCGACAGTACAGGGCCAAGTGACCGACCAAAGCGGAGCCGTCGTGCCAAGCGCCACTGTAACGGTGACGAATACCGCAACTTCGATTTCGCAAACCACGAAAACAGATTCGAACGGAAACTACCAGGTGCCGGCGTTACCGATAGGCACCTATGAGGTTGAGGTTCAGGCTTCGGGCTTGGAGAGACAACGAGCAAAAGGCCTGATTCTTGATGTTGGCCGGAACACCGTTCAGAACTTTCAATTGAAGGTGGCTCAGGCAAATGAGGTCGTCACAGTGGAGAGCGAAATCCCGGTGGTTGAATCGACAACCATGACGGTGGGCCAAGTCATGGACCCAAAGAACGTTCAGCAGATTCCCTTGAACGGTCGTCACTTCGTTGATCTCGGGTTCCTTGTTCCAGGAAGTGTAACTCCTCCAGCTAACGGATTTTTGGCGCAGCCCATTCGTGGACAGGGTTCGCTCGCCTTCAATACCGCTGGCCAACGCGAAGATGCTGTGAACTTCATGGTCAATGGCATCAATCTGGCCGATATGACGAATGGTCAGATTACCTTTCAACCTACGATTGCTACGCTGGATGAATTCAAGGTCGACAATTCAAGTTATAGCGCGGAATCAGGTCGTAACTCCGGCGCGATCGTAAATATGGCGACCCGCTCAGGAACCAACAGCTTCCACGGCGAGGCTTTTGATTTCATGCGCAACAATTACTTCGACGCTCGAAACTTCTTCAATAAAGTCGGGGCGCCGCAGTCGCAGTTTATCCGCAATGATTTCGGTGGGGATGTGGGTGGACCGATCATTAAGAACAAGGTGTTCTTCTACGGTTCATATGAGGGGTTGCGGCAACGGCAGGGAATCACTATTAATCAGCAGGTCCTGAGCGCGGCGCAACGAACCGCCGCACTAGCCTCTCCCAGCCCAACTGTGCGCCAACTCGTTCCGTTGATTCCCCAGGCAAATGATTCTTCTGGGACCAAGTTTATTGGCTCGGCATCCGCTCCGGTAAAGCTCGACCAATGGACCGGTGACATCAGCTATAACGTAAGCGAAAAAGACCGGATACACGGTTATTATGCGTTGCAGAAAGACGTCCGTACTGAGCCGACCGACGCAGGTGGTGGAAGCACTGTTCCAGGATACGGCGACCAACGCACCGCACAACGACAGCTGTTCACGTTTGGCGAGAGCCACGTGTTTAGCCAAAGTCTGGTCAACGAGGCACGTCTAGGCTTCAACCGCATCCACATCATCTTTGACCCGATAAACAAAGACGATCCAACGAAGTTCGGCATCAATGGTACGCGCAGCGGACCTGTTGGCTTGCCTGAAATAAATATCCAACAGGGAGGTTTGGACTTCGGAGGCGTGTCCGGATTTCCTCAGGGCCGCGGCGACCTTACTTCCGTAATCAGCGACACTGTGACTTACCTTCGCAGTAAACATACGTTCAAGTTCGGTGGGGAAGGCCGACAAGTGAACGATAACGGAACGTTTAGCCATGACATCGGATTCGTTCAGTTTGCGAATACCACTGATTTCATCAATGGCAACGCGTTACTCTTCACAAACGGCGGAGACGTGACTCCGCATTTCGTACAGCGTGCGCTTGGTTTTTTTGCCATGGACACGTTCAAGCTTGCTTCATATCTCACGCTTGAACTCGGGCTTCGCTACGAGTGGAATATGACGCCATTCGAGAAGGACAACCGCTGGAGTGAGTTCCTGCCATCAACCGCGCAGTTGATTCAAGTGGGATCGTCTGCGTTGCCCTTGTTGTATCAACAGAACAATAAGAACTTCGAACCGCGTCTCGGTTTTGCCTGGGACTTGTTTCATAATGGGAAGACAGTGTTGCGATCAGGTTATGGCTGGGCCGTGGATCAGCCACTTCCAATTACGAACCCGGCGAGCAATCCACCTTTCGTGAACGCGTTGCGTTTCGCAGGAAGCACGTCCAAGCCTTTTACAAGCTTCGCCACTCTGGCTTCAGATGCGGCGGCCGCTGGGGCTGCGGTCAACACAGTGGATCAAAACTTCAAAAACGCTTACGTACAGTCCTACAACCTGAACATTCAACAGGAGATCACGCCTTCGACAGCGGTCATGCTCGGATATTTCGGATCGAAGGGAACACATCTCCGGCAACAAATCAATCTGAACCAGCCGTTCTACACGAACACAACTACAGGCGCTCAGTCACGGCCGTTTCCCACGATTGCTGCGAACAGCCCCATTACTCCCGGGGCCGCGCTTGGCACCAATCTGACTGATCGAGTCAGTAATGGCAATTCGAACTACAACGCACTGTGGGCAACAGCCACACGTAGGATGACCAGGAACTTGCAGTTTTCAGCGAACTACACCTGGTCGAAGTCGCTGGATTATGCATCGCAGACGGGATCTGCAGCACCCGAAAACAGCCTAAACGTCCGCGGTGACTATGGCCTGTCGGACTTCGATGCCCGCAACCGATTTGTCTTTAGCGGTCTGTACGAACTGCCATTCACGGGCAACCGGCTAGTCGAAGGCTGGCGTTTAAGCGGGGTCCTCAGTCTGCAGTCTGGGAGTCCCATCACGTTGTTGAACGGCCTCTCGTCTACCACCTTTACTGGTGTGTCGACCAACAGACCTGATCAAATCGGTCCGGTAACGATTGTCAATCGCATCATTACCGATCCTTCGAACTCGCAGGTTGGCCTTATTCAGTGGCTGGCGCCCAATTCCGTATGCGACCCTCGAGCGGGTGCCTGCGCTGCTGGAACGTCGTATGCGTTACCTGTGACTTCTGTGAACGGAGTGAACATCTTCCACTTCGGGAACATGAGGCGTAATTCGGTGCCTGGTCCCGACTTCAAGAACCTGGACCTCGCTTTGGCGAAGACAACGAGAATTACTGAGCGCCTCCGTCTGGAGCTCCGAGCCGAAGCGTTTGATCTTGCCAATCATCCCAATTTCGGCTTTGGCGGTTCAACCCGGACCGCATTGGCGGGCTCCGCATCATTCGGAGTCATCAACTCAACTCGGTTCCCAAATGGAGACTCCGGTTCAGCGCGACAGCTCCAGTTCGCGGCGAAGATGATCTTCTGAATCTTCGGGCACGTAGTAGCCCAGTCCCGGGTCGGGACTGGGCTTTTTCTTTTCGCGAGCGTGAGCTATTTGGGGATTATGGGCTTCTTCTGGCTCTTGCGGTCGTACACGTAGCCACCACCGCCGCCGGCTAGTGCGCCGATCGCGGCGCCCTTCTTCCCGCCGGCGAGTCCGCCGATTGCTGCTCCTCCTAGCGCGGAGCCACCTACAATCATTGCGGATTTCTTTTTGGAACGGCGTTTTGGCACCGTCTTCTTAGCGGCCGTCTCCAGATAGTAGTGACTGGGCGATGCGACCGGTTGTGCGCTTTGCACGAGTCGGGCGCCTCCAAAAGTTTGTGCTGGCAAGCTCATGGCTGCGAGCAACATCGTTGAAAGAACCCATTTGGGCTGCTTCATTAGTTCCTCCCCGAAACAAACAACAGTCCTTGCGCTTCAGCGCCGGCCAGTGTTGTTGTGCGTGAAATTGTTGTGTTGTTGGATGACGCGGTTGAGTCCGGAGTTGGAGACGAACGCGAGCAGCAGGAAACTCAAAGAGGACCGGCGCCCTTCATGCGGGGCTCGTCGAGACGAAATTCCCGGGGGGGGCCAGCGTGTCCCCACTCTAATCGATATTTGCTTTTACAGTTCCGGTTTTAGCAGATCGGAAATCGTTTCGCGCTTGCGTACTATCTTCGATGATTTGCCCTTCACGAGTACTTCTGCGGACCTGAGGCGGGTGTTGTAGTTAGAACTCAGCGACATTCCATAGGCCCCAGCATCAAGGATCGCGAGCAGCTCGCCTTCTGCTACCTCGGGCAGCTCCCGATCGCGGGCGAAGAAGTCGCCGGTCTCGCAGACCGGACCAACGATATCGAACACACTATTGGCAGTGCTCGGCCTTTTCACGGCGGGCACAATCTCGTGATGTGCCTTATACAAGGATGGACGCAACAAGTCGTTCATCGCTGCATCTACCACGACAAAGCGTTTCGCGCCGTTCTGCTTCACATAGACAACGCGAGTGAGCAGCGCTCCCGCAGGTCCGACAATAGTGCGACCGGGCTCCAGCAAGATATGGACCTTCAGCCCATTCAATCCTTGCAGCAGCGCTCGTGCATAGTCTGAAACTCTTGCCTGGAAGTCGAATTCCACCTGAGGTGAATAAGAAATTCCCAAGCCGCCTCCGGCGTCGACGTAGCGAATGTCGTGTCCGCCACTCTTGAGTTCGCGCACGAGGTCGGTCACACGATTCATCGCTGCCATGAATGGTTCTACGCTCAGAATCTGCGATCCGATGTGAACGCTCACGCCTGCCACATCGAGCCACTTGGAGCGGGCGGCTTCTGCGTAGAGATCCCAGGCGCGCTGAATGGGCACGCCGAATTTGTGCTCGCGCAATCCCGTCGAGATGTAAGGATGGGTATCCGCAAAAACGTCAGGATTGACGCGCAAAGCCATGCGCGCTCGTCTCTTCAGCGAAGCTGCGCGTTCCGCCAGCAGAGTCAGTTCGCTTTCGCTCTCTACATTGAAGACAAGAATTCCTGACTTCAAAGCGAGGTCGATCTCATCGCGCGTTTTTCCGACTCCTGAGAAAACGACTCGTCTCACCGCGCTCTTGTCGGTACGGAGTACCCGCTCGAGTTCCCCTCCCGACACTACATCGAAGCCCGCCTTCATCCTGGCGAGCATCTTCAGAATCGTGAGGTTTGAGTTCGCCTTTACCGAGTAGCAGATGGTGTGGGAAACGCGCCGGAACGCAGAGGTGAATGCTTTGAATCGATCTGCGATGTGCGTAGCGGAATAAACATATAGCGGAGTTCCGAACTTCTCGGCGAGCTCAGCGAGCGGCGACTCGTCGCAGAAGAGTTCTGAGGTGCCCTGTCTACGATCATCGTGATATTGGAATGGACGTTGTGGAGTCTTCAAGGCTGGCCGAGAGTTATTTTACTTTAACAGCTAGTACTGTCTCATCATCGAAGGTTGCGCGGGTGCCTCGATGGTTGTCCACAGCGTCGAAGATCGATTGCACGATCGCATCTGCCCGCATCCTGCAGCTTTGCTGTATGACTTCCTCCACGCGCTTAGGGCCGAACTGTTCGCCCGAAATGCTGATCGCGTCCAGAATGCCGTCGCTAACGAGGACGAACACATCATCCGACTCAGCATTCACCGTCACTTCGTCATAGTCCGCATCCTCGAACAGGCCGAGCGGAAGTCCTGTGGTCTCAATGCGGCTGACTACCCCATTCCGGCAAAAGAAGGGGCGAGGGAGACCCGAGTTGGCAAATGTCATTACACGGGAATCGTCGTCCCAAACCGCGTAGGCGAGGCTTACATATTGAGCCTCAATCCTGCGCTCGTTGAGCGACAGATTGATGGCTGACAGCATTTGCGCCGGATTCGGCTCCAATGAAGCAGTCGATCGAAGTAGACCGCTTACCAGCGCCGCATACAGAGCTGCTGGCGCGCCTTTTCCGCTTACGTCACCGAGGACGAGCGCGACCCGCTCGCCGCTGTACTCGAGAAAATCGAACATGTCACCGCCGATCATCAGCGCAGGTTCGAATTTCGCTGCCAGATCGGCGGACTGCAGTCTCGGCAAAGCTTGGGGTAGCAGTCGAACCTGAATCTCGCGCGCCATGGAGAGATCGCGTTCCAGTCGCTGCTCTTCACGCGCGATGCGCTCATACAGTCGCGCATTCTCGATCGCGATCGCGATTTGGCCTGCGAGCGTGGTGAGCGTCCGTACATGGTCCTCGTTGTAGTAGTTGCGGCGCGTACTCTCGAGATCGAGCACGCCAATGGCGCTCTCCTTATAAATAAGCGGAACGCAAAGCTCCGAGCGTGTTTCTGGATTGAGCTGGATATAGCGCGGGTCCTTGCTTACGTCCGGGGCTAACACAGCCGTCTTTTCCTGAACCGCGTATCCGACTAGCCCGCGTCCGAGAGGAATGTCATGTTTGAGGTGGATGTTCTCCTGATAGCGCAGCGAGAAGCGGTGCACGAGCACAGCGCGTTCTGCGTCGACGAGCAAAATGGAAAACATCTGGTACTCGATCACGCGCGTAAGCAGCTCACCAATTCGTTTGAATAATTGATCGACATTCAAAATCGACGTGAGTTCGCGGCTGATCTCGTTGAGGACGGTCAGCGTCTGTGCCTGTCGTGCTACTCGCGTGTAAAGGCGCGCATTTTCGATCGCTGCAGCGATTCGTGAGGCGACAAGTGTCAAAATGCGATTGTGCTCGTCAGTGAAGTAGCTTTCCTTGCTTGCCTGAATATCGATGACGCCGATGACTCGCTTCTTCGCAATGAGCGGCACGGCTAGTTCGGAGCGGACGATCGGATTGGCATTGATGTAACGCGGTTCTTTGCGGACGTCATCGATCAGAACCGAGCTGCGTCGCTCGACTGCCGTTCCCGTGATGCCTTCACCAACCTTTATTTTGAGCCGTTCTATTTCAGGCGTGTGCCCAATCTGGAAACGCATTCGGAGTTCCTGCGTGCGGTCATTCAAGAGAAGGATGGCGAAGATCTCATAGTCGATGACCTGGCGAACCAGCTCCGCCACTCGTCCCAACAGTTTGTCCATCTCAAGCGTGCTGTTGAGAGTGTCGGCAACGTCGATGAGGAAGTTTTCCAGCCTGAGCGAGACATCTGCAGCGATGCCCTCAAGCGCAGTGCTCGCAGGCGTTGTGGTGACTTTGTCCTGCTTGGGCGCACCATTCCCGACCGCCGGTATCTTTGCTTCGGCGGGTGAATTTTGTTCGGGAGATCTAGTGCGAGTGGAACCCATTGTGCAGCCTTTGATGATAGCGCGAGATCGGCGTAAGGTCGCTCTTAATACAGCGAAGTGCGTGCAAGGGGATGCGACCGGAAAAAGAGATGTGATGGGCTAAAACGGCTAAACGGACTTCGCGCGAGCGGACTCGACGATGCCCACACCGCAGCTAGTGCCGATTCGAGTTGCCCCAGCCTCGATCATGGTTTGGGCATCTTCGAAAGTACGAATGCCGCCTGAAGCCTTCACGCCGAGTTTCTCCCCCACAACGCCGCGCATAAGCGAGATGTCAGCGGGAACCGCGCCTGCATGAGAGAACCCAGTGCTCGACTTCACGAAGTCAGCACCGGCTGCAACCGCGAGCTGGCACGCCAAGATCTTTTCTTCGAGGGATAGCAGCACTGTTTCGATTGTGATCTTCAGTAAGGCTCCGTTGTCATGGGCAACTTCCACAAGTCCACGCATGTCTGCCTGCACTCGATCGCGATCACCCGATTTGAGCGCACCAACGTTCATCACCATGTCCAGTTCGCGAGCACCCAGGCGAATGGCGTCTAAAGCTTCATAGCGCTTCACCGTCGTAGTATTCGCTCCAAACGGAAATCCGATCAGACAGCCAACCTTTACGCTGGTCCCTTCCAGAAGCGAGACGGCCAAGGAGACGTAGGTTGGATTCAACATTACGCAATGGAAGCCGTACCCTGCTGCTTCCCGGCAAAGCTGCAGCACTTCAGTGTTGGTGGATTCAGGCTTGAAAAGAGTGTGGTCTATTAGAGCAGCCAGGCGTTGCCAATCCGCTTGCGCCGGAGCTACCGCAATCTGTGGCGCTTCCCAAATCTCGATAGGCATGACCGAAAGATGATTCTAACTCACTCGTCACCCAGCGCGGAGGGCGGAATCACACAGATGTCCGGAAGATTGCGATAGCGCTCGGCATAGTCGAGTCCGTAGCCCACGACAAATTTGTTAGGAATCGTAAAGCCGATGTAATCGCCTTCGATCTTCTGAATCCGGCGAGCGGGTTTGTCGAGTAGTGCTGCGATCTTCAGGCTTCTCGGTTGATGAGCGCTAAGTACCCTCTGGAGATAACTGAGCGTTAGCCCAGTATCGAGAATATCTTCAACCAGAATGATGTTCTGACCCTCTACCGAATGATCGACGTCTTTCAACAAGCGCACCTCACCGCTCTGTTGATGGCCCTTTCCGTAACTCGAAGTGGACAGGAAATCAAACGTCGCATCGAGGCTGATGCAACGGGCCAGATCGGCGAGGAAGATGGTCGCTCCCTTGAGCACGCCAATGAGGACAACCTTCTGTCCGAAAAAATCCCTCGAGATTTGCTCGCCCATCTCCGCAACGCGCTTGGAAATTTGATCCCGCGTGTAGAGAATTTCCAATCCTGTGTGAATCGTCGCAGCGGCCATACCGCGTATTGTGCTCCTCGCACTAAAAGAACAGCAACTGTAAAAACAGAACCAACTACCCATGCGAATCAACGCGGATTTTGGGATTGGACGCAAATTTTTTAAGATTTGAATCTTCAGGTAGGGCCGTAACCATTGCACTTGGGTTTCTAGTGAATCTGCGTCCATTCTTGAATCTGTATTCATCTGCGTAAGATGTTTCGTTTTGCGACGCTAATAAAGTCGGTTGTTTTTGGAGAGACCTCGATTGGCCATGCCGGAATGCAACCAGCTGTGCAATGAAGCCAAGCGCGAGATTCAAGAGATCGATATCCCAGCCCTAAGGACTATGCAGCAGCGGCACGAGGATTTTGATTGATTGACGTATGCGAAACTGACGAAGGCCGGAGGGGACTTATTCCGGTTGCCAAGCACACCGCACGCGGCATCCTTGAGCGTGACACCGATAAGATCACTACGGATAAGAATCGTAGACTCGTTCTCTATTGCGGTGGAGGCAATCGTTCCTCGCTCTCGGTGTGGATGCTCCAAGAAAATGGGTTTCAAAAACGTGTACTCGCTGCTTGGTGGTTGGTCGGCGTGGAGGTCACAATAGCCGCTTACTACTATTCGGCACCGAGTGCACAAGTGAAACCTCATGACAGCGCAACGCGAATTCGTAATTGAGATACTAATGATCAAGCGTCAGGCTGGAAGCGGCGGACCAACAGCTGCTCTAAGGAGATCGCCTTGATTGACTTAAAAGGGAACAAGATCACGTGGCTTGGCCACTCGACCTTTCATATTGAAACAGCTTCAGGCAAGTCGATTCTGATAGATCCGTGGGTGATGAACAATCCTGCTTGTCCCGACGCTAAGAAGAGTTTCAAGAAGATCGATGTAATGCTGTGTACCCACGGGCACGGAGATCACATTGGGGATGCGGTCGAGCTCACGACGGAGCACAATCCAAAGGTTGTCGGAGTATACGAACTATGTCTGTGGCTGCAGAAGAAGGGTGCTAAGCAGATTCTGCCGATGAACAAAGGCGGGTCACAGGTCGTTCAAGGGGTTCGCGTCACGATGGTGCACGCCGACCACTCCTGCGGCATTGAGGACGATGGTCAGATCATCTACGGCGGCGAGCCCTGTGGATACGTGATTGAGATCGAAGGTGGATTGAAGCTTTATCACGCCGGCGACACGAACGTCTTCGGGGATATGCAGATCATCCGCGAGCTCTACGCGCCGGAACTAGTGCTGCTACCGATTGGAGATCTGTTTACGATGTCGCCTCGCGAAGCCGCATACGCATGTAAGCTGCTAAAACCGAAGTTCATTATTCCAATGCACTTCGATACATTTCCTGTCTTGACCGGCCGTCCAAATCAGCTTGAGAAGCTGATTGAAGGCAGCGGCGCGCGAGTCCTGGCGATGCAGCGCGGAGAGACGCTCTCTTAGCTCGTGAGCTCGCTGTCGAGGACCCCAACTGAAACCGGGAACATCAAGAAAGTTGCGGTGTCAATATCACAAGGGTGGAGTCTGGCTACGTCGCGCCTGTGAAAATCTCACGCATGAACGAGCTGTGACTTGCATCTAAATAGTAAAGAGTCACAGCGCAGGTTGTTACCTGCAACATATCTTGCTATGTTCGTGGTGCATTCTTATAATCAGCGTTTCTCTGCCGAGAAGCGGTTACTGATTGTGTTTGCTGGCCGCGATCAAAAGGCGCAACCTCCAGATGTTCAGTACGTCTGTTGGAGCGCGCTGGGCGGGTTGTCCGGTGCAAGCCGGGTTGAGGTTCAAAAATCAAGAACTTTCGTGCCGAGTGAGGTGGTCCGGCAGTTCCGTGTTCTAGCCGGACAGCTAATGAAGGAGCTTCGAATGAAGAAGTTGCTCGTGATGTCTCTGCTGGTGATTGCCCCGTATGGCATTGCCCAGGACTCCCAGAGTGCCCAGCCCGGGCAAACCGCTTCCGGTCAACAGGCCGGCGCTCAACCGCAGCAAAAAACGATCAAGGATCCTGCGGAATACAACGCATACATGAGCGCGATCAGTAACAATGATCCAAATGCCAAAGCTCAGGCACTCGAGGCCTTTCTGCAACAATACCCGAACACGGTGGTGAAGGAGGAGACGCTCGAACAGTTGATGGGTTCGTACCAGGCAGCCAATAATGCGGCGAAGACGACCGATGCAGCTAATCGGCTGCTGCAAGTGAACCCAAGCAACGTCCGGGGACTTGCGTTGATCACATATCTCACTCGCCAGCAATGTGGTCAGGGTCAGCTAGCAGCGTGCGACCAGGCTGCGCAATTCGGACAGCGGGGATTGCAGGCGGCCGATTCGATGGCAAAGCCTGCAGGCGTTTCCGATGCCGACTTTGCCAAGTTGCAGAACGGCGTCAAGGTGATCTTCAACGGCGCCATCGCTATTGGGGCCTTACAGAAAAAAGATTACCCAACGGCACAGAAAGCGTTTTCTGCAGCCATATCGGTTCCTGAGAACGCCAGCAACCTTCAGGATGTTTACCCTTTAGCGACCGCATACCTTCAGGCGAATCCACCAGAGTACTTGAATGGCTTGTTCTACGCGGCGCGCGCAGTAGACCTTGCACAGGCGCAAGGAAATGCCGCTGCTCAGCAGCAAATCGAGAAGTTTGCTCTCTACTACTACAAGAAGTATCACGGCGGCACTGATGGATGGGATCAAGTAAAAGCACAAGCGCAGAATGCTCCAACTCCTCCGCCGGGATTCACGATCGCGCAGGCTCCGCCACCGCCCACACCCTGTGAGTTCGCTACCACGATCATGAAGCAAAATCCCGATGTTTCGCAGATGGCGTATGGAGACTGGCTCTTCGTACTCGGCTCCGGCAATGAGCAGGCTGCACAGCAGGTGTGGACTTTCCTGAACGGCAAAGGCATTCCAGTGAGCAGTCCGGAACATCCAGCGAAAGTGGTGAGCGCAGCGCCCGAGGAACTGAAACTCGCGACGACCGATGATGACATCCAGGAGAACAAAGCTGATGTAACCCTGCGAATGGCTACGCCATTGCCCGCTGCTCAGGTTCCACAACCTGGAACGATGCTTCAGGGTAAGTGGGTTGGCAAAGCCACCAGCTATACGGCGCTCCCACCGGCGGCTGGCCAAGACGCTGCTGGACCATCTGGAACGTCCGGGCAACCACAAAATCAGCCTGCGGGTTGCCAGCCGAACACGGGTGGCGGGGTGATGCTGACTCTGACCGAGGGTGCCAAGCAAGGGGCAACACCAAAGAAGCCCACGGCACCGGCAAAGCGTGGCACAACTGCCAAGAAAAAGCCTGCAGCTGCACACCATTAAGTCACTTTGATTTACACGTTGTATGCAAAGGCAGCCCATTGGCTGCCTTTGCTGTTTTTGGAGGTATGCTGGTTAAGGTTCCGAAGGAAAACTGAGAAGGAATCTCAGTTTTCCAACTAGAGTTATGGCCAAGCTGGTCGCACTGACGCCGCCTTCTCACAATCTATCAATTCTTCCTCCAAGTTCGCATCACCCTGCTAAGCACAAGCCCTTCCCGCAAACGCGGGAACTGGAGCATGGTCTCCGAGAAGTCGTCAAAGGCGAGGTGCGATTTAGTGACGGAGATCGTGCGTTGTACGCGACCGACGGATCGAATTATCGCCAGATTCCGATAGGAATCGTTGTTCCTCGAGATATCCAGGACGCAATTGCGACAATGCGACTCTGCCGCATGCATGGAGCTCCTGTGCTCTCGCGCGGAGGTGGCACCAGTCTTTGTGGTCAATGTTGCAACTTCGCCGTCATTCTTGATTTTTCCAAGTACTGCAATCAAATTCTCGAGCTGAATCATCACGAAAAGTATGCCCGCGTGCAGCCGGGAATTGTTCTCGACAAGCTGCGATCCGCCGCCGAGAAATTCAAGCTGACATTTGGTCCTGATCCCGCGACTCATACGCATTGCACGCTAGGAGGAATGATCGGCAATAACTCCTGCGGTGTGCATGCGCTGATGGCCGGCAAGACTGACGACAACGTGCTCGAACTGGACGTCCTCACATATGACGGATTGCACATGAAGGTCGGAGAGACCAGCGAGCAGGAACTGGAGAGCATCATTCGCCAAGGCGGCCGGCGTGGTGAAATTTATTCCGGACTCAAGAAGTTGAGAGACAAATATGCGCAGCTAATTCGCGACCGTTATCCCGACATTCCGCGTCGCGTCTCTGGATTTAATCTTAACGAACTTTTGCCTGAAAACAATTTCAATGTGGCCCGCGCGCTGGTGGGTACCGAAGGCACGTGCGTGATGGTACTCGACGCTAAACTGCGTCTGGTGTATTCCCCGCCTTCGCGGACGCTTGTCGTTCTCGGATATCGAGATGTTTACAGCGCCGGCGATCACGTGCCAGAAATTCTCGAGTTCAAGCCCATTGGACTCGAAGGCATTGACGATCGTCTCGTCGGCTACATGAAGCGAAGAAATCTGAACGTGAACGATCTCCCTTTGCTTCCGGAAGGCAACGGGTTTCTATTGGTGGAATTCGGCGGGGAGAACAAGGTCGAAGCCGACGCGAAAGCGGTAAGGATGATGGCCCGATTGAAGAACAAGCCGGGTGCTCCTTCCATGAAGCTCTACGACGACCAGCACGAAGAGAAATTGGTTTGGGAGATTCGGGAGTCCGGCCTTGGCGCAACGGCCTTTGTCCCAGGAGAGCCGATTGCATGGGAAGGCTGGGAGGACTCTGCCGTCCCGCCCGACAAGGTCGGTCCCTACTTGCGCGACCTGCGCCGATTGTTCGAGAAGCATGGCTACGATTGTTCTCTCTATGGACACTTCGGGCAAGGCTGCATTCACACACGCATCAACTTCGACTTTCGCACTGTAGAGGGCATTCGCAACTATCGCGCATTCATCGAGGATGCTACCGATCTGGTCATGAGCTATGGAGGATCGATCTCTGGCGAGCATGGGGACGGCCAATCGAAAGCTGAAATGCTGCCTAAAATGTTTGGTCCCGAACTGGTTCAGGCGTTCCGCGACTTTAAGTCCATCTGGGATCCGCAGAACAAGATGAATCCGGGAAAGGTCGTTGACCCTTTCCCGATTGATGAAAATCTGCGCCTGGGAATCGATTTTCACCCTTGGGAAGCGAAGACTCATTTCAGGTTTCCTGAAGACGAAGGTCATCTTTGGCACGGCACGATGCGGTGCGTGGGTGTTGGCAAGTGCAGACGGCATGACGAAGGCGTGATGTGTCCGAGCTACATGGTCACGCTGGAGGAGAAGCATTCGACCCGTGGACGGGCCCATCTGCTCTTTGAGATGTTGCAACGCGAGGAACTCAAAGATGGTTGGCAGGACGAAAACGTCAAGGAAGCTCTCGATCTTTGTTTGAGCTGCAAGGGATGCAAGAGTGATTGTCCAGTCAACGTGGACATGGCTACGTACAAAGCTGAGTTCATGTCGCACTACTACGAGAAGCACGCACGGCCGCTGAGTGCGGAGGCTTTCGGTCGTATCGACCGCTGGGCCGGATTGGCATCATTGGCTCCTGAAACCGCTAACTTCTTCTGTCAGACTCCCGGACTCAGTGACTTGATGAAGCTGGCATTGGATATTCCGAAGCAACGAGAGATTCCAAGATTTGCACCGCAAACATTTCGCAGCTGGTTTGCGAATCGCAAGGCCAACTGGTTTCCCGGTCCGCAAGTAATCCTGTGGAGTGACACCTTCAACAACTACTTCCACGCGCACACTGCGCGCGCTGCGGTTGAAATCCTCGAGCACCTCGGATGGCGAGTGCGTATTCCCCCCGAGAACCTCTGCTGCGGGCGCCCGTTGTATGACTTTGGGATGCTCGACGAGGCGAAGTTCTATCTCAAGCGAATTCTGCGCAGCCTTGAGCGTGACGTTCAGGCCGGTTATCCAATCGTGGTGTTAGAGCCTAGTTGCGCATCGGTCTTCAAGGAAGAACTGAGAAATCTTTTGCCGGACGAGCCTCTGACTGAAAAACTCGCAGGACAAACCATGTTGCTGAGCGAGTTCATCCAGAAAAAAGCCTTGGAATTCCATTTTCCTCAATTGAAGCGCAAGGCGATCGTGCAGGCTCACTGCCATCACAAGTCAATCTTTAAGACCTCGGCGGAAGAACAAGTGCTCAAACGCATGGGTATCGAGGTTGAGGTCTTGGATTCAGGCTGCTGCGGCATGGCTGGTCCCTTCGGCTTTGAAGCTTCCAAATACGAAGTCTCGCAAGCATGTGCGGAAAGAGTGTTACTGCCAGCAGTTCGCAAAGCCCCAGTCGATGAAATCGTGATCGCTGATGGTTTCAGTTGTCGTGAGCAAATTCGCCAGAATACCGATCGCTATCCTCTCCATTTAGCCGATGTGTTGAAGATGGCGCTGAAAGGCGACTTGCCGAAGGATGGCAAGCCCGAGACTCGGGTCGTGAAGACGCTCCAATCGGAAACGGTGGTGGGCAAGCTTAAGATGGCTGCTGCGTTGGGTGCGCTGGCTGGAGTAGCTTGGTGGCTCTTGGCAGGAAGACGTCGCTGTTGAAGTAACCAGTATCCGGACCAGTTGAGCCAAGCCTAACGGCATGCCACGTAGCCATTTATTGGTCATGCAAATTCCTAGCGACGATATTCAGCTCTATTACGAAAAAGTTGGCGAAGGTTTTCCGGTCGCTCTGCTCCACCCATTCCCTGTACATCGCGACTTCTGGACTCCGATTGCTGCGAAATTGGCCTCGCGCTACCAATTGATTCTGCCTGACCTGCGCGGACACGGACGTTCCGAAGTGGGAAATGGAACCGCGACGATGGTCAAGCACTCGGAGGACCTCGCGCGCCTGCTCGACGTGGAGCAGGTTTTGAAGGCTGTCTTTGTGGGTGTTTCGATCGGTGGCTACATTCTCTTTGAGTTTTGGCGGAGACATCGCGAGCGGGTGCAAGCACTGGTGCTCTCGAACACGCGGGCAGAACCTGATACCGAACAGGGAAGAGCGAACCGGATGAAATCGATCGAAGATGCACGGTTGCGGGGAACGGCGCCCTTCCTTGACGCCCAAACTCAAATTCTGATCGGTGAGACTACACGGCGCAATCGCCCCGATGTTGCTGCTCGAGCCCGCAGCATGATGGAAAAACTGACAGTCAATGGCCTTGTGGCCCTGCAGCAAGGAATGGCTGAGAGGCCGGACTCCGTTCCGACACTTCGGGATATCGATGTGGCGACACTTGTGATTGCGGGTGAGGAGGACACTGTTACCCCGCTGGCTAACGCAAAGGTGATGCAGTGCTATATTCGTGGCGCAAAGTTATCCGTGATCCCAAAAGTAGGACACTACGCAGGCTTTGAAAATCCCGACGAGTTTGCGCGCGTCTTACGGCAATTTCTTGATGAGCAGCGCCTCGGTTAAGTCATCGTGCAGCGCTTGACGCCTGCTGATTGCCGGCTGAGGCTACAAAAGCCTTTACCTTCTCCAAGGCGTTCCGTGCTGCCGCTGAGTTCGGGTCTCGAGGGGCTAGCGTCAGAAAGGCCTGAAGCTCGTTCATGGCGGTGCCGTACTCCTTAAGAGCCAGCATCACATGGGCGCGCAAGAGGTGGATTGGAGCGTAGTCAACCGGGTTTAAACTCTGAGCCCTGCTTAATTGCCGGAGAGCATGCTGATAGTCCGCCTTCCCAACGTAGGCCTTCGCCATCTCGAAGTACGCTTGCCAGGACCGCGGCGCCAGAGTAATGGCACGATCTGCTGAACGCAAAGCATCGTCGAACCTGTTCAGTTGGTTCAGAGCGGCGGTCATCGCCGTATATGCGAGCGCGAAGCTTGGATCGCTATGAATTGCTTTGTCAAAGTCACTAATGGCGGAATTTACGTCGGAGCGGTCAAGGGACAGGACCCCACGAAGGGTTAGTGCGGGAGCATAGTCTGGATAGATGTCCAACGCTTTGGCCAGACACTTGCCGGTTTCCTCGGACCGATTCTTTGAAAGGGCGACTTCGGCTTTGTGGAAGGCTTCACGTGCTTTCTGGGGAACCCTGTACTCTGCTACTGAGACCGTTGTCTTTCCAGCGGCCTGAGCTGCATTTTCGTCGGCATTTCTAACCCGGATCTTTAACCCCATCATTCCGTCGAGACCGACTCGTTCACGCGCCTCTGCAAGTCCGGCCGTGGCGACAACTTCATACTGCGCTGAGGGTAGATTGGCAAACTCGAAGGTGCCGCTTGCGTTCGTGTAACCTGAAGCAATGGTGTTTCCGGTGTTGTCGTTGTGCACTTCGACGCGGGCGTCGGGGATTGGAGCGCCGTCGCTCCCAACCACTACACCCGAGATGATGCTCAACTGAGGGATCCTGGGCGAGGTGCCCGAGGGAATGGTCATATTCGGATTGAAGACTTGGGAAAAGCAAGTACCTGCGAAGAAGAGAACTAGCAGAGTCGTTAGGGATCGGCCTTTCATGGCCTAAGTACCTCGAGTCGTTCACGAGCATCGGGAGGTACCTTGTCACCCGTGGGGAACCTCGTACTGCGCTCGGCAACAGCGTAATCGCTGTGCTGGTCAATGAGAGTGAGAGTCACTCTGATTTAGTTGGCTAGCTGAATTGAATGCACTCACAAATAAAAAAGTTGCGCACCGGGCAACTACAAGGGCAGCTACTCTGGAGTTAACGAAGCAATGACCGATGTTGTGATCAAGCCAGCGAGGAATCTCGTGGGATCGATACGTCTTCCAGGCGACAAAAGCATTTCTCACCGCTATGCGATGCTGGCCGGACTGGCAGAGGGAACTACTCGACTGCGCAACTTCTCAACAGGAGCGGATTGCGCCAGCACGCTTGCATGTCTGCGTTGTCTTGGGGTGGACGTGACGAGGTCCAATGGGGAGATCACGATGGCAGGACGCGGTGGTGTACTGAATGCTCCATCGGTTCCTCTTGATTGCGGAAATTCAGGTTCCACAATGCGCATGCTGTCAGGAATTGTTGCAGGCCAGCCATTCGCGAGCGAAATGATCGGCGATGCGTCCCTTTCGCGCCGCCCAATGCGTCGTGTCATTGAACCCCTCACGCGGATGGGGGCGAGCATCTCCTCCGAGGACGGTCATGCACCTCTGCGCATCAAGGGGGGGAAATTGCGAAGCATCGACTACAAACCTCAAGTCGCGAGCGCTCAAGTTAAGAGCTCACTACTCTTCGCCGGCCTCGGTGCCGACGGTGAGACCAGTGTGGAGGAACCAGTTCGCACGCGCGATCACGGAGAAGTCGCATTGCGGGCATTCGGCGCTCAGATTTCCCGCGACAGGAACCGTGTAAGCATCAAAGGTGGTCAGCGGCTAAAGGCAGTCGAAGCTTCGATTCCCGGTGACATTTCCTCCGCTGCATTCTTTCTCTGCGCAGCGTCATTGTTTCCGGAAAGCAATCTAGTCGTCGATTCATTGTTATTGAATCCCACCCGCGCTGTGCTCCTCGATGTGCTGACCGCCCTGGGAGCGCGTGTACGTATGGTGCAGGTAGAGGAGCAGCACGGAGAGCTTGTAGGCACCGTAGCCTTAGAGGCCGGGCCTCTTGGAGGCGTGAGTTTGGCCGGTGCACAGTCTGCAGCGCTGATCGATGAGATTCCCGTGCTGGCGGCGATTGCTCCCTACACGCGTGATGGGTTAGTCGTGCATGACGCACGAGAACTCCGAGTAAAGGAGTCAGATCGCATCGCAGCGGTAGCGAAGAATCTGCGGGCGATGGGTGCGAAGGTGACAGAGCATGAAGATGGCCTCACGGTTCCAGGCCGGCAGCAATTGCACGGTACTGAGATTGATTCTGAACACGATCATCGCATTGCGATGGCGTTCGCGGTCGCTGCGCTTAAGGCGGAGGGAGACACAGTAATTCACGGCGCCGATGCTGCGCAGATTTCATTTCCGGAATTCTTTCAGATGCTGGAAGGCATGCTTGAACGCTAGCTAGGAGGGCACGGATTTCAACCGTGCCTCCCTGCGTCAAACGACCGTTACTGTGTGCCCGTCCTCCGCCGCAAGGTTGGATGAGGTTTTCGCCCTCCACTGAGCGCTCGTCCACGTGTCAGTTGTGAGAGGCGATCGTGCACTTGGTCGAATTCGCTTGTGTCAGTGATGTAATCGTCGCGATCTGGAAGGTTCTCAAGCATGAGCTCCGCTCGACGCACGCGGTCGTCGGTCATCGGATGTGTCATGAAAGCGCGAGCTATGAAGTTGTGCGGGTCTTTCTCGTCGGTCTCGAGTTTCTCGAAGAAATCCACGAACGCCGTGGGATCGTAGCCTGCAGCATATTGGTATTGCATGCCTAGCAAATCGGCCTCTCGCTCCGCGTCGCGGCTGAACTTGAGGAACGACAGAGGCATTGCGAAGCTCGAAATCTGCCGCAATGCAAAGCCTACCGGCCCTCCGAGAAATATCAGTGGCAACGAAGCATATTGAGTGATTTCGCCGCGGGTCAGATTTTTCGTCGCATGGCGCGCGCAAACATGCGCAATCTCGTGCGCCATAACGCCTGCAAGCTCGGCCTCATCGTCAGCAGCCAGAATCAGGCCAGTGTTGACATAAAAGAACCCACCGGGGAGAGCGAAGGCGTTCACTTCGTCGTCATCGACGATCTTCACGACGAACGGCACCTTGCAGTCAGAGTGCTGCACGAGAAGTTGAGCCTTACGATTCACATATTCATTGATCGCAGGATCTGTGAGTAGCCGAGCACTCTGCTCCACTTGCAGCGACAACTCTTTGCCCAGTGCAATCTCCTTCTCGATAGAGAAGAAATTTATGCCTTGACCAATGTCGCGATTCCCAATTCGGGCAGTATCGTACTTGGCCGGCACGCCCGTCGGAACACGGTGTGGGGGTTCAGCCGCCATTCGTTGTGCAGTATTCGGATGATTGGGATGCGGCAATTCGGGAAGATACGCGAAGTTGTCCCCGTCAGGAGAGTCAGAAACTCGTGACCAGTTGAAAGGATCAGGAGTGAGCTTGTACGACCTCGGCTGCTGAAGCGTGCGAGTACTCTTGAGATCTTCGCCTAAATCGAGCAGCCTGCCGCTAAGCAGCCAGGGACGCATGAACGCAGCAATCAGGCGCGGGTCGGCCTGCAGTGGATTACGAGATATCGGCAGCGTCCACCCTGAAAAATCGGCGTTCCTGTCGACTACGATTTCAGGCACCGCACGAGAAGCCGTTTGCGCCGGCACAGTTTGTCCGCAAGTGGGTAAGGAAATCAGACAAGACCATAGGACGAAAACGATCCCGACAGCAGTTGCAGCAGAGGAACGATCAGGGACAAACATAGGCGCCAACTTCCCACAGAGAGCTTTATACCCAACCATTGTAGGCCCGCGAATCAAGTGGTACGCGCTCGTGCCTGAGCTCTAGCCGAAGCAGGTGCCGGATCGCGGCGAGTATGATGATCATCGCTGTCCCTCACAATCCACTTCAGATACAGAAGGTCAGCCCGCTCACAGCAAGGAACAGGGAAAACAACAGGCAATAGTGCCGATTCGACCCTGAAATCATCGGAATCCTGTCCCAAAAATCCTTAAAACCGTTTCGAAACAGGGAATAACAGCGAATTTCGCGGTCTTTTTTTCCAAGCCATTCAGCAATACCGTTGAGTCCTTTTTGCACGAGAATTCAAGAAAGATTAGTGAAACTATCAGAGACCTTCCGCTGTTTTCGGCCTCAAAATTCAGAAAATACCCATTCATACGCATCGATACGCCGGCATACCTTGCATGTGCACTCGATGCCCCAGGGCACAGGTGCGTATACGCATCCAAGCTGGGTGACGGGTATCGTACTTCCTACGAACTGCCTGAGAGCAGCGACGGCATTAGCCGGCAGCGAGCAGCTCACTTCCCGAATTGGCATTAAGCCTAAACACGATTATTTGCCCAGTACCACGAATTCATTCAGAACGGAAGTGGCCAAACGGCCACAGAATGATCAAAAACCGTCGGTCTACTATGCCGCACACGTGTATGCCGAACACGTGACCAAGACATGTGAACGAGTTGCCGCCAGAAATTTGGCTAGAAACCTTGTGGGTGCCGTCGAGTGCGGACAATCCAACGTCACGCACTCTTAAGCTTCTGCAGGAGCTTTCGCGCATTGATCGCGCCTTCCGGCGTGTCTTCATGTTTTAGGAATGCATATACTTCGCGCTCATGGGCCGCGGCACGCAAACGCTTCTCGACCTCATCAATTTCCGCGTCGTTGTAATCCGACTTGCGCAAGCGATAGTAAGTAAAACTCGCGGTGAACACCTCCGGCACAGCAAGATCGTCGCTTTCGGCGATGCAAAGTGCGACATTGTGCTCGCGCATCAGAGCGTAGGTCGAGTCATTGAACCAGCTCACGCAGCGATACTCGATCGCTGCAGGCGCGTCCTTCGGTAAGGCCTTCAGAAACTTTGCTAGTCGATCAGCGTCGGCCTTCAGATTCGGAGGCAACTGGAAGAGCACGGGACCCAGCTTCCGTGCGTGCAGGAGTGGCTGTAGGGCGGCGAAAAAGGCGTCCACATCCTGGTCGACGTCGGTCAATCGTTTGATGTGCGTAATGCGCTGATGCGCTTTAGCGACAAACGTAAACCCTTCTGGTGTAGCAGTCGTCCAGTTTTGCAGTGTCGTGATCGCCGGCCGAGCACGGAATGTGTAGTTCACCTCCACGCAATTCAGTTGCGTGGAGTAATAGTCGAGAAGTTTGTTGGAAGGCGTCTTCGCCGGATAAAAGTCGGGCTTCCACGACGGATACGCCCATCCTGAAGTTCCAATATGGACTTGATGCATAAGGAAGGCAATACGCAATCGGCGATAGGCAATAGGCTAAATCAAATCCAGAATCGATGTCTGACAGTGGCACCCAAACAAGGATACACATCACTGAGAATCAGGCAGTGCTCGCGCCAATGCCTCGTGACGGGCAAGCACGCAAACCAGGCAAACCCAACGTTCTTGCTAATCCCTTCTCAGACTGAGTCAGAGGTCAGTGGCTGGTCGGTACTGTGCAGTAAGGGGCAGGCAATTGGCACTGGCTTTGGTAAGCAAAAATGTCGATAGAAGTCGGGCACCGATTGTGGAAGAGGCCAAGGACACGTAGGGCCGAACGACGCATACTCCCAAGTCGAGTTTTTCAAGTTACTTAAGAGTGCAGGCGCTGCAAAAAGCCGTTTGAGCGAGTCCATAGGCAGTGCAGAATCAGGGTTTTACGGGCGAAATGGCTGTGCTGTCTCCCTCCGGGCACTCCCATTGATCGAGTCGCCCTTAACTCAACTATGCCCTTGGCGATCCGCAGATTCTTGAGCCAAAGTCTCGCGTTTGTTGGCGTGTTGTTGGTGGTTTCGACCGGTCTCTTTGGCCAGGACGGAAGCGGGCACCTTGGGCCTTTTCTGGGCAAATGGCTTACCTCGAGCAAACAGGGTGTAGTGGAGATTTATGACTGCGGAGGAGCCCTCTGCGGACGCGTTGTTGGCCTGAGGCAGAATCGCGACGCCAACGGTGTGCCGTGGCGTGATGGCTACAATCCCGATCCGGAGGCTCGCAACCGGCCCGTCTGCGGCAGCATGGTGTTTAGCAATCTCCTGTGGAACGACCAACGCTCCACCTGGGGAGGACGACTGTACGATGCCGAAAACGGCAAGGAATACGAAGGCAGGCTAACCGTAGAGCACCCCGGCGAAATGCGCCTGCGTGGCTCGCTAGTGCATTTTTCCTGGCTAAGTGAAACCGTTGTATGGACCTTGTATCAGGGCGAACTCGGCGCCGACTGCGAAATGAGAGATTCCATGGCGATGAGACACACTAACTCCGCCGTTAGTAGTCAGAGATAGCATACGTCAAGATTTCGAGCAATCCAATTCCTCTTCCAAGCGGTGCTTTAGAATCTAAATTATCCAAGTAGAAATACGCCGATCAAGCTTCACTTCGCTGAAGCGCCGATCTGGGTTCAGGATTTCCATGTGCAGAAATATCAAGGCTCTCTTCAATTTCGATCCTCCCGTTACAGAGGATGAAGTGCGAGCTGCTTCGCTGCAGTTCGTAAGAAAAATCAGCGGCTTCAACAAGCCGTCCAAAGCCAATGAGGATGCCTTTGAGGCTGCTGTTGATGAAGTTGCTGCAATCTCAGCCCGCTTTTTGCGTTCTCTGGAAACGACCGCTCCTCCGAAAAATCGCGAGGAAGAGGCCGCCAAAGCAAAGGCACGCGCCGTGGCAAGATTTGGGACTTAAACGATAGGTTGGCGATTGCTCGAGCGAGCCTTCCGGCCGATGTTTAGCTATCCAGCCTGCTCGGCTTCTTCTGCTGTGGTCGACGAACTCACACTTTTGCGTGACGGCTTCTTGGCTTGTCCCGTTTTAGGCTTGGCTTCGCCTGATACCGTCGCGCTCCGGCGAGACCGAGGCCTCGCTGCTGATTCTGCGCCGAGTTCGGTGACACTCGGCAAGCGTTGTTTGAGTGTAAGCACCGGAGCGAAGACATCGCCCATCTTCTTCACGCGAGCCAGCACCTGCTTAGAATCAAAGACGAGCAGATTGGCGTCCTTTTTCTTCAGGCACTTTTCAACTTCGTCCCAATTAACCGGAGCCGAGACCGTCGGGCGTTCCTTTGCGCGCAGGGAATAGACGTTGATGGTGGTCTTGTGTTCGTCGTTCTGACTCCAGTCGACGAAGATCTTGCCAACCCGCAAAGCCTTTTTCATGTCGGAAACCACGACATCCGGGTGCTGCTGTTCAAGCAAGCGGGCGAGAGCACGAGAAAATCCCTTCGTCTCGTCGTATGTGACTGGTGTGTTTAAGGGAACATAAATTTGAAGTCCCTTGGAGCCCGAGGTCTTTGCGAAGGACTGCAGTTTGAGGTGGTCGAAGATATCCTTGAGCCAAAACGCAACCTGGCAACAGAGAACGATGTCCGCAGGCGGTCCGGGATCGAGATCGAAGACCATCATCGTGGGCTGCTCGATCTTGTTGCCGAAGGAAAGGGAAGTGTGCAACTCGAGGTCAGCGAGATTTGCCGCCCAGACCAAGGTGGGAAGGTCTTGCGCGAGGCAGTACTGAATAACGTCCTTGCGCCCATGACTATAAATTGGCGCCGTCTGAACCCATTCTGGACGATGCTTGGGGCAGTTTTTCTCGTAGAAGTACATGCCGTTGACGCCCTCGGGGTAGCGCTTGAGCGTGAGCGGGCGGTCACTGAGGTGGGGAAGCAGAACCGGCGCGATGCGGACGAAGTAGTCGATCACCTGTCCTTTGGTGAATCCCACAGCCGGGTAGAGAACTTTGTCGAGATTGGAGAGTTTGAGGGTTTTACCTTCAATCTCGATCAGCGTTTCTTTTTTCGCCACGCCTTTCCTCGTTGTTCCGTAATGGGTGAATGGATGCAATGTAGCAGGTATGGGTGAAGTTGACGAATCCTGTGTCGATCGG
>Ga0126371_10000739_pt1 | contig 27331 bp, 25 predicted proteins | sample PanSoiMetaPlot_4_FD_110145 | JGI IMG/M metagenome (GOLD analysis project Ga0126371, IMG submission 110145) | Tropical forest soil microbial communities from Panama - MetaG Plot_4 | ecosystem: Environmental > Terrestrial > Soil > Tropical forest > Bulk soil | place: Panama | collected 2016-02-17 | reverse complement strand
GGGGACTTCTGGTTCTAGGAATTCATTCATCTCAGCCTCGGTCGCCGTCAATCCCTCCGGCAGACTGCCCCGGTTGTATTCCACCATACGATTCTTCCACTTCAGGAAATCGGTAATGCTCTGCGGCTCGATGCGCACTTCCACCCGCCTCAAACTCGCGAGCAGCAGGTTCATCTCGTAGCGAAATCCCACGGCTGTGCGCAGGTTCTTCGCCGATTCTTGGATCATCTCCAAACGCCCACGTCGAAATTCGAGTAACCCCCAGCCAGCCGGCAATTCCTGTACCTTGATCAGTCCCGGCAGGGAGAGATAAAATCGCTCGCTGCCCACGCCACGCTCGGGCTTCTGCCGCCACGGCTTCTCGCGATCGACCAGGAAATCAGCGCGCGCCACCTTGCACTCCACCATCACCGAGTGGCAAGCCTTCTTCCATCCGATCGCATCGGGCATCTCCCCACTGGTACACGCCTGTTGCGATAGCACCACTCCACAACGATAGGACCGCAGCCACCGCACCGCTTTCTCAACCAGTTGAGCATGAGTCATAAGATGAGTTTCCGGAACACCTTTGTACGCTGGATTGGCGTGTGGAGAAAGTATCTCTGTAGCTTCTTAAGAGCGAGGATTCGCACGTACCCATGCCTTCGGATGCCGCACCCTCGAAGCAGGTCGAACAAATACCGGACGACCTATCACTGTTTCCAGAAGATATCTCTCGGCTGCGACTGCTTGTGCCGTGGCTGTTCCATCGGTGTACCCCTCAGCCCCAATCACCATTGCCTCATTCTTGTTCAGACCGGCCGGTTTCCGCAGGAACCCATTTGTTCGACGAAGCTTGGCACGGTCGATGGGATTTTCGAGCTTGATCCGCCGAATGTTCCCGTCATGGGTTGCGTCCAACGCATTCGCCAGCCGAAGCACCGCTGCCAGTCGCACCACGGTTCGTTGCTCATCAGGCAGAAGGTCGCGCATTGCTTTGTGACTGCGGACCGGAAGGGCTCCGGTATGGAATCGCGCCACTAGCCCTGCCCGCCGCATATCATCTTCCTTCCACCCCAGAGGAGTGCCATGCTTTTTGATGAGTTTGAGCGATTCCTTGTGGTGTCCCTTATTGCCCGTGGATTTGCCGACATCATGCAGCAACGCCGCAATGTACAGATGCTCGCGCTCCTGAGCCGCGTCGCCGTTGTTTGCTGTAGCCGGCCTCCGAAATAGCCCAGCCGAATGGATCGAATCGTAAAGCTGCAACGAAAGCCGTGCCACGCGCTCGGAGTGCGCGAAATCAGGGTCGAGTACCTTCGCCCAAAGCTTCATCCGGCGTGTCGCGATCTCCGGTATCTGTTTACCCTGCGGTAGGCCCGCGCGCCAGACATGCCACAGAGAATCGTCCCCCACCGTTCTCTCCCGATATTCGTCAATGCGCTTCGTCCGCTCCTTAACAATGCGTTCATGCCAAGTCTTACGCGAGGCTTCGTTCGGAAACACTTGACAGGAAAGCGCAGTGGCCCACAAAACATCCAGGTCGTGGACTTCCCCCAGCAGATCCTGCATATGCTTCAAATCGTTGCCCCACATCGCGTGCTCAGCCGGAAGAAAGTTCTCGACGATGTACCGAAATCGCTTAATTCCGATGCGTAGCGTGTGCAGCGCCACCTGCGAGCGGGTGCGCATAGCGCGCGTGTGTAACTCTCGGCCAGCGGTCCAGCGCTCCAGTGCCAGATGCTTAAACACGACACTGCCGAGACGAATCCGCGCCGCCCGCGCCGGCAGGGACTTGGCCCATTCCCTCCACTGCTTGCGGTCGAACTCGGCCAGCGCAGCCCGTGCTTCCTGCTTTTGTTCGGCCTCCTTGGACCTTAGAATGTGCCCCAGCGCCTGCGCTGCCGGATCGTGAGAACGATCCTGCCCGCCTTCGTTGGAACCGCCCTGCCCATTGCCCGAGGCCCCCTGCGTAGCGCTCTCCACCCCATCCTGAGAATCTGTCCGCTCAACCTTTGCTTCGAGCCTCTCGATCCACTCCATCATGATTTGCACGTCCCGCAGGTCACCTAGGCGCCGGAACAGCGCCTTACCTGCTTTTTTCATGTCTTTCCACGACGGATCCGGGTCCATGGCCATCATGCCATCCGCCAGGGAGCGGCAACGGCGCAGAGAGACTCTCAAGTCGTGCACGGGGTCGGCGCTGAAGTCCGCGGCGACGTTATCGCACTCGTGGAGGACCCGCAACATCCAGTAACGCAGGCCAATCGGTTTGGACTTCGATTTCAAAGGGATGTGGCCACCATTTTACTGACTGCAATCGGGCTGCGCACGGCCATTCGGCAGAATTCCTCGGACGTTCTAGACAAAGACGGGGGCTCCGCGCAAACCGAAAGCGGCCTCCGCTTGGCCGTTACCGTAGTTATGTTCCCGGCGCGTTACTTAGACGCTCTAATGGTCTCACCAGAGGCAGACCATGCTCCGGACTCGAACGATCTATCTCGCTTTGATTCTCTTCGCAGCGCAGCTCAGCTTCGCTCGCGATCTGGCCGTCGTTATTAATAAAGCCAATGCCACTTCGACGGTGACCGCAGCGGACCTGGAAAAACTGCTCAAGCTCGCCGCGCCCTGGTCCGACGGCAAGAAAGTAAAGATTTTCATGGCCGATCCGAGTTCCGCTGAAACAAAGACCATCTTGCCGCATGCCTACAAGATGACGCCTGCGGAAATCAAGAGCTTGGTCGACTCTCACAAGGCCGAGATCCAGATCGTCGGCTCCGATGATCTCATCCTCACCATGGTCGACAACAATCCCGGCGCGATCGGGATCGTCAATGTTTATTCGATCAACAGTCAGGTCAAGGTTCTCAAGATTGACGGAAAACTCCCCATGGAGCAGGGCTACCTGCTGCATGGCAATTAGACGGAAGAATGCTATGAAGCTCTCACTTATCTCATTACGGTCGGCATTCCCCATTGCGCTCGCGATCAGCGCATTCGCCATGCCGTGCAGGGCCGAGGACGTCACGCCAACGAAACTGCCGGTGACCACTTCTTCGAAAGAAGCTGTCGGATTTTTCGAGGCCGGCATGGTCAATTACGAGAGCCACAAGTGGAACCTCGCCGTTGACTCATGGAACCAGGCCATCAAGGCCGACCCCAACTTGGCGCAGGCTTACGTCTGGATCTGCTTTACGACGGGCGATCCCGCCGAGGAAGCTCGCGACCGCGCCAAGGCGAAAGCTCTGGCAAAGAACGTCTCTGCCGGCGAGCAGTTGCTGATTCGTTGGCTGGTCGGTGTTCGCGAGAATCACTATGTCGACGGCATCATGGCCATGAATGACATGATGGCTATGTTTCCCCACGACAAGCGCCTGAATTTCATGGTCGGATACTGGCTTTTCCGTTGGCAGGACGAATACGAAATTTCCAAAAAGTTTACCCTGCGGGCCCTGGCCGAAGATCCGAATTACGCCGTTTGCTACAACCAGTTGGGTTACGTCTATTCGCGCGAGGGCGACCTCGACAAGGCACTCGAAAACATCGCCCAATACGCCGCGCTTCTTCCCAATGAACCGAACCCGCACGATTCCTATGGCGAAATGTTGCGCTTCGCCGGCCGTTATAAGGACGCATTGGATCAGTACCACCTTGCCTTGAAAATCGATCCAACGTTCTACATCTCGCAAAAAGAGCTCGGCGAAACCTACTCCCTGATGGGCAACGAGGTTCAAGCCCGGGAAGAGTACGAAACGGCCATCGCCCAGGCTCCGAGCAGCGGTGCGAAAGCGGAGTACGCACAGAAGCTGGCGCTGACCTACGTCCGCGAGAAGAATTATCCTGAAGCCGACGCGGCATATCTCGACGCCGCAGGCCATGCCCTTTCGCTCAAGCAGTGGGTCTGGGAGGCGCGGGCGCACCGCGTCATGGCGATGTACGAACCCGATCCGGTTTCGGCTAAGAAGAATCTCGATCAGGCGGACGCATTGCTGGCGTCTGCCGTCGGCAAAGTTGCCCAGCTTGATATCCAGGAAGAAAAAGCTCACGTACTGCGGGTCCGCATCGAGCGTGCGATTGCAGCGGATGATACAGGGACCGCACAAAAATTGTTGGGGGATCTCGAGAAGATCGCGACAGAGGCCTCTACCTTGACTGCGCAGCGGACATACCACGGTGCCGCTGGTACGCTCCTCGTTGCCCAAAAGAACTATGCCGACGCCATTCCTCAGCTCGAAGAAGATGTCGCCAACCCACTCTCGATGAAGTTGTTGATCACCGCCTACCGCGAAACGGGCGATGCCGACGAATCCTCAAATCTGTCTAGGAAACTGACTGGCTGGAAGGTGCCTAGCGTTGAAGAGGCTTTAGCCACAGCCGATAAAACGCCCCGCGCGGATGCAGTGGCGGCGCAGAGTCGCTGAAGTAAGCAGGACCAATTACTTGGCGGCTCCCCGCGCCGCCTCGCCTGACGCGGACGCCAAAGCTTGTCGAACTTTTTCTGCTAGAGCTGCGCTGGTGAACGGCTTCTGCAGGAAAAACGTCCCCGGCCTCAGACCACCGTGGTGGTCGATCACGTCGTCGGTATAACCCGACATGTACAGAACCCGGATCCCAGGCCGCAGATGGCTGACGATCGTTGCCACATCCTTGCCCGTCATTCCCGGCATGATTAGATCCGTCAGAAGTAGATGGATCGCTCCCTTGAATTCCCGGCAGTGCTTTTCTACCACCCACATGCTGTCGGCTGTCAGCACAGAGTATCCGTACCGTTCCAGCAATGTATGAGTCAGTTCACGAACCTGGGGTTCGTCCTCTACAAGTAGAATCGTTTCGCGTCCGATGTGCTTGGTTAAATTCTGCCCGCTGGAGTCTGCGCGTGCCGCTGGCTCATCGATTCGAGGCAGGTAGATTTTGAATGAGGATCCCCGCCCTTTCTCGCTATCAACGAAAACATGCCCTTCGCTCTGCTGCACGATTCCATATACAGTGCTTAATCCCAGTCCCGTGCCCTTGCCAAAGCCCTTGGTCGTAAAGAACGGTTCGAAAATATGAGCCACGGTTTCTGCGTCCACGCCCACGCCGGTATCGCTTACGGTAAGCAGCACGTAGCGCCCGGGAACGGCTCCCATGTGTCCGTGCGCAAATTCTTCGTCGAGATCGGCGTTTGCCGTCTGCACCATCAGCCTGCCGCCATGTGGCATCGCGTCGCGGGCATTGATCGCCAGGTTCATGATCACCTGCTCGATCTGACCGGGATCCGCGCGCACCGTGCCTAGTTGCGGCGCCGGTGTGAATATCACTTGAATATCTTCACCAATCAGGCGCCGTAGCAATGTTTCCAAATTTGCCACCACCGAATTGAGGTCAATCGATTTAGGCTGCAGAACCTGCTGCCGGCTGAAGGCAAGCAATTGCTGCGTCAGCGCTGCCGCGCGCTCCGTCGCCTGCATGATCTGGCGGGCATGGGGGCGATTGGGATTGGATTCGTTCATCATTGACAACTGCATCTCGGTGTAGCCACTGATTACGGTAAGCAGGTTGTTAAGATCGTGGGCCAGTCCGCCCGCCAGCCTGCCAATTGCCTCCATCTTCTGCGATCGCCGCAGTTGCTCTTCAGCGCTCTTCAGGTTGCTAATATCGCGGTAAATGCAATACACCGCGTCTAGTTCATTGCCGACGATCACCGGAGACACGAGAACTGATACCACCACCCGGCTTCCGTCCTTCCGTCGACGCTCGGTCTCCAGAACCGAATTGACGGGGCGATTGGCGTAGTCGGCGAGGGTGTTGCTCTCGACTTCTTTATCGGGAGGGACAATGAGAGATCCAAGGCGACGTCCATATGCTTCTTCCGCGGTGTAGCCAAATACTCGTGTAAATTCCAGGTTGACTTGCCGAATGGTGTAGTCCGGATCGGTGATGGCGATCGCTTCGGGCGCACTCTGGATCAGTTGCTCCAGAAACGCTTTCTGCACCCGCAGATTCTCTTCCATGCGCTTGCGGTCGCTGATATCGCGCGAAACTCCGAATGAGCCGGCGACCTTGCCCTGCGCGTCACGGAATGGCCCTTGCGTTGTGAGGCAGGTCAGATTCACGCCGGCGGCGGTAATCTGCTCCTCGTACGTTTGGCTCTTGCCGAACTCCAGCGCGTGACCATCGCGCTCCAAAATGTGCGCGAGAGTGTCCCCAGAGAAGAGATCGCGGCAGGTTTTGCCGAAGACATCCTTTACACTGCGATCGACTCGGGCCGCTGCTGCGGTGTTCGCCATCAAATAACGGCCATCCCGGTCTTTCACAAAAATTGCGTCAGTGGTGCCCTCGATGACCGCTTCCAGAAGATGCTGGGCGCGCTGCTGCCGAAATTGCGTGATCAACAATCGCGTCCCGGAGCACGAAAAAGAAATCAGGACCACGGCGGCTGCCAAGATCGGGTGTTTGCCGCACAATGCTCGCCGAAACACCCACAATCAGCAGGGAATAAAGGAGAGGAAGTGCCTGGACCAGCAAAGGACGCCGTGACCGCGGTGCCCCGAGTTCATCCGAAGCTAGGCTACCCGCTGGCTGCCATGTTGCCGCCGCCGCAAGGAAAACGAAGTTGGTCGTCATCCAGACGATGTCGAACCACGACCCATCACTCAGATCCTTACCGGGCCCGTAGTAATAGAAGTAGTCGGCGACGCCGGTCGCGCTCAGGAATATCGCAATGCGGACAAACATCGACCGGATCGGTCGCGACTCGGCCAAAATGGCACGCAACAGAAATGCCGCAATCAGAAACCCGATGTATATAAAGTACGGAGCCCAGATGGAGTGACCCAAGTCCGGCCCGACCGTGGATTGTTCTGGCAAATAGAAAAAATAAAAGTAGCCCGCCACCCAGAACAGGATAACCTGAATCAGATCGAGGATCAGCAGCCGGTCAAAGCCCTGCGGCGCAAAGTCCAGATCCAGAAACAACGCCATGCCCAACGGTGTCAGCCAGAAAAAGAAGGACATTGACCACCCACTGAACGGAGTGCGGTGCATGGAACACATTGTCATACGACGCCAGCGCCTGCGCCGACAAGAAGATTGCAAATGTTGCAACCCCTAGTCTCCAGGAAAACCGGCCAAATGTTTCCGAAACGCGAGATGCGCGATACGCTGCAACAATGCAGAGCGTCGCTAGACCTAACTGAAGCAGATCGGAAAATACTGGACGAGGAGAACGTAAGCCCAGGAAAATCACATTCAGCGCTTGCAGGAGGAGCAGACCACAGCCTCCGATAAAGGCCGTCGGAGCTGTGAGTTTCTGGTAAAAATGTCCACTCCTCAACTCGGCTGAAAACTTCATTCCGCACCCCGCGAGAGCCGATTACGTTAATTCGCTTTCAGCTACTGCGACACTTGGACTGCCGGCCAATGACAAATTCGGCCTCAGTCCATGCGTCCGGGAACTGCAGGCGTCCCGAGCTTGCGGCGCACGACACGATCGTTACCAAACCATAAACGGCAATGCCGGGCTTCTACTCTGGTGGCGTGCAAAATCAGAAAATTGCGTTGGCTTGTACGAAAACAAAGGTAACTAGGGCCTCGATTGCTTTTTATATGGAGGCAGGGGTTCTTGCGGGCAAGCAATCTGATGTGCTGAGGCCCGCCGTTACGGGAAAAATTCCGTCATATCAGTGGCAGCGGCAGCGGCCCCGGGCAAGTCGGTCACACCAAGTCCTTTCAGCATCAGTCGCAGCGTGCTTTCGTGCTGGTAGAAGGTAGTGGACTCATACTTGCTGCGAACCTTAGGGCTCACAAGGATCGCCGGCACATGTCCTCCCCCGTGTGTGATGTCGCTGTCTTCGGCCTCGTCAAACACGATGATCAGCAGGGAATTGCTGAATGCCGCACTGCTCAGCAGCGGAGCGATATTCGCCGATAGCCACTGATCCGCCGCCGCCAATTGCTGCGCATCTGTGCAGGTTGTCATTCCCGATGGACAACTGTGCGCGTCGTCGTTCACATTCGGCGCAATAAACCCGTACTCCGGCAGCGCGTTATTTGCGATGTCCGTTGCCAGTTGGCTGAAGGGAACGACGTTTCCCGCTTGCGACGAGCTCTGTTGTACATCCGAAAGATATACAAACGGATTATGACGCCGTACGTAGGCGCCACTATCCGCTCCCAGATAGCCCGCCGATGGCAGCGATTCTTCATAGGCCTTCCATGGCTTGCCCGCATTCGTCAGAGCGCGGACGACGTTGTCCTGGGTGATTGTGCCAGCGAAGGAATCACCAGCGGTTCCTGTGATGGAAGTTCCCTCGCCGACAGTTAATTCGAAGTAGCTCGGCAGCGACGGGTGCGCATCTCCGTAATACTGAGTCGCGAGGCTGTTTGCACTCGCCAGCCCATTCAGGTAGGGCATATTCGAGTTGCCGATAACGTCAGCAAAGCTGTGATTCTCCTCAACCAGAAGAAAAACGTGAGAGAACTGCGGGATCGACTTGCTCGATGTCGGAGGCGCAGGAGACGAGGAACTTCCGCCGCAACCTGGGCTGGCTGACAATTCCAATGCGAGCAGAAACATTAAAATCACCCGACTAATCACAAGCACTCGAGTACGTAACAAGGAATGAGTCACTTGCGATCAACACTGCCTCAATGAAGAACCACTAACCTGGAGCTTTAGTCGTAGACCCTATGCCGAGCGGTTGTCAGGTACTTTACTTAGGGCAGGACCGTGGATCGCCTCCTCAATGGGATACAAGCAGGACCTTGCCGAGAACCAGAACATAGCCGACGATCGCCACGATTCCATGGGTTCGGATCGCGCGGTAGCTTGCCGGCCACGGGAACATCAGTACACCGAAGACCGGCATCAATTTATCGGGCCAAACAAGCCCTGCGACGCCGAAGACGAGGTTCAGCTGCACAATGATGTAGAAGATTAAGTTTTCCATTGGGACACAACGCGTGCCTGCATTCTATTACACGCAAGACAGCCGAATGAAGCCCCATTTCGCTCCATTCGGCTGTCGAATTTCAGAAATTCGATCGACACACGCCGAAGCGTGATCCTCGAAGGCTACAATCTATTGCGGATTCGAAACCGCCGAATTACTGGTAGCCTGCTTCTTTTGACGGGCCATGCGAGCTGCGTCACCCAGGGACGTCTGCGGATCCGTTGGTGCCGGAGTATCGCTGAGCACGACCTCCCGAACTGCAGGTTCTTGCGGTAACGGCTGAGCCTGCTGCTGCGTCGTAGTCGCAGTTCGCCGGCGCGGGAAGCGGTGTATCAAATTTTGCTTCCTCGATCGAGACACGCGTCTTGTCCACGACCTTGCCCTCGTCGAGCGGTTTCAGCCCGGCCTTTACCTCGAAACGGCCCTGCTCAGGGGCTGTCAGCACCAGCCGCCCGTGTCCCTTGAGCATCCCAGTAGCGATCTCGACTCGCAGAAAGTATTCCTGACCAGCCTTCAGATCCAGTTCCACACCGGACTGCTGATCGTTCGAGCGAAAGGTGTGTTTCCCGGGTTCGACCTTAACCGCGAAGTAACGGCCACTTTCCATCCGTGCAAGCTGCGTGTCATCGCAATACACCGAAGGCTGCAAGGCACTGCCCACGAATTGCTTGTACCGGTAAACATACACCGAAGCTTTAGGCTGTGCCGATGCATCGGTCTGCGGCGGGGCTACGGTCTGCGCCGACAAAAATGCGCTGGCAAGAACGAGAAGGCAAGTTACCGATGGGTTCGCTTCCCGTCCTAGGTCATGCCCCTTCGACTGACTGCAGTACGCCAGAATTACCTCCGTAACGTTTAAGACCTTACTTTTTCGTCTTACCCTTTACTTGAATATTCGGCGTTTCGAGGAGCTTGATATCTCAGGTACCGGTACATCGCAAGGAGCTCGTGCTGCTTCCGCGCGTGCATTCGTCCACAGTCTGAACATCCTCATTAAGTATGCGCGGATGTACGGCTACGACCACAAGCGGACCGAGGCGCAGTTTGAAACCACCTGGAACGAGTTGCAGAATGCCCTTCCTGCTGGCGGTTTCCTGCTAGGTGTCACCGACAACAGACTCCTTCTCGACGGCATCCCGTTGGAGTCCGGACAGGCAGAAAAGAGCTTTGCCACGCTCCTGACGACCGCTGGTCTCGCCAGCCTGCATTTCTCGAAAGAAGTCACCGAAGAGGATTTCGTTCGCCTGGTGCGCGCGTTTATGGTTGCCGGCTCGAAAGCTGGCGACGTCGCCAAGCAGATCAAAGAAGCTCTCGGTACCAAGCAGGGCACCATCAAGATCAATGAAGTGAAGTTTGTAGCTGCTGACCCACTTACGGGTGACGTCAGCATCGCCGCGCAGATCGCGGCGCAAACGCTGGGTCCCGAGTTCAAGCAGTGGTTGAACGATCCACAAAAGCTCTTGCAATTGATTGCGGCTGCAGAAGGGGCGAGTTCAGACGGCGGTAAAGGCGCAGACGGCACGCCGATGGTCCCTCTGGGCAGCGTCCCGAATATTCCTGTCGGCAAGGGTGGCTCAGGCGGAACTGGGACGGCTGTCGGTACGGGCGGCGGAGGCAGCGGAACAGGTGTTGCTCCCGCATGGACCGGCGGCATGGTTCCTCTGCAGGAGCAGGAAGTGATTCAGGCGATCCGACTCCTGACCCGCTTTGGCCAAGTACAGCAGGATCCTGCCGTCAACGAACAAGACATCCAGAAAGAACTCAGCGAAACCGACCCCAACACCCGGCTGAACCTGCAGCAATTGCTCGGCAGTTTGGCGGCGAAGGCCTCCAACGCGAACGACGAAGAAACGCCGCTCCTTATGAAAGCCGCCGAGCACATGGCGATCCGCTTTGCCCTCGAGCGCTACCAGAAGGGCGAAGTCAAGGTGAACGCCGTCCACCAGATGATGGAGCACATGAGCCGGCAGATGGACTCATTACGCGAGATTCTCAAGATCCAGGAAGAGAAGATGAGCAAGGCCGGGATTTTGGTGGAATCCCATGCCGACATCCTGGACCGCATGTTCTGGTCGGAAGTACCCGAGGCGGGCAAGAAAAGCGTGCTGCTCTCGCACGAGGCGCCCTGCGTTCCACCCCGCAACCTGCGCCAGTTCGTGGAACTGCTGCTCGATCGCGATGACCGCCAACTGGCAACCGACATCCTCGACAACTATTCCGGATGCCTGGGCGCCAAAGACACCGAACCACGGCGTCGAACTGCGATCGGATTAAGCCAGTTGGCCGACCTCTACGCCCGTCTGGGCGGCGAGCCCATGGGAAAAGCCGTCCGCAAACTCACCGAGCAGATCATTGCCGAGAAAGATGCGGAAATGCAGAGCCTTTTCAGTGCGGCCTTCGTTCGCCTCAGTCAAGAGGCCAGCGCCGCCAAGAACTATAGCGCCATCAACGAAGTTTGCGCCGGGATGGAATTGATCAGCGTCGAGCGCCCGGTGCTCATGGCCGATCTGCGCGCACGTGTCGGCGTGGAGAACCGCCTGCCCGAATTCATCGAAGAAGCCATCCGCATGGAGCCGATTGCACCCGACATGCTTGCGGTCCTGCGCCGCACCAGCGAGTCCGGCGCTGAACACCTGGCCGACCGCTTCTTCCGCTGCATGCGCCGCGATGAATGCGACCGCATGATTCAGTTGGTGAGAGAGCTCGGTTCACCCGCCCTGCTGCAACTGCGCGAGATTTTGCGCACAGGTCAGCCCCGCCAGGCTTCTGGTGCCGTCGGCCTGATCAGCCGCCTCGATGTAGGAACCTTGCTCGAGTTGCTGCCAGCGCGTCTGCCCGAGTGGAACCGTTTCTATCACGATATCGTTGTCCGGCAGATTGCATACGGTGCTGCGGCGGACCGTGGCCGAACCCTGCTGGAGTTGTTGGAAGTTCTCGATCCGCTGATTTTGCCCGAGGCCATCGACGAAATCGGCATGAGCGGAGACCTGACTGCAGCGCCCCCGCTGATTACGATGGCCCGTCCCGGCGACGCTGCCTCACGCTCACCCTACGTGCAGTTGAAGGCAATTGAATCCCTTGGACGCCTCAAGGATGCCGAGGCGGTCAATACCCTGCGCGAAATCTTTGAAGCCAAGAAGACGTTTGGTTGGGTTTACCACCGTGAACTGCGCATTGCAGCCGCACAGGCTCTATCGAAAACCGATCCCCGGTACAGCACGCAGGTGATGTCCGATAGCGGTCTGGAAGCCGCGGAACTCGCCATCGCCCCTCTAGATGCGGCTCCGGCCTGCCCCTGGGTCCGGCAGCGACGTTACGAACGCCTCATCTTGGCCAAAACAGTGCACGGAACCATTGGCAGCTCCTGGGGCAAATCCAAGATCCTGATCCGCGAGCTAAGCCTCGGCGGTGGCATGGGCACAAAAGAAGACAATCTCCGCATCGGCAGCGAAGCAAACCTCGAAATCTCGGCGGGCATGCGCTCCAAGATAAAGGCACATGTCCTGCTCCGTCGCGCCCGTGTCAACGAAGTCGGGTTCGAAATCGTCAGCACTGATCTGGAAAGCCGCTACAAGCTCCGCCGCCTACTGGTCGAAGCCCTCAACTCCGCCCCCCAAAACAAGGGCCACGAATGGGGTGGAGACAGAAAGGTATAAGAGTCGCGAGCCCGGAGTCGCGAGCTCTGAGCTGAATCGCACTCTCGACCAAGAATTTTCCGTAGCTTAAAACCTGCCCAAGAAGAAAAGCCCCCGCCGAAACGGAGGCTTTTGCTTTTGCGTTGAAACCTTGAAACTTTTGAAACCTGAAACTCGAAACTGCCCTATTTCACCTTCAAGAAAATAATCGCCAACGTATACAGTGCCAGCGACTCGATCAGCACCAGACCGAGGATCAGCGCGAACTGAATTCCCGGACGGGCGGCAGGGTTGCGGGCCAGCGACTCCGTCGCTGACGCGACAGCCTTGCCCTGTGCGAGGCCGCAAACGGCCGACGCGATCGCCATGGAGAATCCAGCGGTAATCGCGACCCAACTGGCCTCGCTGGTTCCCCCGCCTTGCGCGAACGCCGGCATCGCAAAGCAAAGGGCCGAGAGTGCCATAAAAATACGGCTCAGGTAACGCATGTGTGTTGCTCCTTGTATGAATTGCCGCCAGGAGGTGGTTGACGCCATACCGTGCAGACGCCCTCACACTGACAGCGAGTGGCCAGTGGCCAGTTGTCAGTGGTCAGAACTGAGGGTCTGACCACCGGCAACCACACGCAGACCAAAAACTCTATATCCGAGTCCGATTCAACTGATCACTGCCCACTAGCCACTGACCACTGACTAGTGCTCTTCCGCCACCGCTCCCGACACATAAATAATCGACAGCAGCATAAACACATAAGCCTGCAGAACCGCGACCACGATGTGCAGTCCACCGAAAATAATCGGAACGCCAATCGGAATCATGGAAAAGAACACCAGCGTGATCAGGTCCCCGGCAAAAATATTGGCCCAAAGACGAACCGTGAGCGAGAGCAGCCTCGCGGTATGGCTGATCAACTCGATTGGCAACATGAGCGGTGCGAGCGCGGGAATTGGCCCCAGAAAATGCTTCAGATAGCCAATTCCAGCGTGCTTGAACCCCTGTACGTGGTAGTAGATAAAGGAGCAGATCGCACAACCAAGCGGCACCGCAGGTACACCAGTCGGCGACTCAAACCCGGGAATCAAGCCGATCAGATTGCAGACCAGGATGAAGATGAAAATGATCGCGAAGAAAGGAGTGTAGGTCTCGCTGTGATGCCCGATAATCTCCTGGCTCTGCCCCAGCACAAATCCTTCGATCCCTTCAAACGAGTGCTGCAATCCACCCGGGGAATCCACCGACAGCCTCGACCGTACCAATAAGAACAGAATCAGCAGAAAAATGAATACCAGCAATTCCATCGAGAATGAATCCGTGATCGGCGCCGACGGATACTTCGGCTCAATATGCAGCATCCGCAGGAACGCGGTGACCTGCGAGGCAAACAGATGATTCAGGAGATGTGTAAACCACAGTTGTTCGGGCATTGATATTGGGTGCCTCATTTCTCGCGCGTATTTTGCGCGAGAAGTGGGGATTTTCTAAAGTTTACGGACCACCGCCGCGTACAACTCATACACCGCTTCGCAGACGATCGCTCCGACGGGCAAAAACAGACCCGCGAATAGACCCCAAAGGCTCGCGGGAAAACTGGTTAATATAGCATACGCAGCCACTCCCAACAAAGCGTAGCGCAGCAGGAAGCGCGCCACGATCCCTTTTCCTGACTGTGATTTACCGGTATTCGTGACCTTGTCGGCAAGCCCGGAAACCCCGCTCTTAAGCCACTGGAAATTAAGGTAAGCGATGACAGCGCCCAGCAGGAATCCAAAGGCGACCCGCGTCCCGAATCTCGCTAGCGCAGCGCCCGTGAAGATGGGGCCAAGAACGAACATGAAGTTGCGGATGCGAGGCAAAGCCGCGGCGTAGAAGGAATCGGATGTCTCCGCTGGATCTTTTGGATCAGACACTCTCTGCCGATCGTCGCTCATCGCCCGTACAAGCCATAATTGGCGCTGTCATAGCTCTCAAAGGCTCGCACTATCGGTGAACCGGAATCGCCCTCGGATTCGAGTCGCCGTGATGTCCAAGAACCGTGGGCCCTAGAAATCGATTCCCCGGGCCAAAGCACCGTGGAAGAGCGGCCCTTCAAGGGCCGCGTCAGAGCGGAACTGAAAATCGCGGCTTCGGCCCCCGTGTACGGTTTTCATTTTGTATCCCGCGACGCCATCCGGATCACTTCAATCAACCCGCCGGCAGTTCCAAACAGCAGCCCCACGACGCTGATCCAACGCGTATGCAGCCAGCGGTCCAAAAGCGCCCCGATCAGATATCCAGCAACGGTGCCAGCCGGCAGCATAAACGCAAGCTGGCTATAGCGTCCGAACTGAACCCAAGGGCTCTTCTTTTTGTCTGGATCCCGATCGCTACCCATCGCTGCAGAAAGATTTTACGCCATCGATGAAAGACAACCACGTGGAGAGAACCCCAAGGGAAGAGTTCAAGTGGAGATAACTCAATATGGGATGGCCGCCGCGGCGGTCCGGCAAAGGCGAAGCCGAGCCGCGACCTCCGAAACATCGACTCCTGTCATTCTGAGCGAAGCAAAATCGCAGTCGAAGCATCCCTACCTGGCAAAACTGACCTCAGTGCACCAACCGAGCCACATTCGCCTGCTGTGCAATCCCCAGGCTCCAATTCACGATCTCAATAAACCGGTTCGGCATGACGCCGATATAAATCGTGGCCAGAGCCGTGATACCCAGCGCCGTCCGCATCGCAAAGCTGACCGGCAGCTTCTCTTCGCCCTTTTCCGGCTGCCGCATGAACATCGCATTAGCGATCTTCAAGTAGTAGTAAAGCCCGAACACGGAATACAGCACGCCCAGCGCGGCCAGCACATAATGCTGCGAAGAAATTAGGCTGAGAAAGATGAAGTACTTACCCCAGAATCCCGCAAGGGGCGGAATGCCAGCCAGTGACAGCATGAACACCAGCATCAGCACGGCTTCAACGGGAGCTCTAGAATAGAGCCCATTGAGATCGTCGAGATCGTCGCCCGCAACATTCCGATGCCGCAAGGACGTGATCACTCCGAACGCCCCAATGTTCATGAACGTGTATACCAGCAGGTAAATCAGGATGCCTTTGATGGCGTCCGTCAAGGGCTGGCTCGGAACCTCGGCCGTCGACACCACCACCATCGCCAGCAGCATGTAACCGACGTGCGCGATCGAAGAATAAGCCAGCAGCCGCTTGGTATTCGTCTGCGTCAGCGCCGCAAAGTTCGCCCCCGTCATCGTCGCAATCGAGACGAAAACCATCAACGGACCCCATATCGCGCGCATCGGGAACAATCCCGACAGCAATATCCGCAGCAACATGATCCAGCCCGCTGCCTTCACAGCGACGGACATGAAACCGGTGATGCTGGTCGGCGCACCTTCGTAAGCATCAGGCGCCCACTGGTGGAAGGGAATCGCCGCGATCTTGAAGAGCAGCCCCGTAATTGTCGTAATGAGGGCAATAATCGCCACTGGCCGGTACTGCGGGTCCAGAATGCGCTTGCTCAGTTCCTGACTGATGATGCCCAAGTTCGTGCTTCCGCTCAGCCCATAGAGCAGCGACAGTCCGTAGGCGAATATCCCGGAAGAAAAAGCTCCCAACAGAAGATATTTCAGCGCCGCTTCATTCGAGCGCCGGTCGCGCCGCAGAAATCCCACCAGCACATAGGTGGAGATCGCCATCAACTCCAGCCCGATGAAGATGAGCACCACGTCAGCTCCCGCCGCCATGCACATCATCCCCGCGACGGAGAGCAGCAGCAGGGCATAGTACTCGCCGTGATTTTCGTGTTCAGTCTCGAGATAGCGTATCGAAATCAGAATCGCGATCGCAGTCCCTGCCAGGAACAGATAGAAGAAATACATCGCGACCCGGTCGACGTGCATGGTCCCCAGCATGCCGAAAGCGCCATTCGGCAGCGTCATCTGGATTTTCAATACGGCGGCGGCTGAGAAGCACACGCCGATGAACGCGGTCACCGCATTCAACCGCTTCATGTCGTCGGGCAGCATGAAGTCGATCAGCAGAATGCCCAGCGCAAACAGCACCAGCAACGTGATCGGCAGCGCCAGCAGGTAGTCAGTCCAGAGCACTAGTTCTTCCCCTTTGCCGCCGCTGCGGGTTTCACAGAGCCACTATCCGGCGTGGTCGCCGCTACCGGTATTGGCTTCGCCATCTGGCTATACGAGATGTTACTTTCCCGCGCTTGCTGAACCGATGCATTCACCGGCGCATTGGGCTGAGGATAGTCCGGCCGCACCACCGCCATCGTATGATTCACCGGCTGTTCCAGAATTTGGAAGAACGGCTTGGGATAAAGCCCGATCCAGAATGCCATAATGATGAGCGGCACAAACGTTGCCACTTCGCGCGGCGTCAGATCGTGCAGCTTCTCATTCTTCGGATTCGTAACTGTCCCAAAGAACACCCGCTGATACAGCCACAACAGATAAGCAGCAGCCAAAACAACGCCAGGCACGGCCCACGCGCCCCACTTCCAGTTCTCCATGAACGTGCCCTGCAGAATCGTGAACTCTCCGACAAATCCATTGAGCAAGGGCAGACCCATTGACGACAGAAACATAATCATCGTGATCGTCGCGTAAAGCGGCATCACATTCGAAATGCCGCCGTATTCCGCGATCTCGCGCGTATGCCGCCGTTCATACAGAATGCCGACAATCAAGAACAGCGCGCCGGTTGAAATTCCGTGATTAATCTGCTGCAGTACGGATCCACTCAGGCCCAGAGGGGTGAGCGCGAAAATTCCCAGCGTGCAGAATCCCAGGTGGCTGACGGACGAATAAGCCACCAGCTTCTTCATGTCCTTCTGCATGAGCGACACAAGCGCGCCATAAATGATCGCGATAATCGAAAGCGCGATCATCCATCCGCGAACCTTCGTATGCGTCAGCACATCCGGGAAGAAGGGAAGCGAGAACCGGATAAACCCATACGTCCCCATCTTCAGCAGAACACCCGCCAGGATTACCGACCCCGCCGTCGGCGCCTCCACGTGCGCATCCGGCAGCCACGTATGGAACGGGAACATCGGCACCTTGATCGCAAAGGCGAAGAAAAAACTCAGGAACAGCAGCGTCGCCGCATACGGCCCGTAATCCGAGTAGATCTTCGGCGCCGTCTCATACAACGACTGAAGGCTGAAGGTATAAACGCCGGTCACGCCATGATGATGGAAGTATAAAAACAAAATTCCCAACAGCATCAGCACCGACCCGGCCAACGTATAGAGGAAAAATTTGATCGCAGCGTAAAGCTTCCGCGGCCCGCCCCAGATGCCGATCAGCAAGTACATCGGCACCAGCATCGCTTCCCAGAAAACAAAGAAGAGGAAAAAATCCAGCGCCATGAAGACGCCGAGCATCCCGGTCTGCAGCACCAGAAACCAGATGTAGTATTCCTTCACCCGGTTCTCGATCGCGGTCCACGACGACAGAATTGAGATCCATCCCAGCAGTGTCGTGAGCATGATCAGCAGGAACGAAATGCCGTCGATGCCCAGCAAGTAACCTGCGCCAATCGAGGGAATCCAGTTGTTCGCCGCGCCCTCCGTGAACTTGAAGCCGGGCTCAAAGCGCAGTGCCCAGAATGCCGGCACCAGCGGCAGCGAAATCAGGAAGCCACCCAAGGCAAAGATGTTAGCAATCCAGCGAATCGCGTCTTTGTTGTCCTTCGGGACAAACATCAGCAAGATCGCGCCCACCAGCGGCGTGAAGAGAATGATCGAAAGTATATGTGCTTGCATAGCAGCTCTTGGCTCTTGGCCATTGGCTTTTGGCGAAGAGCCAAGAGCCAATAGCTAAAAGCGGTTTACCTGTACATGTAATAAAACGCGAACCCAACCAGTCCAGCCGTCATGACGAACGCATACCACTGCACCAGGCCCCATTGCAGGAATCGGGTCCCGTAACCGAAAATGCGCGCCAGAATCGCGGGCCCGTTGACGCCAATCCCGTCAATAATCCACTTGTCCCACCAACTCGAGAAGGTTGCGGTTAAACGCGTAATCCATCCGGCGGCATTTACCGCGCCATCGACCACATTCGCGTCAAACCACGAACTGGCCTCGCCTAGCCCCATCGTGCCCAATCGCACGCCGCCGAACTTGCGGCGTCCTGTGAACAGGTAGTCGTAACCCTCATCGACGTAATACTTGTTCAGGAGCGTGTTGTATACAGGGGGCGCGGCAGCATTGATCGGCTCTGTGTAGCCCTTGTCCGCATTTGTGTAAGCGCGCTTCGCCAACGCCCATCCAGCGAGGGCTGCACCAACCGACAGAAACATCAGCACAAATTCAGTAGGACTGGTGTGCTCTTCTTCTTTCTCGCCAGCAGCTAACTGCCCGGCTCTGGCTTCCTCAACTAGGACATGAGCCTCGCCGCGCGCAAATACCGGATCGAGATATTTCGCGAACCGATCGGATCCACCGAGACTGTGTGGCCATCCTAGAAACCCGGCCAAGAGCGACATCACCGCCAGCACAATCAGAGGCATCGTCATCGACGAAGGCGATTCGTGGATGTGATGTTCCACCTCATGACTCATTCGCGGCTTGCTGTAGAAGGTCAAATAGATAAGGCGGAACATGTAGAATGCTGTCATCAGTGCCGTGAGGTATCCGATCCCCCAGAGGATGCGATACGCACCTCCCTCGCTCGTCCATGTCTGCCACAGGATTTCGTCCTTGGAAAAGAATCCTGCAAAGGGCGGAATCCCTGCGATTGCCCATGTCGCTATGAGCATTGTCCAGTATGTCTTTGGAATTCGATGCTCTAACGAGCCCATGTTTCGCATGTCTTGTTCACCGCTCATGGCGTGGATCACGCTACCGGCGCCGAGAAACAGCAACGCTTTGAAGAACGCATGCGTAAACACATGGAAGACGCCCGCGGCAAATGCTCCCACGCCGAGAGCCAGGAACATGTATCCAAGTTGCGAGACGGTCGAGTAAGCCAGCACCCGCTTAATGTCGTTCTGCACCAGCCCGATCGACGCAGCGAAGATCGCCGTCAACGCTCCGATGATTGCCACCACCTTCATCGAACTCGGAGCCAGGATAAACAGCGCATTCGACCGCGCCACCATGTACACGCCCGCCGTCACCATCGTCGCGGCATGGATCAGCGCGCTTACGGGAGTCGGGCCTTCCATTGCGTCCGGCAGCCAAACATAAAGAGGAAGCTGCGCCGACTTTCCGCACGCCCCGACAAACAGAAGCAGCGTTGCAGCCGTCATAATCGGATCGCCAATCTGGAACTGTCCGCTGCGCGCCAGGTGATTCACCTCGACGTAACGCAGCGACCCGAAATCCCACGCGATAAAAAACATCCCCAGGAGGAACCCGGCATCCCCAATTCGATTGACGATGAATGCCTTGTTCGCCGCATCGCTCGCTGATTTCCGCTGAAAGTAGAACCCGATCAGCAGATACGAACACAGCCCCACGCCCTCCCATCCCACGAACATCAGCACATAGTTGTTCGCCAGAATGAGCGTCAGCATCGAGAACATGAAAAGGTTCAGGTACCCGAAGAACCGGTAGTACCCACCTTCATGCGCCATGTATCCGGTCGAATAAATATGGATAAGCATTCCGACTCCGGTAACAAACAGGAGCCAGATGCTCGATAGCGGGTCCAGAAGAAATCCCGCATCGGCCTGAAACGAAGCCTCCGAGCCGCCCTTGGTGACGTAATTCATGTGCCCGGTATCGGTCCCGAGCCAGGTATAAAGAATCTTCTGAAATGGCTGATGATTGTTCGCGTCAGCCCACGCGTTGTACTGCAACACGCAGCCGCAAGCCATCAGGAACGCCAGCACCACTGCGCCGACGCAAACCGCATTGACGGTGGACTTCTGCAGCCACCGTCCAAAGAAAAACATGATCGCCGCCCCGAAGGCCGGCAGCAGAGGAATAAGCCAGATGTTGTTCAGAAATAGCATGCAAGCTCTCAGCCGTCAGCTCTCAGCTTTCAGCCAAATCAACATCCAAGCGCTGACAGCTGAAGGCTGATAGCTGACAGCTGCTTTTTCACCACTTCAACAAATTCACTTCGTCCACATTGACCGTCTCCTTGTTCCGGAAGAAGGCGATCAGAATTCCCAACCCGACGGCAGCCTCCGCGGCCGCATCGGTAATCACAAAAATCGCAAATACCTGCCCGTGCAACGCCGAAGGCCCATGAATCCCTTGCCAGTAGCGCGAAAACGCGACGAGGTTCAGATTGACGGCATTTAAGATCAACTCAATCGACATCAGCACAATCACAACATTCCGCCGGGTCAACACCCCAATGACACCAAGCAGAAACAGCGCCGCCCCCAGCACCAGATAATGCAGTGTCGAAATGTGAAGCATCGCGTCCATAAGAGCTTCTAGCTCCTAGCTAGCTAGGCTGCCTAGCCATTAGCGGTTAGCTACAAGCCAGGAGCTAGCAGCTGCCTCTCAAATCCTCTTCTTCGCCATCACCACCGCCCCAATAATCGCCACCAGCAACAGCAACGATGCGATCTCGAAAGCGAACATGTACATCCCGGTCGTTTGGTTGAATAGCAGCGCGCCAATCCCCTGGGTGTTCTGTGACTCCACATAAGAAACGCGACCCTCCGGGAAAAGAACGGCTCCCTTCGTGGTCGTCGTATACACGGCAATCAATAGCCCACCCAATGCAGCGGCCGCCACGATGCCGACCAGCCATTGCTTGTTAAACGGACGTTCTTTCTCCTGCCGCTCGATCGAAATCAGCATGATCACGAACAGGAACAGCACCATGATCCCGCCCGCGTACAGAATGATCTGCACGCCAGCGACAAACGGGGCATACAGCATCAGGTAGAGCGCAGCCTGCGCCAGCAGTGTCGTGATCAGCGCAAGTGCCGAGTGCACCGCGTTCTTTCGCGTGATGACCAGGATGCCGCCGATGATCATCACAGCGGCAGTCCCATAGAAAAAGAACGGGGTTGCAACCGGAGGATTGACTGTCACCGGGTTCATCGGCGCAGCGCCTCCTGCACCTGAGCCCATAGCTCCGTCCTCATTCCCACTACGGCTGTTAGGATCAGCAGCGAGAACCCTACGGGCAGCAGCACCTTCCATCCCACTTTCATCAACTGATCAAACCGGTACCGCGGAAATGTCCCCCGATACCAGATGTAGAGATACATAAAGCCGGCTACCTTAGCCGAAAACCAGAAGATGTCGTTCACCCGTACGCGCACAGCCGGGATAAACAAGACCAGCCCGATCAGCCCCAGCACCAAGCCGAATCCCGCCAGCCCGATCGTCTGAATCTTGAACAGCGGATGTTTCGGCATCCGAACGGTGTTATAGAAGCACATCCCGGCGAGAAACAGGAATGTCAGCCCGGGAATCAACGAGAACGCCAGATCCCACGTCGGACCACTCAGCAAATTCGGAAACGGACGAAGCCAGCCGCCCATCCACAGCGTGACAGCAATGGATGAAACCGCAATCATGGCTGAATATTCCGCGAGAAAGAATAACGACCAGCGGAACCCGCTGTATTCGGTATGAAATCCCGCTGTCAGCTCCGACTCCGCTTCCGGCAGATCAAACGGTGCGCGATTCGTCTCGGCAACCATCGCAATCGCAAAAATCCCGAATGCGATGATCCCCAGCGGGAAGAACTTGAACAAAAACCAAATGCCCTGCTGTTGCTGCGCCTGCACGATGCCGATCATGCTCAGCGTTCCGCCCTGCTCACTCATGCTCGTCATCATGATCGCCCAGACCACGGCCAGTCCCATCGCGACTTCGTACGAAACCATTTGCGCGCTCGACCGCAGCGCCCCGATCAGCGGATAGTGAGAATTGGAGGCCCACCCGGCGGTCACAATGCCAAGTACCGCCAGGGACGACACACCCAGCATGAACAGTACTCCGATGTTCATGTCCGTGATGGCGTGCGTAGGGCCAAAAGGAACGACGACGAATACGGTGAACGCCGCCAGCACAACAATGAAAGGCGCGATCCAGAACACAACTTTGTCAGCGCCCTCGGGGATGATGTCTTCTTTCAGCAGGAGTTTGAGCGCATCCGCAATGGGTTGAAGCAGCCCATGAGGCCCCACGCGCATCGGCCCGAGTCTCACCTGCATGTGCGCCAGAATCTTGCGCTCCAGCCAGTTCATGCAGATCACCGCGATCGAAAGCCCCACGAATACCAGCAGCACGTAGACCACAGCCCAGAAAATGTTTCCCGCCGCGCCAGGAGTCTGGTCGCTGCCGAGGTAAGACGTGATGTACTGCACCAGCTCGTGCATCAGCGGTCCACCTCGCCCAGAACGATGTCCAGCGTCCCGATCACCGCGATCACATCGGCCACGAGTTGCCCGCGGCACATCACATCCAGCGCCTGCAGGTTTACAAAACTCGGCGGCCGTACGCGCACCCGATACGGCTGCGTCGACCCGTCGCTCACGATGAAATACCCAAGCTCGCCCTTGGGCGCTTCGATGGAGTGATAGATCTCGCCCAGCGGAGGCTTCATCACCTTCGGCACCTTCGCCATGATCGGCCCTTCGGGGATGCCTTCAACCGCTTGCTCGATGATCCGCAGCGATTGCCGCATCTCGACCATGCGCACCAGGTACCGGTCATACGTATCGCCGTTTTCACCGGTGGGAATCTCGAAATCAAAATTCTTGTAATTCGCGTAAGGCAGCGCTTTCCGGATGTCCCATTTCACACCGCTCGCCCGCAGCACAGGCCCGGTCACTCCCAGCGCGATGCAGTCTTTGCCGGAAATAACGCCGACACCCTTCGTCCGCTCCAGCCAAATGCGATTCGTGGTCAGCAGCTCTTCATACTCATCAATCTTGGGCTTCACGAAGCTGACGAAGGCCTTCACATCCTTTTCGAACCCGTCGTAGGCCTCGTACTGCAATCCGCCGATTCGAAACGCATGTGTCGTCAACCGCGCGCCGCAGTACTTCTCGAAAATCTTCAGGATCTCTTCCCGGTCGCGGAAGGTATAGAAGAGAGGTGTGATCGCCCCAATGTCGAGCGCATGTGTGCCCAGCCACAACTGATGACTGGCAATCCGGTTTAATTCCGTAAGAATCACGCGAATGTACTGCGCCCGCGGCGGCGCCTCAACACTGAGTAGTTGTTCAACCGCCTCGCAGTACCCAAGCCCGTTCGAGACCGCCGCCACATAATCCATGCGGTCCACATACGGATTGAACATCGTGTACGTGCGGTTTTCTGCGATCTTCTCCACGCCGCGATGCAGATATCCGATGACGCACTCAAGCCCAAGCACTTTCTCGCCATCAAGCCGCAAAATGACGCGCAACACGCCATGCGTCGCCGGATGCTGCGGCCCCATATTGATGACGAGCTCGTTCGCATCCAGATAAGTCTGATCCGGCGTATTCAGATCAAGCTGCGAAATTGTCTTCGGATCCGTCATTTCATGATTCGGCTATTCTCTGTGATCCCCTGTGTCCCCTGGGGTGAGCGCCTTCGCGGTTATTGCCCGCTCTCAATCCCTAAATTGATCTGCACCCACTCGTTATCCTGCTGCAAAATCCCGTAATCCTTTCTCAAAGGGAATCCCTTCCACCCCTCCGGCAACAAAATCCGCTTCAAATCCGGATGCCCATCAAACTTGATGCCAAACATGTCATACACTTCGCGTTCCAACCAATTGCACGTCGTCCAAAGAGGCACCGAACTCGGTACAGACGCCCCGTCCGCAATCTGCGTCTTCACGCGAATGCGCTCATTCCGCGAGAACGAATAGAGAATCCACACCACATCAAACTGCTTCTCGCGCTTCGGATAATGCACCGCAGTCACATCGACGCAATAGTCAAACTGCTCATCGTCGCGCAACCGCTGCAGAATCTCAGGAATCAGCGAGCGATCCACTTCAAAGTAGTTCTGTCCGAGATGCGTAAGTGCATTAACGCCCGATCCATATTCCCGCTTGTATTTGGCAACGAGCGGCGATTCCCATGGCGTAGGCACTGGCCCCGTAGGCTTCGGCGGCGCAGGATGTCCCGCCGCACGTTCCCCAGCCGCGGCCGGAGCCGCCGGCTTAGCGGCAGGAGTGGCCGGAGCCGCAGAGGCAGACGCTTTTGTGGGAGTCGAAGTTTCGGAAGGTGGCGAAGGCTTGCTGGGAGTCGTCTTCGTTTCGGATTGAACTGAGCCGGCAGGTGTCGCTTTCACCCCGCCGGGTGTCGCGGTCTGGCCCGCCGTCGGTTTGTCGCTTTCCGGCGGCGGTGGAGCGGGGGATTTGGTTTCGTCCGACATAGGCGACGGCACAGACTCCGGCGCAACCTGCCTTCGAAAGAACGTTCACTTTTATCAGCTTGACGGGACAGTGTCAACGACTCCCGCCACCCGAAGGTGTAAAAGTTTTTCGAATGCGCGGGCAGCGCGAGAGATACTCGACCGCATCACCAAAATCCCTTGCGGAATCCGCTGTTTCGCTGTGTCGAAAGATATTCTTCGGTTGAGTTTTTCACCTTTTCGCCAGTCGAAATTTCGTCAAGCATCGTCGGACAGTGCAATGCTCGAAATTCTTTCGCCAACTATGCCAATCTGGTACATTTACGCGCGTGAGCCGCTCGGCTCATTTGCGCCAGCCCTGCTCTGCTAGGCCCCGGTTGTGTCCCTAGATTGCGAGGAAAGGAATTTCCGATGAATACTTCACGGATGGCTCTCGCAGCCTTTTGTGCGTTCGTCGCCTACTTCGTCCTCGGAGGAGTCGCCCTCACGGTTCTCCGCATCCGCACCGAATTTATGAAGTATCCGGCCGTCTGTCGCCCGCAAGATGGGATCAAGAAAGTGATGCCCGCAGGCATGGCCGCCATGCTCTATCAAGGCGGGTCCGGTACCGCAGAAGGGGCGCGCTTCGGCGCACTGATCGGAGTGTTTTCCGTCCGTGCCTTCGTCATCCACAACTACGTGAACTTGAATATCGGATTGAAGCTGACGATCCAGCAGTCTGTAGCGTATTTCGTGAAATGGCTTGTCGTTGGAGTAGTGATCGGCCTGATTTACCGTCCCGCACGCTAGACAAGGGATTAAGACTCGGCGTGGAGTCGGTGCGTTTCGACGGCCAGCAGCCTACCCATGCACCTGCGCCTGATACATCTCAATCAAATCCCGGATGCGTTGCGCATCCTTCTTTCGGTGCCCATGACTAGTGAGCGGATCCGTCCCGCCTGTCGATTCAATCACGATCTCAGACCAGAACACTCCAGTCGAAATATGTACCGACGCGATCTTCGACATCGCAATGCTCTCTTCATTGCTCCCCAACATCCGCGACTTCACCCGCGATACGCGCTGCGGGCTTACAACCAGCTTCGTAGGAAAAAAGAAATTCCCCTGCGTCCACCTCGACGCAGTGAACGTCTCAGCCGGCGAAGAATCCATCGTGGACAGCGGTGGAGAGGACATGGTCATTGAATTATTTAGTCATTTAATCATTTAGCCATTTATCAATTACGAAATCACTCAATGATTCATTGACTAAATGTCTTACACCCACTCCAGCGCGCCCTTCTTCCAAACCCAAAGGTATCCCACGATCAGGATCGCTAAAAAGATAAGCATCTCCAGCAGTCCGAACAGACCGAACGCCTTGAACTTCACTGCCCATGGAAACAGAAAGATCGTCTCCACATCGAACACCACGAACAAAATGGCGATGATGTAGTAGCGCACCGTGTACCGTCCGCGCGCATTGTCCACCGGATCAATGCCGCACTCATACGGCATCAACTTGGTTTTCGACGGATTCGAAGGACGCACCAGCTTGGCCAGCAGCAGCGTGACAGGAAGCAGCGTCCCGACAATCACAAGGAAGATGAAGATAGGAACGTAATTTTGTGGCATAGGCGGAACTCAGCACGCCATCGTAGCGCAGAGACCTTGCCACTTCAAGCGAAACGGATCGTCAGGGTGATTCCCAGATGGAAAGCGGTTGTGCGCAACTTCGCGATCTCTGCGGCAGTTCTCAGCGACCTCAGCGGTAAAAGAAGTTGCTTGTTTAAAGAGATTCCGCACTCAGATCCGGTAACCCGGCGGCCTGATCCCCTTATCGCGCAGATAAATCTCAGCCTGCCCCCGATGATGCGCCACGTGCACATACATCGCCAGCAACACTTCCCGCCCAGGAAGCCGTCCGTCCGGCGAACTATGAGGACGCGTCAACTGCTCCTCCGTCAGTCCTGGAATGATGTCCCCACAATAGCTGAACGAATCACTCAAGAACTTCACGACTGCGTCTTTATCAGTCGGCGTCAACGAGGGATCGGAAGGCGGCGCCACATCTTTCAGCCCCGCACAAAACGCGAAATTCGTGCTGGCGATGTGCATCATCAGCTCGCCAAAATTCATCGACTGAGGATGTGGCCGAAATGAATACTGATCGGCAGGCATTGCCTGGGCCACCGCAACGGAGAGCTGGCTAAGGGCCCCGAAGTGCTGTGCATACTCTCCCGCCGGTGATGCACAGAGCATGCCAGAAGAAACGAGCAGAAAGGACAAAAATAGACGACCAGAATGCAAGTGCACCTCCCAGCCCAGGCGTTCCCAGACTCGGAGAGTAGACTCCGCATCCCAAGCTTTCGTTAGCAGGGAAGTTCAGACTTAAAGGTTCGTATCAGGGCACGCCTTCAGGCGTGCCGCAAAAGCCGCAAACAAGAAGAGGCTTTTGCCGCTGCCAACCTCACGCGAACCCATTCTTCACCAGCGGCAACTCCCGTACCCGCTTTCCCGTCGCC
>Ga0126371_10000738_pt1 | contig 27360 bp, 24 predicted proteins | sample PanSoiMetaPlot_4_FD_110145 | JGI IMG/M metagenome (GOLD analysis project Ga0126371, IMG submission 110145) | Tropical forest soil microbial communities from Panama - MetaG Plot_4 | ecosystem: Environmental > Terrestrial > Soil > Tropical forest > Bulk soil | place: Panama | collected 2016-02-17 | reverse complement strand
GAGCAGGCGCTGTTCGGCATCGACAAGCTCAATGTCGTGCGCTCCGAGGTGCCGGCGATCACCCACGTCGACTATTCGGCGCGGCTGCAGACCGTCGACGCCGCGACCAACCCGCGCTTCCATGCGCTGATCGAGCGGTTCAACGCCGTGACGGGCTGCCCGATCCTGGTGAATACGAGCTTCAACGTGCGCAGCGAGCCGATCGTCTGCACGCCCGAGGACGCGTTCCGCTGCTTCATGGGCACCGAGATCGACCTGCTCGTCGTCGGCAACTGCGCCCTGCGCAAGAAGGATCAGGACGCGAGCCTCAAGCGCGACTACCGCGACGAGTTCGAGCCGGACTGAGCCGACCGGCACTTCGGCTCCCCGTTTTCACCGCAGTTGACAAGTGGCGCACCGGCCGCGATGCCGGCTGTACGCCATGCGAATCGCGCGTAAGATCGCGCGCGTCCGCCCGCGGGAGACCTCATGCCTAAGCTTGCCGATCTCAAGGTCAAGCTCTTCACCGACGGCGCCGACAAGGCGCACATCCTCGAGATGGCGAAGCAGCCCTGGATCAGGGGCTTCACGACCAATCCGTCGCTGCTGAAGAAAGCCGGCGTCTCGGACTACGAAGCCTATGCGCGCGACCTCGTCGCCGCCGTGCCGGACCGCCACATCTCGTTCGAGGTGTTCTCCGACGATATCCCCGAGATGGTGGCGCAGGGCCGCGTGATCGCGTCGTGGGGCAGGAACGTCTTCGTCAAGCTGCCGGTGACGAACACGCGCGGCGAGTCGCTGTTCGAGGCGGTGCGCGCGCTCTCGCGCGAGGGCGTCAACATCAACATGACGGCGATCTTCACGCCCGAGCAGGTCGCCGGCGCGGTCGATGCGCTCGCCGGCGGCGCGCCGGCCTGTGTCTCGGTCTTTGCCGGGCGGCTGGCGGATTTCGGCATCGACTACCGGCCGATCATGCGCGACGCCGTCGCGCGCGCGCGGGGCACAACGAACGTCGAGATCATCTGGGCCTCGACCCGCGAGGCTTTCAACGTGCTCGAGGCGGATGAGATGGGCTGCCACATCATCACGGCGCCCGCCGATATCCTCAAGAAGCTGCCGGCCTTCGGCAGCAAGGCGGCGGCGGAACTCTCGCTCGACGGCGTCAAGGCGTTCCGCGCCGATGCGGTGGCGGCCGGCCTCACGCTCGATCTTGCCCCTCACGCCGACGCCGCCGAGTGATGAGAGCCGGCTCGCCGCAGCCGCGCTTCGCGACCCTCAAGGCGCGGGTGGTATTGCGCTGTAACTGCCTGACTCAAAATGTGTTTGATGCGGTCGCGGTTTGTGGTCGCCAGCCGATTCATGCCATGCTAGGGAGGGGCGTGGGTCATGAGTTGGGGGTTGCGCGTCCATGGTGGAAGCCGTGAAGCCCGATGCAACGTCGCTGCGCCTTGGCGTCGTCGGCGTGGGCGTCATGGGCTACAATCACGCCCGCGTGCTGGCCGAGATGCCCGGCGTCACACTGGCGGGTGTCGCAGATCCGGATGAGAAGCAGGCGGACTTCGTCCGCCAAACGCTCGGCTGCACCGCCGTCGCCGACATCGAGGATCTGCTCGCACTCGGGATCGACGCGGTGTCGATCGCGGCGCCGACCCACCTGCATCGCGGCATCGCGCTCGCGGCGATCGGTCGCGGCGTGCATGTGCTGGTGGAGAAGCCGATCACGTCCTCGGTCGAGGAGGGCCGCGAGATCATTGCGGCCGCGCGCCGCGCCGGCGTCACGCTGATGGTCGGCCACGTGGAGCGCTTCAATCCGGCCGTCCAGGCCATCAAGGAGGCGATTCGCGAAGAGGACATCCTTTCGATCGCGATCACCCGCGTCGGCCCCTTCCCGCCGCGCATGTCCAACGTCGGGGTCGTCATCGATCTCGCGGTGCACGACATCGACCTGATCGGCTGGTTCACCGGATCGGAGATCGTCGACGTCCAGCCGCAGCTCTCCAGCACCAGGGCCGAGCGCGAGGACATCGCGCTGCTGCAGTTCCGCACCGCCTCCGGCGTGCTTGCGCACATCAACACCAACTGGCTCACCCCGTTCAAGGCGCGCACCGTTCACGTTGCGACCAAGCGCAAATACGTGATCGGCGACCTCCTGACCCGCCAGGTGACCGAGTGCTTCGGCTTCCAGCCCGACGGCAGCTATTCCATGCGTCATCTCTCGGTCGGCCATGCCGAGCCGCTGCGCTCGGAACTCGCAGCCTTCGTCGCCGCCGTGCGCACCGGCACGCAGCCGCCGGTGAGCGGCGAGGAGGGCGTGGCGAGCCTCGAGGTCGCCATCCGCTGCCTCGGCGGGCGGCCGGCCGAGATGGCGCCCGCGCGCAAAGGCCCGCGCCGCGTGGCCGGCTGACCGTGAACATCGCGGCCCGATATCCAATGACTGAGCAAGTGACCGAGCAAGCTCGCAGCGAAGCGAAACCCATTCCGTTCATCGACCTCGCCGCCCAGCGCCGGCGGCTCGGCGCCCGCATCGACGAGGCGATCGGCCGCGTCACGACGCACTGCCAGTTCATCCTCGGCCCGGAGGTGCGCGCGCTCGAGGCCGAGCTCGCAAAATTCTGCGGCGCCCGCCATGCGGTGTCCTGCGCGAGCGGCACCGACGCGCTCGTGATGGTGCTGATGGCAAAAGGCATCGGTCCCGGCGATGCGGTGATCTGCCCGGCCTTCACGTTCTGCGCGACCGCCGAGGTCGTGGCGCTGCTCGGCGCGACCCCTGTGTTCGCCGACGTCGACGAGGCGACCTTCAACATCGATGCCGGGAGCCTGGAGCGCGCGATCGCCAAGGCGAAGCGGCTCGGGCTCAAGCCGAAAGCGCTCATCCCGGTCGATCTTTTCGGCCTGCCGGCCGACCACGATGCGATCGCCGCCATCGCGGCAGCCGAGAACATGTTCATTCTCGACGATGCCGCGCAGGCGTTCGGTGCGACCTACAAGGCGCGCCCGCTCGGCACCTTCGGGCATGCGACCGCGACCAGCTTCTTTCCCGCCAAGCCGCTCGGCTGCTACGGCGACGGCGGCGCCATCTTCACCGACGACGACGAGCTCGCCGCGCTGCTGGTGAGCCTGCGCGTGCATGGCCATGGCAAGCACCAGTACGACAACGTCCGCATCGGCATCACGGGCCGGCTCGACACCCTGCAGGCCGCCGTGCTGACGGAAAAGCTGAAAATCTTCCCGGACGAGATTGCGGCGCGCAACAAAGTGGCGGAGCGCTACAACAACGCGCTCGGCAATGTCGCGACAGTCCCGCGCATTCCGGACGGCTATACGTCCGTTTGGGCGCAGTACACGATCCGCGTTGAGCCGGCGCGCCGCGCCGACCTCGCGGCGGCGCTCAAGGCCGAAGGCATCCCGACCGCGATCTACTATCCGAAGCCGCTGCACCGGCAGGAGGCCTATGAGCGCTTCCCCTATGTGGAAGGCGGCTTGCCGATCTCCGACCGCCTCGCCCAGGAGGTCATCAGCCTGCCCATGCATGCCTACCTCGACGAGCCCACGCAGGACCGCATCGTGGATGCGGTGCAACGGGCACTTAGTCGATAATTCGACCCCATTGAGTGTATTCCTCGTCATGCCCGCGCTTGTCGCGGGCATCCACGTCTTTAGCAGTGCACAAAGGCGTGGATGGCCGGGACGAGCCCGGCCATGACGATGTAGACGGTAGACATGATCCAACGCATTTTGACCGTTGGCGGCCTCACGCTGGTGTCGCGGCTCACCGCGCTCGGACGCGACGTCATGATGGCGGCCGTGCTCGGCGCCGGCCCGGTCGCCGACGCCTTTCTGGTCGCGTTCCGATTGCCCAATCATTTCCGCGCAATCTTTGCCGAGGGCGCCTTCAACGCCGCCTTCGTACCGGCCTATGCGCGGGTGCGCGCGTCGGGCGGCGCGGGTCCGGCGGCGCTGTTCGCCGACCGCATCTTCACCCTGCTGCTCGTCGTCGAGCTCGGGCTGCTGGCGCTTGCGCTGATCTTCACGCCGGCGCTGATCGGGCTGCTGGCGCCCGGCTTCTCCCGCGATCCGCAGCGCTTCGTGCTTGCGACCGAGCTCACCCGGATCACCTTTCCCTACCTGTTGCTGATCTCGCTGGTGACGCTCTACGGCGGCATCCTCAACGCCTTGCATCGGTTTGCCGCCGCCGCGGCGGCGCCGATCCTGCTCAACCTCACCATGATGGCGACGCTCGCGCTGGTCGCCTTCTTCCCGACCGCGGGGCATGCGGCGGCCTGGGGCGTGCTCATCTCGGGCGTGCTTCAGGCGGCGCTGGTCGCCGCCGACGCGCGCCGCAACAAGGTGCTGCCGGGCTTCCGTGCGCTGGTCCTCGACGACGACGTGAAGCGCTTCTTCAAGGCGCTCGGCCCGGCGACGCTCGGCTCGGGCGGCACCCAGATCGCGCTCTTTGCCGACACCATCATCGCAAGCTTTCTCGCCGCCGGCGCGCTCTCGGCGCTCTACTATGCGGACCGCCTCAACCAGTTGCCGATCGGCGTGATCGGGATTGCGGCCGGCACCGTGCTGCTGCCCGAGATGGCGAGCCGCATCGCGGCCGGCGACGAGGCCGGCGCGCACCATTCGCAGAACCGCGCCATCGAGTTCACGCTGCTGCTGTCGGTGCCCTGCGTCGCCGCGTTCCTGGTGGTCCCCGACCTGATCATGCGCGCGCTGTTCGCTCGCGGCGCCTTTACGGCAGCAGACGCCGCCGCCGCGGGCGCGACGCTCGCCGCCTATACGATCGGCCTCGTGCCCTTCGTGCTGCTGCGCAGCGTCATTGCGACGTTCCTCGCCCGCGGCGATACCGCAACGCCCGTCAAGGCGCTGTTCGTATCGGTCGTGGTCAATGTCGCGCTCAAGGTCCTGCTGATGCGCGACTATGCGCAGGTCGGGCTCGCCTTCGCGACCTCGGTCGGCGTCTGGATCAATTTCGGCCTGATCGTCTGGTACGCGCGGCGCGCCGGCCTGATCGCGATCGACGATCGCCTCAAGCGCTCGACGGTGCGCATCGCGCTTGCCGGCCTCGCGCTCGCGGCCGCGCTGTTCGCGGGCAAGCAGGTGCTCGGGCGCGTGCTGGCTGGGTTGCCGCGATTTCGCGACGAGATCAGCCTCGCGGCCCTCATCCTGCTCGGCGGCGCCGTCTATGGCGGGGCGCTGGCACTGATGTTCGGGCGCCAGTGGCTCGCGGCCTTCCGCCGCCGGGGCGCGACGGCGCCGCTCACGCCGCCCGACGCTCCTCGGGCGTAAGCGCCAGGCGCGACGCTTGCATCCGGCGCAAGGCGCGCAGCCTGAGCCGCGACCAACCATGCCCTTGTGACCGCCGCAAGATGCTGAAAGGATCGTGGGCTCGGAGACTTTTCGATGCTCTGTCCTGCTCGTGTCCGTGTGGTTCTCGCCCTTGCCGCGCTCGCCATCGGGCTCGGCACACACGCGCAGGCCGACGACTTTCCCGCCCGCTACATCAAGGTGATCGTCGGCCCCGGCCTTGACACACCGGCGCGCGTGTTCGGCGCCAAGATGGCGGATGTGCTCGGCCAGCAGGTCGTTATCGAGCAGCGGCCCGGCGCGGGCGGCGTGATCGCGGTGCAGGCGGCGGCCGCGACGCAACCCGACGGTTATACGCTGCTGCTCGCCACCGCGGCCTACACGATCAACACGGCGCTCGGCCAGTCGCCGCTCGACCTGCGGCGCGACTTTGCACCGATCGGCCTGGTGACGACGGTGAAATACGTGCTTGTGCTGCACCCGTCGGTGCCGGCGCATGACCTCGCGAGCCTGATCGCCTACATGAAGGCGCACCCGGGCGCGATCAATTATGCCTCGCCCGGCATCGGCACGCCGCCGCATCTCGCCGGCGAATTGTTCAAGGCGATGACCGGCGTCGACATCGTGCATGTGCCGTTCCGCGAGGCCAACTCGGCGATCGCCGCCGTGGTCGGAGGCTCCGTGCAGATGATGTTCTCGCTGGCCGCCACCGCGCAGCCGCAGATCGCCGCCGGCAGCCTGCGCGGGATCGCGGTGACGTCGACCGAGCCGTCGCCGTTCGTGCCCGGCATCAAGCCGCTCGCCGAGCTCGGCCTGCCCGGTTTCGACGTGCTTGGCTGGAACGGTTTCGTGGCGCCGCGCGGCACGCCGGCGCCGGTGATCGCCAAGCTCAACGCCGCGATGAACGACGGCTTCCCGGACGCCGAGCTGCGCCAACGAGTGCTGGCGTCGGGCTACGAGCCGTACCGCCCCAACACGCCGGAGGAGTTCGGCCGATTCATCGCCGCCGATACCGCGAAATGGATCGATGTCGTCAAAAAGATCAAGCTGAGGGGACCGTGACGCAATGCCGGTGCTGAAGACCGCCGAGAGCGAGATCTACTACGAAGAGTTCGGCGGCGGCTTTCCGGTGCTGTGCTTTGCGCCCGGCTCGCTGCGCTCGCAGATCGCGTACTGGCACGGCAGCCCGCGCGATCCGTCAAAACCGTCGGCGTCGATGGACCCGACCAAGGATCTCGCGACGGAGTTCCGCGTCATTGCAATGGACCAGCGCAATGCCGGGCGCTCGCGCGCTCCGGTGAAGCCGGGCGACAACTGGGAGACCTATGCGCGCGACCAGATCGCGGTGCTCGATCGTCTCGGCATCGATCGCTGCCACACGCTCGGCGCCTGCATTGGGGCGAGCTTCTGCCTGAAGCTCGCCGAGCTGGTGCCGGAGCGGATCGCAAGCTGCGTGCTGATGCAGCCGATCGGCCGGGTGCCGGAGAACATCGCCTACACGAAGCGCGAGACCGCCGAGAACTGGGGCCTCGGCATGTGCCGCGACAACCCGACGCTCAAGCTCGACGACGTCATCGCGCTCGGCGCCCGGCTGTTCGACCGCGAGTTCGTGCACAGCGTGACGCGTGAGTTCCTCGTCGGCTGCCAGACCCCGATGCTGCTGATGCCCGGCGACGACACCGCGCACCCGCGCGCGATCTCCGATGAGGTGCTGCGACTCGCGCCGCGTATCGAATACCTGAAGCAGTGGAAGAACGCCGGGAAGGCGTACTCGGTGCCGGTGACGCGGGATTTCCTGAGGCGGAATACGCCGGGATAACCCGACGCGGCTGGCGCGGCGCAGGCGCGCCGCCTACGCCGCCCGACGCTCTTCCGGCGTGAGCGCGAGACGCTTGCGCACGCCGTCGCGCAGCACCTCGATCTCGATCCCGCGGCCGATCTTCTCGCCGGTGAGGAGGCGGATGAGATCGTCGGCGCCGGTGACTGCCTGGCCGTCGAGCGCCAGCAGCACGTCACCGGCGACGAGCCCGGCGCGGTCGGCCGGGCTCGCCGGCTCGACGCCCGAGACCACCACGGCGCTCTCCTGCGCGACGCCGGCGACATGGCGGATGCGGCGCGGCAGCCGGGTCTGCGCCGCCGAAATCCCGATATAGCCGCGCCGCACACGCCCGTGACGGACGAGCTCGCCCAGCACGAACTTTGCCGTATTGGCGGCGATCGCGAAGCAGATGCCCTGCGCGCCGGTGATGATCGCGGTGTTGATGCCGATCACCTCGCCGTGCGACGACACCAGCGGTCCGCCCGAATTGCCGGGGTTGAGCGCCGCGTCGGTCTGGATGAGATCGTCGATCAGCCGGCCGGTGCGCGCGCGCAACGAGCGGCCGAGCGCGGACACGACGCCGGCCGTGACGGTCGATTCGAAGCCGAGCGGATTGCCGATCGCGATGACGAGCTGGCCGCGCTTGAGCCGGCGCGAGTCGCCGAGCGGCGCGCAGGGTAGCGTCACGCTCTCGTTCGCCCGCACGAGCGCCAGATCGGTGTCGGGATCGTCGCCCACGACCTGCGCGGTAAGGCTCTGGCCGTCGGCGGTGGTCGCGCGGATGCGCGAGGCGCCGCCGACCACGTGGCTGTTGGTGAGCACAAGGCCGTCGGGCGAAACGATCACGCCGGACCCCGATCCGCCCTGGCGTCCGCGCTCGGCCGACCGGACGTCGAGCCGCACCACGGCGGGGCTCACGGCCTCGACGACACCGATGACCGCTCGCGAATAGGCATCGAGCAGGGCGGCATCGTCGGCGGGCGGGGCAGGGATGTCGGCAGACACCAGTTTTGGCTTGTTTGACAATGACATGGACAGTGCGGCGGGTTTCCTTCGGCGTGCCGGCGTGGCGACGCGGGCCATATGGCGGATGGACAGGGATCGTGGGGGGAGATATGGGGGTGATGCAGCGGGGCGAAAAGGCCGAAACCGGTCTGGTCACATTCACGCGATGCATGCGCGACGCGTCATCCCGCGTCCCATAAAAGCCCGGTTTGGCCGCCCCGTTGGGCATGCCCTAGAGAGCCCGTGAGCAAAATCTCGATGAGCAAGCCCGTCTTCGCGCGACTCCTCGCCCTCTCCCTCGCGGCGGGGCTGGCCGCCTGCGAGCCAAGCCAGCAGGCGGCTGCGCCGCCCGATCCCGTCGTCACCGTCGCGCCGCCGGCGCGCAAGACGGTGGTCGATCAGGACGAATATGTCGGACGCTTCGTTGCGGTCAACTCGGTCGACATCCGCGCGCGCGTCACCGGCTATCTCGATCAGGTGCATTTCACCGACGGCCAGATGGTCAAGCAGGGCGACCTGCTCTTCACCATCGACCGGCGGCCGTTCCAGACCTCGCTCGATCAGGCCAAGGCGACGCTGTCGCAGGCGCGCGCCAATCTCGCCTTCGCCGAGGCCGACCTCGCGCGCGGCGCCCAGCTCGTGCGCGACAAGACCATCACCGACCAGGTGTTCGAGCAGCGCACCCAGGCGAAGCGCGTCGCCGAGGCGGCGGTCGCGGCGCAGGAGGCGGCCGTCCGCCAGGCGACCCTCGACCTCGGCTTCACCGAGCTGCGGGCGCCGGTCGACGGCCGCATCGGCGACCGCCGCGTCTCCCCCGGCAACCTGGTGAGCGGCAACAACGTGCTGCTCGGGACCATCGTGTCGCTCGATCCGATCCGCTTCGAGTTCACCTTCGACGAGGCGTCCTACATCCGCTACGAGCGCCTTGCGCACGGCGGCAAGGACATGACCAGCCGCGACGGCAGCGCGCTGGTCGCGCTCAAGCTGATCGACGAGTCCGACTTCGTGCACCAGGGCCGCATGGACTTCGTCGACAACGTGATCGACCGCGCCTCGGGCACCATCCGCGGCCGCGCCGTCTTTTCCAACCCGAACCACATCTTCACGCCCGGCATGTTCGGGCGCGTGCGCGTCCCCGCCTCGCCGCCCTATACGGCGCTGCTCGTGCCGGACGACGCGATCGGCACCGAGCAGGCGCGCAAGTTCATCCTGGTGGTCGATGGCGAGAACGTCGTGCGCCAGAAATACGTGACCCTCGGCGAGCTCAACGGCGGCTTGCGCGTGATCAAGTCGGGCATCGCGGCCGACGACAAGCTCATCGTCAACGGTCTCATGCGCGCGCGCGTCGGCCAGAAGGTGCGGCCGCAGGAGGACCACGACGGCGTGCGGCCCACCGCCGAGGCCGGCGGGCCGCAAGTGAAGAACTGACCGGACCAAGCGCATGTCCCGGCGAAGTGGCCGCCGGTTCGCCGACAAGCACTAATCAGGAAGCCGCGCGGATGCGCATCTCGCATTTCTTCATCGACCGGCCGATCTTCGCCGCCGTCGTCTCGATCGTGTTCGTGATCCTCGGCGTGGTGTCCTTCTCGCGCCTGCCGGTCGCGCAGTATCCCGAGATCGCGCCGCCGGTGATCACGGTGTCCGGACAGTATCCGGGCGCCAGCGCCGACGTGGTCGCCTCGACCGTCGCGACCCCGATCGAGCAGCAGATCAACGGCGTCGAGAACATGATCTACATGTCGTCGAACTCGACCGCCGACGGCCGCTTCTCGATCCAGGTCTCGTTCGAGATCGGCACCAACCTCGACATCGCGCAGGTGCAGGTGCAGAACCGCGTCGCGATCGCACAGCCGCGGCTGCCGGCGGACGTGCGCAACATCGGCGTGACCGTCAACAAGTCCTCGCCCGACCTGATGATGGTCGTGCACCTCTATTCGCCCGACAAGTCGCGCGACACGCTGTTCATGTCGAACTACGCGACGCTGGAGATCACCGACGCGCTCACTCGCGTCGACGGGGTCGGCTCGATCACGGTGTTCGGCAGCCGCGACTATTCGATGCGCGTCTGGCTCGATCCCGACCGGTTGCAGTCTCTGGGCCTGACCGCGAACGACGTGACGACCGCCCTGCAGGGGCAGAACATCCAGGTCGCCTCCGGCGTGCTCGATCAGCCGCCGGTGCCGCACCAGGGCGCGTTCCAGATCGCCGTGCAGACGCTCGGCCGGCTCGCCAATCCGGACGAGTTCGCCAACGTCGTGGTCAAGCAGACCCGCGACGCGGTGGTGCGGCTCAAGGACGTGGCGCGGGTCGAGCTCGCCGCGGTCGACTACTCGTCGAATTCCTATCTCGACCGCGATCCGGCGGTGGCGCTCGCGGTGTTCCAGCGCCCCGGCTCGAACGCGCTGCAGACCGCGAACAACATCGTCGCCACGATGAACCAGCTGGCGAAGCGCTTCCCGCCCGGCATCAAGCACACCATCGTCTACAACCCGACCCAGTTCATCCAGCAGTCGGCGACCGCGGTCGAGGAGACGATCGGCGAGGCGGTTCTGCTCGTCGTGCTGGTGATCATCCTCTTCCTGCAGACGTGGCGGGCCGCGCTGATCCCGATCGTCGCAATCCCGGTTTCGCTGGTCGGCACCTTTTTCTTCATGGCCGCGTTCGGCTTCACGCTCAACAACCTCTCGCTGTTCGGCCTCGTGCTCGCGATCGGCATCGTGGTCGACGACGCGATCGTCGTGGTCGAGAACGTCGAGCGCAACATCGCGCGGGGGCTCAGTCCGCGCGAGGCCGCCATCAAGAGCATGGACGAGGTTGGTGCGGCGCTGATCGCGATCGCCCTCGTGCTGTGCGCGGTGTTCGTGCCGTCGGTGTTCATCACCGGCATTTCGGGCCAGTTCTACCGGCAGTTCGCCCTCACCATCGCGGGCGCGACCGTGATCTCGCTCGTCGTCTCGCTCACGCTGTCGCCGGCGATGTGCGCGCTCCTGCTCAAGCCGCACCAGCATGCGCGCCGGCCGCGCTGGTGGGAGTGGCCGGTCAAGGGGTTCTTCGGCGCGTTCAACTGGGGATTCGATGCGCTTGGGCGCGGCTACAGCTTCATCACCGCGCGGGCGGTGCGCGTCGCGGCGCTCGTGCTCCTGGTCTATGTCGGCATTCTCGCGTTCGGGCTCAACGAGTTCCGCAAGACGCCGACCGGCTTCATCCCGCAGCTCGACCGCGGCTACCTGATCGTGGTGGTGCAGCTGCCGCCCGGCGCCTCGCTCGCGCGCACGGACGCGGTGCAGCAGCGCCTCGTGGACATCGCGCTCAAGACGCCGGGCGTCGCCCACGCCGTCAATATCGTCGGATTCTCCGGCGCGACCTTCACCAATGCGCCGAACGCGGGCGCGATCTTCCTCACCCTCGACCCGTGGGAGCAGCGCGCGCGCGATCCGCAGCAGTCCGCTGGCGGCATCACGGGCGCTCTGTTCAAGAAATTCGCGCCCGTGCAGGACGCGCTGGTGCTCGTCGTGCAGCCGCCGCCGGTCGCCGGCATCGGCAACGCGGGCGGCTTTCGCATGATGGTGGAGGACCGCGCTGGCCGCGGCTCGCAGGCGCTGCAGAAGGCGGCGGCCGACCTCGCGGCGCGTGCCGCCAAGACACCGGGCATCTTCCCGCAGGTGTTCACCCTGTTCGAGACCTCGACGCCGCAGCTCTATCTCGACATCGACCGCACCAAGGCGCAGCTCCTCGGCATCAACGTGCCGGACGTGTTCAACGCGCTGCAGATCCTGATCGGCTCCTCCTACGTCAACGACTTCAACCTGTTCGGCCGCACCTTCCGCGTCACCGCGCAGGCGGATTCGCCCTATCGTGCCGATGCCAAGGACGTGCTCAAGATCCGGGTGCGCAATTCGGCGGGCGCGACGGTGCCGCTCGGCTCGTTCACCACGGTGCGCGACATCTCGGGGCCATACCGGGTGCCGCACTACAACCTCTATCCGACCGCCGAGATCGACGGCGCGGCCGCGGTCGGCTACAGCCAGGGCCAGGCGATCGCGGCCATGGAGAAGCTCGCGAACGAGACCCTGCCGGAAGGTTTCGGCTACGAGTGGACGACGCTCGCGTTCCAGCAGATCCGCGCCGGCAACACGGCGGCGTTCGCGTTCGCGCTCGCGGTGGTGTTCGTGTTCCTGGTGCTCGCCGCCCAGTTCGAGAGCCTGACGCTGCCGCTTGCGGTGATCCTGATCGTGCCGATGTGCCTCGTCGCCTCGATCAGCGGCGTGATCCTGCGCGGGCAGGACAACAACATCCTCACCCAGGTCGGCTTCGTGGTGCTGATCGGGCTTGCGGCGAAGAATGCGATCCTGATCGTCGAGTTCGCCAAGCAGCTCGAGGACCAGGGGCTCGATCGCTGGAAGGCCGCGACCGAGGCGGCGCGCCTGCGGCTGCGCCCGATCCTCATGACCTCGTTCGCCTTCATCCTCGGCGTCGCGCCGCTCGTCTGGGCGATCGGCGCCGGCGCCGAGCTGCGCCAGACGCTCGGCACCGCGGTGTTCTCGGGCATGATCGGCGTCACCGCGTTCGGCCTGCTGTTCACGCCGGCGTTCTACGTGGTATCGCGCTGGATCGCCGGCCTCGGCCGGCGCCGGTCGCGCCGCGACCATGCAGCCGGGCAGCCGGCGGAGTAGAGCATGATCCTGAAAAGTGGATACCGGCTTTCGGAAAAGATCATGCTCGAATAAAAGCGGGAGACGAACGATGGCTGCCGCGATCCGCGACAACACCGAGCAGCATCGCTTCGAGCTCGATGCCGAGGGTGGCACCGCCGTCATGGTCTACCATCTGGAGCCCGGCGTGATCACGCTGCTGCACACCGAGGTGCCGCACGCGCTCGAAGGCAAGGGTATCGGCTCGGCGATCGTGCGTGGCGTCCTCGATCTCGTGCGCGCCCGCGGGCTCGAGGTCGTCGTCAAATGTCCGTTCGTGGCCGCCTATATGAAGCGGCATCCGGAGTACGATGACCTGCTGGCCTAGCGTGAACCCAGCCTCGCGTCATGGCCTTGCTCGATAGCATTGCCGCAAGGAAGGCGTGGATGCCCGCATTTGCGGGCATGACGTGGTTGATCTAGGGCACCGGCACGTCGCGTGTCGCGGTCACCAGCTCGAGCTTCCAGCTTGCCGCCGGCGTTGCCTTGAGATCGAGATTGCCGGCGAGGAAATACAGCCGCCTGGTGTCCTCGCTCTGCGACGTGCAGAAGCGGTCTTGCAGGAAATAGGGCGGCGTCGCCTGGTAGTAGAGCGTCGCCGTGACGCGCGCGGCCGCCCCGCCGAGCGCCGCGAGCGGGACGCGGTAGATCAGGGTGTCGCCGCCGCCGGTGCGGTAATCGGGATCGTCGCCGACCGCGCTCGGGCCGGCCTCCTCGGCGAGATCGGGGCCGGCCGAGAACGCGGCGGCGATCGCCTCGCGGTCGGGCAGCGGCAAGAAGCCCTGCGGCAGCAGGCGATTGTCCTTCACCTTGGCGCAGATCGAGAGGAAGCTCGTGGTGAGCTCGCCACTCGGCGGCGCGCCCGCGCCGCACACCGATGTGCCGTTCTTCGGCGGCGCGGCGACGAGCTCCTGGTAGATCTGCGCCTGATCCTCGCGGGTCACCACCTGATAGTGCGGCTGGTGCGCGCGCCTGTCCGGCTCGATGCGCTGCGAGCAGTCCGGCTTCCACCACAGCTCGCCGGCGACCGGCCGTCCGTCGCGGTCGACGATCATCCCTGCCTTGTCGGTGCGCCCCGAGGACCAGAGGACATTTCCGCCAGCGTCGCGCACGTCGAATGCGATGAAGGCGCGGCGGAAGCCGACGCCGGAGGGAAACTTGTGGCCGGTCTTGTTGGTCACGCGCACGCGCACGTCGAGCGTGTCGGCATTGCGCGTGACGTCCTCGATCGCGATCGCGGCCGTGCGCGCGGCGGCTTGCTCGACGATTCTGCGCTCGGTGGTCGGCAGCGGGTCGATGCCCTTGCTGGCGAGCATCGGATCGCGGATGCGCAGGCCGAGGATGTCGGGATGCTGCGCGGCCATCTTGACGAAGAACAGGTTGAGCCCGACCAGGGTGTGCTGGGCAAAACCTTCGCGCGTCTTGAGATCGATCTCCGCGGCCGGGAGCACGTTCTCGGTCTCGGGGAAATTGCTGCGTTCCTGGATGCTCGCGATCTTGTCGCGCGCGGGCTCGCCGGCCGCGCTGCGGCTCGGCATGTGGCAGTCCTGGCAGCTCTGCGGCGTCGCGCCCGGACCGAGCGGCAGCGGCCCGTCGGCGGTCACGCCGGTGCGGAATCCGCTGAAAGCCCATTCCGCGAAGGTCGTCTGCTCGTAGACGTGGCCGAGCGTCTGAGCCCCGCGCAGCACCGGCAGATGCACCACGTGGCATGAGCCGCACAGATCCGCGCCCTTGATCTGCGCCAGATGCTCGAGCTTGACGCCGAGCGCGTGCTGCATCGGCGTCTTCTTCGGGTCGGCGAATGGGCCGTACAGCACATCGGCCGGCGCGAGCAGGAAGCTGCCCGTGAAGGTCGCCGCAAAGCCCTTGAGCCCCGGATTGAGCAGCTCCTGGCGCTCCGCGACGCAGGCGTTCTGCGGCTCGGCATGCACCTTGTCGCGCGCCGCATCGCCCAGCGCCATGCGGTGGCAGGCCGTGCACGAGATGCCGTCGCGCGCGAGGGCGGCATAGCGCGCGGCGCCCGGATCCGGCGAGCGGAACGGGATCGCGTCGATCTGCGCGCGGCGGAACGGCTCGCAACGCTGGTTCCTGGCATGCCCATCGATCTTTAGCTGCCGCTCTCCCATGACGCCGTGGCAGCCGAAGCAGGTGTCCTGCACGCCGACCGACCAGCCGGGGTGAAACGCGCCGGTCTCGCTCGCGAGCTGCGCGAGGAAGATCGGATCGCGCCCCGCCATGCCCATGGGCGAGCTGCGCCAGGTCGCATAGGGCGACAGGTTGATCAGCTTGCCGTTCGCGTCGACGCGCGTCATGTCGAACTGCAGGCCGGTGCTGCCCGCGTCGTGGCAGCCGAGGCACTGGTCCGAGGTGACGAACTGGCCTGCCGGCGACGGCGGGCCGGCCGGCATCCACACGTTGTCGTAGGTCTCGGAGGGAAGCTGCACGATGCTGTCGCGCGAAGGCGCCGACCCGCCCGGCCACGGCAGCAGTTTGACGAAATCCGGATCGTACCCGGCGGGCGGCGGCGCCGGCGGATCGGAGAGCGGCGGAGGCGGCGGCGTGTCGAGGAAGAAAGTCTGGCTGAGATAGACGAGCGGATCGCCGCGCTCGCCCTTGATGTTGCGCAAGGTCGCGAAGGTCTGGTTGTCGCTCGCCGAGGCGTGGCAGTTGGTGCAGTACTGGCCGAAGCCCATGTTGGGGTAGGGGTTGCCGGGACCGGGCGGCCAGTCGGGCGCCCACCAATCGGGCGCCTGCTTGTCCGTGCCCCAGCCGAACCAGCCCCAGAACCAGCCGTCATGCGCGGTTTTCGCGTCGCGCACCATGATCGCGGCGCCGCTGGTCGGCCGCAGGTTGATCGGATCGATGTCGGCGCAGGCGGCGGCCGGCGCCGGGAACATCTCCTTCACCATCATGGCGCCGTCCGGCAGCGGCGTCGCGTCGGCGACCGTCTTCTCGCCGTCCGGCCGGTTCTTGTGCAGCCAGTCCATCATCTCGCGCGAGTACCAGACCAGCACCGGTTGGTGCGTGCCGAAATATTTTCCGACCCACTGGCCGCCGACGATCGCGCCGATGAAGGGCCCGGTGTCGCGCACGCGCTTGTCCGGCGTCCAGCCCTCGCCGCGATGGCAATAGTGGCGCAGATAGTCGCCGAGCTTCGTCTCGTACTGATCGAGCGGCAGCGCGCCGGGATGCCGCACCGCCTCGTCGAGGCTGCGGCACAGCCCCGGATCGCTCGGCAGCTGCGGCGCCTTCATGTCGGCGCTGCAGGTCGCGGCGGCGCTGCCGATGGTCGCGGCCGTGAGGCCACCGGCGAGCGCGAACGCGACGGCGCGATGACGATGCGGGCGCAAGCCGATTCCCCCTGCCAGTGCCGCGTGCATTTTCGCCGATTGCCGCGCCGCGTCAATTCACTTCGCGATCGTTGCGCCGCGCCCCAGGGCACGTTCCGTTCCGATGGAATCGGAACGTGCTCTAGATTCACGCATTGGCGCATGTTCTTGCCGGCGAACCGGCGTCCACTTCGCCGGAACATGCGCTAGAGTATCGCGGTCGCCTGCGCGCGGAGAATCAATGCCATGGCAACACTGACCGTCGAAGGCCCGCCCGCCGTCGTGCGCTGGCCCTATGTCGGCTGGGCGCTCGTCGCGATCGGCGTGATGATCGCGGCGATCGTGAGCCACGAGCGCTGGTTCCTCAACTTCGTGCATGTGATGTGCGGCGTGATGTGGACCGGGATCGACCTGTTCATGGGCTTCATCGTCGGCCCGATCCTGCGCCGCATCGACGTCGCGGCGCGCCGCGAGGTTATCGTGCGGCTGGTGCCGCGCACGCTCTTTCTCATGCCGACGCTCGCGATCATCACCGGCACGTCCGGCTGGTACCTCGCCAAGGATTTGGGCTATCTCGAGTTGCCGTGGCCGCAGTTCGGCTGGGTCGCGGCCGCGCTCGCGCTCGTCACGCTGATGACGATCCAGGGCACCGGCTATCTCCTGCCGACCAACCTGCGGGTCTGCCTCGAGCTGCGTAAAGCCAACCCGGACAACGCCAAGATCAACCGCATGATGCGGAGCTTCTTCTTCGCGGTCGCGTGTCAGGGCATCATGCAGGTGATGACGATCGTGATCATGGCGCGGTTCGTCTCCGGGATCTGAGACGAAGGTGGAGGTTGCGCTCAGACGACGCGTTCATTGAAATCATTGCAGTTTCCCTGAATGGCTTTGTTCTGCCAACTCGCGCCCGTCCTCGTCATGCCCGGCCCTGTGCCGGGCATCCACGTCTTTGAGGCACTCAAGACGTGGATGGCCGGGACAAGCCCGGTTATGACGTGAAAGAGGCTTAAACTGAAATCATTCACTTTTTCTCCCATGGCTTTGTTCTGCTTCTGCCGACCGCGGTGGCATCGGCCACCGCGGTGCGCGGACGTCGCGCGCGCGGCGCTCATCGCAGCCGTTTCTTGGAAGGGTTGACGACCTCCCGTATCGCTTTGTTGTGCCGCCGGACCACGGCGGCGAATCCCTCCACCAAGCTCGCGTAGAATGCGCGGACCGCGCGCCGGCGGTGCTCGCACGCGCGTCCTTCGTAGCGGGCGAGCCGGCAAAGCTGCTCGAGCGGCTTGGCGGAATCCGGATCGGCCTCCATTTTGGCGAAGAGCGGCAGCTTGGCTGTGCGCACGCGGCGAAGGTCGATGATCGCCTCGGCGACCCGGCAGGCGAGCTCATGACGCGCGTCATCGAGGCGCCGGCCAACGACGGATTGCGCGATCTTGCGCGCCAGGTCCTCGACCTCGGGCGCGACCGCTGGGTCGCTGAGCACGGGCAGGCTCAGTCCATGGGCGAGCGCGTTGCGCGCCACCCTCGCCTTGCCGCCGGGCGTCCTCGGGCCCGTGCTGGCGCGTGCATTGAGCTGGTTGGTGTACCGCCAGCGGGCGGTCATCCGGCGCTTTCGCTTGTCGGCCGGGTCGGCGATTGGCGGGATGATTGGGACGTCATGTGAGTTGCTCATGGTCCAGCTTTCCTCGCTACAGACGGATTTCCACAGATGTTCATGATTTGTCCTGTCTATGGCGACGAACCGCAAGTATAAAAGGACTTCTGCTCACCTATTGCCGGCCGATGCGCGAACCCCTCATTCGATCGCATCACGGGATCGTGATCTGCCGGCAGCGACCGCGTCTCTCCGGAATAAGGCATGTAGGTCGGTGTTCGCACACTATCGGCCCGTGGGGGCTCGAATTTCCGGGGCTTTGCAAGGCCTTCGCCCCAATCCAGAGGGAGATCAGCGTATGAAGCGCATTGTCCTTGTCGCGACCCTGCTCGCGCTCGGCGTGTCCTTTGCGGCCGCGGAAAGCCCGATCGCGGCGCGCCAGGCAATCATGAAAAAGAACGGGCAGGCCGCCAAGCTCGGCACCCAGTTCATGAAGGGCGAGGTTCCGTTCGACCTCGCCAAGGCCAAGGAGATCTTCGCGACCTACGCGGATGCGGCAGCGAAGATGCCTGGGCTTTTCCCGCCCGATTCGAAGACCGGCGAGAAGACCGAGGCGCTGCCGGTGATCTGGGAGAAGATGGACGACTTCAAAGCCAAGTTCGCCAAGTTCGGCCAGGACGCCAAGGACGCGCAGGCCAAGATCACCGACGAGGCGAGCTTCAAGGCGATCTTCCCGACCGTGCAGAAGGACTGCGGCGGCTGCCACCAGACCTATCGGGTGAAGAAGCCGAGCTGAGCATAGCGTCATGGCCGGGCATAGCCGTTCGAAGAACGGCGTCGCTTCGCTCGCCTATGTCCCGTCCATCCACGTCTTGGCTCAGAGGGCGGCGCGTCGCGAGACGCGCCGCCCTCGGCTTTCATGGGGCTCAGGTCTCCCATAGCCGCGGCGCCAACGCGCGGACCTCGTCGGCATTGACCAGCACGATTTGCTGCTCGTGCGGCGGGCGCGCTCGCTCGATGCCGGCAAGGGCAGGACGTTCAGCATCGAGGAGTGATATGATCGATTTCGATGTCTGCACCATCCGCACCCGAGGACGCGCTCATCGCCGAGCTCGCGCGTAAATACATCTGGTGGGAACCCGTCGGGGACTCGCCGCCGGCGCCGGAGCGCATCATCGCGCAGGCGATGGACATCGGCGGCTACGACGACATCCGGCGCATGGAGACGACGCTCGGCTTCGAGCGGCTCGCCGACGTGATGCTCCACGCGGCGCCCGGATGGATCAGCCCCCGCTCCTGGAGCTTCTGGCGGGGACGGCTCGCGCGGGAGACCGATCGGGCGATCCCGGAGCATCCGCCACGACGGGCGTTTCGCGATGCAATCGTTTGATCCGCGGCTGGATGTCCTGCCTGCAGCCCAGCGGGAAATCTGGGATCAGTTGCGGCCGGCGCCCGACGTGTCCTTCGTCCTTTACGGCGGAACCGCCGTCGTTCTGCACCTCGGCCATCGGCGATCGGTCGATTTCGATTTTTTCCGCGCGGAGCCGCTCGACAAGAATCGGATTCGCGACGCGTTCGCGTTCTGCGCCCGCGCGACCATCGTCCAGGACAGCCCCAATACACTGGTTCTCCTCGCACCGATGCCGTCGGATTCCGTGAAGGTCTCGTTTTTCGGCGGCATCGGCTTCGGCCGGGTCGACGATCCCCTGCGGACGCGTGACGGCGTGCTGCTCGTGGCCTCGCGCGAGGACCTGCTGGCGACGAAGCTCAAGGCCACGCTCGATCGCGCGGAGGCGCGAGACTATCGCGACATCGCCGCCTTGCTGCGCGCCGGCGTATCATTGCCGCGCGCGCTCGGAGCTTTCCGCAGCATGTTCGACGGCGAGCCCACGGAGGTGCTGCGCGCGCTGGGATATTTCGCGGATGGGGACTTGAGTACGCTGCCAGCCGGCGACCGCGAGATTCTGGCGGCGGCGCGCGATGGAGTGCGGGAGATAGCGATGGTGCGGGTGAAGGCGGGATTGGTGGGCCACTGAGGCTGTCGTTCCCCTGACCAACCTATCGGAAAGGAAAGCTAGGCCAAAGGGAGACCAATTCTAGTCGCCCCTCTCACTTCAATGAGCCAGCGGCGAACGTGCCGCGTGCTTGGATCGGGGCCGATATGATTGTCCCACTCAGCCTTTGCGGGACTTCGGCTTCAGCCCGCCCGTCGCTGAGCGGTCACCACGCCGGAACGTTGGGAAGCTCCGTGGCGGTGGAAATCGATGGTGAGAGAAAGACGGCGCACGGCTCACTCTAGGATCGCAAAAATACCGAGACCCGCATGACGCCCGGCGCCATAGAGCCGCATGACGCTCGCAGGCCGTGCCGAGGGCACGCAAATCTTCCGCGGTACTTTTGCCGCGGCCTCATTGAACCGCGAACGCGCTTGTCCTACTCATCGTCCGTTGGCCGATCCGGTGCGGCGTTTTTCGTCGCGGCTTCCTGAACGGAACGGGGGGGGGCAGCTGCGGCCCATCCTTCGAGACGCACTCGCTTCGCGAGTGCTCCTCAGGATGAGGTGAGAACAAGTGGAATTGCTCCATGTTGCGCAAGCTCGTGATCCTCGCGCTGGTCATCATCATCATTTGCGGGGCCGCCTTCTGGGTCCTCACCACCCCGGCGAGCGTCTCCGCGAGCGCGCTTGCGCCGCACACGGCCGACCTCGCCAACGGGCGCACGATATTCGAGGCGGGCGGCTGCGTGTCCTGCCACGCGGTGCCGAAGCAGGACGACCGCACGCGGCTCGGCGGCGGGCTCGCGCTCAAGACCGCGTTCGGCACCTTCTACGCGCCCAACATCTCGTCCGATCCGACGGACGGCATCGGCGCCTGGAGCGAGGCCGATTTCGTCACCGCGCTCACCAAGGGTACGTCGCCTTCGGGCGAGCACTACTATCCGGTCTTTCCCTATCCGTCGTACCAGAACATGCGCACCGACGACGTGCGCGACCTCTTCGCCTACATCAAGACGCTGCCGCCCGTTAAGGCCCGCGTGCGCGATCACGAGGTGCGCTTTCCGTTCGGCCTGCGCCGCGTGATCGGCGGCTGGAAGCTCCTGTTCCTCGCCAACGCGGCCTGGCGTCCCGACCCGGCGCAGCCGGCGGCGGTGCAGCGCGGCGCCTATCTGGTCAACGGACCCGGCCACTGCGCCGAGTGCCACAGCCCGCGCAACGCGCTCGGCGGTGTCATCGCGAGCGAGCGCTTCGCCGGCGGGCCCAATCCGGAAGGCGAGGGCTGGATTCCGAACATCACTCAGGCGAAGCTCGGCGACTGGTCGGTGAAGGACATCGCCTACATGCTGGCGACCGGCGATACGCCGGACGGCGACTCAGTCGGCGGCGGCATGACCGAGGTAGTCAAGAATACGGCGCAGCTTTCCGCCGCCGACCGCGATGCGATCGCGGCCTACGTCAAGTCGCTGCCGCCGGTCGCGGGACCGACGCCGCCGAAGAAGAAGGGCGAGTGACGTAAGGCGAATGGTGATTCGCGAATAGCGAATAGGGGAGGTGCGCCAGGAGCGGTATTCAATCCGCTCACCATTCGCTATTCGCTATGTGTCATTCGCGGGCCGCCAGTCGCGATTCGCCCCGACCCCGCCTTCCCTCGCGCTCCCCATGAAAGTCGCCCACGCCATCCTCATCAAGATGCTGTCGGTGCTGCTGTTCGCGGTGATGTCGTCGCTCATCCGCTGGCTCGGCGACCGGGTGCCGTTGGGGCAGGTCGTGTTCTTCCGCAGCGCCTTCGCGATCCTGCCGGTGCTCGCGATCTACGCCCTGCGCGGCGAGCTTTTTGCCGCCGTGCGCACCGAGCGCCCGTTCGGCCATCTCGGCCGCGGCATGATCAGCGTCGCCGGCATGTTCTTCAGCTTCGCGGCGCTCGCCCGCCTGCCGCTTGCCGACGCCAACGCGCTCTCCTTCGCCTCGCCGCTGATCACGGTCGCGCTCGCGGCCCTGATCCTGAAGGAAAACGTGCGGGTCTATCGCTGGACCGCGGTCGCGATCGGCTTCGTCGGCGTGGTGGTGATGCTGTGGCCGTTTCTCGACGTCGGCCACATGACCGCCTCGACCGAGGCGACCGTCGGCGCGATGTGCGCGCTCGCCGCCGCCTTCACCAATGCGGGCTCGGTGATCCAGACGCGGCGCCTCACCGACAGCGAGACGACCTCGTCGATCGTGTTCTACTTCTCGTTCATCTGCGCGCTGATCGGCGCCTGCACGCTGCCGTTCGCGTGGCACCAGCCGAGCCTCGGCGAGTTCGCCGCGCTCGTCTGCATCGGCTTCATCGGCGGCATCTCGCACATCCTGCTCACCGAGAGCTATCGCTACGCCGCCGCCTCGGTGGTGGCGCCGTTCGACTACACCGCGATGCTGTGGGCCTTCCTGTTCGGCTACTGGCTGTTCGGCGAGGTACCCACGACCTACGTGTTCGTCGGCTCCGCCATCATCGCGGCGAGCGGCCTGTTCGTGCTCTGGCGCGAGCGCCGGCGCGGCGTCGAGCGCGTCCGCACCAGCGCGATCGAAGGGCCGCCCGTCGGGGAAATGGGCAAGATATCGTAGTCGCTACTGTGGCCGTTCAGAACGCCTTGAAGGTGATGATGGTGCGGGTGTCCTGGATGCCCGGGATGGTCTGCACCTTCTCGGTCACGAAGTGGCCGATGTCGGTGTCCTTGTCGACGTAGAACTTGACCAGCAGGTCGTAGTCGCCGGCGGTCGAGTAGATCTCGGACGCGATTTCGGACTCGGCGAGCGCGTCGGCGACGCCATAGGCCTTGCCGAGGTGGCACTTGATCTGCACGAAGAAGGGAATCATGTGCGCCTCCGGCGGCCGGCGTGATTGCAGGCGCCCGCAATCCAGCAAAAACGCGGCGGATTAGCAAGCTCGTCATTGCGAGGCACGCGCAGCGTGCCGAAGCAATCACGCGCCACGAGTGTCTGCGGATCGAGATTGCTTCGTCGCACTATCGCGCTCCTCGCAATGACGTAGGGAGCGTGACGCAAGGTCGCCGAGCCTTCAGGCAGCGGACGCTTGCGCGGCCGCGGCGCCACCGTATGCTCCCGCCAACGTCCCCGGGGAAAAATGCCATGCGCCGTGCCGCCTGCCTTGTCCTGCTTGCCCTGCTGCTCGCGCCCGCGGGCGCCGTTGCGCAAGGCTTTCCGACGCATCCCGTCAAGGTCATCGTCCCGTTCCCGCCGGGCGGCATCAACGACATCCTCGCGCGCATCGTCGGCGAGAAGCTGCAGTCGAAGTGGGGCCAGCCGTTCGTGGTCGACGATCGCTCCGGGGCCGGCGGCAATATCGGCGCCGCCGTCGTGGCGCAGGCGGAGCCCGACGGCTACACGCTCCTGGTCTCGGCCGCCGGTCCGTTCGCGATCAACGGCACGCTCTACAAGCGTCTCACCTACGAGCCCGACAAGTTCGTGCCGGTCGCGCTGGTCGGCTCGGTGCCGAACCTCATCATCGTGCGCAAGGAGTTGCCGGTCGACAACGTCAAGGAGCTGATCGCCTACCTCAAGGAGCATGACGGCAAGGTGATCTACGGCAGCCAGGGCGTCGGCGCGACGACGCATCTCACCGCCAACATGTTCATGAACATGACGGGCACCCACATGGTGCACGTGCCCTATCGCGGCGAGACGCTGATCCTGCAGGACATGCTGGGCGGCCGCGTCGACGTGTTCTTCGGCAACATCTCGGCGGCGCTCGCGCTCTACCGTGCCGGCAAGGTGAAGGTGCTCGCCGTCGCCGACAAGAAGCGCTCGCCCGCGATGCCCGAGGTGCCGACCACCGCCGAGGCCGGTCTGCCGGGCCTCGTCGCGGTCGGCTGGTTCGCGATGGCGGGACCGCCCGGCCTGAAGCCGGCGATCGCCGCGCAGATTTCCGCCGGCGTCGACGAGGCGCTCAAGATGCCCGACGTGCAGCAGCGCCTGCGCGCGGTCGCGGTCGACCCGATGGGCGGCACGCCCGCCGACATGGCCGCCTTCATCAAGGACGAGAAGGTGCGCTGGGGCGAGGTGATCAAGCAGAACCATATCGTGCTGGAGTAGGGTGGGCTCGTAGGGTGGGCAAAGGCGGCCCGGGCTTTCGTTTCCTGCACCGTGTTGAATCCGCCGTGCCCACGTGCGGCGGAGGAATTTGCGTGGGCACGGCGGTTTTGCCGCCGTGCCACACGCCGGCGTATCGGCCGCCTTTGCCCACCCTACGGCTTGAAGGGCCCGCTCGATCGGACTAACTAGTTCAGCAATCTCAATGGGGTGCCCGGCGTCGGCCGGGCTGAGAGGCATGGCGCCAACCCATCGAACCTGATCCGGATCATGCCGGCGGAGGGAGCTTGAGATGCGTGCGCCGACCGACCTTCCCGCCATCACGGCCGACATCCTGGCGCTCGTCCGGGTGCGGGCGCCGCGCGTGCATTGCATCACCAATGCGGTGGCGCAGAATTTTTCCGCCAACATGCTGCTCGCGCTCGGCGCCGTGCCGTCGATGACCATCGCGCTCGACGAGGTCGCCGACTTCGTCAAGCGCGCCGATGCACTGCTGGTCAATCTCGGCACGCTCGATCCGGAGCGGCGCGCCGCGCTCGAGGAGGCCGTGACGGCGGCGGATGCCCGCGTGCCGGAGCCGGTGCCGTGGGTGCTCGACCCGGTGCTGGTCGACCGCTCGCCGCCGCGCGCCGCCTTCGCGCAGGCGCTGGTCGAGCGCCGCCCGCGCGCCCTTCGCCTCAATGCGGCGGAATTCTTGGCGCTTGCCGGCCAGATGCCGACCGTCGCGGCGCTCGCAAGCTACGCCGCGGCGCAGAAGAGCGTGATCGGCCTCACCGGCGACCGCGACGTCGTCGCCGACGGCGAGCGCACCGTCGTGATCCGCAACGGCGATCCGCTCATGGCCAAGGTGACCGCCATGGGCTGCGCGGCGTCGGCAGTGGTCGCCGCCTGCCACGCGGTCGAGCCCGACGCCTGGGTGGCGGCGGCGGCTGGCCTGCTCTTGATTGGCATCGCGGGCGAGGTCGCGGCGGAGCAAGCACGCGGCCCCGGCAGCTTCGCGGTTGCGGTTCTCGACGCCCTGCACGGGCTCGACGCGGGGACGATCGCACAGCGGGCGAGGATCGAGCGATGACCTTCACGGATCCCGAGCAGAAGCTCACCGTCGATCTGCGGCTCTACGCGATCGTCGATCCCGAGACCGCGGGCGGGCATGCGCTGCCCGAGCTCGCCCGCATGGTGGCGGCAGGCGGCGCGACACTGGTGCAGCTGCGCGACAAGGTGCACGACACGCGCGAGATGATCGCGCTCGCGCGCGCCATCAAGGCGGCGCTGCCGGCCGACGTGCCGCTCATCGTCAACGACCGGGTCGACGTCGCGCGCGAGGCGGGCGCCGACGGCGTGCATCTCGGCCAGGAGGACATGAGCGTGGTCGCGGCGCGCGAGATGCTCGGTCCGGCGCCGTTCATCGGCCTTTCGATCAAGACGGTCGAGCAGGCGCGCGCGGCGCCGCTCGGCGTGCTCGATTATGCCGGCATCGGCGGCGTGTTCGCGACCACGTCGAAGAGCAATACCAGCGCGCCGATCGGCCCCGCGGGCCTCGCCCGCATCGTCAAGGTGTTTCGCGAGCGCATCGGCAATTTCCCGACCTGCGGCATCGCCGGCATCACGGCGGCGAATGCCGAGCAGGTGATCGCGGCCGGCGCCGGCGGCGTCTCGGTGATCTCGGCGCTGTCGCGCGCCCCCGATCCGGCCGCCGCCGCACGCGAGCTGCGCGCGATCGTCGACGCGGCGCTCGCGAAGTATGCGCCGACGCCGCCCGCCGTGGGCGCGGCGGGGCATGCCATGGGGAATGCATGAGCGCGTGTCTGCCGTGACCCCCATCGCGCTCACCATCGCGGGCTCCGACTCCGGCGGCGGCGCCGGCATCCAGGCCGATCTCAAGACCTTCGCGGCGCTCGGGGTCTACGGCACGAGCGTCATTACGGCGCTCACGGCGCAGAATACCCGCGGCGTCACGGCAATCCATCACGTGCCGGCCGCGTTCGTGACGGCGCAGATCGATGCGGTGTTTTCCGATTTTCGGGTCGGCGCCGTGAAGATCGGAATGCTGGGAAGCGCCGAGGTCGCCGACGCGGTCGCGGCCTGGCTCGAGAAACGGCAGCCGATCAACGTGGTGTTCGACCCCGTCATGCTGGCGAGCTCGGGCGAACGGCTGCTCGAACCCGACGCGGTCGACGCGCTCATGCGGATCATCTGGCGCACGCGGGTGGTCACGCCGAATCTGCCCGAGGCCGCAGCGCTGCTCGACATGCCGGTTGCCGCCGACGAAGCCAAGATGCGCCATCAGGCCGCGTGCCTCCTCGCGCGCGACGCGCAGGCGGTGCTGATCAAGGGCGGGCACGGCAGCGGCGCCGAGAGCGTGGATATCATGGTCGACCGCGGCCGCGACTGGTATCGCTTCGCGGCGCCGCGCATCGCCGCGCGCAACACGCACGGCACCGGCTGCACGCTCTCCGCCGCCATCGCGGCCGGCCTCGCCAAGGGTCTGCCGCTCGACGCCGCGGTGCGCGCCGCCAAGGACTTCGTCACCGCCGCGATCGCGGCCGCAGACCAGCTCGTCGTCGGCGAAGGGCGCGGACCGCTCAATCACTTTCATGCCTGGTGGAAAGAGCATCCGATCGGAGAGGAGCATGGCGAGAGCTGACAGACGCAGGCTGTTGCGCGGTGCGGGCCTCGCGCTCGCGGGCACCGTGGCGGCGCCGGTCGTCGCGCGGGCGCAGACGCTGCGCTGGCGCATGGTCACGTCGTGGCCGAAGCGGCTGCCCGGCCCCGGCATGTCGGCGGAACGCATCGCCGAGCGCATCCGGACCCTCTCGGGCGGGCGGGTGGACATCGCGGTGCATGCGGCGGGCGAGCTCGTGCCGGCCTTCGAGGTGCTCGATGCGGTCGGCGGCAGCGTCGCCGAGATGGGGCACACGGCCTCGTTCTACTGGCAGGGCAAGCAGCCGGCGGCCGCCTACTACACGACGGTGCCGTTCGGGTTGACCCCGCTCGAGCACGTCGCCTGGGTCGATGCCGGCGGCGGCCAGGCGCTGTGGGACGAGCTCTATGCGCCGTTCGGGGTCAAGCCGTTCATGGGCGGCAACACCGGCGTGTGCATGGGCGGCTGGTTCCGGCGCGAGCTCAAGAGCCTCGATGACCTCAAGGGACTGAAGATCCGCTCGCTCGGCCTCGGCGGCGAGGTCTATCGCCGGCTCGGCGCGACGCCGCAGACGACGCCACCCGGCGAAATCCTCACCAGCCTGCAGTCGGGCGTGCTCGACGCCGCCGAGTTCGTCGGCCCCGGCACCGACATCGCGCTCGGCCTCTACCGTGTCGCGCCGTTCTACTACGGCCCCGGCTTCAACAAGCCGAACGGCACCGGCGAGTGCCTGGTGAATCTGAAGGTGTGGCAGGGGCTCGACGCCGGCACCAAGGCGATCATCGCGCATGCCTGCGCGGCGGAAGCCTCCTACGCGCTCTCCGAGATGGAGCGGCTCAACGCCGAGGCGCTCGCCGCGCTCACGGGGCGCGACAACGTCAAGCTCAGGAGCTTTTCGCCCGACATGGTC
>Ga0126371_10000737_pt1 | contig 27361 bp, 20 predicted proteins | sample PanSoiMetaPlot_4_FD_110145 | JGI IMG/M metagenome (GOLD analysis project Ga0126371, IMG submission 110145) | Tropical forest soil microbial communities from Panama - MetaG Plot_4 | ecosystem: Environmental > Terrestrial > Soil > Tropical forest > Bulk soil | place: Panama | collected 2016-02-17 | reverse complement strand
TTTCAGCCAGCTCGAATGGGGCAGGCTTCTCTCTGAGCGCAATGACATCCGCAACCACGGTCAAGAGCGGTGCGAGCGCGACATCCACTATGACCTTTTCCCCGCAAGGAACAGGAAACGTGGCCGGCCAGGTTTCCTTTTTAAGTACTGCTACGAACTCGCCTACTGTCGTCAACCTCAGCGGTGCGGGAGTTCAACATACGGTAAGCCTTTCGTGGAGTGCCAGCACTTCGTCGGTAGCCGGTTACAACATCTATCGATCCGCCACTTCTGGCGGCCCTTATGCGAAATTAAATAGCAGCTTGATTTTGGGGTTGTCTTTCACCGACAGCAGCGTGCAAGGTGGCGCAACCTACTTCTACGCGGCAACCTCGGTGGACTCGAATAACAACGAAAGCGCGTACTCGAACATTGCGACAGCGGTGATTCCGTAGCAGCGCGCGCCTTCGGGATTTCTTCCGTTCTCTCACCGTTGAGACCTGCGGCCTGGCCGCTGTGCAGCCCGAAACGTCTGCATAGCTTATGATGGCTTTCGTTGGTACACCGCTCAAGGCATCTCAAGCCATATTTTATTGAAGGTTATGCGGTCAGGAGTAACCTCTTCGAGTCATAATTGTGCTTTTCAGCTCTGATGCATCACAGTTTCAACTGTGCCGAGCGCCGTTTCACATCGACTGCATCGCTGTAGCGGGATTGATCTCCAGGACTCGCTCCGATTCCTTTCGAGCGAGGGCGGGTTGGTTCATTTTTTCGTAAGCCAATCCCAAGTGGTAATATTCGCACCCTCTGCAGCCTTGTTTCCCTCTTCGAGCCTCAACGCCTCCTGAAACATGTCGACGACAGATTGTGGGGCCCCTTTTCTGGTAGTAGACGCGACCGAGCGTGTCGGCGGCGTCGGGGGATTCTTCATACCACGCCTTGTCGCCTGCACGAGCGCCAAAGCCACATCCAAATTGCCAGAAGTCTGGAGCATACTTTGGCAAGATTGTTGGAAGCAGTACCCGGACTACACGAACACTAGCGCTGAGTCTGCAGCGTCAGACAAAAGCGTCCATCCACTGTGTCCCAAGCGCTCAACTCTTAACGGGAGCCTGAGCCCATCGCCATGCTCGGCGGCCGATCTTCTTGGAGGCAACTGAGAGAAATGTTCTGGGTTTTCTTCAGCCAATCAGAGGCCATGTGCTCAGCGTGGATAAGTTGTTCCATCGTCATAGCGCGGCTGACTTCCTTGCCGGCTTGTAAAATCTGCCCGCTAGCAATCAGATACCATTTATAGGCTTGCACAATGTCCTTAGAGCTATCTCTGCGCGCCGATAACAATTGAGCAAGGGCAAGTTGCGCAATCGGCTCGCCTTGTTCGGCTGCTTGTTGACAGTCGACCGATGCCAAAACTTCCTGCAAGCCGCCCTGGATGTAGTTCTTAAAAAAGGAGTTGGGTATGGGCTGCGAGCCGCCAGTTTGGCTAAGAGTCATAAACAGAAGCTCAATACGGTTTGAGGCTCCGAGCTTGTCAAATATTCGAAAAAGGTAGTTTTTGACCGTGTGCTGGCTCAGGCGTAAGCGTTCGGCAATTTCACGATTCGTGAGTCCCTCGGCCAAACTTTGAACGATTTCCTTCTCTCGTTTTGAAAGCAAGCTATGACCGCTCGCATCGACGGCACGCACCGTGTGGGAGGAAGCCAGCGCCTCCAGAGCGATTGCCATTTGCTGGCTGTTTGCCCAGATCTGGCCTTGGTGAACGCATCGAATACATTTGCCCAACCTCTCGATCGACTCATTTCGGCTGAATACACCCGCGGCGCCAGCACGAAAAGCCTCGAGAATATCTTCAGTCTTTGAGGAGTCCAACATTACTACCGTACGAAGCTCTGGTCGCAACCCACGTAGCTCGCGCAACACTTCAAAGCCTCGGCCCGATTGCTCGCCAAGACTGGAACTGATGACAAGCACATCCAGATTCGCCGCGAGCGCGGTCTCGATCACGGATTTCACACGCGAATCTGAACCGAATATTTCCAGATCGTGATTGCGTCTCAATGCTTCGACAAGAAGCTGTGTATGGATTAAGGAGTTGTCTACAATTAACACTCGTGCGAGTGCTTTGCCCCCAGCACGCTCGCGTTCCATTGATCCTCCAAGCGAGTCTTTAAAATGAGTTTCCCGGGGTTTACTTGCAATCAAGAAGAACGAACTGTCTCAGCTAATCGCTGATCTCTAGTCCCTTCTAAACATGCGTGAGGCACAATAGGGGAGTGTGATACGGAAGAACTTGGCCGCACTTCTGACGCCAAATAAAGTACAGCAGTCGTTCTATTGACGCAAGTGGAAAAATCAGAAATTCTCGCCCGGCTTACCCGGTTTGCAACCGGGTGAATGCGGTTGCAACCCCAGGGGCAGAATAGTCATGCCATCGAACGATCCCTGCGCATACCAAAAATTTCGGGCTTTCGAGCCAGGGTCAGGACCTGTGATCTACCCGGTCTTGGCGGTGCGGTTCCAATTCATCGCTAGGAGAGAAATCCTTCTCTGGTCACGTTTTCCCCGCTGCAGCGACATCCGACCCCCATTGTACTGAGAAAAGCCGCGTTGAGTGTGTCGGCCTCTTGCAGCGAACTGCACCTCTGTCTACCCTAGGTGCACCTCGGCGGAAACTCCTCCTCGATTCCCCTTCCCCCTCTGCCTGGTAGCAAAGAACTCATGCGCCTCACAAGGGATGACTTGCGCGAAGTGACCCAGAGGGCGAAGCTACGCGGATCAGCCGCAATCGTATCCAGGCATCAGTTGTATCTGTGCAGCCCAGTTTTTACCGGCTGAGGCCTGCTATGAGGTTTTTCTCCCCATCTTCACAATCGCGAGGAAGCAGGTCCACGAAAATGATCCAAAGGGATAAACTATGAGCGCTCTCGGTCAGTTGTGGGGAATCGCGACTCCTGTTCCCATCGTCCCCGAGGAGACACGCAGTTGGTACGCGCTGCAGACCCGTTGCCGCCATGAAAAAATTGTGGCCCATCGACTTCAGGAGCGGGGAGTTACGGTCTTTCTACCGATGGTGACGGAGATCCATCGCTGGAGCGACCGAAAGAAAAAGGTGGAAGTGCCCCTCTTCGGTTGTTATGTGTTCGCAAGATTGTTGGCGACCAACGAGGATCGTTTACGAGCCCTACGCACGGACAGTGTGATCAGCCTAGTTGGTGTTCCGGGAGTCGGGACCCCGATTCCCGATGAGCAGATGGACGCAGTGCGAATGATCGTCCAGGAACGACTGACCTGGACTTCCCATCCCTTCCTTAAAATCGGACAACGCGTGCGGATCCGCAGCGGGGCCATGGACGGACTCGAGGGCATACTGGTCTCGCGAAGCGGAGAATGCACGCTGGTTGTCTCCATACATGCTATCCAGAGATCGTTGGCGGTTCGTATTGAGGGATATGACGTCGAACCGGCGTGATCCCCACAAATTTTTCACTACCTTTCTTGGCGAGTAAATCCTGATACTGTGACCGACAACGGAAGCGAGTCAGTTCGTCTCATGGTTGTGAGCCGGGAGCCCTCCCTGCTTCGTCCTCTCTGGTCCATAGGGGAATCGAATGCCTGGCACGTGGAAACTGCGGGCAGCGGCTGGGAGGCCATGGAGCGAGTCGAGTCCGGCGCTACCCCGCACGTGCTGTTGCTCGATTTGCCGCGCGGCGATGGAGACAGTCTGCACGTGTTGCGCTGGCTGCGCAGACTTCGCCCTGAACTGCCAATCATCTTGCTTTGTCATGCCGACGACGCGGCACGAGAAAAAGAGGCCGCCAGGCTGGGTGCCCAGGATTTCTTGGTGCGGCCCTTCAACGAAGAACAACTCGAGCGAGCGATTCGCAAGCATGTGGCTCCACTGAATGAGAATTCTCATCCCAGGCTGCTGAGCGAAGACATCGAACAATTGAGCAATGAGGTGTTTTTTGTCGGTGTCAGCCCGGCGATGCAAAAGCTTCGCGCACAGGCAGAATTGTTAGCTCAGGTGAGTGTTCCGGTACTGATCGTCGGTGAGCCGGGTAGTGGCAGAGATACCATTGCGCAGCTGATTCACAAGTTAGCGGTTCGTTCGGAGTTCAGTTTCTTAAAGGTAAATTGTGCCGCACTACCGGGTGACCTCCTTGAAAGTGAGCTCTTTGGACACTCACAGAGCCCATTTGAAAGGAATGACCCGCACAGCCCCGGCAAACTAGAGCTATGCGATAAGGGCACTGTATTTCTCGACAATATTCTCCACATGCCCACGCGCCTGCAGGAGAAGTTGCTTCATGTCATTCAGACGAAGCAGCTAGTGAAATCGGGGCTGGGCAAATCGTGCGAAGTCGATGTCCGAGTACTGGCGTCCACAGACTCAAATATCGACAAAGCGCTATCAGAAAAAGCACTCCGTGAAGACTTCTACTGTCGTCTGAGCGCCTTCACGATCCATGTGCCACCGTTACGTCAACGCAAAGAGGAAATTCCACTTCTCTTGCGGCACTTCATGCACAAGTTGGCAAAGCGGTACAGTCTGCCTCCGCGGGATCTTTCGCCCGCTGTCCTTGGGGCCAGCCAGCGCTATTCGTGGCCCGGTAACGTGCGGGAACTCGAGAACTTTGTGAAGCGCTACCTGATGATCGGGGATAGCTACTTGAGCATGGGCTGGGCTGGGGACGAGAGTTCGAGCAAGGGGAGTCACGCGTCGCGAACGAGCCTTAGCATTGCCGCTGGCTCGAAATACGAAGCCAACGATCCGACCACGGCTCCAAAGTCGCTCAAATCTCTGATTAGAAATGTTAAGTGCGAGGCTGAGCGAAACGCGATTGCGGCGGCCCTTGAGAAAACTGGCTGGAATCGTAAGGCGGCGGCGCGCATGCTTAAGGTCAGCTATCGAACCATCTTGTACAAGATCGAACAGTATGAAATGCGCTCACCCGAGACGTCCCCATTTGTAAACCGCCCTAACGGGAATGGGTGGAAGGGAAACGGAAACAGAATTTGATACCGTCCCCGTGAAAGCCGTTCCCAGTAAACAAGAGGCAGGAGCAGACATGAACATCAGGACAAAGCGGTTGTGGTTTCAGGTCGCAGCGTTGGCATCGCTGTGCGTCTATTCCTCCAACTGGCTGTGGGCACAGAGCGGGCCGACAAATACCGACAAGACAGAACCATCCATAGTTGCTTCCGTTGCTCAACCGCCAGAGAACGCTGCGAGTAAATCGCACGACAATAACTTTGTGATCGGAAACAACGACGTGCTGGCAGTGAATGTCTGGAAAGAGCCGGACATTTCGCGCTCAGTTCCGGTCCGGTCTGACGGAAAGATCTCGTTACCATTGGCTGGAGAAGTCCAGGCGGCTGGCTTGACTCCACTCACACTCGAGAAGGATATCGCCAGCAAGTTACAGAGTTATATTTCTGAGCCGGAAGTTACGGTCATCGTTCAGCAAATCAACAGTCAGAAGTTCAACATCCTAGGCATGGTAAGCCGGCCGGGATCCTATTCATTGACTAGTTCGTCGACCGTTCTCGATGCGATTGCACTTGCCGGCGGCTTCCGCGATTTTGCCAAGCAGAAATCAATCTATGTTCTTCGCCAAAACCCGAACGGCAGTGAATCGCGCCTGGGTTTCAATTATAAGGATGTCATTAAAGGCAAGAACACAGCACAAAACGTGAGACTCCAACCGGACGATACAATTGTGGTTCCGTGAATGCTTCGCCGTACTGGTCTTTTGATTTTGGTTTTCCTGATGGTTGCACCGCTTTGGTCGCAAGAGGGTACTAGCTCGAGCGCGACGACAGCACCAACCACTGACAATTTTCAGATGTCGGTTCCGCCACCAGTGAGCGCTGAACCTTATCCAACAGTCACCGGTTCGGAGGAACGTTCCAATTATCTGTGGACCGGAGTGACATTGAGCTCCACGTACAGTGACAACGTTTTGGGAGGAGTCACACCGCATCCTGTGAGCGACGGAAGTTACTCAATTTGGCCGTATATCTCTCTGGATCAAGCCGCACCTCGACTCCATTCCGTTCTTAATTTCAGCTCTGGTTTTACCTTTTATCAGCACACCAGCGATCGGAATGAGGCTGACTTAAACTTCATTTCGAATATTTCTTATCGCCTGAGCCCGCACATTACCGTGAGTGTGGTTGACACCTTGCAAAAGTCATCGAGCCTCTTGAATCAACCAGATTCCTTTGGAAACGCTGCTTTCGGCGCCGGCCAGGTCTCGCCGGTGACTGTGTTGGCGCCCGTCGCCGACCAGCTCAGCAATACTGGGACCGCCCAACTTACTTATCAGTTCGGACCGAACGCAATGATCGGCACGAATGGCACGTTCAGCAATCTGCATTATACGAACCCGGCGCAAGTGCCTGGACTTTATGACTCCGCCAGCAGAGGCGGATCCATTTTCTACACGCATCGCTTGTCGGGTCGACATTATATCGGCGTAACTTATCAGTATCAGGATCTGCTCGCGTACCCGACCGGTTTTCGCGCTGAGACACAGGCTCACTCGTTCATGTTGTTCTACACGCTGTATATAAAACCCACATTTTCTATATCCTTCCTAGGCGGTCCGCAATATTCGAATACCCAAGAGTCACTGTCTCCGCCAACACACACCATTTCGCCTGCGGCTGGAGCCAGCATGTCATGGCAGACTCGGCGAACGAACGTTTCTGCCACTTACTCACGTATGGTTGCGCCCGGCGGCGGATTGATCGGAGCCGTCCATGAGGAGGCGGCTGGGCTTTCGGTTCGGTGCCGACTAACGTCATCGATAAGTGCAGCTGTTCAGGCCAGCTACTCTGACGTATATCTGCTAGACCATAGTGTGGCGAACCAGGCCGGCGGTGTTGGCACCAATGGGCATACGATTGCGGGCACAGCTTCGCTCCAGCGTAAACTGGGTGAGCATTTTGCTCTGAGTCTTAGGTATTCGAGACTACATCAAACATACAGCAACATCGCCGCCATCTCAGGAGCGCCCGTCACCAACATGGGAACTGTATCGGTGTCTTATCAATTCGCAAGGCCTCTCGGCAGATAAATACCAAAAACCAAATGGCACAAGAACTCGAACACCAGGCGTCAGCTGGACTCAACGTGGGCCGACTTCTGGACATAGCTCGGCGCAGGCATTTCTATTTCCTAATCCCGTTGTTTGTGGGTTGGTCATTGGTCTGGGCTGCCAGCTGGTTCCTTCCTGCGCGATATAAGTCCGGCACCCTGATTCTCGTCGAACAGCAGACGATGCCGAAGGACTACGTGACTCCCAATGTTTCCGATGACCTCCAGGAGCGTCTGCAGAGCATTACCCAGCAGATTCTTAGCCGTACGCGTTTAGTACATATCATCGATGAGTTCAATTTGTATTCACGCCCACATGATCATCTGGATCAGGATACAAAGGTCGAGCGGATGCGGAAGGATATTGACATCGAGCTGGTCCGCGATGCGAGCAATCGCGTCACGGCATTTAACGTGTATTACTCTGCAGCAGATCCAGTTACGGCCCAGAAGGTCACCAGCGAACTGACCAATCTTTTCATCAGCGAGAATCTTGAAGTAAGGCAGCGGGAGTCCGAAGGCACCACGAAGTTTTTAGCGGATCAACTGGAAGATGCGCGAAAAAACCTCGCCGATCAGGAAGAAAAGGTTCGAGTATTTAAGAGCCAGCATATGGGTGACTTGCCTGGCCAACTAAATGCGAACCTGCAGATATTGAGCGGGCTCCAAAGCCAATTGCAGGCAGAAGATGAGGCATTGACCGGCGCGAATCAGCAGCACGTGTATCTGCAAACTCTTCTTGATCAGTACCGCACATTGCTGGCCAGTCCGAAAGCAGCAGGCAGCGCCTCGCTCGGTTTGCCGGCGATTGATGACGAGCTCGACAAGCTCAAGTCGCAGCTGGCGGATCTTAGTTCCCGATACACGGATCGCCATCCCGACGTGCGTAAACTTAAAGCACAGATTGCGAGAGCGGAAAAGATGCGAGAGGAGATTATGGCGGACCTGAAAACGAAGAGTGCGGCCGCTCAGTCCGATAGCGCGCAATCTCCAGGGACCGACCTAATCGGGGCGAGCGGAACGCCATCTCCGATGGCGCACATTAAGAGTCAGCTGCAGGCCAATGAAATGGAGATCTCCAATCGCAACCATGCCATTGCGGAGTTAAAGACGAAGCTTTCCGATTATCAGGCGAGGCTCAACAAAGAGCCGGTTCGTGAACAGCAACTGGCCGATTTAACGCGAGGCTATGATCAGTCAAAAGTCATCTATGACGATCTCCTCAAGAAGAAAAATGACTCGGCTATGGCGACTAGCATGGAATTGATGCAGCAGGGCGAACGTTTTCGTGTGCTCGACCCCCCAAGTTTGCCCATCAAACCGGATTTCCCGAATCGCCTAAAGTTTTGTGGCTTTGGACTCGCGGTCGGGTTGGGGCTTGGGACCGCCCTTGTCGCTGCATTTGAAATGATGGATGACCGGTTGTACAGCGAGACGGAGATTAAAGGTTTGATCCCGGTACCGGTAATTTCGGAGATTCCGGTAATTATTAATAAGTCAGATGAGAAAGTTGCTAGGAAAAAGATGTGGCTGGGGTGGCTCAGTGCCGCTGTCGTGCTGTTCACCATATTGGCAGGGTCGGCATTCAGCTACTTGCATGGTTAAGTTGACCGAATGTACGAATCTTTCTACAACCTGAAGCGCAGTCCATTCGACATAACTCCCGACCCGTCGTTCCTTTTCCCCACCAAGCGGCACAACGAGGCTCTTGCAGCTCTGTATTACGGCATCCGGCGACACAAAGGATTCGGTGTGCTCACGGGAGAAGTGGGTACAGGTAAAACCCTGCTGCTACGCTGCCTGCTCCAATTATTCAAACAGAGCAAAGACGTTACCCACGCATATGTGTTCAACAGTCGACTTTCTCCAATGGAGTTCCTCGGATACGTGGCCAGCGATTTTGGGCTCTCTGCTGCTGGAAAGAATAAGAGCGAGATTTTACTGGAACTATGCAGATATGTCGTCTCGCGGGGACTAAGGAAACTAACTACTGCGCTTATCGTGGACGAGGCCCATCATCTTTCTACCGACACTCTCGAAGAGGTTCGCCTCTTAACGAATTTGGAAACAACGACGGAAAAATTGTTACAGATCGTTCTGGTCGGACAGCCAGAACTGGACGAGAAGTTGGACTCGATTGGACTTCGGCAGCTCAAGCAGAGAATTGCTCTTCGATCACACCTTGAGCCATTAACTGCAAACGAGACCAAAGAATATATTGTCCGGCGGCTGCTTGTGGCGGGCGCCAACTCCTCCGTCGCGGTCCTGTTTCCCGCCGAAGCGATGGTGGCCGTGTATCGCCATTCGCGAGGTACTCCGCGTGTGATCAATACGATCTGTGAGAACGCACTCGTGGCCGCGTATGCCAAACAAATGCGGAGTGTGACCCCCGCGATCATCGAAGATGTCGTTGAGGATCTCCGCCTCGATGTAGTTAGCTCGCCTGAGGTGGACAAGTACCGTGAACTCGACGGATCTGACGTGCAACGCGCCGCGCGGACTCTGCTAGAACTGTATGCTTCGCTGCAGAAGTCAACAGCACGGGGCCACGAGTGGCGTGAAGCAGCCGGAGTACGACTTCCATGAGCCACATTTTTGACGCTTTACAAAGAGCAGAGTCCGAACGGACTGGAATCGACCTGTTGACAATATCGGCAGCAACTGAGCTGCTGGAGGTCGCGGAACGAAAAGAAACCGCCAAGCACGAGAGCGTGGTGCGGAATGAGGTTCCTGTGCTCCCTGAAGTCGTTGCAGAGTGCGGAACTCCGGCGCCCACGCAAACAACACCGTCAATTCCTGCCGCCAGTAAGGCTTCCGCAGCCACAGATTTTTCACCGAGAGATGTCGGCAGCGTTGACCAGTTTACTCAGTTTCAGTCGCTGCGCGTTTTGGTTCCGCCCCAGAGCAGGCTGGTTTCCCTTGCGGATCAGGACAGCCTGGCTGCGGAGAAATTCCGCTTTCTCGCTGTGCGCTTGCGGCAGAGGCAACAGAATCGTCCACTGAAGAAAGTGCTGGTCACGAGCACAATCCCTCAGGAAGGCAAGAGCATGGCCGCGGTCAATCTTGCCTGCACGCTGGCTCGAAGAACACAACAAAAAATTCTGCTGCTTGAGGGAGATCTGAGGCGACCGACACTGGCGCAGCTTTTCGGGTTAGGCAAGATCCGCGGGATTAGTGAATGGCTGCAGGGGGAAGGTGGCCCTGCGACGAGCATCTATCATCTCGATGGCCCAGGTCTTTGGCTCCTGCCCGCAGGTAGTGTTCCAAGAAATCCTCTGGAACTGGTGCAATCCGAGCGGTTTTCTACATTCATGGATCAACTGACTCCCTGGTTCGACTGGATCGTTATCGATTCTCCTCCCGTATTGCCCCTCGGGGACACAAGTATCTTGATGCGCTTAGCGGATGGCATCCTTTTGGTCGCGCGCCGAGGCACGACCGAAAGAGAACAACTGAAGCGCGGCCTTGAAGCTATTGAGCCTTCCAAGCTGCTCGGTGCTTTGCTGAATGGTTGTACGAATACAAAAAAGACCGACTATTACTATCAGGCTCTCACTGAACCCTGATTTCAACTCGTCCTAGGATCACGAACCAACATCAGAAAATGGAAGACGGACTTATGTCTAATGTCAGAATTGCCCTGGTGGGGTATGGGTACTGGGGGCAGAACCTATTGCGTAATTTTTGTGAGTTGGACGAGGCGGACGTGATCATGATGTGCGACTTCGACGCGCGCGCGCTTAAGCGCGCAAAGCGCCGCCATCCTTCCATAGAAGTTACCGAAAGCTATGCAGAAGTATTGGCGGATCCACGTGTTGACGCCGTCGTGCTTGCCACCCCGGTATCTTCTCACTATCCCTTTGCTAAGAAGGCGCTACAGGCAAGAAAACACGTACTCGTCGAGAAACCGCTGGCGCAAAGCTCGGCGCAAGTAATGGATTTAATCGAACTCGCCGACTCAGTCGGCAAGAACCTGATGGTCGATCACACCTTCCTTTACACCGGAGCGGTTCGCCGGATGAAGGCCTTGGTTGATTCGGGCGAAATTGGTGAGCTCCTCTATTTCGATTCGGTCCGCATTAGTCTTGGCCTTGTACAGAGCGACATCAATGTGCTCTGGGATCTTGGTCCGCACGATCTCTCGATCATGGATTACCTCTTGGAGCGAGAGCCGATCGCAATCTCGGCAACTGGAGTGAAGCACCTGAACACTCCTTATGAAAACATCGCGTATGTTACGGCCCAATTTGAGGGAAATCTGATCGCACATTTTCATCTAAATTGGCTTGCCCCCGTCAAAGTACGCCGCACGCTGGTCGGTGGCAGCAAGAAGATGGTTGTTTACGACGACATGGAGACCAGCGAGAAGATCAAGGTCTACGACAAAGGCGTAGTTCAAACGCATGATCCTGAATGCCGTGAAAAGATGCTAACCGGGTATCGCAACGGGGATATGCTGGCTCCCCAGCTCGAAGGTGGCGAAGCATTACGCCTCATGGCGAAGGAGTTCGTAGCCTCCATCAACGACAAACGTGCACCAATGAGCGACGGCCGTGCGGGTCTACGAGTGGTCCGCATGCTCGAGGCTGCCCAAAGATCGATTGAAGAGAACGGTCGACTGGTGAGCTTGAGAGAAGAATACCCATCCATCGATCACCTGCTCACGACTCCAACCGTCGCTGCGGCCGATTAGTGTCTCACCGTCAAGCTTCACTGTTTCTCTGAGTCGATACAGGTCACCCAGTCCGTGGGGAAGCTAAAATGAAAGCAAGTCGCTTAATCTGCTGGCTGTCAGGAATGTCGCTCTATCTTTTATTAACCACGACCGCCTTCGGCAGTTGTAGTGCCCCAGCGAACGCCATCGAAGCAGAAAACTGCCTTCCCGGAAATCCGTCAAGTCAATGGGATGTTAACGGTGCCGGAGACCTCTCCATCCAGGGCTTTGCGACCGATATCAGCTTTAATCCCGGACAAGTAATCAACTTCAAAGTTGATACAGATGCTACCGCATACACGATTGAGATATATCGGATAGGATATTACGGAGGCATGGGAGCGCGTCTCATTACTATCATAAATCCCTTCGTGCAATTACCCCAATCTCAACCGGCTTGTTTGACAGATGCGAGCACGGGATTGGTCGACTGTGGGAACTGGGCAATTTCCGCATCTTGGCAGGTTCCTGCGAATGCGACATCTGGCATCTACTTCGCACACCTGGTTCGAAGCGACACTGGAGGGGACAGCCACATTGTCTTTGTAGTGAGAAATGATGCCGGTTCGTCTGCGATTTTATTCCAAACTGCGGACGAGACTTGGGAAGCATACAACGGGTATGACGGAGCGAGTCTATACGGCCCGAGTGATGTCTTCGATCTGACTCAGCGCGCGTACAAGGTTAGCTACAATCGGCCATTCGTCACGCGTGGGTTTTCACAGGAATCCGCTACCTGGGTGTTTGGGGCTGAATATCCGATGGTTCGATGGCTCGAAAGAAATGGGTATGATGTTTCTTACTTTACCGGTGTCGACGCCGCCAGGAACGGTAACCTTATTCTCAACCATAAACTATATCTTAGTGTCGGCCACGATGAGTATTGGACCGGTCCACACCGGGCCAACGTCGAAGCAGCCCGCAACGCTGGCGTGAACTTGGCATTTTTTAGCGGCAATGAAGTGTTCTGGAAGACGCGATGGGAAAATAGTATTGATGGAAGCAATACACCTTACCGAACCCTGGTTTGCTATAAAGAAACAATCGGGCCAAATTCAACTCCTCCTGCAGTAGCTGCTGTCGATCCGCTCGATCCCCCAACCTGGACCGGTACCTGGCGGGACACTACAAAGAGTCCTCCCGCCGATGGCGGCCGTCCCGAAAACGGGCTTACAGGCACTATCTTCACCGTAAATGGCCCAGGCACAGACAATCCGGGCAGCCTATCGATTCAAGTGCCAGAGGCGGATGGACAAATGAGGTTCTGGCGGAACACTACGGAGGCTAGTCTCGCTGTCGGAACGACCGCAACTCTTCCAGAAGGAACATTGGGGTACGAGTGGGATGAAGATCTTGACAATGGTTCACGCCCAGCGGGCAACTTCGATCTGTCTACTGCAACGTACACTTTGCAAACAGATCTGCTTCTTGATCAGGGCGGCACTTATGGTGCAGGGACTGCAACTCATCACATGACGCTGCATCGTTATTACAACAATATTGGCCAAGCTAACCAACAGCCGCTAGGGTTAGTTTTTGGGGCAGGTACGGTGCAATGGTCATGGGGCTTGGATAACAACCACGACAATCCGTTTCCATTCGCCAATCCCAGTCCGGATCCGGATATGCAACAGGCAACCGTGAACTTGTTTGCCGACATGGGTGTCCAACCGGCAACCTTGCAGTCAGGTCTCACGCCCGCGACTGCTTCAAGCGATACTACTTCACCATCATCGACAATTATTTGGCCCACGGCTGGGTCGGTTCTGGCAAGCGGAAGCACGATTACGATCAGTGGCACAGCGACGGATTCAGGCGGTGGTGTAGTCGGTGGCGTGGAGATATCACTTGACGGCGGAAACACATGGCATCCAGCAAGCGGTCGTGGGAGTTGGGCTTATTCCTGGACCCCGACAACTCTCGGCTCCTTCACTCTCGAAACCCGTGCCACCGACGATAGTGGAAACCTGGAGATCCCATCCACGGGAATTTCAGTCATAACGGTAAATCCACCGGATTGCCCGTGTAGTGATTGGAGTTCATCTACAACGCCATCTCAGGTAGACAGCGGCGATGCAACAGCTGGTGAATACGGCGTGCGTTTCCGGGCCGACTACGATGGATACGTTACCGGCATACGATTCTACAAATCGTCTAACAATACAGGAACTCACATCGGTCACTTGTGGTCCAATGCAGGGACGCTCTTGGCGAGCACAACGTTCACAAACGAGGGTAGCTCTGGGTGGCAGCAGGTCACCTTCAGCAACCCGGTTGCAATAACTGCTAATACCACTTACGTTGCGTCTTATTTCACGCCGACTGGCCACTACTCCGACACTGCCGGTTATTTCGCCACTAGCGGTGCCGACGCTCCTCCTCTTCATTTCCCTGCCGACGGCATTGACGGCGCAAACGGTATTTACAGTTATGGTCCCGCGAGTACATTTCCAACCTCGACTTACAAATCGACAAATTATTGGGTGGACGTTACCTATATACCCGCTTCATCCATGTCTGGTGCCGCTCCTGCACTCCTGGCGTATCCATTCAACTTGACCTTCACCGCGCTAGCGGGTCAACCCAATCCTGTTGCCCAGACGGTTAATATCTACAATGAAGGCAATGGAAGCCTGAGCTGGACGGCGAGTTCGAATTCGCCTTGGCTTGTAGTCTCACCTACGTCTGGCACAACGCCCGCTCCTCTAAGCGTCTCGATCAATTCCACTGGGCTCTCGTCGGGCACATACACCGGGACTATTACGGTCAGTGCGACAGGTTCCAAACTACCACCGCAAACCGTTTTAGTGACACTGAATGTAGCCAACCTGCTGATGTCATCGACCTTCAGTGACGGAACCACGAACGGATGGGTCGTGTCGCCCTTGGGAGGAGGATCCGGCTGGTCCGTCGCGAATCAGACCCTGCAATACGCAGGGCTGGGAAACAGTCAGATGTACGGGGGCAATTCCGCTTGGAGTAATTATACCCTGAATGTTCCAGTTAAGCTGGGAAGCACCAATAACTGGCCCGGCGGTATTCGTGGCCGTATGAACCCGTCGACTGGGGCGGGCTATGCAGTGTGGCTATATCCAGTACAGGGATCGCTGATTCTGTATCGCACTGCGGCCTGGGACATCAACCAAGGAATAGTGCAACTTGGCCAGGCGGCAGCCGGGTTTGATACGACCAACTTCCACAATGTGGGGCTAACATTCAACGGCAGCCAGATCCAAGTAACATATAATGGGACAACCGTGATTACCGTGACAGACTCCACCTATGCCAGTGGTGTGGTGGCACTCGAGGGGGAGAATCAGACTATTACGTTCGGCAATGTAGTTGTAACCTCGTCAAATCAGAATACTGGCTCGATCACGACCGGCAGCAGTTCCCTCTCTTTCTCGGCGAACTACCAGGGTGCGAATCCCCCGTCACAATCAGTTTCATTAACTGGCAACGGGGGGACGTTGGCATGGACGGCGAGCTCGAATGCGTCCTGGTTAAACGTAACACCCGGTGCCGGCAACACTGCTGCGACCCTGCAGGTCTCAGTTGTGTCATCGACACTGAGCCCGGGCAACTATGCTGGCGCCATTACTGTGACCTCGTTCGGGGCGACGAATACGACACAGACAATCAACGCGAGTCTGTCAGTTGTTGCGGCTCCGCCAGTTTTGGCGGTCTCACCTACCAATCTGACTTTGACCACGTTGGCTGGACAGACCTCTCCAGCGCAATCTGTTTCCATAACTAACAGTGGATTCGGAAATATCTCTTGGACTGCATCTAGCGATGCGGGGTGGCTAATTCCATCCGCGACGAGTGGTTCGACTCCACAGAGCATAAACATCACCGCAAATGCCGCGGGGCTTGCAACGGGAAGCTATACGGGCCACCTAACAGTCTCATCGTCCGGAGTCGCCAATTCTCCACAGACCGTGACGGTCGGCCTTGAGGTCCTCTCTTCTGACATGACCGAAACGTTTACGAATCTCGGAACGGGATGGATCATTTCTCCGATGGGATTGGGTAGTGGATGGAGCGTATCGAACGGGGTGTACTCGTACAGTGGTCTCGGTTTAAGTCAGTCGTGTGCTGGAAACAGCGCATGGACTGATTACACCTTTGACTCCAATATCCAGCTCTCCGATCTTTCTGATTGGCCTGGCGGTGTGCGTGGGCGAGTTAACCCCTCGACTGGAGCTGGATATGCATTATGGCTCTATCCAGCGATCGGACAAGTCATCCTGTATAAAGTGCCACAGTGGAGTATCGACGGTTCGGGTGTGACAGAGTTAGGGGCCGCCGCGTTGAGCGTCGATACGAATAAGCACGACCTGCAGATGAGGTTCCAGGGGAGCACGATCTCAATCTATTGGGACGGCTTGTTCCTGATGAGCGCAAACGACAGCACGTACGCGAACGGATTCGTATGCCTGGACGCTGACAACCAACCGATCTCGTATTCCAACATCCAGGTTTCAGCAGTCCAGGGCCAGGTCGCCCTGGATCCCTTCAATCCATCCAGCTTGATATTTAACGCGGGAACAGCCACCGTGCCTCCACCGCAGTCGGTCAACGTCACCGCGGCAGGCGCCAGCACAACTTGGGCGGCATCGGCCAACGCTTCCTGGATCACGGTGACTGCCTCTAATTCCTTGACGCCGGGCACCTTAAGCATCGCTGTGAATTCATCCGGAATGTCAGTAGGCACGTATTCCAGTTCGGTGACTGTCTCAGCACCGGGAGCTTCCAACTCACCTATCAGCATTCCTGTCACAATGGCTGTAAAGAGTGCAATTCTCTCGGTGAACCCATCATCGATGACGTTCTTCGGGGCAGTCGGCCTGAATCCAAATCCGCAAACAATTCAGGTCGCGAATGCCGGCACTGGCTCGCTAAGCTGGACAGCTAGTGATACGACAAGCTGGCTCGGCCTCAGTGCAACGTCTGGCACTGCACCTGCGACGATCACAGTAAGTCCTTCGACTGTAAGCACTGGAACCGGCACCTTCACTGACACGATCACCATTTCTTCAAACGACGCCAGCAACAACTCATTAACTGTACCGGTTTCCATGCAGGTTGGATCGCTGCTATTCAGCGATAACTTCGCCAGTCTGCCTGACACCAACTGGTCCATTTCTCCCCTTGGGTTTGCATCCGGTTGGTCATTCGTCAACGGGACGTATACCTACAATGGCGGAGGACACACACAGTCCTATTCTGGCAACCCATCATGGACCGACTACACTGTGGCCACTGATTTCCAGTTAGCTTCATTAAATGACTATCCGGGCGGGCTGCGCGGAAGAGTCAATACATCCACAGGTTCTAGCTACGGAATATGGGTCTATCCGGCAGAGAAAACGCTGAAACTGTTCCGCATTGGACAGTGGGATATCGATGCTGATCTCTCACTCCTCGGCCAGGCAACGCAAATCAACATCGACACGAACTGGCACAACCTGCGTCTGGTCCTGCAGGGAACGACCATTCAGGCCTTCTACGACAATGTCCTGATGATAACCGCAACAGACGCGAATTACTCGCAGGGTGCCGTCGCGCTAGATGTTTCAAATCAACCCATTACCTTCGACAACATAACTGTTATCTCACTTCCCTAGCTAATGCTGTTGAACACCAGGAGCCGAATCACATGGGTGATTATTGCAGAATAGCTGCGGACGTGAAGCTGGGACAGAACGTCGCGATTCACGCGTTCGTGAATCTCTACGGATGCTCCATTGGCGATAACAGCCGGGTCGGGGCATTTGTAGAAATTCAAAAGAACGCGCATATCGGCAAGAACGTAAAGGTGTCTAGCCATACCTTCATCTGCGAAGGCGTGACGATCGAAGACGACGTTTTTGTGGGTCACAACGTCTCGTTCATTAACGATAAGTATCCTCGGGCAACAAGTGAAAACGGAACTCCTCAGACCCAAGCGGATTGGTCGGTTATCAAGACGATCGTAAAACGGGGAGCTTCGATCGGCACCAGCTCAACAATTCTGTGCGGCATCACGATTGGCGAGAACGCGATAATCGGCGCCGGCAGTGTGGTTACTCACGATGTTCCGGCAAATGCAGTGGTTGCCGGGAATCCAGCACGAATGATGCGAAAGGTGGTAGCGCAATGATGAAGGTCCCTTTTGTTGATTTATATCAGCAGCACCAGGAAATCGAGGCCGAGTTAGTTGAAGTATTTCAGCGCGTATTACAGAAGTCGTCTTTCATCCTGGGGCCAGAAATCCAGAGGTTTGAACGCGACTTTGCCTCTTATATGGGATCAACCGAGTGCGTCGCGGTCAATTCTGGTACGGCAGCATTGCAGATCGTTCTCCTGGGACTTGGCGTCGGTCCCGGGGATGAAGTAATTACAGTGCCGAACAGTTTCATTGCAACGGCGGAGGCAATCACTGCTGTCGGAGGGCGTCCAGTATTCGTAGACGTCGATCCGATTTCTTACAACATGGATCCGGCGCAGCTCGAAGCTGTTATTACGTCCCGTACGGCAGCGCTGTTGCCCGTGCACCTCTATGGACAGACGGCCGATCTGTACCCTCTGCAGGAGATTGCGAAACGCCATAATATTCACCTTGTAGAAGACGCTTGCCAGGCTCACGGCGCCACTTACAAAGGGAATAAGGCGGGTAGCATCGGCATTGCCGGCTGCTTCAGTTTCTATCCCGGCAAAAATCTCGGCTGCCTGGGCGAGGGCGGCGCCGTCGTAACCAACGATGCTGAACTGGCGCAGCATTTAAGAATGTTGCGTGACCATGGATCGGTTCGCAAGTATGAGCACCGCGTGCCGGGATACAACTTCCGGCTCGAGGGTCTGCAGGGAGGTTTTCTTTCGGTCAAATTGCGCCATCTCGATTCCTGGAATGGGCGCAGAAGGGCGGCAGCAAAACGGTACAACGAGCTGCTTGCTGATTCAGGCTTGAAGTTGCCGGGTGAAATGGCGTATGGCCAGCACGTGTATCACCTCTACATCATTCAGTCAGACGACCGCGACGGACTGCGCCAGCAATTGAATGCAGCCGGCATTGAAACGGGACTGCACTATCCAGTGCCGCTGCATCTGCAGGAAGCCTACGCGAACCTCGGATACAAAAAGGGTGAGTTCCCCGTTTCGGAGCGCCTGAGCGAACACACTCTCTCGCTTCCGATGCACCCGGGTATCACCGAACAGCAACTCCAACACGTAGCCTCGGTCATTCTGGAGCATTGCAATGCCCAACTCGCCATCCGCTAACGATTGCGACCTGGCAGTCCGCCAGGTCGCCGCAACCTTTGGTCGCCGCGAAACCTGTCCTGATCCCGCTTGGGAGCGCGAGTTCGCAGCATGGCTCAAGTCTACTCGCAGCAGAGAAGAGCTGCTGGAGCTGTTCTCCCAATATCGGTCAGGCGAGAGCGTGTTCGACAGCATGATGCGCCGGGTTACGATGCGAGCGCTTTGCAAGTCGGTCGGTGATGATCTTCAGGTTAGTCCCAGCGTGGTATTTAAACATCCGGAGACGATGCAGTTCGGCGACTCGGTGTTTATCGGTGCTCAGACGATGATCCAGGGACGTTACGATGGCACCTGCAAAATCGGTAATCACGTCTGGATCGGTCCGCACGCTTATTTCGATGCGCGCGACATTATTCTTGAGGACTACGTTGGCTGGGGGCCAGGCGCGAAGGTCTTGGGTTCGACTCACACTGGCGATCCGATTGATGTGCCGATTATCGCAACTGGATTGGTGATTCAACCCCTGCGCGTGGGTTTCGGCGCCGATATCGGGATGAACGCTAGTCTTCTGCCGGGCGTCCGAGTCGGCGCGCATTCGATTGTCGGGGCAGGTTCCGTAGTAACGCACGACATTCCGGAATACGCGATCGTCGCAGGCGTCCCGGCTAAGGTCCTTCGTTTCCGCAACCGGGGATAGAAAACGACACGCAAAAACCAATTGTGGAGGCAAGATGAATCGCATTTCAGGAGCGCGCTTTCTGGTTACAGGCGGCGCCGGATTTGTTGGAAGCACTATTGTTGACCAGCTTCTCGATGCAGGCGCGTCGGAAGTTCGCATCCTTGACAACTTTGTTCGTGGTACTTGGAACAATGTCTCTTCCGCGATCGAAACGGGACGCGCCAAAGTCATCGCAGGCGACATTCGCGATGCCGCACTGGTAGACCGCTGCTGCGACGGTGTTGATTATGTTTTTCATGAAGCTGCATTGCGAATTACGCAATGCGCCGATATTCCTCGCGACGCCGTCGACGTGCTGATCGGGGGAATGATCAACGTTCTGGAGGCGTCGGTGCGCCACGGCATTAAGAAGATCGTTGCGGCTTCCTCGGCGTCGGTCTATGGCGAGCCTTCCTACCTGCCCATTGATGAAGCGCATCCTTTCAACAACCGCACTATCTACGGGGCGGGGAAGATTGCCACCGAACAGTTGCTGCGTGCGTATTACACGTCATCCGGAATGGATTACGCTGCGTTCCGCTATTTCAACGTCTACGGTCCGCGCATGGACACGGTCGGCGTCTACACCGAAGTGATGATTCGCTGGCTCGATGCGATCGAGGCGAGCCAACCACCATTGATTTTCGGAACAGGCGAACAGTCAATGGACTTCGTTTATGTTGGTGACGTTGCAATGGCCAATCTGCTCGCAATCGAGAGCGATGCAACGGACGAAGTATTCAATGTCGGCACCGGCGTGCAGACCAGCCTGAGGGAGTTATGCGATTTGATGCTAAAACTGAGTAATTCATCGCTGAAGCCGGAGTATCGTGAAGCTCGCAAGGTGGGGAACGTTCAGGCCCGCAGGGCTGCGGTCGAGAAAGCCCAGAAGATGCTGGGCTTCACAAGCCAGGTTGCACTCGAAGATGGACTGCGTGAACTGATTCGCTGGAAGCAGGTCATCAAAGCTGATCCGGTTACTGTGGGGGCGCTATGAGCGCGTTCACACCAGTGAAAACCATCCCGGTTGCCCGCCCCTCGATAGGGGCAGCAGAGGAAAAGGCCGTGATCGAAGTGCTGCGCAGCGGCTGGTTGGCGCAAGGTGCGCGCGTTGCAGAGTTCGAAACGCGGTTTGCAGAATACGTCGGCGCGGCTCAGGCCGTCGCTGTCTCCTCCTGTACAACTGCTCTGCACTTAGCTCTCATCGCGGCCGGCGTGCAACCCAACGACGAAGTACTTTGCCCCAGCCTGTCATTTATTGCTACCGCTAATTCGATTCGCTATGCCGGGGCGGTTCCGGTCTTCGTGGATATTGATCGAGCCACCTACAACATAGATCCGGCTTACATTGAGCGGGCGATTACACCGCGCACCCGGGTCATCCTTGTCGTTCATCAGGTCGGCCTGCCTGCCGCGATGGATGAAATGTTGGAAGTCGCCACCCGGCGTGGCTTGGTAGTGGTCGAGGATGCAGCCTGTGCAATAGGCTCTGAGTATAAAAGCCAGCGCATTGGACTGCCGCATTCGCTCATGGCTTGTTTCAGCTTCCATCCTCGCAAGATCCTGACAACCGGGGAAGGTGGCATGGTTACCACTGCGAGTGAAGAATTGGCTGCCCGGCTCCGACAACTTCGGCAGCACGCGATGACAGTTTCCGATCTGACTCGCCACAATTCAAGCAAGGTTCTCACAGAGACCTACGGCGAAGTCGGGTACAACTACCGGATGACAGACTTGCAGGCAGCGATAGGATTGGTGCAATTGCAACGCCTCCCCGACATGCTCGCGCACCGACGGTACCTGGCATCACGCTATACGGAACACTTGTCTCAAATCGAGTGGCTCATTACTCCTACGGTAGCTGACGACTATCGTCACAACTTTCAGTCGTATATGGTCCGGGTGAAAGAAAGTGCTCCTGTCAGTCGCGACCAACTCATGCAGGGGTTGCTAGACCGCGGCATCTCCACACGGCGGGGCATCATGGCGATTCATCGCGAGAACCCCTATCGCGACTCGCGATGGGATAGCGAATTGCCCCAGACAAATGACATAACCGATAAGACGATCGTTCTTCCCTTGTTCCACAGCATGACCGAGGAAGAACAGGATTACGTGATCGACTGCATCACCGAAGTCGAAATCGCTTCTAGTCCCTTCTAGACCCAATCGAAGTTAAAGTCCCCTTACGGCCACCGAGCGACAGCGACCAACACTTCATGCGATCACCAAAAACCAGGAGAGTGACTTGTGGATTCGAGGCGCGCTACTAACGGCATTAGTACACAGGTAATTCCATCACCCGATACAACCGATGATCGGGTTGTTTTGGACGCTGAATCTTTTCAGCGCATGTTGGCGCTCGAACGTAAGCGAAGTGAACGCTCGCGAAAGCCTTTTCTGCTCACACTGGTCGATCTTGGGCACCCTCTGCCCTCGACAAACAACGGCAAGGCGATGGGCGCCATCATTGCGGCTCTCTCATTCGCAACACGCATTACGGACGTGATCGGCTGGTACAAAAACGACTGCATCATCGGTATCTTGTTCACCGAGATTGTTCTTGAAGATCGAAGTGCAGTAATGGCAACAATGATGAGCCGGATCACTACTGTCTTGGGAAGGTCTTTAAGCCCCGCACAACTCAACCGCGTCTGGATCTCCTTTCACGTTTTTCCGGAAGAGTGGGAGCTCGATATTCAGCATCGTCCAAGCGACCCGACTCTCTATCCGGACTTGTCCAAGCGTGACGACTCACGGCGGTTGTTTAGAGTAGTGAAGAGGGGTATTGATATAGTAGGAAGTGCCTTAGGACTCATCGCCTTTAGTCCCGTATTTTTGATGATCGCGATTGCTATAAAAATGGGATCTCGGGGTCCGGTATTGTATCGTCAGAAACGGGTTGGGCGACATGGGGTTGAGTTCACGTTTCTCAAATTCAGGTCGATGTACGTGAATAACGATGCGAATCTGCACAAGGAATGGTTCCAAAGATTTCGCACTGGCCAGGAAGAACGGCATCGCACAAATGACAGAGGCGGCGGATCCTACAAGCTGCCAAACGACCCACGAGTCACTGCAGTGGGACGATTCTTGCGCAGAACGAGCCTCGACGAGCTTCCACAGTTCATAAATGTTCTAAGAGGCGAAATGTCGTTAGTGGGACCTCGTCCACCCATCGGCTATGAAGTTGAGGCATACGAGCCCTGGCACCGACGACGTGTCTTGGAAGCTAAGCCCGGGATTACAGGGCTCTGGCAAGTAAGGGGCAGAAGCCAAGTAACTTTTGATGAAATGGTTCGGCTAGATCTTGAGTATGCCCGAAGGTGCTCACTCTGGTTGGATCTCCAGATTCTCTTGCAGACACCGCATGCAGTCTTTATCGGCAATGGGGCATATTGAGATGGGGTTTCTCTTGCTGACTGCGAGAGGTCGTCCATACCGCACTCCTCCCCGCTTCGCCTGTTGATCCATCCCTAACTCTCCCGATTTGTCACGCTAATCGGTTTTGCCTTCCAGAATGTCGACGCTACCAGGAGTCGCGAATGTCGACACCGGCTTGTCATTGCCAAGGAGCAAAATGCCATCCACACCTAAGATGAAAAGCGATCACATCCCTTAGGTAAGATCTGCGACAACTCTTCCACCAGTGCCCGGTGATCGTGGCGAGGGGGTGTTATAACTATGAAACACACAGTAATCTGGATCGATATCGAAAATTCTCCTCACGTTCCTTTTTTTCTGCCAATCATTGAAGAACTGCGAGCACAAGGAGTTCAGCTGGTCCTGACCGCTCGAGATATGTACCAGACATGTGAACTTTTAGAGTTTTTCCAGCTGCGGTGCAAGGTTATTGGCGGCCATCACGGCAAAAGTAAACTGGCGAAGGCGCTCTATAACTGTGTTCGCGCTCTCGAGTTGGTGCCGACCGTGCTGACGAGGCGTCCTCACATGGCGGTCTCACATGGGTCGCGCGCGCAGGTGCTTGCATGCAAGCTTTTCCGGATACCAACCTTAATGATGCATGACTACGAATACAGCACTAAGACCGGTTTCATTGAACCTGATTGGATAATGGTTCCAGAAACCATCGATAGTCAACTAATGAGTCGCAGGAGCGAGAGAGTTCTCAAGTACTCGGGTCTCAAAGAAGACGTTTATGTACCGCGTTTCAAGCCAGACCCCTCGATTGTGAATGAGTTAGGACTTGATGACAGTCGTATCAACGTAACCGTTCGGCCGCCCGCCCAGGACTCCCACTATCACACAGAGGAGACAGAGCGACTATTTCACGGGACTATGAACTATCTTGAGATGAAAGAAAAGGTTCGAATACTCATGCTTCCGCGAAATGTAAAGCAAGCTCAGCGGTTGGAAAGAGAGTATGCGCCGCTGATTTCCGCAGGGCGAATGATAGTTCCGGAAGGGCCGGTGGATGGACTGAATGCCATGTGGTTCTCTGATTTGGTCATCAGCGCCGGCGGCACGATGAATCGAGAAGCCGCCGCCATCGGGGTGCCGGTCTACAGTATTTTTCGCGGCAAGATCGGAGCGGTGGATAAACAGCTGGCAACGGAGGGTCGCCTTAAGCTGATTCAGAGTATCGCCGAGTTAGAGGAAATTGCTTTAGCCAAGTGGGATAGGCCTGCCAGTCCAGAGTCGCTGACCCGACCAGTGCTCCATACGATTGTTAGCGAGATCCTTAAAATCACACAAAGAAACAGTTCCAGTAGTGACGCGGTAGCGGACAGCCGTGCCAGGGCCTATGCAGACAGGAGAGTCGGCTGACCCGCTCGAGACGCTCGAAGATAGTAGAGCCATTGACAGCTGTCAGATGCAGAGTGTTTATGACTGCGAACGGTTTTTGTCCTCACGAGGCAAGATGACGAACGGCGTTTTGGAAGTGTCGGTGACCGATAATTTAGGCAAAGACGCTGGCGTAGTTCGTCACATTCGGCCTCTTGAAGATCCCAGATGGGATGAATTAGTGCACCGGCACCCTCATTCCTCTGTGTTTCACTCGCGACCGTGGTTGCAGGCTCTGAATTTGACTTATGGATATCGACCGCTAGCCTTAACGACTTCGTCAGCGGAGTCAGTACTGAGCGCCGCGGTCGTGTTCTGTGAGGTTGACAGCTGGATCACAGGACGTCGGCTAGTTTCGTTGCCGTTCTCAGATCATTGCGAGCCGCTTTTGGAACGGGGCGATGACAGTGGGTTCATGAGCGCCATAGAAACCGAATGTAGGGAAAAAAGATGGAAGTATGTGGAGCTTCGCTTAGTCCGGCCCTTTCAAATGGATCCGAGCCTCTCCTGTGCCACGACACCGTATGCGTTACACACGATTGACTTAGACACTGATCTGGACACGTTGTTTGGAAATCTGCACAAAGGCTCTGTTCAGCGGAAGATTCGCAAGGCCGAACGGGAAGCCCTTGTGTACGAAGAAGGGTCAACAGAGTCGCTGCTGAAAACGTTTTACGATCTCGTAGTCCTTACACGACGCCGTCAGAGGCTTCCACCGCAGCCATACAAGTGGTTTCTGAATTTACTGTGTTGCTTCGGTGATCATTTGACCGTCTGTGTTGTATCCGCGCGCAATCGGCCAGTTGCTGGCATGCTGACTTTGCAGCACAAGCTAACGCTTACGTACAAATACGGAGCCATGGACTACGAGTTCAGACATCTTGGACCAATGCAGTATTTGTTCTGGCGCCGCATCATGACGGCCAAAAATAGTGGCCTGCAAACATTCGACTTAGGGCGGTCCCACCCTATGCAAGGTGGATTGATTACATTCAAGAGACGATTTGGAGCCGACGAAAGCCGGTTGTTCTATTCGCGATATTCGCCGTCAGGCGAAGTTAAGCATGTTTTTGATGTATTGGGGACACGCAGGATGCAAGTGCTAGGCCCGTTGATGAGCAAACTCAGTCCGCGCGTTCTGAGGGGCGTGGGTTCTTTGTTCTACAGACATATCGGTTAGCGTTGCCGGAGGAGCAAGGATGGTTCAGATACAACAGATGTCGGCGAATGCCGGGTTAAGCTCGGCAGTTCAGGACCGAAACACAGAGATTGTTAGCAAGAGCGAAAATCCGACCATTAGGAGACTTCTCAGACTCGCGACTGCCGGATTGGGCACTATGTTCGATGAGCGTTCGCGCTTGTTCTGCTTTAAGCTGAAGGAGGCCACGAATGGTTTGATCCAGGAGGGGCAGTCCGCCCGCTATTCGGTGATCACATTGCTCGGACTCCACCGATTGGAGGAAAGCGGAGGCCGTTCTCCAATCGTTCTGATGCCAGTGCTGGAAGGCTTGGCGCGGAAAACCGAGTGGGTAGACAATGTCGGAGATCTGGGACTGCTGGTGTGGCTTTGTGCACAAGTTGCTCCGGAGCAGTTACATTGCATCGATGACAGGCTCGGCCTTAAGAATGCGCTGCAGCAGTATCCGGATGCGCAGCGCGGCCAGACCATGGAACTCGCGTGGTTCCTGACGGGTTTGTGCTACTGGGCTGCTGCGTGCCCGAAAGAACAGGCCGGATTGAAGCGCCTGGCGGTGGAGGTTTACGAGAGATTAAGAAACAATCAAGGGAAACAGGGCATTTTCGGACATGCGGCTCGCACTGGGAGCCTGGCTGGAAGAACCCGAGGTTGGATCGGCAGTTTCGCCGATCAGGTCTATCCGATCTACGCGATGGTGCAGTTTGCAAAGGTATACGGCAATCGGGAGGCAGAAGCGAGGGCTTTGGAATGTGGGCGTGCGATCTGCGAGGCGCAGGGGGACAAGGGGCAATGGTGGTGGCACTATGACTCATCGACCGGACATGTGATCGACGGCTACCCCGTTTTTTCGGTTCATCAACATGCGATGGCGCCTATGACGCTATTTGCCCTTGGGGATCTGGCCGGCGAAGACTTCGGTCCGTGGATTTATGGCGGCTTGAAATGGATCAACGGTGACAACGAGCTTCAATTCAATATGGAGAACGCCCGCGGACACCTGGTATGGCGTTGCATTCACCGATCTTCCACTCGGCTTAAGAGGTATCTTAATGCGGCCTTGTCGCGAGGTAGCGGTACGGCCACCGAATCTGGTGAGGCCCTCAGGGTTTTATTTGAATGTCGTCCCTATGAGCTTGGATGGCTGCTGTATGCATTCGCAGGGCGTGGTGCGAACGAGTCGTCTTCAGCCGCCATAGACCAGGCGACAACGGAGGCGCAGTGAAGATATTGCTGGTTGTAGGCGCCCGCCCGAATTTCATGAAGGCAGGCCCAATCATTGCGGCCATGCAGGAACATAATCGCAGACTCGCGGTTGAGACGCTGCCGGAGCCGAGCGAAAAAGTGCACCTTGTACTGGTGCATACCGGCCAGCACTACGACGAGGCTATGTCCGATTCATTCTTTGCAGATCTGCGGTTGCCCCGACCCGACGTTCATCTTGGAGTAGGATCGGGTTCGCATGCCGCACAGACTGCGGAAGTAATGCGCCGATTTGAAGAAGTGCTTTTGTGCGAGAAACCTGACGCAATGGTAGTGGTGGGGGACGTGAATTCGACGCTGGCGTGCGCACTAGTGGCGTCCAAAATCTCCTTTGACGCCAAT
>Ga0126371_10000736_pt1 | contig 27367 bp, 19 predicted proteins | sample PanSoiMetaPlot_4_FD_110145 | JGI IMG/M metagenome (GOLD analysis project Ga0126371, IMG submission 110145) | Tropical forest soil microbial communities from Panama - MetaG Plot_4 | ecosystem: Environmental > Terrestrial > Soil > Tropical forest > Bulk soil | place: Panama | collected 2016-02-17 | reverse complement strand
GTCACGCTATGGGAAAACGCTCCCACGCTTCTCGTCGAAGACAAAGAGCTCCCGAATGTCCCCGCGTCGGAAATCAACGTCCTGGATCAGCGTCGCATGCCCGGCGGCGCGCAGTTGATGTACCAATCCGAACTCGGCGAGCACTCCGTTCCGATGAGTCAGGTGATTTCAGGCCAACAATATTTGTCTATCACGGTCAAGTGATCCCAACTTTCAAAAAGATTGCGAGACAATCCATGCGGCGATTCACATTTCTCTGTACTTTCTCAATCCTGCTTCTCTGCGCCGTCGTAGCCCGCGCCGAACACACGCGCTTTTGGCAGCAATCCACCTTCGACGAATTCGACAAGGGCACGCACAAAGGCGTCGCACTTCGCAGCGATGGAACGCTCATGCCCGCTCCCGAATTCAAGCCTTTCGCCGATCCCGCCCTCGCCTACGTCTGGGCCATGGCCATCGACACTCACGGGCGTCTGTATGCCGCCGGCGGGTCCGATGCAAAAGTCGTGCGCGTCAACACCAGCGAGAAGCCCGTCACCGTATTCGAATCGAGCGAGCTCGAAGCCCAAGCCCTCGCCATCGATAAGCAAGATAATTTGTACGTCGGCACTTCGCCCGACGGCAAAGTCTACAAAGTCACTCCGGAGGGCCAGCACACTGTCTTCTTCGATCCCAAGGCAAAATACATTTGGGCTCTCGCCTTCGATTCCGAAGGCACTCTGTTCGTAGCCACCGGTGACACCGGACAGGTCTTCGCCGTCGCGCCCGACGGCACGGGGAAACTCTTCTACAAGAGCGACGAAACTCATGCGCGCTCTCTCGCATTCGATTCGCACGGCAATCTGCTCGTCGGGACGGATCCCAGCGGCCTCATCATTCGCGTCCCTGTAAACTCGCGCCGTGCCGGCATTCCCGAGGCTGGCAAGGCTTTCGTCATTTACGAGACCGACAAAAAGGAAGTCACCGCAATTTCGACCGACCCTGACGGCAACATCTATGCCGCGTCCGTCGGAAACAAAACTCCACGCCCCCCGCACACTGGCGCGCAACAAAACGTCAACGCGAACGAATTAGCCGCCGTGCTGGCCGCCCGCGCCTCGACTCGCGGAGGAAACGAACAAGCAACGCCCAACGCAACCATCGCCGCCGCTGCATCAGCGAACACCATCTCGTTCCCTTCATTCTTGAACCCCACCGGAGGCAGCGAGGTTTACCGCATCGCTCCCGACGGCTCGCCTGAATCTCTTTGGTCCTCTTCGCAGGACGTTGTTTATGCGCTCGGCTTCTCGCCGCAACATCACCTGCTGCTCGGCACCGGAAATCACGGCGACATCATCCAGCTCGACGACCAGCGCTTGTTTTCTTCTCTCGCTGGCTCCGACGCCGCGCAAGTCACCGCGCTGATCCCCGGGCCTGACCACACTGTCTACGCAGCAACCGCTAATCCCGGAAAAATCTTCGCCCTCGGCCCTGCTTACGCCTCCGAAGGCACATTTGAATCCGATCCCTTCGACGCCAAGATTTACTCTCGCTGGGGCAACCTTACCTGGTGGGGTGAAAACGGCGGCGCGGGCAAAATCGAATTTTACGTTCGCTCCGGCAACACTTCGGACCCCGACGATTACTGGAGCGCGTGGTCCGGCCCTTACACCGCGAGCGGAGCAAAGAGCGTCGATTGCCCTCCCGCTCGATTCGCGCAATGGAAAGCCGTCTTCCATGTCTCCAGCAGCCAGAACCAGCCGACGCTTTCCTGGGTGAAACTTGCATACTTGCGCAAAAACGTCGCTCCCGTCATTGACGGCATCGCCGTGCAGGATCCCGGCATCCGCGCCCAAAGTTTTGGTGGAAACAACGGCGGCCAGCCGCAAACGCCTTCCGTCGTTCCGCTGCATGAACCGCGTAGCCCGCGCGACGAGGCCGAACCGTTCGTCGTCTTTGCGCAAGCACAGCAGCGCGGTCAGCGCTTTTCCGCGCCGCCGCAGGGCTTTCTCGCGAAGGGCTACCAAACTGTCGTTTGGACCGCGCACGACGATAACGATGACGAACTTGTTTATTCGCTCTACTATCGCGGTGAAGGCGAAAAAGATTGGAAGCTGCTCAAGGATAAGATCGACGAAACCTTCTACTCCTGGGACACCACTTCGATGCCCGACGGCGCCTATTATCTGAAGCTCGTCGCTTCAGACGCGCCGTCCAATCCCGCTGCGGGCGATCAACTCACCGCACAACTGGAACACGCCCGGTTTGTGGCAAATAACACTCGCCCGAACACCCCGGACGATGAGGCGCTCACAACAGAGATGGTAAGCGATCGCTTTCAGGTCGATAACACGCCGCCCACCGTTGAAAACATCCGGGCCGAGAACGTGGGCGAGTGGCACGTTCGCTTCACTGCCCGCGATGCAGGCAGCGCGATCGCGCGCGTTTCTTACAGCCTCGACGCAGGCCAATGGCAAACGGTCTTCCCTGTCGGTGGACTTACTGACTCCCCTTCGGAGAATTATGACGTCGCGCTCCACGACGTGAAGCCGGGCGAGCACACCGTTACAGTGCGTGTTTTCGATCAATTCGAAAACACCGCCGCTGGCAAAGTCACCTTCAACTTTGTAACCGCGCACTAGTTTTCGGAAGAATTGCTACGGATGTGGCGGCGCGAGATAGTAGCCCAGCCGCGCCCGCACCGTGACATGTGCACGGTCAACTCTTACCTCAATTTCATGAATTCCCGGCTTTGGCACTCCTTGGAGTTGGTAGCTCAACACATATTGTGAATGCAGCTCATTGCCAATCGCGTTGAGCGCGTACTGAATATTGTTGTCCTTAAACGGGTGATAGTACGCGCCACCCGTCGATTGCACAGCGGCCGCCATCGCATGATTTTTCTTTTGGTGCGTCGCGCGCTGAACGAGAAACAGAGCTACGCACAAGAAACATGCATCGCCGCCGACTCCCAGCGGCGTCGTTGTTGAAGCCTGCGGCACCGGATTCCCTCCCGAACTGACACCCAGATCATCATCCGGGCTGTGCGGCACCGGATCCGCTCGCAAATCCGCCGCTGTAGTGCTCAGTCCAATCGTGTAAATCGTGATGTTCGCTCTTTGCGCTTGCGCCAGGATGTCGTTCAGTTTGTGCTTGCTCCCTCCCTCCTGCGCTTCTCCAATCACCAGCAGCACCCGGTGCGAATCGTCCGGCTCCTTTTCCAGCATCTGCACACCCTGCCACATCCCATCGTAGAGCCGCATGCCATCGTCTTTGAACTGCAATCCTTCCACAGCCTTTTCTACCGCGTCGTGATCGCTCGTAAACGGCTGCCGCACGTCAACCGTATCGCCGTAGCTGATCACCGCCGCTTTGCCGCTCAGCGCCATCACCATGTCAGTGAACACAATCCCCGTGCCGTGAATCTGCTTCGCCATCATGTACACGTGCGAGCTTGTCTCGACCACCATCGCCAACGCCAATTGATGGTCGTCCATCCCCCAGCGGTTGATGTGCTGCTCCACGCCGTTGTCGAACACGTGAAAATCGCTCTGCTCCAGTCCAAGCAGGAAATTCCCTTTCTTGTCCTCCACTGTCACCGGCGTCGTAATTTCGTTCACTTGTGTGTGAATCGTTCCGGGAGGTGAGGGGGGCTTCGCATTTTGCTGCGGCGTAGTGGGCTTTGGAGGAACCTGTTGCGTGGATATCGAACTCTGCTGTCGCGAGTTCAGTCTCACCGGGTACGGTTGCGTAGTTGCAGGCAGACCGGCCCGCGCGCTCATCGTTGCTGCGCTAACAATCGCAAGCAACACGCCACAACTTAACACCTGCGCTAAACACCGCATCCTGTATTTACTCGCCGACTAGGATGCACAGCGAGCCCCCGTGGCTGCATTGACCGCCACTCGCGCCTGGACTAACGTAATCGTCCTTATGTCAGGCCGCCGCATCGAATTAGCATCCACAATGAGTTGCTGACTCAATTTCCAATCACGCGACTGCACCGTCCGGACGAAACGTGGTAAATTCCTGCTTAGAGAGTATATCCGGTGAGGGTGATCCTCTTTCTTTCGGCTCTTTGGTGCGCTGTGACCTTGGCCCCCGTCCAAGGCTCGTACTTTCCTATCCGAACCAAGTCTGGCACCGAGGGTGTAACGGCCTTTGAGTCCCAGTGGTACGGCAAATCCCTCGAGCGAATGAATGAGCCCCGGTTACTTGCGCGCACCAAGGACCCCAACGCTGAGATCTACCGCTTCACGATTCTCCCGACCTGGGGAAATTCCATCACCGTTAGGGTCCAGCGGCACGCAGAATTGTACAGTTTGTCAGCCCGCCGGCTGGATGGCCAAGCAGGATATGACCCTGGCAAGCTCGCCGAGTCAAAAGACATTGAACTGGACGCCAACGATTCAAAAACTCTTGAAGTTTTGATCCAAAATTTGAATTTCTTCCGCTTGCCCACGGACGACGGAGTTATGGGATTTGATGGCGACGAGTGGATTATGGAAGGCGTCTCACACGGTAACTATCACGTCGTTGAGCGATGGTGCGCAGGCGATTACAATCCCCGAAAGCGCGGACTGAAACCATTCCTTGCGCTATGCAAATTCCTGATCGATAGGTCTACTCTTTCAGAAAGGCCAAGAAACAAGGGCCACAAACTCATCTAGCCCGACTTGCGCGTGAATCAAACTCAGTCGCCACCTGAAACCGGCTTCTGTATATGTGTCTCGCTTATGTAATAATTCTGTGCACGACAATGGCACAAACGGAACAGACAACCGCAACATCCGCGCCAGATTTACAAACAATTCGCGCGGCGCATGAACGCATTCGCCCGCAGATTCATCACACTCCAGTGTTCACTTCGGAATCGCTCGACACAATGACCGGCGCGCATCTCTTTTTCAAATGTGAAAACCTGCAGAAGACTGGCTCCTTCAAATTTCGCGGCGCAACCAACGCCGTTTTTTCGCTCACCGACGAAGAAGCCAAGCGCGGCGTCGTCACCGTCTCTTCCGGCAATCATGGCGCCGCACTTTCGCTCGCCGCGCGCCGACGTGGAATTCCTGCGTGGATCGTCATGCCCGGCGCAGCGCCGCGCGCCAAGCGCCAGGCCGTTGAAGCCTACGGCGGCCGCGTTACCGAATGCGAATACGACATGGCTTCGCGCGACGCCACCTGCAAAACCTTACAGGAGAAAACCGGCGCGATCCTCATTCATCCATACAACAATCCGCGCGTCATCGCCGGCCAAGGCACCGCCGCGCTCGAACTGATCGAAGACGTGCCCGATCTCGACATTGTCATCAGCCCTGTCAGTGGAGGCGGCCTCTTGAGCGGTACGGCAATCTCTTCGAAATCCTTGCGTCCGCAGATTCGCGTCATCGGCGCCGAACCGAAAAACGCCGACGACGCCTATCGCTCTCTCGCCGCAGGCCAAATCGAGCCCGCCGCAAAAACGCAAACCATCGCCGACGGTCTTCGCGCCGTTCTTTGCCCGCTCACTTTTTCAATTCTTCGCCAGCACGTCGACGAAATCGCGCTGGTCACCGAGGAAGAAATCCTCGCCACCATGCGCCTGCTCTGGGAACGCCTGAAGCTCATCGTCGAGCCCTCGGGAGCCGTCTCCGCAGGCATCGCTCTTCACAACAAAATCACCGCGCGCGGCAAGCGCATCGGCATAATTCTTTCCGGCGGAAATCTAGACCTTGATCAGATTCCCTTCGTGCGCGCCGCCAAATAAATCAGACGCTTTCTAGTTTTCCTCTGCTTTCCAATCGAGCGGTGGAAACGTGATGTGCCAGAATCCTGGCGCGGCTTGGTCGAACTCTACCGGCACTTGAAATCCGCCTGTCCCAGCCTGCGGTTTTCGAGTCACGCGGCATCCGATTCGTTCGCGCGACATTCCATGCTCCAGAATAAATCGCTGGCCCGCCAGAAAATTTTCAGGACATAGCAGCAGCGCCCCGTGGACGTTCACGTTTGCCGTAAACGCCGAGAGCAGATCCGGCTTTCCTTCAATCGCGAGATGCAGTTTCACAGAAACGCGCAGCACCACCCGTTGGCTGCGCCTCCGCTCGTCATGCAGACCGGCTTGCGCACCCGTTGCTATGTTGTCAGCGCCCATTTCTGCGTTCTTTTCGGAAGTGGAATCGAAATGATCGTTCCAGACAATCTCGCTTTGAGGCATTTCTAGCGGTTGAATCTGCGGTTGCGGTTGCGGTTGCGGTTGCCGTTCCGTCTACAACTCCACTCCCCAAAAATCCGTCTCCGGACTCGTCAGCTCTACGCCCATTTCCCACCCTTCCGGACCTTTGTTGCCCCGGAAGACCACCGTTCCGCCGATCTTTTGCCGAGTCGCCATATTGGTTAGCACAAGCTTCTGCTCTTTGACCATCGGACGCTCCGCCACGAGCAAGCATCCATAGAAATTCACAACGCGGGTTTTCGCTTCCGCGTGGCACTCCCGGTTCACTAGACTGTCCCGCCATTCAATCGCCACCGGCACGCGCGAGTTCAGCCGCGGCGCGCGGCGTCTTGTATGCATTTTATTGTCCAAGGGAATAGCGGTAGGATCCTGACTGTCAATGGCCATGAGGAGCTCCTCGCAATTCACTAAACCGCACATAACATGATTCTTAGGTGCCGCTCCCCCGCTGACACCCGCGATTCGCTACTCAATACTAGTACCCACCATCGCCTGCGTCAATGGTACTTAGTCTGGGATTGGTACAGCGCGTAGGCCCATTTTGGAACATTGGCTGACCAACAGCAGCCGCTAACCGGTGCGAAAATCGAGGAACGCTGTCCTCACAGAACGACCTGCACGAGGAAACCTAACTCTCAGCCGAGCGCTTCGCATGCGGAACCAGCAAACCCTCTTCCGCCAGCCGCAACCGCTCGCCATCGGTGAGCTCCCGCTTGTGTCCCTTTCGCCCCAGCCAGCTCTGGAAGGAATCCATGTACGTATAGAACACCGGCGTCAGGTACAGCGTGACAATCTGCGCGAAAACCAGGCCGCCAACCACGGACATGCCCAGCGGCCGCCTCGAATCCGCGCCCGCGCCAGTGCCCAACGCGATCGGTATTGTGCCCATAATCGCCGCCATCGTGGTCATCATAATCGGACGAAACCGAATCAAGCACCCTTGCACCGCCGCTTCCGCTGGAGTGATGTGCCCCGCCTTCTCCAACTCAATCGCAAAGTCCACCATCATGATCGCGTTTTTCTTCACGATGCCGATCAGCATGATGATTCCCACGAACCCGAACAAGTCCAGTTGCATGTGGAACAGCATCAGCGTGCCCAGCGCGCCAAACGCCGCAGCCGGCAATCCCGAAAGAATTGTAATCGGATGAATAAAGCTCTCGTACAAAATCCCCAGCACGATGTAAATCACCAGAATCGCCATCACGAGCAACAATCCCAATCCCGTCAGCGATTGTTGGAACGCCTGCGCCGTCCCCTGGAAACTCCCGGTGATCGTAAGCGGTAAAATTTGCGACGCCAAATTCTGAATCTCTGTCACCGCCTGCCCCAGCGCAACTCCCGGAGCCAAATCAAACGAAACCGTCACCGAGGGCATTTGTCCCAAATGATTCACCGTCAGCGGACCCAAACTCGTACTCACGCTCGAAACCGCATTCAGAGGAACTAGCTGCCCGCCCGACGAACGAACGTACAAATACGAAAGCATCTGCGGATCTTCCTGATATTGGGGCTCGAGCTCCATGATGACCCAGTACTCATTCGTTGGCGCATAGATCGTCGAAATCCAACGCTGTCCGTAAGCTGTGTTCAGCGCATCCTCAATCTGCTGTGGAGTCACGCCCAGCGCCAGCGACTTGTCTCTGTCGATGTGAATGTCCACCTGCGGGCTTTTGATCTGCAGATCCGAAGTCACGTCCGTCACGCCCGGCAATGTTTTCATCTTGTCGTTCATGATCTGCGCGTACTTATAAAGCTGATCCGTATCCGGGCTCACTAGCGTGTATTGATACAAGCTCTTCGTCAGTTGCCCGCCGATGCGAATCGACGGCGGATTCTGCAAGTAAACTCGCAGGCCAGGGATGTTGTTCAGCTTCGGTTCCATCTCCTGAATAACATCGGAAATCGTCATATGGTGCTCAAAAACCGGGCGAATCTTATGCACCAGAGCGCCAAGAACCGCTACGTTGCCGTATTTCTCGTTGAGATGGTCGTATGTGGGACTGTCCGTCCACGGCCGATCGGGCCGGCTATACAGATGATCGTAAAAGCGTCCGATATTTAGACCCGATGTGCCGGACGCTTGAATGCTCGAGAAGAACTGCTTGCTGTTGGGATCGGCCTTCACGATCTCGTTCAGCTTTTCTTGATGCGCTTTCATGGCATCGAACGAAATGCCCTGAATCGCCTCGGCAAAGCCAGCCACTTCGTCCTGATCTTCATCCGGCAAAAATCCTTTGGGAATCACGACGAATTGCCACGCCGTAGCAAACAACAGCAACACGCCGATTACCATCACCGTCACGCGGTGCCTCATCGACCAGCGCAGCGTCACCTCGTATCCGCGCAGTGAGACATCAAACATTCGCTCCAGCGCGTTGTACATCCTTCCATGCTCTACCTCGCCCGCGTGCGGCCGCAAGAAGCGGCTGCAAAGCATCGGCGTCAGCGTGAGCGACACGAATCCCGAAACCAGAATCGCCGAAATAATCACCACCGCAAATTCATGCAGCAGCCGTCCCAGAATTCCCGCCATGAAGAACACTGGCAAAAACACCGCCGCCAGCGACAGCGTCATGGAAACAATCGTGAATCCAATTTCGCGCGAGCCTCGGAGTGACGCCTCCAGCACTCCTTCGCCGTTCTCAATGTGCCGGACGATGTTTTCCAGCATCACGATGGCATCGTCCACCACGAAGCCTACCGAGAGCGTCAGCGCCAGCAGCGATAAGTTGTCAACGGTGTAATCCAGCAAGTACATCACCGCAAACGTGCCGACGATCGACATCGGCAGCGCGAGGCTGGGAATAATGGTGGCCCACGCGTTCCGTAGGAAAAGAAAAATCACCAAAATGACCAGGAAAATCGCAAGCAGCAAAGTAAATTTGACGTCGTTCACTGAATCGTTGATGGAAATCGATCGGTCGTGCTCGATGGTCAGAATCATCGATGGCGGCATGATCGCGCGAAAACCCGGAAGCAGTTTTTTGATCGCGTTATCGATTTCGATCGTGTTTGTGCCCGGCTGCTTCTGGATCGCCAGGATCACTCCTGGAACGCTATTGATCCAGTTCGCCAGCTTGGTGTCCTGAATGCTGTCGTACACATGGCCGATCTCATCCAGTCTCACCGGCGCGCCGTTGCGATACGCCACGATGAGTTGCCGATACGGCGCCGCGCTCATCATTTGGCCATTAGCGTGAACCGTAAATGCCTTATGCGCCCCATACAGCGTGCCCGTTGGCATGTTCACGTTCGCGCTTTGCACCGCCGTAGCCGCTTCGTCGATGCCAATCTGTCGGCTCGCCAGTTCCTTCGGGTCGAGTTGGATGCGCACCGCATACGGCGTCGAGCCGTAAACCGAGACTTGCGCGACGCCGCTGACCATCGAAATCTGATTGCCCAGCAGCGTCTCCGCATACTGATCCACTTCCGAAAGTGGAAGAGTCGGCGAAGTTGCGCCCAGAAACAGAACCGGCTGATCAGCGGGATTCACTTTGCGAAACGTCGGCGGCGTCGGCATGTTCGGCGGCAGTTGGTTTGCCGCCGCAGTGATTGCCGCTTGCACATCTTGCGCTGCGCCATCAATGTTGCGGCTCAGGTCGAATTGCAGCGTGATTTGCGTGCTGCCGAGCGCGCTGGTCGAGTTCATCGAATCCAGGCCAGGGATCGTCGTAAATTGCTTCTCAAGCGGCGTAGCGATCGACGAAGCCATGGTCTCCGGACTGGCGCCAGCCAGATTGGCGGAAACCGTGATCGACGGAAAATCCACGTTCGGCAAATCGCTGACCGCCAGGTTGCGATAGGCGACCACGCCGAAAATCAGTACCGCCGCCATGACCAGGCACGTCATCACCGGCCGCTTGATGAAATTTTCTGCGATCTGCATTTCTGTCTCGTTCTTTCCTAGAGCGCAGTCCTGATTGAGATTTTGGAGCCGTCAATCAATCGCACTTGCCCATCCGTCACCACGGTTTCCCCCGGTTTCACTCCCTCAGCAATCACCGACTGTCCCTCCTCTGTTCGCGTCACCTTCACATCCCGCAAATTGACTGTCATTTGCGGAGTCACTACAAACAGATAATCTCCCTGCTGCCCGGTCATCACCGCTTGTGACGGAACCACTATCGCATTCTGCTGCTCCGATAACCGCAGGTTCACTGTTACGAATTCTCCCGGCCACAACCGCATATCGGCGTTCTGAAACGTTCCGATCAATTGAATTGTTCCCGTGTTCGCATCCACCGTGTTGTTCACAAAACTAAGAAAACCGTTTTCCGGCGCTGAGTTGTCCGAGGGTGCCGCTTGCACCGCCAGTTTTTCCCTCGCCATTCGATTCTTGATCTCTCCGAGGTACTGTTGCGCAACCGAAAAATTCACGAAAATCGGCGAAATCTCGTTGATCACCACCAGCACGGGAACATCGTCCGCCTTCACTACGGTCCCGGGATAAACCAACTGCGCTCCCGTTCGTCCGTTGATCGGCGCATAAATCGAACAGTACGAGACATTCAATCGGGCGGTTTCCACTGCGGCTTCGTCCGCCTGCACCGCTGCCTTTTCCGCCGCAGCCGTCGCTACCTGCTGATCCAATTGCTCCTTGGGCACCACACCCGACGCATACAATTTCTGGTACCGCTCCGCCTGCACGTCGGCCAGCGCTGCGTTCGCCTTGTCCTTCGTTAGATTCGCCTGGGCAAGTTGCAGTGCCGCCTGAAATGGCCGGTCATCCAGCGTGAGTAACAAATCACCCTTTTTCACGAACTGCCCTTGCGTGTAATGCACGGCGCTCACAATTCCCGCCACTTGCGATTCAATCGAAACCGTGGAATGCGCCTGGCCCGTGCCGATCGCATGCAGTTCCACCGGCATCGACTTTTGCACCGCTTTGGCCACCATCACAGGAACCACAGGAACAACCGGAGGAGGCGCGGCATGCTCCGTGCAACCCGCCAAACTCAACAGCGCTAATGAAAAACCAATCATGATCAGCTTCGAGGATAGGTTCATTTTCCCTTGGACGTAGACTCCGCTCCTTCTTCGCTCTTTCGCGCGATAGTCCCGCAATCTCTACTGTCGAATGTCGCAGCGAACACCCCTGACTCAATCACGGGGAATACTGCGAGATGCCTGCTGAGGCTCCTCCACCGATCAATCCTGAGGCATCGACCGGCGCTTCTTCTCTCTAATATACATCTGACGTTTACTGCGTCCCTCCCGTTGCAGACCTATGCCTATTTTTTCTGGTAGTGGGATCAGTTTCCGGTTGGCCGTGACTCGGAAACAATCTGCAGGAATCGACGCAGCGATTTTGGAGCAGGACTGTCAGTGGCGCATGCGGGGAATTATTCGTACCTCAGCGCAATCATTGGATCGACACGCATAGCGCGTGCCGCCGGAACATAGCAAGCTGCCACGCCAACTATGAACATCAACACAGTCGCCACACCGAGCGCTACCGGATCCGCGGGTTTCACTCCAAACAACAAGCTCGAAATCCACTGACCGGCGGCGAAAACAATCGGCACACCGATAAGGACGCCGATCATCACCAGCAGGAGAGATTCCTTGAGCACCAGCCACAGCACATTGCGCCGCTGCGCTCCGAGCGCGACGCGGATGCCGATTTCGTTGGTACGGCCGGAGACGGCGTAGGCCATGATTCCGTAGAGGCCGATGCAGACGAGAATGATTGCGAGAACACCGAACGCTCCAGAGAGTTCGGTGATCATACGATCGGTCGCGAGCGAATCGGTGAGTCGCTGGTCTATCGTTATGGCCGTAACGGGAGGCAAATTGGCCGCGACATCTTTTACGACAGAGCGAATGGAAGAGCTGATGCCGCCAGGGCTGCCGAACGTGCGGACTATGAATATGGCGCGCGTGGGCCAAGCAACTCCTTCGGGGTTGAAGAACGGCGCATAAAATCGGGGGAACGGTTTTTCGCGCACATCGCGGTGCTTCGAATCAGCCGCGACGCCGACGATCACAAAATCAAAGTTGCCGCTCGAATCATGTATGGTGACGCGTTGCCCGATGGGATTCGATTTCGGGAAGAACCTTCGCGCAAATGTTTCGTTGATGACGCCAACACGCTGGCCATTGCCGCTGTCTTGCGCGCCGATGTCACGGCCTTCGAGGATCGGGATACCCGCAGCGGAGAAAAATCCGGGCCCCACCCAGTCATATCGCACTTCTTCATCTGTACGCGCCTTCCCTTCGCCTTCCAGCGTGAAAGAATCTTGCGAATCTGTGCCACTCAGAAGCCCATTATCGGAAAGACTGGCCGCACGGACGCCGGGAATGGCCCGAATGCGCTGCAAAATCTGCTCGTAAAGTGGAATCACTTCGGCGCGTTGATAGCCGTAGGTGACGGCGTTCGTACCAAATTGCGTGATGTGATCGCGGTCATAACCAAGATTTGAATCGGAGAGATTGCGGAAGCTGCGTACGAATAGTCCCGCAACAACGAGGAGCAGAAGGGAGAGTGCCACCTGAGCAATTACCAATACTTTGCCGACGGGGACACGTCCGGGACGCGATGAGCTGCCGGAAAAACCGCGACCTGCGGCTTTCAAGACAGAGTTAAGGTCTACTCGCCGGGCGCGAAGTGCTGGTGCAAGTCCGAAGAGGATGCCGGTCAGCGCGGATACGCCAAGCGTGAACGCAAGAATTTTGCCATTTGGATGCAGATCGAGTGAAACTTGGCCGCTTCCCGCGGAAACCATGTGAAGCAGCGCGACCTCAGCCCACTCCGCGAACAAAAGCCCGGCCGCCCCGCCAATCGCTGCAAGCAAGATGCTTTCGGTGAGCATCTGGCGAACCAGACGTGCGCCACCGGCGCCAAGCGCCACGCGCACAGCGATTTCCTTTTGCCGCGCCGCGCCCCGCGCCAACAAAATATTGGCGATGTTCGCGCACGCGATGAGCAGAATCAGCCCGACAACAGCCATCAGGATTTCCAGCGGCTTGCCAAAATCGCCGCGCAGCGTGGAAGCGCCGCGGCTGCCGTCCGTCACCGCAAGGCTTTGCGTTATGAACTTCCGCTTATCTTGCGCGGACATTCCCGCAGCCTGCGCTTGCATCATCTGCTGAAATTCTCCGGTAATTGCAGCGCGCGCCTGCACCAGGCTAACCCCGGGCTTCAAGCGGCCGATCACCTGAAGCCATTCCGTTTTCTCGAAAGGATTTGTCTCCTGCGACAGGAAATCGCGGCCCGGAATTACCTCGCTCTGCATGCTAAGCGGGACGAATACCTCTGGATTCGCGCCGGCGGTTTCGCCGTGGAATTGCGGGGGCGTGACGCCGATAACTGTGTAGGTCGTCTGCAGCACGCGGAGCTTTTTTCCAATGACGTCGCGCGCGCCGCCGAAACGCGCCTGCCAGAATCCGTAGCTAATCACGGCGACAGGATTCGCATCGCGCAGCTTGTCCACTTCTGTCCCAAATGCGCGCCCGAGGACCGGATTCACGCCTAGCACGGAAAAGTAGGAGCCGCTGACAGGCTTTATGCGCGCGGTAGAAGAGAGGGAGGCGGAATCGTTGCCGGCGTCTTCCACCTCCACAGGAAGAGAGCTTGTGGAACTGTCGGCGGCGAGAACGCCTGAGAAGACCGTATTGTTGCGCGCAATAGATTGAAATTCAGGATAGGTCAGGACATCGCGGACGCCATCGTTAAAGCCTGTTCCCCCGCCCTGCTCGTCCGGGTTGGTGAGCAGAACAAGCTGCTCCGGATGCGCCACCGGCAAATTGTTGAGCAAAACTGAATTGATCACCGTGAAAATCGCCGTGTTCGCGCCAATCCCCAGAGCCAGCGTCAGCACGGCAACGACGCTGAAACCGGGGGATTTTCGCAGGATTCGAAGGCCGTAAATCAGATCCTGCCAGAGCGTTTTCATGGTTCCACCCTTGAAATGCAAAAGGACTAAAAGCAGATGTCTTTCCATTCTTCCTCCTAGTTAAGTCCATTTGCCATCTGAGTTTATCGGCAAATTAACGACCAGGAACCCCCGGAACAGTACGCTTTTGCGAAAAATCGCAGAAAACCGTCGCAGAATCGGACATTCATGACCCATTACCTTTCGTCTTCGCTGCTCGCCGCCTTCGCGCGTCTGTGTTACGATTCGATGTCGCGGCCGGGTATTTGCATTGGATTGAATGCCTGCGCCGCTCGTATTATCGTACCCGCTTGCATTCATACGATCCTAGAGGAGAAACAAAGCGGATGGAAACCAGCCAGGCCTCGCAAAACGGCAAGCACTATCTTCTCCCGGATAAATCGCTTCAATCCCTCGACGAATACGTCGCCACTGGTGGCCTTCAGGCGCTCAAGAAAGCCTATTCGATGCCGCGCGAAGCGGTAATTGCTGAAATCAAGAAATCCGGGTTGCGCGGGCGCGGCGGCGCCGGCTTCCCTGTCGCAATCAAGTGGAACAGCATCGCCAGCGATCCGTGTCCCACAAAATATGTCGCGTGTAATGCGACCGAAGGCGAGCCCGGCACATTCAAAGACCGCATGTTGATGCGGCGCAATCCGTATCAGCTTCTCGAAGGCGTTGCGATTGCCGCGCACGTGATGAAGGCGCGAAAAGCTTTTATCGCCATGAAGCACACTTTTGATGAAGCGATTGAACGCACCGCGCAAGCGCACAAAGAAATGATGGCGCGAAACGCGCTTGGAGAAATTCCCATCGAGTTTGTCTACGGCCCGGAAGATTATTTGCTCGGCGAAGAAAAAGCCATGCTCGAAGTGATCGAAGGCCGCGAAGCCATGCCCCGCGAAATGGATTTTCCGCCGTACGTGCTCGGACTTTTCGCCGGCTATCCGTCCTGCATTCCCGGTCACACGAATCCCACGCTCGTGAACAATTGCGAAACGATGTCGAGCGTCACGCACATCGTTCGCAACGGCGGCGACTGGTTCCGTTCGATGGGAACTGCAGATACGCCGGGCCACACCATTTTCACTCTTTCGGGAGATGTGCAGCGCGAAGGACTTTACGAATTGCCGATGGGCATTACCATGCGCGAGCTGATCGAAAAATCCGGCGGCGGGTTGAAGCCGGGACGTAAGCTGAAAGCGATTTTTTCCGGCGTCGCCAGCGCAGGACTTTATCCTGAGGGGATCGACACGCCGCTTGATTTTGGCTCCATGCGCAACGCCGGCTCTGGTCTTGGCTCCGCCGGCTTCATGGTTTACGACGATTCGAATTGCATGGTGCAAGTCGCATATTGTTTTTCGAAATTTCTGTGGATTGAATCTTGCGGCCAGTGCCGCTCCTGCAAAGAAGGAACCTACGAGGCCACGCATCGCCTGGAAAAATTAATCAACAGCACGGGCGACGAAATCGATCTCGAGGCGATTTTGCATTCGTCCACGAATGCGCCGCGCGGAAATCGGTGTTTTCTGCCAACGGAACATTCGCTGATTATTCCCAGCATCGTGCGCACGTTCGAATCGGAATTCGTCGCGCACTACCGGCGCGGCTGCCAGAATTGCCGCATTCCCGTGCTGCCGAAAATGCACGACTACGACGAAGCGAAGCACGAATTCCACTACACGCACGGCCGCCTCAACCCGTAACGGGCGCTGCTAAGAGTTGCCGCCGTTCTGTTTGCCCAACGCATAACGCGCAATCGCGAGCGCGGCGATGACGGCGGTTTCCGTGCGGAGGATTTCGCGGCCGAGCGACGTTTCACGGAATCCATTCTTTGCCGCGGCGGAAAATTCAGCGTTGGTCCAACCTCCTTCGGGTCCAATCGCGATGCAAATTTCCTGCGCTGATGCGGCGTGAAATATGTCGTGAAGCGGTGGCGCATCCGCGCTTTCGGAAAAAATAATTTTCAAGTTCTCGCTGGCGTATGCGAATGCGGAATCCGTTTTTTGTATGGCTGCCAGAATTGACGGGCGCAACCTTCGCGATTGCTGCGCAGATTCGAGCAGTATTTTTTCCCAGCGCTGGGCGCGTTTTGCCGCGGCTTGCACCAAAGCTTTTTCGGTTCGCGCGGCGGCGAGCGGGACAATTTCGGTGACGCCCAATTCGGTGGCTTTTTCCAGACACCATTCCATGCGGTCGAATTTCACGATGGAAAGAAGAAGCTTGATTCGCAGCGGAGAATCTTGCGCGGGAATTTTTTCCGTCAGCGCAAATTCGATTGCGCCGCCGCGCGCCCCGGAAACTTTTTCGACGCGCGCGAGCCAGACCTCAGCACCATCGCTCAGTTCGTAGAGTTGGCCGGGCTCGGCGCGAAGGACGCGTCCGAGATGCTGCGCCGCTTCGCCGTGAAGTGAGGCGCGCCCCGCGTCGAATTTGTCTACGAAAAATCGCCTTCGCATTAGATCACCGGTGAAAAACCACGCGCCGAACGACATGTTCGAAAATGGGACTTGCCTTCGAGAAAAATGCATATCTCTGGCGATTAGAAATGAGTCCGAGTGATTGTTTTGTGTGAGTTACGCCAACTTCTAATAATCCATAGGTCTGGCGATTAGAATTTCTAAAGCGCATAAAAAGCGAAAAGGCCGCGTTCTCCGCGGCCCGCCACTTCCCTTTCACAGGATGGCTGATCATCTCAGTGTAGATGCTTGTGTACCATACAGTAAACAGGAAGTCAAGGGAAAAGAACGACTTAGGGGAACAGGCAAGGGCAAGTGGTTGGGAATCAGCAGCCTGGTGGTGGGCTACGGCCAGAGAAGCCGGAGAAGCGCCTGTGCCGGACGAGATGGCCAAACTGTAAGCCACTGATTCACGGGAGATTGCATTGGGGGGGAATGCCCCTCTGGCGTTTGGCATGGGCCGTGCCATAGCTATGGCGTTGCAGGCCGGAGGCGCGAGGAGGACGAAGGAAGCGCGGACCGGGCGGGAGGTTACCATGCGATATCTCAAGCAGGCGACGATGTACACGGCATTGATCGGGTTGTTCGTCATCCTGACGGGAGCGGTTGCGAGTACGGCGAGCGCACAGGTGCGCGTGGGCGTAGGAATTGGTATCGGTCCGGCATACGTGGCACCGCCAGTGTGCGCTTACGGCTACTATCCGTATGCTCCGTACGCGTGCGCGCCGGTGGGCTACTACGGGCCCGAATGGTTTGCGAACGGCGTGTTCATCGGCGCGGGGCCATGGTTCCATCGGGGGCCGGTGTTTGTTGGGCGGCGATTTGTAGGGCCGCGATTCGTTGACCGGGGACGAGGATTTGATCGAGGATTCGTCGGGCGCGAACGAGGCTTTGTGGACCGCAGGTCAGTGATTGGGCGCGGACGCGACGGGTTCGTGGGGCGAGGGCCGGCAGGCTTCCATGGCGGAGGTGGGTTCCATGGTGGTGGGCACGGCGGGCGTAGGTAAACTCAACCCTGAGTGGGAACTGAGCGGCCAGCGGATCATTCCGCTGGCCGCCTTTTTTGTTAAAACGGTTGGTGGGTTGCCAGCGTTCTGTTTAGCTCAACTAGACTTTCTGCTCATCCCACGCCTCCAATACAAAACTGGCAAGCGTGAACGACGCGTGGGCAACCAACCTTGCATGCCGCGGTTTTAGTTCGTATACGGTTCTACCATGGCCGTGTGCTGACCCCTTATGTGTCCGCAAAGAGCCGACACCCTCGACGATGGCTGCAAGCCCACTCAAAACTGCTTTCAAGTCGTTGTCCTCGACAGCAGCAGGGTCAAGCCTGAGGTCTGCTCGAATTGCTTTCCACAGTGGCCTGATCGATTTATCAGAAGGCATGTCCAGCTTTTCGTCTTCAATGTACGTTTTGAAGAGCGACTCCAATAAGGCACACGAGGCCGTCACGGCTGACGCGGGGTCAGATTCGACGTTTGCATAGATGCGGTCAAATTCAGTCTGAAGCCCGGAGAGATCGCGGGCCCTTATTATTTCTTGAAAGCTCTTACTAATATTCGTCGCGCCTGCGGAAAAGACATATCCGCCCTTTGAATAAGAAAGTCCGTAATCGTTAAGTATTTTAATGACCCGATCTCTTTCGGGATCCAGGTCAGTATCAGAAGCGTAGCCGGAGGTGTTTACTTCCATAAACTCGACAATAACTTTGCCCAAAAGCGCGAGTGGATCATCTGCGTTCTCATTTGCCCACCGTAGCCAGGCTCTGGTCTTGTCGACTTTATTGCCCGGTGGCGGATCGCAACCGATACCGGCTGCTTCCATGAAGTAATCAATTCGCGAATGCGTATAGCGTGTGGCAAGCACGTCGGAGATTACGGCAATGACCGGGACTGGAATCTTTCTGCTCACGCCGCCCGATTAGAACACGCACTTGTCACTATGTGAAGTGATCGCACTCGCGCAAAAGCCGGCTCACAACAGCAGGTCCCTCACACCGGTCGCGACAACGGCGACCGGGTTCCCATCGCGACATCGCTCAGGGCGGGATGACCACAAAGAAACTGACGCAGAGGCTGGCGGGATAAACCCGCGCTACAAAGGCAAAAGCAAATGCTACTGCTGGAGGAGGATGGAGACGGTGCCGTCGGTGGAGTTGGTGACGGCGAGGTCGAGCTTGCCGTCGCCGTTGAAGTCGGCGACAGCGATGGCGGTTGGGCCGTTGCCTACGGGGAAGGGTGAGCCAGTAGCCTGAGTAAATGTGCCATCGCCATTGCCGAGGAGCAGAGTGACGGTTCCGTCGCCGAAGTTCGCGACAGCGATGTCGAGTTTGCCGTTGCCGAGGAAATCGCCGATGGCGAGCGCGTCGGGCGTGTTGCCAACGGTGATGGGCGAGCCGGCGGCTTGAGTGAAAGTGCCGTCGCCGTTGCCGAGCAGGATGGTGACGGTTCCGTTGTTCCCGTTCGCGACGGCGAGATCGAGTTTGCCGTCGCCATTGAAGTCGGCGACGAGGACAGCATCGGGTCCGCCGGAGATGGTGATGGGCGAGCCGGTGGCTTGAGTGAACGTGCCGTCGCCATTGCCGAGGAGGATGGCGACTACGTTGTCAGTTGAGTCGGGAACGGCCAAGTCGAGCTTGCCGTCACCGTTGAAATCGCCGACGGCGATGGAACACGCCGCAGCGCTGGGAACCAGTACAGGCGGCGGAGGGACGAGATTGAATGCGCCATCCGCGAAGCCCAGCAGGATGGAAACGCCTCCGAAGACGCCGTTGCCGGCAGCCAAATCGAGGCTGCCATCGCCGTTGAAGTCAGCGGGCGCGATCGAGCAGCCGCTTGGAGAATTGGTGGTTCCTGGAGCAACGGAGGCTGTGAAAGTACCAGTGCCGCTACCGAGGAAAACGGGAACGTTGTTGGTGCTGTAGCCGGAGTCGACGACGGCCAGGTCAGGATTACCGTCATTGTTGAAGTCGCCGAAGACGAGGCCGGCGGCAACGGGATCAGTGGCCTGAGACAAGAGAGAAATTGGGGAGTTGGTGGCGGCGGTGAAGGTGCCATTGCCAGCGCCCAGAAGGATTGTGAGAGAAGAGTCGCCGAGGACGGCGAGGTCAGTTTTGCCGTCGGCGTTGAGATCGGTGGCGGCAACGGAGACAGGTGCGTTGGGGACGTTAATCGGCGAATTGGCGGCGTTGGCGAAAGTGATGGTGGTTGCAGAGGCGGTGATTGGGAAATAGACGGGATTGGACGCGCCGCCGCCGGGATTTGGATTGACGACGGTGATGGAGGCGGTTCCTGCTGTGGCGATGCTGGTGGCGGGGACGGTGACGGTGAGCTGATTGGCTGTGATGGCAGAAGGCGTGAGCGGAGTGCCGTTGAACATTACCGTGGAGGTTCCGAGGAAGCCGGTTCCGTTGACGGTGAGAGTAAACGCAGCGCCGCCGGGAGCTGCAGACGATGGCACGAGCGGCTGGTTCACAAAAGGCACGGGATTGCCTGCGGCAGCAGTTGAGTTAATTGACAGCGCGAGGTTGGCGATGACGGCGAGGCTGTCGGCGTCGGTGAGTTGAATGGTGAAATTCCAGGTGCCGCCCTGCGAGGGCGTGCCGGTGATTGCGCCGGTGCCAGCGTTCAGCGAAAGACCAGTAGGAATTGCGCCGGAAGAGATTGCCCAGGCGAATGGGCCGCTGCCGCCCGTTTCGGCGAGGCTCTGATTGTAGGCCGTTCCGGTGGTGCCGCTCGCGAGCGAGGTTGTGGAGATTTGCGGCGGAAGGTTGACGGTGATTTGCACGGATGCGCTCTTGGTGCTGTCGGCGTTGGAAGTGGCGGTGACGGTGACCATTTGGGCGCTTGCGACGCTGGCGGGCGCGTCGTAGGTGACGGCGTCCGCGCCGGTGATTCCGAGGGAGCCGGGGCCGTTGAGGCCCCAGGTGACGCCAGTATTGGAGCCGGCGTTCATGACGGTGGCGGTGACGTTGACGGTCTGGCCCTGGTCGGTTTGCGTAGACGCCGCTGAGACCGTGACAGAAACGGGCGTGGGCGTAGAGCCGCAGCCGCTTACAAGCGTGAGTGTCAGCAAACCGGCAAGAATGAAGGTCACAAAGAAAGAACGTCTCACAGGACCTCCCATCGAACGTAGACTTAGTCCTGCACCCCAATGAGTCCTGGGCGGGAAACCGCGAACTCAGCAAGAATTCAGAATTTTTGTGGTGCTGGAAGAAGGCTACAGGGCGGGTACTGGAACGTCAAAGGCGGCGGAGCGTGCTGTTTCCAAAGCGGCACACCTCGAAGCGGGTAAAAGCAAGTTGCACGAAGGAGGTGTTGGCGTAGAATTTGGGGGATGAGAGATCGAAGCAGAGCGCGGCGAAGGGTTTTTGTTCTATGCGTGGCGGCGCTGATTTTGGCCGCTTTGACGCCGGGAGGTGCGGGACTGCCGCTCGCGTTCGTCGTCATTACGATCTGTTTCTTCGGCACGATTTCCCTGATTGCTCCTCTTCCTTGCGTTGACAAAGAGAGCCGTTCGCAACAGGTTCTCGCAACAGCTGCGTTTTCTCCCCGGCCTCCTCCGGCGCTGTAACTCCTCGCGTCTGGCCGCGATGCTGCGGCTTCGGTGAATCAAGACAAAAACGAACAACCGATGCATTGGCAACCTGCGCCTATCTGCGGATTTTCGTCCCCACTGCGGCGGGCTGGAGGGCTACATGTCCGTAAGACGCAAATGGCTGAGAGCGATTTTCATGGTGATGCTGGCGGGCGCGTGCTTTTTGGGTGCGATCAGCCCGAAGGACATCGAGAACACACTGAATGTGATGAACGAGACGAAGATCGAATTCTCGCTTCGGGACGAAAATGACAGTGGCGACGACGGGCCGGAGGGATATGCGAGATGGAAGTGAGGCTCAAAGGCTGGTGGGGTAAACCCTGCCTGCGGCAGGCAGGCCGCCGCTACAAAGGCAAAAGCAGGTTCCTCGTCGCCGGTCAGCGCTTTGCGCTGAGCAAGGCGCTCCTCGGAATGATAAACCTCACCCGTGTCAGGAGAAGATGTCTTTTACTTTGTCGAAGAAGGAGGAGGAACGCTCGACGGGGCGATTTTCAACTTTGACGATGCGGTGCAATTGCTCGAAGAGCGATTTCTGTTCTTTGGTGAGTTTTGACGGAACGACGACGCGGACATTGACGTAAAGGTCGCCCTTGCCGCCGTGAGGATCGGGCAGGCCCTTGCCTTTGCGGCGGAAAAGCGTGCCAGGCTGAGTGCCTTCTGGGATGGTGAGCTTTTCTTCTTCGCCGCTCATGGTGGGAACCATGATTTCGTCGCCGAGAGCAGCCTGAGAAACAGTAATGGGGACGTTGCAATAGAGGTCGGCGCCGCGGCGCTCGAAGAAGGCGTGCTCTTTCACTTCGATGAAAATGTAGAGATCCCCGGGGACGCCGCCGTTAGTTCCCTGCTCGCCTTCTCCAGCGATGCGAAGGCGCATGCCGTTGTCGACTCCGGCGGGAACAGACACTTCGATGGTGCGCGAGCGCTCGATGCGGCCCTGGCCGCGGCATTCCACGCAGGATTCCTTGATGATTTTTCCGGCGCCGTGGCAATTCGGGCACGTGCGGGAAACGGCGAAGAATCCCTGCTGATAATGCAGTTGGCCGTGGCCTTTGCAGCTCTGGCAGACTTCCATGCCGGAGCCGGGCTTCGCGCCGGTGCCTTTGCAAGCCTCGCAATCTTCCATGCGGGGAATTTTGAGTTTTGTTTTTACGCCAGCGGCAGCGTCTTCGAAGGAGAGTTTCAGATCGTAGCGCATGTCGGCGCCGCGCTGGGCGCGCGCACGTCCGCCGCGACGGCGCGCTCCGCCGCCGAAAATATCCTGAAAGCCGAACATTTCGCCGAAAACGTCCTGAAATTCCTCGAAAATCGAGCTGAAATTGCTGGCGTCGAAGACTTGATTGCTCAGGCCAGCGTGGCCGTAGCGGTCGTAAGTCGCGCGTTTTTGCGGATCAGAGAGAACGCTATAGGCTTCGCTGGCTTCACGGAAATGGTGCTCCGCGTCGGATTTGTTTTCCGGATTGCGGTCGGGATGCCATTTGAGAGCAGCTTTGCGATAGGCGCTCTTGATTTGGTCGCTCGAGGCGTCGCGAGCGACGCCAAGAACTTCGTAATAATCGCGTTTGGAAGCGGAAGGCATGCTGGTTCAGTTCCCCCTAGAAGTATTCGATGCGGCATTGTGGCCTGCGGGATTCGCGGCGACGCGAACCATTGCGGGGCGCAGCACTTTGCCGTGAAAAACGTAGCCAGCCTGCAATTCTTCGAGGACGGTGTCGTCTGGCTGGTCGGACGTTTCGACGCGCTCGATGGCGTGATGGAAATTCGGATCGAAGGGCTTGCCTTCGGTTTCGATTTTCTGCAGGCCCTGTTTCGAGAGAACATCGAGCATCTGCTTGCGAATCAGCTCGAATCCCTTGCGAAATTCGTCGTGTGCGGCGTCGCGGTGCGCAGAAATAGCGCGATCGAAGCCGTCGAGAACAGGAAGCAGGTTTTCGACGAGGACTTCGGCGCCGCGATGACGTTCGTGATGGCGCTCGCGGTCAATGCGCTTGCGGTAGTTGTCGAAATCTGCCTGAAGGCGAAGCAGCGTGTTTTTCAGGTCGGCTTTTTCGGCGGCGAGCTTCTCGAGTTCGTCGCTGACTATTTTTTCCACGGAGGGGCCGTCCGTGGAGTTTTGAGCTTGCGCTTCGCTGGTGACGTTCTCGGCGGCGGTCGCTTCCGAATCCCTTGAATTTTCTTTCCTGCTCACGACAACTTGTCCCCCTTCATTTCTTCCGAAAAAAACTGCGACATCAGGGCCACGACGGTGATGACGCGCTCATAATGCATGCGCATGGGACCGAGAATTCCGAGAGTTCCCTGCCCGCCCGGGTGCGTGGCTTCTCCATGGCTGTAGGGCGCGCTGACGAGCGCGAGATGCTTGCCCGCGTTGGACATTTTTTCCACGCCGAGCTCAACGTGCACGGGTTCGGGCGCTTCAATGCAACCGCTTAACAGAGTGATGAGGCGGTCGCGCTCTTCGATGGCGCTGAGCAATTCGTGGAGCTGACCTTGATCCTGAAATTCCGGCGCGGAAACAAACTGTGCGGCGCCGCCGATGTAAACGACGCGCTCGGCGTCTTCGCCAAGGAGCTTTGGATCGCAGAGCAGGAGCGCGCCGCTGGCAAGTTTCTCGTAACGTTCGCGGTCGCGCGCGAGCTGCGCTTTCAGGTCGGCGCAGATGGATTCGAGAGTTTGCCGCGGATAATGGCGGTTCAGATGGTCGGCGATGCGGTCGAGTTCCGCTTGTTCAAACGGGCGCGCGGGACGGATGCATTTGTCGCGCGTGATTCCTCCGCTGGTGACGAGGACAACGAGCACGCGGGAATCGGGCAGAAGCAGGAAGCGAATATGCTCGACGACGGTGCGCGCGAGCGGCGGCGAAACGATGATGCCGAGTCCGCGAGATACCGCGGCGAGGACCTGGCTGGCGCGCTCCATCACGCCTTCGGGAGTGGTGGCAGATTCGAGTTCGCGGCGAATCCAGGCGCGGTCTTCGACGCGCGGCGTGGCCTGCGCGGCGATCTCCTCGACGTAAAAACGGTATGCGGAGGCTGTGGGCACGCGACCGGCGGAAGTGTGCGGCTGGTAGAGATAGCCCTCATCTTCGAGGTCGGCCATGATGTTGCGCATGGTGGCGGAGCTGAGCTGTTCGGCGTGCATCCGCACGATCGTGCGCGAAGAAACCGGCTCGCCCGTTTCGATATAAGCGCGGACAACTTCAGCGAGCACTTGGCGGTGACGTTTTTGTTGTAATGCGGGGGCGGCGGTCATGGTCGTCGTGTTTCCAATGCAAACTGCTGACAGGCAGGTGAACGCGCGATTGCCTGTAATTTTAGTTTAACGGGCGGGGAAAGGATGGTCAACTTGGCGGGACGAAACAAACATCGGACAAGGAGGGATTCTACAACATAGCGGACGTTGCGGATCTACCAATGCATTGCCCGCGCGGATGAGGTGGAATATGCTGTTCGCGCTGGCCTGCGCCTTTTCTGCTGCGCTTGGAGGTGATGATGAAGCGTCTGCGCGTTTTACATTTCCTTGGTGGCGCCGCGCTGGCATTTCTGATGGCGACGGCTGCGCGCGCACAAGGTACGCCTCCGCAGATGTACACCGCGGCGAATGAAGGGCAGCCGCTTTCGACGCGCGTGGTGAATTATCAGATTGATGCGCGGCTCGACGCGGCGAAGAAAACCATCGACGCGACGGAGTGGCTGACGTACAAAAATCTCACTGGCCAGCCACAGCAAACTTTTCCCTTTCATCTTTACCTGAATGCGTTCCAGCCGAAATCGACATTCATGACAGAAGTGCACCTCTACGGGACACGTGGGATGAATGCGGGCAGCGAATGGGATCCGAAGCATTACGGCGCGATTACGATCACCAAGTTCGAAGTGGAAGGCATGGGCGATCTGACGGACAAAATGCAATTCATTCAGCCGGACGACGGAAACAAGAATGACCAGACGGTGATGCAAGTAACGCTGCCGAAGCCGATTGCGCCTGGCGCGTCGGTGCAGTTCCGGATAGCGTTTCACGACGTGATGCCGGAGGTGGTGGAGCGCACGGGTTACAAGCGCGATTTTTTCATGGTCGGGCAATGGTTTCCGAAGGTCGGCGTATGGTGGCACAACGCTTGGAATTGCCATCAATTTCACGCGACGACGGAATTTTTCTCGGACTTTGGCACGTATGACGTGCGCGTCACGGTGCCGCAAAACGAGGTGGTTGGCGCGGGCGGGGATTTGATTTCGACGAACGACAACGCGGACGGAACGAAGTCGCTCGTTTTCCATTCCGAGGACGTGATCGATTTTTCGTGGACGGCGTATCCACATTTCATTGACGTGGAAGATTCGTGGACAGGCAGCGCGGGAACGGTGAAGCTGCACGTGCTGATGTCGCCGGGGCACATGGCGAGCGCACCGCGATACATCAAGGTACTGAAGGGCGCGATGACGCTCTTCGACAGGTGGTACGGGCCGTATCCCTATGATCGCTTGACTGTAGTCGACCCGCCGCATGGCGCGGAGGAGGCGGGAGGAATGGAATATCCGACACTGATTACAGCGGGAACGGGGCCGGATCTGGTGACGCCGAAAGGCCTGCTGACTCCCGAAGCTGTGACGGAACATGAATTCGGGCACCAGTATTGGTATGCGATGGTGGCGACGAACGAATTCGAAGACGCGTGGATGGATGAAGGCATTAACAGCTACACGGAATGCAAAGTGATGGGCGCGCTCTACGGCGATAAAACTTCGGCAGCCGATTTTCCGTTCGCGCAGATGAGCGATTTCTCGCAACACCGGCTGGAGTATCTGGCGGAGCCGGACACGGATCCGATGACGCGGTTCGGATGGCAATACCTGAATGACTCTGCGTACGGCGGGGTGAGCTATGGAAAAACGGCGACGGTGCTGCTGACGCTAGAGCGAATCATCGGCGCGGACAAAATGCAGGAAGCGATGCATGAATATTTCATGCGGTATCGGTTCAAGCATCCGGCGCCGGAAGATTTCATGAATACGATTCAGGAAGTCGCGGGGCAGGATCTGAGCTGGTATTTCGATCAAGCGTTCAAGGGCACGCAGATTTTGGATTACGAGGTGAGCGACATCACATCAGACCGCGCGGATTGGTACAACGAGAGCGGCGCGGCGGCGAAACACGATTCGTTGAAGAAAGCGGCGCCGGAGTACAAGGATACGGTTGTGGTGCAGCGCAAGGGCGACTTCATCGCGCCGGTGGATTTGGAAGTGAAGTTCGACGATGGTTCGGTTGCGCGGGAGCATTGGGACGGCAAAGGCCGGTGGATTCGGTATTCGTACGTCAAGGCGGCGCAGATCAAGTCGGCGGAAATTGATCCGGAACACAAAATGTGGCTGGATCGGGATTTTTATAATGACAGTCAGACGGCGAATGGGGATTCGCGCGCGAACCGGAAAATTGGGAACATTTTGCTGGCTGTAAGCGAGTGGTTTTCGCAGTTGCTGTCGTATCTGACGTGAACGTAAAGGCAGTGGCTAGTGGTGAGAAAAAATGCGGAAAGCAAGTTCCTCGTCGGATGCTCGTCGCATCCTCGCTCGGAATGACAGCAGAGACACGCGGAGTAGAGGGATAGCGAGTGCGCGGCGGGTGCAAAAAGCGCGCCCAAAATTTCTAGGTTGGATGGCAAAGCGGCGTCGAGCCGCCGCACTCCAAAGAATCGTGAGGAGTAAATGATGGCGCGGGAAAATTCGGGCGCGTTTTGGGGCGGCGCGGGCCTGGTCTGGCGCAGGCAGCGGCTGGTGTGGTGGATTTTCGTCGTGAATTTCGTGCTGGCGTTCTTTTCGATTCACGGAGTCGTGCCGCGGACGGGCGCGATTTTGGATCACAGCATGGCGGCGCACCGGCTGGTGACAGGCTTCGACCTAGGCGCGTTGATGGAATTGCAACTGCGGCCGGGAATTTCGCCGTTGGACATTTCGCCGGCGGCGATGGCGTACAGTCTGGTGTTTTTTGTTTTCATGCTGTTTGTGACCGGCGGCGTGCTGGAAGTTTACCGGCGGGACATCCGGCTGACGACTTCGGATTTCTTCGAGGCGTGCGGCGCGTTTTTCTGGCGATTCGTGCGGCTGGTGATTTTTCTGCTGCTCTGCCTGATCCCCATTGAGATTCTGCACCGCATCCTGCGCGCGATTGCAAACCACATTGGCGAGAACGCTGTTTCCGCAATGACCAGCGTGTGGTGCTCGATTATTGTTGGCATCATAATTCTGGTGCTG
>Ga0126371_10000735_pt1 | contig 27393 bp, 22 predicted proteins | sample PanSoiMetaPlot_4_FD_110145 | JGI IMG/M metagenome (GOLD analysis project Ga0126371, IMG submission 110145) | Tropical forest soil microbial communities from Panama - MetaG Plot_4 | ecosystem: Environmental > Terrestrial > Soil > Tropical forest > Bulk soil | place: Panama | collected 2016-02-17 | reverse complement strand
GTGGATGAACCGTTCGTGAAAGAGCGCTGCGACCCGGCGGCGTTCGAGCAGTGGCGCAAGTTCATTGCGGAAGAGCGAAATTCGCCGGAGTCCCTGGAACCGGTGACCGGCGTGCCGGCGAGCGATTTGCGGGCAGCCGCGCGGCTCTATGCGACCGGCGGCAATGGCGCGATTTATTATGGCCTCGGTGTCACCGAGCACAGCCAAGGGTCGACCATGGTGATTGGCATGGCCAACCTGGCCATGGCCACAGGCAATCTGGGCAAGCGCGGTGTGGGGGTCAACCCGCTGCGCGGCCAGAATAACGTGCAGGGTTCGTGCGACATGGGTTCGTTCCCACACGAGTTTTCGGGTTACCGGCACGTGTCGGATACGGCGGTTCGCGAGTCGTTCGAGAAAGCGTGGCAGGTGCCGCTGCAGAGCGAGCCGGGGCTCCGCATTCCCAATATGCTGGACGCCGCTTGCGACGGGACGTTCAAAGGCCTGTACGTGCAAGGCGAAGATATCGTGCAGTCCGACCCCAATACCAAGCATGTGTCGGCCGGGTTGGCCGCCATGGAATGCGTGGTAGTACAGGACCTGTTCCTCAACGAAACCGCGAGTTACGCGCACGTGTTCCTGCCGGGCTCGTCGTTCCTCGAAAAGGACGGCACATTCATTAACGCCGAACGCCGGATCGGCATGGTGCGCAAAGCCATTCCGCCGATGGCGGGGTACGAAGACTGGCAGATTACGATCCTTCTGTCGGAAGCGTTGGGATACCCGATGCACTACAACCATCCGTCCGAAATCATGGAAGAGATCGCGCGCCTGACGCCGACGTTCGCGGGCGTGACCTACGAAAAGCTGGATCGGCTGGGCAGCGTGCAGTGGCCGTGCAACGACAAAGCGCCGGAAGGCACGCCGGTGATGCACATCGGCGGTTTTGTGCGCGGAAAAGGCCGCTTCATGATCACCGAGTTCATTCCGACCGATGAGCGGACGACGGACCGCTTCCCGCTGATCCTGACCACCGGGCGCATTCTTTCGCAATACAACGTGGGCGCGCAGACGCGGCGCACCGAGAACAACGTTTGGCACAGCGAAGACGTTCTGGAAATCCATCCGTGGGACGCGGAGAACCGCGGCATCAACGACGGCGACCTGATCTCGCTCACCAGCCGGGCAGGCGACATTACGCTGCCGGCGCGCATTTCCGAACGGATGCAGCCAGGCGTCGTTTATACGACGTTCCATCACGCCATGACCGGGGCGAACGTGGTGACCACCGAATTTTCCGATTGGGCGACGAGCTGTCCCGAGTACAAGGTGACGGCGGTGCAGGTGCAGCTCGCGAGGAAGATGTCGGACTGGCAGGAGCAATACCAAGAAACGCGCCGCATCACGACGCAGATCCTGAGTGAAACGGGCGCCGATTAACCGATGCAGACCGAACACATGGTTCACAACGCGAACCAGATCGCGTTATATTTCGCGGCATATCCGCATGAGGAAGCCGTGGCGAGCGTCGCCGACCACATCCAGAAATTCTGGGAGCGCCGGATGCGCGATCAGCTGTACGCGTACGTCGCCCAAGGTGGCAACGGGCTGCACGAGCTGGTGCTGGAATCGGTGAAGCGGCTCAGCACGGCCGGGCAGCCGGCCCGTTAGTAAGGCACGAGCCCCCCTTTCCGCAACGATCGTTGCGGAACTGGAGAGACATTCTGTTCCAGTGAAAGGCGTTAGCGTGCCGAGTCCGCTTGGTACCAAGGGGAGCGTGTGGGTCCCGTTTGCAGGTGTTCCAGTGAGTTGATCCAGCAAGTGGCGTTGAGCTTCTCCCACGACCCTATTATCGCGCCGAGGTAGCGCAGGAGCGCCTGCGGCGAGTCGATTTTTGGCTGTAAGACGCTGATTTTCCAGGGAACCGGAAAATTTTCCCGGCCCGTGACCGGGCCGGGTCCGCGCCGCGGGGGCTCTATTTGACATCCCAATGAAGCGGCTCTATACTTCATTTGAATGCCAAATAGAGAAAAGGCGGATGTGCTGCAGGGCACGCTGGACCTGATGATTCTGCAAACGCTGGCAACCCTGGGGCCTCTCCATGGTTACGCCGTCGCCGAGCGTCTCGAACAGATTTCCAAAGGAGCACTTCAACTCAACATGGGCACGCTCTATCCCGGTCTTCTGCGGCTGGAGCAGCGGGGGTCGATCCGTGCGGAGTGGAGCCGGACGGAAAACAACCGCCGCGCCCGGTACTACAACATCACACCTGCCGGCCGCCGCCGGCTTGAAACCGAAAAGGCCGAGTGGACTCGGATGGCGTCAATCATGCACGCGCTGCTCGAGGAGGCGCGATGAATGGCAGGCTTCGGGAGTATCGGGTTCGGCTGCTGGCGACTTTCCGAAGTCGCAGTGCCGAATCCGAAGAGGAACTTCGGTTTCATCTGGAAATGGCGGAACAGGAGGCTTTGCGCCGAGGCGCACCGGTTCGCGAAGCACGGTTGCGGGTTGGAGGATTATCCCAAGCGTCGGATGCCTTAGGCGACCAGCGCACCATTGCGTGGCTGGGCGATTTATTGCACGATCTGCGCCACAGCGCGCGGCTGCTGGCGAAGAGTCCCGTTTTCGCGACAGCCGCAGTCCTGTCTCTGGCCCTGGGGATCGGCGCCAACACCGCGATCTTCAGCGTAGTGAATGCGGTCCTTCTTCGTCCGCTCGCTTACAAAGACTCGGACCGGCTCGTCACGATTCTCCGCCGCAGCGATTTTCCCGTCGCGCCGGCAAATTATCTCGATTGGCGGGAGCAGAGCCATTCGTTTGCGGGGATGGGGGCTGCAGAGTGGTGGCAGCCCAACCTCATCGGCATGGACCAGCCCGAGCACCTCTTCGGGCTGCGCCTGACGGAATCGCTTCTGCCTCTTCTCGGGATTGAGCCGCTCATCGGCCGGTGGTTTGTTCCTGGTGAAGACGAGGCGGGCTCCGAACACGAGGTGATTCTCAGTTATGGCTTGTGGCAGCGCCGGTTCCATGGGGATCGCAGGGTCTTGGGAACGGCCATGGCGTTGGACGGCGAACCGTACACCATTGTTGGGGTGATGCCTCGCGAATTCAAATTCGCGCCCTTTTGGGCGACGCGGGCGGAATTGTGGGCGCCGCTGGCGTTTGGCACGCGGATTCACGATCGGGCTGCCAACAGCCTGCGGATCTTTGCGCGTCTCGCGCCCGGTGTCACGATGACGCAAGCGCGGGCCGAAATGGCTACGATTACGGCCCGGCTCGACCAAGAGTATCCGGGAACCAACCGCGACGTAGCTGTGACGGAACTCAAAGAGAAGGTGGTGGGAAACATCGAGCTGCCGCTGCTGGCCCTGATGGTGGCAGTGGGGCTGGTGCTGCTGATCGCATGCGCTAATGTGGCGCACATGCTGCTGGCGCGCGCCGCCACTCGACACAAAGAGATGGCGCTTCGCACAGCATTGGGCGCCGGGCGAGCCCGCGTGGTCCGCCAGTTCCTCGCCGAGAGTCTCCTTCTGGCGGGAACCGGGTGCGCGGCGGGCTTCGTGTTGGCGTTATGGGGGACTCGCACATTGATCGGGTTCAGTCCACCAGATCTGCCCAGGCTCAATACGGTGACTATCGATCTCCACGTCGCGCTCTTCACCTTGGGAGTCACGGTTCTCACGGGCTTGGGCTGCGGACTGGCGCCGGCGCTCGCGATCTCAGCCGCCAATCTTGCCGGAGCTTTGAAAGAAGGAGAGCGCGGGTCAAGCGAGCGATTCAACCGGAACCGCGTGCGCGGTGCTTTGGTGGCGTCCGAATTCGCCCTCGCTCTGATGTTGCTGATTGGAGCGGTGCTCCTGATCCGGAGCTTCGGGGCGTTGCAGTCCATTGACCCTGGCTTCGATGCCCATAATCTGTTGTCGATGGTGGTATCGGTGGCGAGCACGGGAGAGGCCGAGCCCGCGCGACGTGAGATCTTCTACCGCCAAGTCATCGATCGAATTCGGACCCTGCCGGGCGTGCGGGCGGCGAGCGGGATCAATCACCTCCCGCTTGGAGGCGATCTCTGGGGATTGCCATTTACGATCAAAGGCCACCCGAAGCCGCTCCCCGGCGCCCTGCCGGCCGCCGTGTATCGCGTCGCCATGCCCGGGTATTTCGAAGCCATGCGCCTTCCCCTGCTGCGCGGCCGCGATATTCAAACTTCTGACGATATGCATGCGCCTGGCGTGGTCGTGATCAACGAGCAGGCGGCGCAACGTTACTGGCCGGGGGAGGATCCGATCGGCAAACGCATCGCCTTCGGTCCGGATTGGTTCACCATCATCGGCATCGTGAAAGGCGCCAAGCAAGGCATTTGGGTAGCGGATATTGATCCGGAAGTCTACCTGGCTGCGCTCCAGAACCGCAGCTTCCTCGGTGAACAGAAGTTTCCCGGCTCGTCATACATCACGCTGGTGGTGCGTACGGCGGGCGATCCGGCCGCGATGGCCGCCGCGGTGCAGAATGCGGTTCGTTCCTTCGACCGCAACCTGCCCATCTCCGATGTGGTGACGATGGACGAGGTGATCGCCCGGCAAAACGCTCAGCCGCGGTTCGAGATGTTGGTGCTCGGCATCTTCGCCGGCATCGCCCTGTTGCTCGCGGCGGTAGGGATTTACGGCGTAATGAACTATTCGGTTTCGCGCCGCACGCACGAAATCGGAATTCGAATGTCTCTGGGAGCCGATCGCGGAAGCGTCCTGCGCATGGTCGCGGGGCAAGCCATATTGCTGGCGCTGGGCGGCTCGGTCGCCGGCCTTGCCGGCTCGCTCGTTTTATCCAGCGCGATGAAGGGGCTGCTCTATGGCGTGCGCCCGTTCGATCCGCTCACCTTCGCGGCAGTGACCGCCGCGCTTTGCCTGGTGGCGCTTGTATCCAGTAGTGTTCCGGCCAGGCGAGCCACCAAGATCGACCCGCTGATCGCGTTGCGCGCGGAATAATTGTCTGCCCCAAAGGCTCGTTTTGGCCGGTTAATGAGTCTGCAGCGAGCTCACCTTCAGTGGCGGCCAGATGCCCGGGGTTCGAAAGTATCCTTGCACTCGACTTGAGCCGACTCGGGTAACGAGCAGTTCGACATTGCGACGTGGAGGGCCGAGATAGATGGCCAACCATTCATTTGGGTTTACGCCGTTCTTACAGAAAGTAGCGGTACCCGATGCGACACATAAATCGACCCGTCGCGCTCGCCGGTCAACCGACCGGACAGAAAGACGCATCGTACCGATGCGAGTAAACCGCGGGGAAATCGCGACTGAAAACTCGCTGTAAGCATATCGGGTATCCCGTACCAGATGCGCGATTGGCCGGGGTTGGACTCCGGACGCAGGCCGGCTCCGTTTGGAGGCTAGCGGAGTAAGGTTCGCGCCAATGCGGGAGGCTCTGGAGGCGCCAGGATTCGGCGCGGCCAGATTGGAGATAGGCGGGGGACCTTGACTCGTCTCAGTGGCGCTTATGTTCATCTCACGTCTAATCGTATTCAAATCAGCGACCTGGCGACGTGCCCAAGAAAGAGACAGAAGGTTTAAAACGCTAAGGCCCACGATGATCGCTGCGGCCGCGCAGACAAATCGTCTGCCCTTCGGCCTGGCGGGCCCGGCCGTGAGCCTATTTTGATCGCAAGAAGACTCCAGGAATTGGAGCCGGGCTTCGATATAGCCTTCAAAAGCAGTTCGCTGATCGTGCGTGGCCGCTTGAAATTTGACCGCGTTTTCTAAAGAAGGGGCGTCGTTCGACAGGTTGTCCGCCAGGCCATGAACCAAAGCGGAGGCCTGCCGATAATTGCGATATGCCGCTTGCATTCCCAGCCAGCACTGGCGCTGCTGAGACCGCGCGCCGGCGGTTTCCGTGTCAAATCGAACCATTCGTCATTTCCCCATTTCACTGAAAGGATGCCAGATGAAACGCGGGGATTTATTTTAAGTCGGATGCGACAGAAAGCATGGCTGAAGCTGGGGTTAGGGTTGCGGGAAGGATGTTTCTGATTGTCTGCGAGGCTGGACGGACCATTCCATAGCGATTACGAATCCGCCGAAATCGGAGTAGACTCGGCAAGTGGCGCAGAGCGCCGCCGTCAATTGCAAAAACGAAAGTGACGTCCCTCATGTCGGATTGGAACTTGGCAGTCTGGTTTTACCCCAAGCAAACCGGCGACCCAGGCCGCGACCGCAACTCCCGCACGGTCCAAGTCGCTTGCTTGCTATTAGCGTCCGCAATCAGCACGGTAGTGATTTTGAACGTTATTGCCCGCGAGACTGCAGAAACGCCGCTGTTGGTTTTCGCCGTGGCGGGTTTGGTTGTTGCGATGATCATGAATCGTGCGGGGATGTGGGATTGGGCGGCAAGGGCGGCCTTTTCGGCCGTGCTGTTGACCGCAACCCTGCTGGTTTTTGAAGCGCGTGACGGCTTCCGCAGTCTCGCGATGCTCATGTTCCCAGCGATGCTGTTACTTTCTGTGATGCTGCTGGATCGGGCCTCCTATATGATCACTGCGGGCACCGTACTCCTAGCAGTGACGGTGATCGGGATGGCCGAAAGGCAAGGCCTCACCAGAGCCGTACGAGGAGTGCGCAGTCCGACAACCTACGAGTCGATAATCTTTGTCGATCTGAACCTTCTGGTGTTTGCTGCGATCGGGAGCCGAATCGCCCGCGACGCTCAGCGCAACATCTTCGATCTGCGTGCGAGCATCGACCGGGTGTCGGAGGCGAACCTCAAACTGAGCGAGACCTCCGAAGCGTTACGCGAGAGCGAACAGCAAGTGGTCTCGATCTACAACACGGTTCGGGATGTCATTTTCCACTTGGCCGTCGAACCCGAGCGTCAATTCCGCTTCGTCTCTGTTAACGAAGCTTTTCTGAGGGTCACCGGACTGAGCCGCGAAACGGTGGTTGGAAAACCTGTGGATAAGGTCATCCCCGAGCCTTCCCGCACTATGGTTCTAGGAAAGTACGCGCAGGCGATCGAAACCAAGACTGCCGTGGTTTGGGAAGAAACATCGGATTACCCCACCGGACAGTTGACCGGCGAAGTCAGCATTGTACCGGTGTTTGACAACATAGGGGCTTGTACGCATCTGGTTGGATCGGTTCATGACATCACGGAGAGGAAGCGGGCCGAGGCCGCGCTGCGGGAGAGCGAGGAGCGCTTCCGCACCATGGCGGACACAGCTCCGGTCATGATCTGGGTTACAGGTCCGGACAAGCTGTTCACATTTGTCAACAAGACATGGCTGGCTTTTGCTGGTGGCACGATGGAGCAGGAACTGGGAAACGGATGGGCCGCCATCGTGCATCCCGACGACATCCAGCGCTGCTATGAGGTATTCAGCGCGTCCTTCGACGCCCGCCGGACCTTCCAGTTGGAGTGCCGCCTGCGGCGCGCCGATGGAGAGTACCGGTTGATTCTGTGCAGTGGCGTCCCGCGCCTCGCGCCTGGAGGTGCATTCGCGGGTTATATAGGCTCCGCTATTGACATCACGGAACTGCAGAGCGAAGAACGTTTCCGGCAACTGGCGGAAAACATCGACCAGGTTTTTTGGATGTTCGATCTCGGCACACAAAGGCTGCTTTACGTCAGTCCGGCGTTTGAAACGGTATGGGGCTACAGCCGCACAACTCTGTATCAAAGCCCAGGCTGGCTGCTCCAAAGTGTGCACGCCGAGGATCGCAACGGTCTCATCGCGTTATTCCCCAAATCAAGATCGGAACCAGTCGAAGCGTCTTATCGAATCGTCCGTCAAGACGGTTCGGTGCGATGGATTCAGGGCCGCTCTTTTCCCATACGCGACGCGAGTGGCAGACCGTACCGCGTGGCGGGAATCGCAGAGGATGTCACTGCCCGCCTCGAGTTGGAAGAACAGCTCCGTCAGGCACAAAAGATGGAGGCCGTGGGCAGGCTGGCAGGAGGAATTGCCCACGACTTCAATAACCTGCTGACAGTGATCAATGGCCATGCGGATCTGCTGCTGAGGAAGTTAAGCACGAACGATCAAACCCACGCGGGCCTTCGCGAAATTCGAAGTGCCGGACAGAGAGCCCAGGAACTGACCAGTCAGATGTTGGCTTTCAGCCGCAGTCAAGTCCGTACGCCCGAGCTCTTGAGTCTGCCCAGCATAATTGCAGATGTCGCGAAGATGCTGCGGCCCATGCTCGGGGAAGACATCGAGATGGTGACGGCTTTCGATCCGGACACCGGACAAGTCAATGCGGATCACACGGAACTCACCCAGATCCTTTTGAACCTGGCAGCCAATGCTCGAGACGCGATGCCTAAAGGAGGAACTCTCACGTTTGAGACCAAGAATGTCGAGGTAGATGACAGCTATGCGCGGCACCGTCCCGGCGCGCTCCCAGGTCCGTATGTGCGTCTAACAGTCACCGATACGGGCGTTGGCATGGATGTTGAAACTCAGGAGCATCTATTCGAGCCATTCTTTACAACCAAACAGGTGGGAAAAGGAACGGGACTTGGCCTTGCCACGGTGTACGGCATTGTTTCGCGGTGTCGCGGCTGGATACAGGTCAAGAGTGACCTGGGCGGAGGGACCACATTTCAGATCTATTTGCCTCGAGTGGAGGGTAGGGGGACAGAAAAGGCCGAGCGGTCCGGGCCATCAAAGGAGCAGCTACGCGGGATCGAGACGGTACTCGTTGTGGAAGATCAACCTCACGTACGGAAACTGACTTGTGCGATTCTCAAAGAGTTTGGGTATCAGACATTGGAAGCCTCCCACGGTGAGGACGCGCTAGGTCTCGCCACGACTCACAATGGACCACTCGATCTAGTCTTAACGGATGTGATTATGCCCGGGATGAACGGGCCGGAACTGGCGGATCGCTTGAAAGGGGTACGGCGAATTCGAGTTCTTTTCATGTCCGGTTACTCGGAAACTATGGAGGGCGGACACGATCCCAAACTTGCGTACATTCAAAAACCATTTACTCCAGAGACTCTCGCCCGGAAAGTGCGTGAGGTCTTGGACGCAAGCGATTCAACGGGTGTAAGCTAGCAGCCGAATAGAAGCGGTTTCGATAGCGGCCGGCCGCAGGTGGGGCCGCGATAATTGGTGTGGAGCCGCTGTGGCATCCAGTCAGTATTCGATTCTCAAGCCGGCTCGAAAGGCGCGCGCGCCGGATGGATCGAGGGGGGTCGAGGCTCCGGAAACGTTCGAGGAACTGCCGACACCGCTGATTACACCCACGTTGCCGGCCTGGCTAATATTCAGCGCCGGGTCGTTATAGTTGGGGTGATTGAGGATATTGGTTGCGGTCAACTCGGCGCGGACTCGCAAGCGCTCTTTCACGGTGAATGTCTTGAAGATACCGGCGTGCCAAATGTTGACTACGGGTCCGATGATGACGCCGGTGCCGCAGGTTCCGTAGCGGCCGGGCGACGGGCCAGCGAACGAGGCGGCATTAAACCAATGAGAAATGCTCGGGTCGGACAGGTTCGGGTTGGACAGACAGTCCGGACGAATGGTGACGTTGGCCGGCGCCGAAGACGTCGTGTAGGCCGTGCCTGCCGGATCGGGTCCGGTCCACAGCGGCGTCAGATAGCGGCCGGAGTGGAAGGTGTAGATCAATGATGTCGACCATCCGGCGGCCAAAGCGTTTACGAACCGGCTCGCATTCGGAAGGAGTCGCTTCCCTTTACCGGCCGGGACATCGCAGATGAGATTCCCGGTGACGAGATTCTTGGGGATGTCGATCCACGGACCTCGCTCGCGCAGACGATCGTAGGCGTTCTCAGGCATCTGCCCGCGTTCGAGGTCGCCAATGTCTTTGGCGAGCGTGTAAGACAACTGGTAGTTCAAGCCGGCGGGGCCGCGGCGTTTCACCTCTGCGGTGAAGCCATTGTATTGATGGCCGGCGCCGTTGGTGAGGTAGTTGATCGCTGGATATGCCGGAAACAGGCGCGGCTGGTTGATGAACAAGCCCGCGTTCGGCGCCGGCTGGTTGATGTTGTAGTTGTAATCGCCGTGCCGGGTGTTGGTCCCGATGTAGGAAAGCCGGAACGCGTTATTCCCCTGCTGATGCTCGATGGTGATGTTGTACTGCATGCTATAGGGAATGGTGATGTTCGGATTGACGGCAGTGGGGAGCGAGACCGTGGTGGGCCCGGCCGAGCTGTTCGGATACACCAGAGGGAGGATCACGGTTGGGTTGGTTGTGGGGTTCGTGAATGACGGCTGGTCGATGGCAAAGGGCACGGTATTGCTGGAGGGTGTTTCGGGCACGATGTCGTAGAAGATGCCAAATCCACCGCGGAAGACGGTATTGTTGCCGAAGGGACGCCAGGCGATTCCGATGCGGGGAGCGAAGTTATTCTTGTCTGTATTGATGAGCGAGTTCGGGAGATGGGCCGCGCTGGCCGTCTCCACTCCGACGTAGTTCAGGGGAAGGAGCGGGCTGATCTTGGAAATGCTGCTGTCGGGAACTACGATCTTTCCACTACCGATATCGAAAATAGAATTGTAGCCATCGCCATTCCGGAAGGGAGGATGGAGTTCATAGCGTAATCCGAGATCGAGCGTTACCTGGCGGGCGATGCGGAATTCATCGGTTACGAAGAAGTCATAGGCCCAGCGCAATTCTTGATCGACGAAAGTCGGGAACGAGCGTGCGGTAGTGGTCGGGATGCCGAGGATGAAGTCGGCGTAAGGGAAGCCGGTGAAGCGGTTGGAGAAGGTCGCACTGCCGAAGAGGTTCGATCCGCCGGAAACGAGCGATCCCGCGGTCGGCACGCTGCCATCGGCGTAGTCGACACGCGACAGATTGAAACCGGTCTTCAGGGTGTGGCGGCCGTGATACCAGTTCATCCCATCCTGGAATTGAAAGACCCTATTCTTGAAACCGGGATGGCGCCAGACCTGCTGCGTGAGATTCTGGAGGCCGAGACCGCTCCAGCTCACCTGGAAGATTCCGGCGATATCGGGGAGATTTGGCGCCAGACCCTGCAGGCCCAGCTCCTGGACCACGTTCAAGCCGCTCTGTGCGCCATTGCGAGGTTGATCGTTGTAAGCCGCGCCCCAACGCAGCTCATTCAACAGATTGGGTGTGAAGCTGTGGCTGTAAGAAATGTTGGCCGCCTGGTTCTCGCGCTGATTCTCGATGCGGCCGATAGTGGGCAGATTATCGTCCCAGCCGCGAGAGTACTGTAGCGCCCAGGTGAAGCGGCCAAACAAAAAGTCGCGATCCGAAAGGCGGTGGTCGATTCTGGAGGTCCAGTAAGTGGAGGAATCGAAGGGTCGGGACAAGAGCTGACGGAAATTCTGGCTGGAAAAGACGCTTGTATTTCCGAAGTTCGGCAGAGGGTAGAACAGGTCTTGAATCTTCTGCGAGACCAGGTTCAGGCGCGCTGGCGGGATGATATTCCCAGCAAACGTTCCGCCGAGCGGGTCCTTGAGAGCCGTAGCGGGCAGCAAACTCGAAAAATCTCCGGTGCGCCAGGCCTGCAACGGCACGGTCGGATTTACCAGATCGTGCGATTGCCCTCCCCGGGCGGTTTCGTAGGAAAAGAAGAAGAATGTGCGGTCCTTTCCGTTGTAGAGATGCGGGAAGCGTATGGGCCCGCCGATGGTGCCGCCGGGCAGATTCAGCACGGATCCACCTCCAGCAGTGGAAAACGGGTTGCGGGAAGCGAACAGCGGAGTAGAGTAGTAGTCGAATGCGGTGAAGTGCACCTGGTTTGTGCCCGATTTGGAGACTACCGTCACCTGGCCGAGCGCGCCAAATTCGGCGGTGTTGTTGGCCATGTCGACACGCACTTCGGCCATGCTCTCGATGTAATTCACCAGGGGCGTGATCTGCGTGCCGTCACGTCCGTTGCTGATGGTGATGCCGTCGACCGAAGCGTCGGACTGATTATTTCGGCTGCCCGAGAAGCGCCGGGTAGCGGAGCCGTTTGCCGCCTGGATCACGCTCGGATTCTGGCCCACGAAATCCCATAGGGAACGCTGGTTCAATGGCAGAGACTTGATGACGTCGGCGCCTTTGGTGTCGCTGATTCGCGCCTTCTCGGTCTCGATCAGGCCGACGCCGCCGTTGACGTCGACCGTTGTTTGGACCGCCGTCAGCTCGAAGCGGATATCGATGCGGCGCAGCTCCTGGTTGGCAATGCGGATCCCACGCTGCTCGAACCGCGCGAATCCCGGAGATTCGGCGCCCAGGTCGTACACACCCTCGAGAAGCTGCGCGATGCTGTAATACCCGGTGTCGTTCGATCGGGCGGAGTAGCGATAGTTTGTGTCCGTATTCGTTACGACGATACTCGCGCCGGGAATCACAGCTCCGTTGGGATCGGTGATCAATCCAGTAATCGTGGCGAAGGTAGTCTGAGCGAAATTCGTCCCGGGAAAGACCAGTAACACGGCCGCAAGCAGGATGTGCTTCATGGCGCCCCTCACTCGACAGTCGATCCTATGCAGATTGTTCGCGGCGGTCCATTCAAGTTACATGAACGTTTCGTTTAGCGCCGGTCAACAAACAGTTGATGATAAGATGGCGCCCGGAGAGGTGTATATGACCCGGCGCGAAAGCATCGCGGCGCTTGCCGCGGGACTAGCCTCGGCAGCCAGCCGTCTTCCGGTGAACCGCAATGTGAAGTGGGGCCTGGGATCGAATTTGTGGAACTACTTTCCGCGCGTGCCGTTCACCGAAATTCTCGACGTGATGAAAGACACCGGCTTTATCGGGCTGCGCCTGACTCAATTCCCCCAGATTTTGCAGACCTACGGTATGACCGCGGCTGATATGCAAAGGGAAGCATCGAGGCGCGGCTGCCAGATTGTGACGATCTCCTTCAACGGCCCGACGCATGAGCCGGCGCAGCGCAGCGAGGTGGTCAAGAACGCCAAGGCTGCTATGAGTTTCCTGAAGGACTTTGGAGCGAACCATTTAGTGGTGTTCCCGCCGAACCGCAAATATCTGACGGGCGAGGCGTCGTTTCGGGCGATGTGCGACGGCTTCAACGAAATCGGCGCGGCAGCCCGCGAGATGGGTTTTTACGCGGGCTTGCACAATCACATGGCGGAGATGGTGCAGAATCCCGACGAGATTGACCGTTGCATGGCCTGGACCGATCCGAAACTATTCTACTTTTCGCCCGACACGGCGCACCTGCACCTGGCCGGGTGCGACGTGGTCCAGACATTGGAAAAACACAAGCACCGGATCATGCTGGCCGACTATAAAGACGCCAAGCGCCTTGCGGGCACAAAGCCGGACAGCTTCGATCGCGAGAGCATCGTCGACCTGGGCCAGGGAGAAGTCGATTTTGCAGGCTGCCATCGTGTGTTGAAGTCGATGGCGTTTAAAGGCTGGCTGATTGTTGACCTGGACATCGCGCGGGAGGGACCGCGCGCCAGCTATGAGCGCTGCGGCGCTTACGTGGTGGACCGGCTGGAGCCGGTGTATGCGTAAGATCTCGCGCCGGCTCTTGCTGCAGGGCGCCGTCGTACCATTGGCTTTCGCGCAGGAACGCATCATCGATCCGCATGTGCACGTCTGGAAGCACGATCCGAAGTTTCCGTTTGCGCAGGGAGCGCGGGTTCCGGAGCGGGACGCCACGCCGGAGACTGTGCTCGGCTTGATGAAGGCCAATGGTGTATCGAAGACGGTGATCATTCAAGTGATCCACTACCGGTATGACAACGCGTATCTGGCGAGCGTGTTGAAGCAATACCCGGGAACGTTCCTCGGCGTCTGCCGCGTCGATCCTTTAAATCCGGCCGCGCCCGATCATCTTTCGCAGCTGACGGAACAAGGCTTTCGAGGCGTGCGGATCAGTCCATCGGGCGATGCTGCGGGCGATTGGATTGGCGGTCCTCTGATGCCCCCGTTGTGGAAACGGTGCGGCGAGCTGAAGGTGCCGATGACGGTACTGGCGCCGATTACGCGAATGCCCGATGTCGGGCGGTTGCTGGAGAAGATGCCGGAGTTGACGGTGGTGATCGATCACATGGCGGACTGCCCCATCGACCGGCCGGCGGAACTGGAGAAACTGATCGCGCTCGAGCGATATCCGAACGTATTCGTGAAGATCTCGCACACGTGGTCTATTTCGAAGCAGCCGTACCCGTGGCTGGACGCGCAGGAGTATGTGAAGCGGCTGCACCAAGCGTTCGGCCCGCGGCGTCTGATGTGGGCGACCGACTGGCCGATCGTCGAGGATCGCTCGACGTACTCGAGGGCGCTGAGTGTGGTGCGTGACGAGATGAAATTTCTCAACGCGGAGGACCGGCGTTGGATGCTGTGTCAGACGATTGAGCGAGTTTGGAAATTCGCGAGCTGATTCCAGCGCTTGCACGTGGGTTGAGCGGATTCAAATACCGAAAAGCAGTCAGGCGGTCCGATCGATGGCCAAGAACCCGATTCCGTTCCTGCCCTTCACTCTGTGGCGATGGATGTACAGCCGGTTCGCGACAAAGGGATTTGAGCACAAGGCCGCCAGGAACGGTCTTTCGCGGGAATTGCTGGCGCAGCTGTACGCGTATTAAGCCTTGTACTGTTCGTCGCTGACTGGCTCCATCCAGTCGACCACCTTGCCGTCGAGCTTTTCTTGAATGGCGATGTGAGTCATGGCCGTCGTGGGGGCGGCGCCGTGCCAGTGTTTCTCGCCTGGCGGAATCCAGACTACGTCGCCGGGGCGGATCTCCTCGACCGGGCCGCCCCAGCGCTGAGTCCAGCCACAACCAGCGGTGACGATCAGGGTTTGTCCGAGCGGGTGCGTATGCCAGGCGGTGCGGGCTCCCGGTTCGAAGGTAACGCTCGCGCCTTGAACCCGCGCCGGCTCCGGCGGCTGAAACAGCGGATCGATCCGCACGGTGCCCGTGAACCACTCGGAGGGTCCTTTGGCGGAAGACTGCGCGCCGACTCGTTTGATCTCCATATGCGTACTCCCATTGTGATGCGTCTTAACTCTTCGCGGGGGCCACGCGGCTGTGCCGCAGTCTTCGCCACGGCGGACTAGTACAATGAGGACCACGGGAGGAAGCCGATGGCCATTTATATCGCCCTTCTCAAGTGGACGCCCCAAGGTCTGCAAACCCTCAAGGAGAGCCCGTCGCGGTTGGACGCCGCGCGCCAAAGCTTCGATGCCGCCGGAGTGAAGATGAAGGATTTTTACATGGTTACCGGGCGGTATGACATGATCGCGATCTGTGAAGCGTTGGATGAGGGGGCGCTGGCGCGGGCTCTGCTTTCGGTGACGTCGAAAGGATCCATGACATCGGAGACCTGCCGGGCATTTACAGAGCAGGAATACCGGCAGATCGTCGGCGGACTAACTTAGCCCCCGCACTCACGCAGCGGGGCTAAAAGCCAGCGTTGGGGAGGAAGTCGGCGAGGAGTTTGTTGAAGTCCGCCGGCTTCTCCAGCATTACGAAATGGCCGGTGCCCGGCACTTCGACGGTGTGTCCTTTCGGGAAGACTTTCTTGAAGTACTGGGGATCGTCGGCGCCGGAGTGATCCGCATAGATGCCGAGAGCCGGAACGGCAAAGGTTTCGTCTTTCCAATTGGGGGCTGCGAAGGTAGCGGCCATGGCTTGGTAAGCCGTGGTTTCCGGGGCAGCCAGCATCATCTTGAGGATGTGCTCCTGAATGGCGGGCGTGGCGGACTTCCCGAACATCCCGCGGATCATGGCCTCGCGGTTCTTTAAGCCGTCGGGCCCGCGCATGCGCTCCGGGTTGGGAGCGTTGGGACCTCCCGAGAGGTGAAGGACTCCGTCGACGGGGACGAGCGCGGCGACGTTGGCGGGGTAGAGGCGCGCATACTCGCGGATGACCGGAGTGCCCATACTGTGACCGACGAGCGCGATCTTTCCGGCCTTGGCTTCGACGCGAACGGCTTCGATGGATCGGGCGAAGAGCTCCATGGTGAGCGGACCGGTGGCGGGTGAGCCGCTCCGACCATGGCCGGGAAGGTCCAAAGTGATGACCTGGTATGTCTTCTCGAAAAAGGGCACCTGCTCGCGCCACGAAGATTCGTCACAGGTCCAGCCATGAACGAAGACGATAGTTTTCGGTCCGCTGCCGCGCACGGTCGAGTGGATCGAAACGCCTTCCACCGAGGCGGCGGATGCCAGTGCAGAAAAACAGAGGGCAAGAATCGGCAGTGTGGGACGCATGGTTCGCATTATACAGCCTGAGGAATCGGCGTAACGTTTAGAGCTATGCGCTCCGCCGGGCGATGCGCGGGCTTAGCGCGCTTTACAGGCGAAGTTGGCAGCATCGTCGGAGCTGCCCGAACCTTTATATACGGCGACCTGCGGGTAGGGGCAGAGCGGGCGCGTGCGATCGACTTTTTCGCCGGCGTAGCGTGAGGCGATGATGGAGTCGGGCGCCTTGCCTTTTTCCGACCACTGCTCGATGGCGCTGATCGGGTCGAAGCGGTCGGTGCCGTCACCGCCGCGGCAGTGGGCCATGCCGGGAACCATGAACAGGCGGTAGGAATCGCCGATTTTGCTTGCGCCTCCGAGCGTGTCGGCGACGCTCTTGTAGTAATTCACGCTGTTCTCGGGGGCGATCAGGTTGTCGTTCCACCCGTGGTATTGCAGCAGCTTTCCGCCGTGGCTGAAAAACGGCCGCAGGTTCGGATCCATGGCGTTGATGGCCTGGCTTTCGCGATCGAACAAGGCGACGTCGCTGTCGAAGTTGAAAGTCTTGTAATCCCAGTTGGGATCCTTGAAGACTCGATTCTTCAAGCCGGTCAAGGTGAGTTGCGGTGGTTGCGCGCTGGCGGCGAATCCCCAGCCTTTCTCGCTGCCGGGTTCAAAGCCGGGGAAGATTTGCTCCTTGGTACGCGGATTGACGGCCGGGCTGTACGCCTTGCGGGCGGATTCCACCTGGGCGGCGGTGAGGCAGTCGGGAGCATCCGGGCCTTTGCAGAGGAGCACGCCCGGATCGAACTTGCAGCGCGTGGGGTCTTCGATCACGCCGTCGTTGACGCCGTCTTTGGCATCGCAGGCATCGAGCGCGGCTCTCTGGATGACCGGAAATTTGGAGGCGGGAATGAAACTGGCGTCGGTCTTGTGAACCGCTTGCGCGACCCACACGACTTGCGCGGCGCTGCGGGGATTGATGGCGGGCGCGCCGGCGATGACGCCGTCGAAGTCGGCGGGGTATCGCTGCAGATCCTCGATCCCCTGGCGGCCGCCGGTGGAGCAGCCGTTCCAGTAGGAGTATTTCGCGCTTCGCGCATAATATTCGGCAACGATGGCTTTCGACTTCAATACCATTTCGTGCACGGCGCGGTATCCGAAGTCGATGACTTTCTCGGGGTGGCCGAGGGCATAGCTGCCGTCATCGCCTTTGCCTTCGTGACCGGTATCAGTGGAAGCGACGGCGTAACCGAGCGTAAGAGGAAGGCCCATCTTGTGGTAGTAAATCTCGCCGGCCTGGCCGCCGTTGCCGACGGCCATGAATTTTCCATTCCAGGCTTCTGCGGGTGGAAGCCAGACTTCGATCTTGATTACAGAATCACTGGTCGGCCGCATGGTGGCGGCGACGCGGCAAAATGCAGGCAGATCTTTGTAAGCGGGATCGCCCGGTTGGAGCCGGAGAGAGAACGAAGCCGGCGGCGCGAACGCGCCTGGCGCGACGGAGGACGCCATGGTGATTGCGGTTTGCGGCAACGAAAGTTTGGAAAGACCGTCACAAGGCGCTGCCATTGCGCAACGCACAAATAAGAAGGTCGAGAAGGTCAGGATGGTGAGGGAAGTCTGGCGCGTTGTCATTCGGCTTCTCCAATCGGTCAAAAACAATCAGTAAGAGTTTACTCAATTCGGTCCCCGCGCGGTTCCGGGGCACGGCTGTTACTTGCCGACCATATGCCCGGGGTCGCGATTGTTTTCTTCGCAGATGCTCTCGATTAGGTCGGTGTCGGGCTCGAGGCGCCAGGAAAGGTTGACGGTCCACGGCCGCGTGTAGGCTTGGGCGTCGTCGATGGTGACGGCAATATCCATGTGGCCGACCTTGGGGCGGGAGAAGCGCTCGGTGACGTGAAGGGCTTCGGTGCCGGGCAGGCCGCGCATGTCGAGCCAGGTTTTGCCGTTCTGGCCGATGGTGTCGACGACCAGCGTGTCCTTGTCCCAATGACCGATGGAATAGCCCATCCAGGTGGGCTGGGGATTTTTGGGGAGCGGGCGGCCGTCAGTGAAGATCTGGCGGTAGATGGTGCGCGACTCGTGGAGGAGGAGGACCAGGTCTTCGGTCTGGACGAGCTTGAGGCCGTCGGGGATGTTGTCCTTTTCGGGAATGCCGGAGGGAAGACAAGAGACGCCGGGGTGATCCTTGCCGTTGTTGGCGATGCGCGCATTGTAGAGATCAAGCGCCCTGGGCGTGAGCGGGATGTCCTCGGGCTTCATATCGGCGGCCAGGTTGAGGAGATGCTTGACCTCGTCGGCGGGCATCCAGAAGCCGGAGAGATCGGGCTTGCGGTAGGCCGTAAGCTGCGGGGGAGCGTTGAGATCAACCTTACCGTCGGGCGTGCGCGGGACGTGCTTCCAGGGGTAGGGGTCCCACTGGGCGGTGGCGTCCGAGGCTAGAGTCAAGAGCAGCGCAGCTGCGGCCAGCGGCAGGCGTGGCATCATAGGGCTGGCTCCTGGTAAGTTCGATGGCTATATGGCACTCTCCAAATGATACATGGAGCCGGGCTGCGGTGATAGGGGTGATGCCGCGACGCGCGATCAGATCAATCGCGGTCCATTTCATAATCGAGAGCGCGCTGCAGGCACGGGTTACAAACCAGGATTTCGCCATCGGCGCGGATCTCATGCCGGGTTTCGCGCCGGCACCGGCTGCAGTACCGAAGCACCTTCGGGAAGGATTCACTGGCTAGTGTAATCTCTGGCGGCGTGTTCACAAATTTCCCCCCTCCGGCCTCCGAGTCGTTCTCTCGAAGGTCTCGCGTGCCTGTTGCCGGCCTCGCGTCTGTGATTTCGGTTAGAGGACTCGCCGGCCCTGAATGAGGCGGATCAGCAAAACCACCAAGGCGATTACGAGGAGCAGGTGAATGTAGCCGTACAGGGTATAAGACGTCACCAATCCCAGTACCCACAGGACCAGCAGCACGATGAAGATCGTCATGAGCATTGAGGTTCTCCTTTGATGCAGTCATGGGTATTGCCCACCTCCTGAGTTCTCGACGCCCTGAGAGAGCAATCCACTCGCCAAGGTCACAGGAATACGGTTTTGAGAACCGCGCAGTGAGTTCCCGCACAATCGCGGCAGTCTCTAGGATAGAATCGAGGGACAGCGATGACTGCCGATGCCGCATCCCTGTTATGCCGTGCTACAACGGCGTCGCGCCGGGAGCTCCTGCAAGCGCTGGCGGGCGCGGCACTTCCGGGTGCATTGTGGGCGCAAGGCGCGGTGAAAAAGACCTCGCGTGCGCGCGGGCGCATCGATGTGCACCAGCATATGAAGTCGCCGGCCGATCCGAATGCCGGCCTGACGCGCACCTGGACGCCCGAAAAAGCGATCGAGGATATGGACCGGCATGGCGTCGCGACGGCGATTGTCTCGCCGGTGAACGGTGTGCGCGAGTCGATGTGGACGGGGACGGAGAAAGCTCGCGGCGCGGTGCGCGAAAACAACGAGTCCGGCGCCAAGCTGGTTCGAGATTACCCGGGGCGGTTTGGGGTCTATGCGGCTCTGCCGTTCGTGGATATCGAGGGCAGCCTGAAGGAGATCGAGTACGCGTACGACACCCTGAAGGTAGATGGCGTCGGTCTGTGGCCCGACACGGGCGCGGACCGCCGATGGCTGGGGAATGCGGCGTTTGCTCCGATCTTCGACGAGCTCAACCGGCGCAAGGCCGTGGTGTTTATTCACGCCAACACGCCGGCTTGCTGCCACGATCTCGACCCGGGTGTTCCGGATTCGATGAACGAGTACGACTTTGCCATCACGCGCGCGGTGACGAGCCTGTTGGTGAACGGGACACTCTCGCGCTGTCCCGATATCAAGTTCATCATTGCTCACTCGGGCGCGACGATTCCGATGCTGGCCGGGCGCATCCGCGACCGTGTGCCCAAGGAAGCGCAAAGCCGCATTCCCAACGGAACGTATTATGAGCTCAAGAAGCTCTACTACGAGATCGCGCACGCGAGTTTTCCCTGGGCGATGGCGGCGTTGCTGAAGCTGGCGCCGATGTCGCAGATCTTGTTCGGAACGGATTATCCGATCGAGAAGATCGAGAGCACGATCGACGAGTTGCCTGCGACGAAACTCACGGCTGCCGAATTGCGCGCGATCGACCGCGAGAACGCGGAGCGGCTGTTTCCGCGATTCCGCTGATCGCGTTCGGTCTACGGCGCGTGGGGCACGCGGGGCCGCAGCTCGCCGAGGATCCACCAGTAGGGGACAATCCCGATCACCAGCAGGAGAGACGCAAGGATGAAGCCGGGCAGATAGGAGCCGGTCCGGCTGATGAGGACTCCCGTCAAAAGCGGGGCGACGATGCCGCCGAGGTTGCCGGCGAAATTCTGCATGCCGGACCAGGCCGCGATCTCCTGTTCCGGCGCGCATGTTTGCACGATCGCGATGGAATTGCCGGTCGACAACCCCACGAAGCAAGCGCCGACGATGAACGCGATGGCCGCTTCGCCGCTGGCGACGAACATGGCGGGAATCAAGAGCAGACCTGCCAGGAAGCCCACGGTCACCACGGTTTTGCGCGCGCGGGTTTCCGTCCAGCCGCGGCGGATCAGCCAGTCGGCAAAACCGCCGCCGAGGATCTCGGAGAGGCCGAAGGCTAAGAACGGCAGGGCCGAATAGATGCCGGCGCGCATCATGGTAAGATGCCGCGCCTGGACCAGGTAATCGGGAAGCCAGGTCAGCAGCAGATACAGAAAATAATCGAAGCAGAAAAAGCCAAGGCAGATGCCGAGCAGGTTGCGATCGAATCTCGGGAGACGCAGCGTAGCGCGGGGAACGTCGGCGGCGACTGCGTTGGCGTGCGCGGGGACGGTTAGCAGCCAGGGAATCAGCCAGACCAGGGAACCGAAGCCGACAACGAGGAACATCATGCGCCAACCGAAGGCGCCGATCAGCCACGGAACAAAGAGGCCGCCAACCGAGAATCCCAAGCGCGTTCCGGAATTGAACAGACCGCTGGGCAGACCGCGATGCTTGGGCGGGAAGAGCAGGTAGACCATCTTGGTGCCGCCCGGAAAGTAGACCGACTCGCCGATACCGAGCAGGACACGCAAAAGCAGAAATACGGCTAGGCTGCCGACGAAGCCGGTAAACCCGCAGGCGAGCGACCAGATCGCGAAAAGACCCGCGTACACCCAGCGGATCGGGTAACGGTCCACAAGCAAGCCCACCGGCACCTGCATGAAGGCGTACGACCAGAAGAATGCAGAGAGCAGCAGGCCTTTTTGCGTGGGATCGAGGTGGAGGTCGACGCCGATTACCGGCAAAGCGAGCGACAGGCTGGCGCGGTCCAGGTAATTAATGAGGGAGGCGGCGAACAGCAGAGATACGATACCCCAGCGGAGTCCGGCGGAAGGAGTTACATACGAGAGTCTGGCAGGCGCTGCCATCCGTGGCGCGATTATATCCCACACCGGCGGTGATATTCTGTTGACCATGCTCCAAAAAATGCTGTTGCCGCTGATGCTGGGCGCCGGGTTGCTGCCGCTGGGCGCACAAACGAAGGCCAAGCTGGTGAGTTCGATGCGGCTGTATGTGTTCGATTGCGGGCACATTAAGGCGATGTCGGTAACGACCTTCGGCTTCAAAGAGGGCGAGGTTCCGACGCGCGATTTTATCGTCACCTGCTACCTGGTGGTTCATCCCAGGGGGACGCTGATGTGGGATACCGGTTTGACGCCCGACAGCGCGCTTAAGCCCGACAGCGGCGTCAGGCCGTTAAAGACACAGCTGGCGGAAATCGGATACGCCCCGGCGGACATCACGTATCTGGCCATGTCTCATTACCATTCAGATCACACGGCGAACGCGAACGATTTCGCATCGGCTACATGGATCGTGCAGACGGCGGAGCGCGACGCGATGTTCGCGGATCAGCCCACGCGCATTATGGCGCAAGCGACGTTCAGCGCGCTCAAGAACAGCCAGACGAAGATTCTCATGGGCGAGGACTACGACGTGTTCGGCGACGGAAGCGCGGTGATCAAATCGGCGCCGGGGCACACTCCCGGTCACCAGGTGTTATTTCTGAAATTCGCCAAAGACGGCAATATTCTGTTAGCCGGCGACCTGTATCACTTCCCGGAAGAACAGACGCTCAACCGGTTTCCGACGTTCGAGTTCAATGTGCCGCAATCGGGGAAGAGCCGCGCCGCGATCGACGAGTTCCTCGCCAAGACCAAGGCGATGATGTGGATCTCGCACGACCTGGCGACTTACAACAAAGCCAAGAAGGCTCCTCAGTATTACGAGTAATCAGAAGATCGCCAGGGGATTGAGCGGCGATCCGGTGCCCTTTTCGATCCGCAGCGGCGCGGCGACGAACAGGAACTCGTAACGGTTCAGACGTCGGCACTGCTCGGCAGCCCGTTCGAAATCGAGATTGTCAAAGATGCTCACGCCCATAGCGACCAGCGCCAGGCGGTGCAACGGATTGTTGACCGAAGGCGGAAGGCCGGTGGGCGAGACATCGTTCGGGCCGTCGCAGCCGATGAAGGAGACGCCGCGTTCTTTCAGGAAATAGGCGACGTCGGCGTGGTAGCCGGCAAAGCCCGTCTCACGCGGCCAGGCGCCCAAGGCGGCGCGGCGTTTCCAGCGGCCCGTATACAGAAGGATGACGTCGCCTGCGGATACCTTGACGTGCTCCAGTTTTTCCATGGCTTCGAGGTCTTCGCGATGGATCGGGGTTCCGGGCTCGACCCAGCCCTGCGCGGCGCCTTTTCCGGGAAGGCGGGTCGCATCGAACAAGACGGCGCGAGTGACGACGCCGTCCTTCAACGCGTCAATACTGCCTTTCGGGCAGCCGCCGGCGGCGGTGATGTCTTGCATCGGAACGCCGTTGTAACCCTTGCCGTCGACCATCATGTGACAGTCGACCGCATCGAGATGGCTATGCGAGACACCATGATAGGTGCCGGTGTACTGGTATTGATCGGTGGTGCCGGCCGGGGTGACATTGCCGAGCGTGCGCTGGAGGATGTTCGGCGTGTCGACGGCTTTCTCTTGCAGGACATCGTGGGCCAGGGAAACAGTTAACCCCTCCTTTGCGAGGGCAAGGGCTTGTTTCCGTTTGGCGGGCGTGATCAGGTTGGCGGCGCCGAGCTCGTCATCCGCTCCCCAGCGTCCCCAATTCGAAAGCTCTTTCATCGCGCGCTGAAAATCGGCCTCGGTGGCGATGGACGCGTGACCAGGGGCCGGGCTCTGCGCGCGCGTGAAGACTCCTACGGCCAGCACAGTGCCGGTGAGGACAAGCGCCGAGGTTCTCATACTTCCTCCTGTGGAACAGACGAGTTGCGCTTAGGCCTTGGCGAGCACGCTGCCGTAGCCGGTGGCGCGTGGGCTCAAGCCGGCCACCCGAACGGCGTTCATCAACGCGTGGGGCGTGCTCGAGACGACCGGAACTTTGCATTTCGATTCCAGGGGAACCAGCAGATCGAGCGTCTTCAGGCCGCCGCAGGAAACCAGGAGCGTGTCGGCCTGGTGCGCTTGAGAGAAGACGCCGGCGCTGAAATCGAACAAGCCCTGCTGGGTGACGCCGTCGACGGCGCGGATCAGGTTAAGGCCTTTGATGATCACCACTTCGAAGCCGCTTTCCTTCAAGAAGCGGTCGAGCGTGGCGTTGACCTCATCGGTGTAGGCAGTGGCCACTGCGACACGCTTGGCGCCGGCGACCTTCAGGCCATCGACGATGCCGTTCGACATCGAGGTGGCGGGCAAGCCGGTGGCCTGATGCACCTGGTCGATCAGTTCCCGATTGAACGCCGCGCCTTTGTAGAAGGTCAGCGACGTTCCCATGATGGAGATCGCGGTCGCGCCGCGCTGCTTCAACTTCATAGCCGCGGGCACGATGCGGGGAACGGCTTCATTGTAGCTATCGATGGTCATGCCGTGGAAGGCCAGGCCTTCCGCCAGGAACTTGATGCCTTTCGGATAGAGTTGGGTGGCCTCGGGCGGAACCGGATAGTCGGCGGGCGGAAAGATCATACCCATCACGGGATCGGCGGCGGACGCTAACGGCATAGTCAAGGCAGCGGCGGCGGTGGTCTGCAGAAATCGACGGCGGGATTTGTCGGTCACGGGAGTAAACCTCGCTCGATCGAGTATACGCCGGAAGCCGGCGGTAGTGGGCATACCCCCGCTCACGCGGCGGGGCTGGGATTACCGCGATGTGTCAGGCGCAGCCACGGCGCGCGGCTGCCGACGGATTCACGAGAGGTTGAGAGCGGTGCGCAGTTGTTGGAAGCGGGGTTCGGCGCGGAGGGGCTGATAGAAGGGATCAATGTTCAGGAACGCGGCCATCGGAGAGCGGCCTTCAACGGCTTCCTGCAGCGAGTCGAGGGCCTCGTCGCGGAGATTCAGCTGCAGCTGCACGGCGGCCATGGCGAGAGGTTCTACGTATTGGGAGGCCGCCTGGTGTTGGAGAAATCGCAGGATCTCCCGCGCCTTTTCCTGATTACCAGCGGCCGAATATGCGGCGCCCAATGCGCCCAACAAGAGGTGAGATTGCGCGCTCAAGCCGGAGCTGCACTGGATCGCTTCTTCGTACCGGCCCATCGAAAGATACAGGCGGGAACGGAAAAAACGGGTCAGCAGCGCGTCTTCTTTCAGGTTGTAAGCCACGCCCAACCATCGTTCAGCCTCTTCATATTGCCCGAGCAGCCAGTAGGGCACTCCCATAGCGCCATTGGTACGGTAGGAGAGGGGATCGAGGTGAACGGCGCGCTCGTAAAATCGCAAACCCTCCTCGAAGCGCGATTGGGCGATGGCACAGTTGGCCTTGAAGCTATAGGCTAAGCCATTGCTCGGATTCAATTGCACAGCCCGGTCCAGCGCCGCTTCGGCTCCCTTCCAATCCCACTCGAAGCGGAGGAGATGCGCGGCCCACGCCACATGACTGTCGGAGCTGCCGTTGTCGATACGCAAAGCCTCTTGGGCCGCGCGGCGGCTTTCGATCTGCGCTTCGCGCGGCCGGGTCCAGCCCCAGAGCGCCATCCATTGGTAGACGTAGGCGAGGCCCGAGAGCGGGAGGGCAAAGCCCGGCGCCAAGCTCGCGGAACGGCGGAAACAATCGCCGGCGGCGAGGCACGGGCCCACGGAACCTTCGTCCCAAGCATATTTTCCCTTCAAATACCAGGTGTATGCCTCCACGCCCGCGCTACCCGCGGGGAAAGCGGCGATGGGGCGCGCCGGCGCCTGCAACGCCGCTGCCACTTCCTGGGCAATCTCGTCCTGGATGGCAAAAATGTCGTCCAGGTTGCGATCGAAACTGCGCGACCAAACGGCGTGTCCGGTAGCGACATCCACGGTCTTGGCGCCAATGCGCAACTGATCGCCGGATTTGCGCACGGTGCCTTCCACCAATGTGCCCACGCCGAGTTGCCGGCATATGGCCATCAGATCTTGTTTGGTGTCGCGCAAAGCAAAAGAAGTGGTGAGGCCCAGAACTTTGAGGTCCGGCACGGAGGCCAGCTCGAGGATGATCTCCTCGGTAGTGCCGCTGCAAAATAGCGACTGCTCCGGATCGGCACTCAGATTCACGAACGGAAGCACCGCCACCGTATCGGGATCGATGTCCGCGGCGGAGGATTCGGTGGGCGGTTGCATGTGGCGGCGGCGCGCAAATTTCGGCACGTAACTGCCCGGCTGAAAACTGATCAGGACCGGGTTGTCGCTGCCGGCGCCATCGTAGTACTCGTTCAGTTTGCGGCGCAGCCGGAGCGCTTCCACACGAACGATGGAATCGGTTCGCGGATCATAGTCGGAACCGCGGTCAAACACGTCGTGTCCGATGGCGAATTCTTTCAGAGTATCGGCTTGTCCGGCTAGAGTCGTCTCCACCGTCAAGCGAAGGAACGTCGAGAGGCGTGCGGACTTGATGAGCGCATCGCTTGCCAGCAATCGCGCAAGCTCCTCGCGAACTTCAGCGGGGGAAACCGAGTCCGGATCGGGGATTAACCCGCTCGCGGCGCTCACAGAGGTTTCCATAGCTTGCGCAGAGTATCACTCGCGCCGATTCGCTTCAATGGCGCAGATGTAACGGTTACATAGCTTCCCCTAACTGCGGAAGAAGCCTACGAAACTCTATTGTTATAGATGGATCTCCTTCCTGTTTCGATCCATGAGAACAGTTCGATCGAGAATTTCTGCGTTTGTAACGGCCGCGCGCGCCCTGTGCGGGGATTGGCGCGGCCAACCCGCCGATCAGGCCGGGCGTGGAGGGCCGGCCCAAACTACTGAAAAACAGGATGATCGGGCTTCGACGGACATCGCTCTCGCGGCCGCCGGCCTGGCGCACGATTTGAACAACCTGCTGACGGTCATTTCCGGGGCCAGCGAACTCGGCCTTCTGAAAAGCAGCGATCCCGAGGCGCTGCGTCAGTGGTCGGAGGTGCTGGAAGCCAGCCAACTGGCCGCCGAACTGACGCGAAGCTTGACGTCACTCAGCCGCCGGGAAATGCTCCAACTGTCACCGGTTTCGCCGAACCAGATCATTCATGGAAGTGTCGAATTACTCAGCCGGCTGGCCGGTGACCGCGTGACGGTGCAGACTTCGCTAGCCGGAGACGCGGGCCTGATCCTGAGCAATCCCACCGAGCTTGTGCAAGTGTTGATGAATCTGGTGTTGAACGCGCGGGACGCAATGCCCTCTGGCGGAAGCTTAGTGTTGGAGACGCGCATTCACCTGCAGGCGGCTAGCCAGGGAGGAGCCTCGGGCTTACGCGCGGGGCGCTATGTGGTCCTGACGGTTGCCGACACCGGGACCGGAATGGACGAAGCCACGAGGTCGCGCGCGTTTCACGCCTTTTTCAGCACGAAGGCGGGGAGTGAACGCACGGGCTTGGGGCTGGCGATTGTTTCCGCAGCCGTGCGCAAATCCGGCGGCCACGTCAACGTACATAGCGCGCCCGGCGCGGGCACGCGTTTCGAGCTGTACTTTCCAGAAGCAGAACCCGCAACCACGCGCACACGATATGAAATCGATACGTCTTTCACCGCTACGCTCGATGACACACCCTACCATCGACACGACGGTTACCCAGACATCGCCGGGGGCTTACGTTCTTGACCGCAGCAGCCAAGGCTCATTCACTGTGGCATTCGTCGCCAGAGCGGACGCCGACGTAAACGCCGAATTGCACCGTCACGTGGGCGGTTACCGATTTTTCAAATTCACATATTGTTCCTCGGCCCAGGCTGCGTTCGAAGCCGAATGCCAGCT
>Ga0126371_10000734_pt1 | contig 27410 bp, 29 predicted proteins | sample PanSoiMetaPlot_4_FD_110145 | JGI IMG/M metagenome (GOLD analysis project Ga0126371, IMG submission 110145) | Tropical forest soil microbial communities from Panama - MetaG Plot_4 | ecosystem: Environmental > Terrestrial > Soil > Tropical forest > Bulk soil | place: Panama | collected 2016-02-17 | reverse complement strand
CGCGCGGTCCATCATGCAGATCGCAGTACGGGTTGCCAAGGCATCTCTGTGCAACAGCGCCAAAGCAGCTTTCAGGCGTTCGGATCCTTGGCATTCGGATAGAAGAGTTGCTGGCCATTGATCTTGTATCTGCCAATCGCGTCCTGACCCTCGGTGGAGACGAGCCAATCGACGAATTGCTGACCAAGGTCCTTCCTGACGTTTGGATGTTTGGCTGGATTTACCAGAATCACGCCGTATTGATTGAATAGACGCTTGTCGCCTTCAACCACGATGGCGAGTTCATTGCGATTTTTGAACGCCAACCACGTCCCGCGATCCGACAGCACATAGGCGTTCAATGCCGAAGCCGTGTTCAACGCTGCGCCCATGCCCTGGCCGATTTCCTTGTACCAAGCTCCATTATCCTTCGTGATATCGATGCCGGCATCCTTCCAAAAGCTAATTTCTGCAATATTCGTTCCAGAACGATCACCACGCGAAATGAACGGCGCCGATTTGGCCTTAATAGTTTGTAGCGCCGCCATTATGTCCTTGCCCTTGACACCTGCGGGATCGTGTTGAGGACCGATCAGCACAAAATCGTTGTACATCACCGGGTACCGCTTCACGCCAAATCCTTCGGCCACGAATTCCTCTTCGGCGGCTTTGGCATGGACGAGCACCACATCGGCGTCACCACGTCGCGCGGTATCGAGCGCTTGGCCGGTGCCCTGGGCAACGACCTTGACGTCAATTCCGGTCTTCTGCTTGAAGATGGGGAGCAAATATCCGAACAGGCCCGAATCCTGGGTCGACGTGGTCGAGGCGACGACAATAGATTTGTCTTGCGCGGCTGTTTGGGTAGCCAAGGTTGTGGCGATTGCGGCGACGATCAGTAGCGAGCGGATCAGCACGAAAAATCTTCCCCGTGGTGTCATACCAATAGCTCTCCGGCGAGAAATGCCTTGGCCTCATCGGCCTTGGGAGCGTTTAGAAACTCCGTCGCACCCGCGCGTTCGATCACGCGCCCGTGATGCAGCAGGACGATCTCGCCGCCGATCCTACGCGCTTCGCCAAGATCGTGCGTGGCGATGACAACTTTGATACCGCTTACCGCGATGGCACTGATGATATCTTCGATCGTTTTGGTCGATGCAGGGTCGAGGCTTGCCGTTGGTTCGTCGAGAAGCAGAACGGCGGGATCGCGTGCCAGCGCCCGCGCCAGGGCAAGCCGTTGTTGCTCTCCGCCCGACAGCCGCCGCGCCGGGCGTTTGCCGAGGCCGTCGAGACCGACCATCGAGAGCAGTTCGTTGATCCGCTCGGTGCGACGCGGAATCCGAGCCGTGCTCAATGCATAACTTAGATTGCCGCTCACGCTGCGCCGTAGCATTGCTGGCCGCTGAAACACGATAGCCCGTTGCACTGGCGGCGATTTTTCGGCGCCGCCCCAGGTGATGCGGCCTTGTGTTGGACGCACAAGTCCCATCGCGGTGCGCAGGAGGGTGGTTTTTCCCGAGCCATTCGGGCCAATGAGCACGGTCGGTGGGCCCGCCTCAATCAGAAGCGTGATTCGATCGAGCATTGTCACGCCACGGGTGCCGACGCTGACGGACTCAAAGCGGATTGGAAGATCCGATGCACCCGCGCGCATGATCAGCCGGCCATCTTTTCGCCAGCCCGACGCACGGACCAAGCGAGCGTATTCACGATGATCACAATGGCTATCAGCACAGCTCCCAATCCCATCGCGAGCGAAAGGTCGCCCTTCGAGGTCTCAAGCGCGATGGCCGTCGTCATGGTCCTGGTGTATCCGTTGATATTACCCCCCACAATGATGATGGCGCCGACTTCGGCCGCCGCCCGGCCGAACCCGGCGAGAAGCGTGACGACTAAACTGAAACGGCCGTCCCAGATCAATGTCGTCACCCGGCGGAACACTCTCACGTTCATCGCGGTCAGTTCCTCGCGATACTCGTCCCATAAGTCCTCGATTGTCTGGCGCGTGAGCGCCGCGATGATCGGGATCACCAAAACGGTCTGCGCTATGATCATTGCCGTAGGTGTGAAGATAAGTCCGAGTGAGCCAAGCGGACCCGAGCGCGAAAGCAGTAGATACACAGCAAGCCCGGCGACAACTGGTGGCAAGCCCATCAGTGTGTTGAGCAGCACGATCACACCCTCGCGTCCAGAAAAACGGTTGAGCGCGACCAATGCGCCGAGGGGTATGCCGACAAACGCCGCAATAGCGACCGCGCTGAGGCTGACGATTAGCGATAGGCGCACAATCTCAAGCAGGGCAGGATCGCCGGTGAAGATCAGTTCAAGGGCCGAATCCGAATGCATAGACCAACCAGGTTCAGAGTGCTTTAACCCGATGACAGGTGTGCGTGAATCGTCGAATTCCCTCATAGGCGCGACAAGAGGGCTCTTTTTTCACCCGCGACGATCCTAGCATCCACCGGTGTCTTAGCACAGGATCATCGTCCTTATGCGGAGTGGACAACGCGCAATCAGAGAACTCTTGGGCGAACAGGGTGCCGATGAGCGCGCGGGCCAGGCATGGCCCTACGCCTTCTAGCGAAGCTTACGGCTATTCTGGTCCTGCGCACGTGCTAGAGAATGCCGACGCACTGGGAGTTACAGCGGACCACCGCGGACGCTCACCTGTCGGCGTTAGCACAGTTCCACCGCCATGTTGGCCGCCTTGCGAGGTGCTGACGGCGGGTTGGCGCAAGGCTTCATTAATCTGGCCGACCAGCATCAGGCCCGCCGATAGGACATCCGCAGATGCTTGGCCGCCGCAGAAATTGCCCCTTCGTTCCGAATGGCTTTGAGCAATGCGATCTTGCCGGGACCTATGTGGTCACCGTTAGTAAGATGGATACGGATGGAAAGCCGCTATCTCTCATGGTCAAAGCTCGACACCAGGCGGCAAGCAATACACCATGAGTCTGATCAAATAAAGCAGCCAATGGAGACGGGACGTCAGAAAAACAGGAATTGGATTCCTGCGGCCCCGAGCACCACGGCCAAAATGTAACGGGTCATCGTCTGTGAGAGCCATCGCAAGCCAACGCTCGTGCCAATGATGGCCCCCGCCACGGCCGCGATAGCATACAGCCATGTCTGCGCCGTGGGGACTTGTCCCGCATACATGACACCGAGAAGCCCTAGAACTGAATTTGCCAAGTTGAAAGGCGCAGAAAGCGCTGCCGTTTGTTTTGGGGATGCCCATTGCAAAGCGATCAGCAAAGGTGCCAGAAATAAACCGCCACCGACACCGGTAAGTCCGGACACGAAACCGATCACCGCTCCTATACTGATCACGCCCCACAACGGAGTCGGCTCCTCGAGCTCTCCATTGCTCCTGCGTTGGAAAGCCAGCGCCACTGCGGCCACTAGAAACACCAGGCCAGTAATGGTTTTGTAAATCTGCTCATTAAGGACGACTAGGCCGCCGACAACAGCCATAGGCAGCGAACTAGCCAGGAGCGGGGTAAGTTTCTTCCAATCCACCAGGCGGGCGCGATTGAATAGCCAGGTCGTGTATGACGCGGCAACGATGTTGAGCATCAATGCGGTGGGCCGCATCTCGGTTGGCGAAAACGAGGCGAAGGCCATCAACGCGAGAAAACTGGTTCCGCCAGCTTGTCCCACAGTGGCATAGAGCAAGGATATTGCGCCAAATAGCAATGCAAGCATGTTGTCCGGACGCAGCAATATCTACAGCGAATGTTGCCGACGCCACCATAATACTCGTTGGGGCCGGGATTGAGCAGAGTGTCTGCCTTGCCTTAGAGGCATCGTCCGTAAGCCGGCTCGGACATTAAGGGCGCGTGCTTGCGGTCTGAAGCTCACGATTTCGGGCCGCCCTTGTTTGGCGAGGATGGGGTTGCAGTTGGCGTTTGTGGACAATTTTCAGCATGATTCTGTCATCGTAACGCGAACCGTCGTCTGGGCGACATGGCGGGGCGGCTCAACGGCAACCAGGGCAGCCGTTTCGTTTTTTCGCCTTGCGGAGACGGTGCCGGCCGACCAAGCAGAGATCGGTGCGCCGAACGCGACGATCGAACGCACTCGGGGCATCATGCGCGAATATCCCGCCGCGGCTTGTGCCTCAGCTGCGACGCTCAAAGAATCGCGCGAAGCATTGATCCCGAGCGAGAGGACGGCGCGTTGCGGCTACTTCATCTTCGCCTGAAGCTGCGCGTACAACATCCGGTAGTCGTAGGTCGGATAGAACTCGGTGCGGTACGCGCCCCAAGCCTGACCCTCGATCTGTCGGTTGATCTCCCGCAGTCTTTCCGCGGGAAAGCGCAGTGTCACGACTTGACCGATGCCCATCATCACGTACCAGGACACGACCTCTACGCCGGGTGGCGGGAAATGCTCGAACCAGCCTGTCTGCTTGAGATGTTGGTTGATCTCATCGACGGTGTGGGTCTGGTCGTGGCGCAGGAAGATTGTCAGCATTTCCATCCCTGGGCCACCGGTGGGCGAGTCGGCCGGTGCCTGCGCCCGGGCCTGTCGCCCAAAGGCCGCCAACAGCGGTAATCCGGCCAGGATGCACCAAAAGTTGCGACGTGTGCTCATCGAGAGAACTCCCTGGTGGGAACCATTGATCAATCACTGAGCGGCGCTTGCATCCGTTCGACCTTGGGTGCCGGCGACGACTGTTCGATCGGGACCGGATTTGTCGCCATCCGTTGGCCCCGATCGGCAAGGTCGTCGCCCGCAAGGGCTGTGTTAGGCGGTTTTGATCCAAACCGCCTTGACATTGAGATATTCCTCCAGATGTTGCAGTCCCGACTCGCGCCCATAGCCGCTCATCTTATAGCCGCCGAACGGCACCGCCGGATCCATCGCCTGATAACAGTTCACCCACACCGAGCCCGCGCGAATCGCCTTCGCCAGGCGATGCGCCTTGCTGACATCACGCGTCCAAACGCCACTGCCGAGGCCGAATGGCGTGGTGTTGGCGCGGCTGATCACTTCATCGATATCTTGGAAGGGAATCGCAGAAATGACCGGACCGAAGATCTCGTCTTGGGCAATCTGCATGTCATCGCGCACATCCGTGAACACGGTGGGTGGCACGAAATATCCTTTCGCCAATGCCCCCTCGGTCAGCCGATCGCCGCCGGAGAGCGCACGTGCCCCTTCCTGTTTGCCGATAGCCAGATAGCCGGTGACTCGGTCGAGTTGTTGCTCGGAGACGAGCGGCCCAATCTGCGTCTCGGGATCGAGGCCATTGCCGACCCGCAACCCATCGCCGAATTTCGCCACACGTCCTACGAACTCGTCATAAATCCGTCGTTCCACGAATAGCCGCGTGCCCGCGCTGCAGATCTGACCCGAGTTCGCGAAGACGGCCATTCCGGCGCCGGGTACGGTCGCCTCGAGGTCCGCGTCAGCGAAAACGATGTCGGGCGATTTGCCGCCGAGCTCCAAGGATACGCGCTTGAGATTGTTCGCCGAAGCCTGGACAATCTTTTGGCCGGTCAGATGCGAACCGGTGAAGGCCACTTTGTCGACACCCGGATGGGCGGCAAGCGCGGCGCCCGCCGTCTCGCCATATCCGGGGACGATGTTGACGACGCCCGCCGGCACGCCCGCCTCGAGGATCAGCTCGCCGAGGCGCAAAGCTGTCAGCGGCGCTTCCTCCGCCGGCTTAAGGATGATGGTACATCCGGTTGCCAGCGCGGGGCCGATCTTCCAGATCGATGCGCCTAACGGCCCGTTCCAGGGAATGATCGCGCCCACCACACCGACCGGTTCTTTCAGCGTGTACGAGAAGATCTCGCCCGGAAGGGAGTTCTCGATGGTTTCGCCGTGCAGTGATGTCGCCATGCCGGCATAGTATCGCAACATCCCGAGCACCCGCTGTCGGGTAGCCCCCGTTCGGCTGATCGGGGCACCCATGTCAAGGGTGTCAAGCGTGCTCAATTCCTCGAAATGCTGTTCGACCAGTTCGGCCAACTTGAGCAGCATCGCCTGTCGTTCGAAGGGCTTTACTTTGCCCCACCGGCCGTCGAAGGCCCGCCGTGCCGCGCGCACCGCCCGGTTGATATCTTCCGCATCGCCCTCTGCCACCTTTGCCAAGACTTCGCCAGTGGCCGGGTTGAGGCTGTCGAAGGTCTTGTTGGAGGCCGCTTCGACCCACTTGCCGTCAATCAGGAGCCGCTTGACGGCACCGTCCAGATAGGGATGGCGCGCTTGTTGAATGTTTTCGATCTTTCCCATTTCAATTTCTCCATCGCGCTAGCGGGTTGTGGTTGGCCATGCCGTGAGCGATGGCCTAGGCGAAAACGGTGGCAGGTTCTCGCTAGCTGCAGTTCTGATTTGCCCAAAGAGAGACGGCGGCGAGCGAATTGCCAAAATCTTGCGTTATATAATAGTGGATACAGCGAAGCTGTCCAACCGACGGCGAGGTCGGCCCGCGCGACCTGAGATACGAAATGGGTCGATACCTCACTTAAAGATGACCTAGACCCTGACATGCTCGAGACCACTGTGAGCGTGTTCTGGGCCGCCGCTAACCTCGATGCCATTAGCGAGGCAGTGGGCGCGACCCGCAAACCTGGCGGCCGGCGCGCGATGACCGCCAATTTCTGCAGGATGCCGCTCGTCGTCACGCCCGTCAATGGCGCCCAACTCGATGGCAGGCATGTTTCCGCGACCGACAGCGGCAGACGCCTTGCTGCGTTGCAGTGCCTTTCCTATCGCTTGCTGGCGATCGAAATTTCCGTGGCACATCTAGCGCTCCACCTTGACGAAAAGCCGATACTCGCCTTCTCGTTGTCTCGGTCACGACGATGATGGACCGCACCCATGACCGACGTGAGCCGTCCCTCCGGCACGATCTGTCCTGCGGCGAAAGAACTATCCGAGAATCGATCGAAGAGGCATGAACTCGACAACATCGCCTGGTCTGATCGCTTCGCGGTTTTCGTCGAGGACGATGAACCCTTGCGTTTCGGTGATCGCTGAAAGCACTCCGGCGCCTTGCCTTGCGGACGGGATCACCACACTCGGACCGTTGCCAACGTTCTCGACTGTTCCGAAAAGATAGTCCCGCCGTCCAGCCGGTTTCTTGAGAGTAAAATTGCTCGGCAATTGGAACGAGAGGGGCTTTTCACCGCGAGCCCCTGCGAGCCGCAGCACCAGCGAGCGGCCGAAGGCAACAAACATTACGATTGCCGGAACCGTATTGCCTGGCAGCGCCAGGATTGGACAGGCGTCAATGTCGCCCAAGCCGACGGGTCTTCCCGGCGAAATGGCCAGCCGCCAAACATCCAGCGTCCCTCGTCGCCGGATGACCGCGGTTAAATGGTCTTCGGATCCGACCGACACGCCGCCCGAGGTCACCAGAAGATCATTGTCACGCGCGGCGGCCGCCAAAGCGGCTTCGATCGCCAGCGCGTCGTCCGGCAAGATGCCGAGATCCGACACGCGGCAACCGAGGGAACCGAGAAGACTTCGAAGTAACCAACGATTGGCATCCCAAATTTCGCCGATCGCCAATCTGGTGCCCGGGTCACGAACTTCGTCACCGGTCGAAAACAGCGCCACATTCAATCGGTTAAAGACAGTCAGTTCATGATTGCCCAGCGCGGCAGCAAGCGCGATATCCTGGGAGTGAAGCCGACGGCCGGTGGGGATAAGAACGCAGCCGGCACGAACGTCGTCACCACGCCGCCGCCAGTAGGCGTTCTTTGCCGTCCCGCCCAAAATACTGACTGACTCGCCTTCGATGCGGCAACTCTCTTGCATGATAACGAGGTCAGCCCCAACAGGCATTGGCGCTCCAGCAAATATGCGCACCGCCTGACCGCGCGCCAACTCGCCCGCGTGCGGATGACCGGCCGCCGCTCGCCCAATCAAGCGAAGTTGGGTTGTTGTATCCGTCCGCAGATCGACAGAACGCACCGCAACGCCATCGACGGCGGCATTGTCGTAGGGCGGCAGATCGACCGTGGCCACGAGGTCGGCAGCCAGGACGCGGTTGAGTGCCCCCGCGAGCGCCGCGCGCTCGGTTGCAATCGTTGGAGCAAATCGGCATTCGACGATTCCCTGGGCCTCGGCCTGGGTCATTGTTTCGAGTCGCGAGGGACCGTCGCCAGACATGTCTGTGGGACTCTAAAGTGCCAGATGCGAGACGTTTTTGGCGACCGTGTAGCCCTGCAGCCCCTCGGTCCCTCCTTCGCGGCCGAAGCCGCTCTCCTTGACGCCCCCGAAGGGCGTCTCGGCGATCGACGCGACAAAGTGGTTTATCGAGATATTGCCGGCTTCGACGCCCTCCGCGAGCCGTTCGGCATTACTCGCCGAATGCGTGAATCCGTAGGCTGCCAGACCATATGGCAGGGCGTTCGCCCTCTCGATCGCCTCGTCGAGCGTGCGAACCGGGCTCAAAAGAGCGAGGGGACCAAATGGCTCTTCACGCATGGCGCGGGCGTCCTCCGGGACGTCGGCCAGAATGGTCAGCGGGAAGAAGTAGCCGCGGTTGCCGAGCCGAGAGCCGCCTGCGAGCAGACGCGCGCCCTTGGCTTTCGCATCGGCTACAAAGGCGTCCATGGCTTCGAGCCGCCGCGGGTTGGCGAGCGGCCCCATTTGGTTTGCCGGGTCGAGACCATCACCGACCTTTACGGTGGCGGCTTTTTCCGCGAAAGCCGTCGCGAAGCGTTCGTAAATCGCCGTGTGCACGAAGAATCGCGTCGGGGAGACACACACTTGGCCGGCATTGCGCGTCTTGCCTAAGACCGAGGTGGCCGCTGTTTTGATCGGGTCGACATCCTCACAAACAATGACGGGCGCGTGACCGCCCAGTTCCATGATGGCTGGCTTCATGTGGCCGCCGGCCATTGCGGCGAGCCTCTTGCCGACAGCGATTGAACCCGTAAAGGTGACAAGCCGAACTGCGGGTTGCGGGATGAGATATTCGGAGATCTCCGACGGCGTTCCAAAAACAAGGTTCACGACCCCAGGAGGCACACCCGCATCGTTGAAAGCGCGGACAAGCTGCACTGCTCCGGCTGGCGTCTCCTCGGAAGCCTTCAGGATAATCGAACACCCCGCCGACAGCGCGCCGGCGACTTTGCGGGCGGGCGAAGCCAGTGGAAAATTCCACGGCGAGAACGCAGCCACGACCCCGACGGGTTGTCGCAACACCGTGTGGCGCATCCCCGGCTCGCCCGGTATGACGCGGCCGTAGACCCGTCGCCCTTCGGTCGCATCCCATTCGATGATGTCGCAACCGCGCAGGACTTCAAGGCGAGCCTCAGCAACAACTTTTCCTTGTTCCAGCGTCATGGCCACGGCCATGTCCTCGACGCGCTCACGGATCAGCCGTGCGGCTCGCAGAATAATATCGGCGCGCTTTGCGGCCGAGGTGTTGCGCCACACGCGGAAACCCTCTGTGGCCGCCGCAAGCGCAGCGTCAAGCTCCGCACGGCCTGCGTGCGGCACGGTGCCGATGACGCTTTCATCGGCCGGGTTGATGACGGGTTGGCCATCCATGCTTTTCCATTCGCCGCGGATGAACAATTGTAGGTCGGGATATGCCACCATGGTGCCTCGCTCTGTGACTGGTTTGCTGACCGGCGTCCAGTGCACGCAACGTCCGATCTGCTGAAATGCGGGTCGTTCGCCCCATGTCAGAGTCAACCGGTGCTAAAGCTGCTGGTTTCAAGCTGTCGATCGATCGGGCCTGCTCCTGACGTTTGTGTCGAAGCCCAATACCGCCCCACGCCTGCGTGCCAGTGCATCAGCGGGCCTGTCAGAACGGATAGGGGTGTGGGCCGGTTTGAATGGTAATCCAACGGAGTTCGGTGAACTCGGCGATTGCCGCCTTGCCACCGAAGCGACCATAACCGGATGCCTTGACGCCGCCGAAAGGCATTTGCGCCTCGTCGTGCACGGTGGGCGCGTTGATGTGGCATATGCCAGATTGGATTTGCTTTGCCACCGCGAGCGCCCGCGTGATGTTGCGCCCGAACACTGCAGCCGAAAGACCATACTCCGTGTCGTTTGCCGAGCGGACGGCCTCTTCGACGTCTTTGACACGGACCACTGTCGTCACCGGACCGAAGGACTCCTCGGCATAGATGCGCATAGTTGGTCCGACCCGATCGAGGATTGTGGCGTTGAGCACCGTGCCATTGAAATGGCCGCCACAAACCTTCGCGGCGCCCTTCTCGACGGCATCATCGATCAGCGACTTCACATGGCGCGCCGCATCCGGGTTTACCATGCAGCCGACGACGACTTGGCCGCGTGGGTCGCCGGCGGGCAGCGAGTTCGCCTTGGCGGCAAACTTTTCGACGAAGGCGTCTGCGATGGCGTCGACAACAACAATTCGTTCCGTCGACATGCAAATCTGACCGGCATTCGCAAAGGCACCGAATGCCGCCGCGCTCACCGCCTCGTCAATATCGGCATCGTCAAGGATAACGAGAGGCGCCTTGCCGCCAAGTTCGAGCAGCACCGGTTTGAGATGTCGACCGGCCGTTGCGGCGATGATCCGCCCGACTCTGGTCGAGCCGGTAAAGTTCACGCGGCGAATGGCCGGATGAGCGATCAACGCTTCGATGACGGGTGCCGCGTCGCTCGGCGCGTTGGTTACCACATTGATGACGCCGGCGGGGATGCCGGCTTCCCGCAGAATCGTACCGATGAGACGATGAGTCGCCGGACATTGCTCAGAAGCTTTTAGGACGACGGTATTGCCGCACGCCAGCGGCATGGCGATGGCGCGCGTTCCCAGGATTACCGGCGCATTCCAGGGGGCAATGCCGAGGCAGACGCCGGCCGGTTCGCGGATCGCCATGGCGAAGCTGTTTGGCTTGTCGGCCGGAATCACCTCGCCCGTGATTTGGGTCGTCATGGCGGCCGCCTCGCGCAGCATTCCGGCGGCCAGATGGGTGTTGAAATGCGCCCAGGGGGCGGTGCCGCCGGTTTCGACGAGCATCGTCTCCGCAAACTCGTCGCCAGACTTTTCCATCAGATCGGCGGCGCGAAGCAGCATGCCTCGACGCTCGCTGGGACCGAGCACCGACCACCCGGGAAACGCAGCCGCGGCCGCATCGGCTGCCGCCCTCGCGTCAGCGACTGACGCCGCGGCCGCGCGCGAAGCAATCTGGCCGGTCATCGGATCGAGACGATCGAAAGTGCGCCCGTGAGCGGCGATCGCATCTCGATCACCGATCAATAAGTTGACAGATTTCACCGTTGCCTCCCGCTCTCCCCCGGCGTGCGCCATGGCCACCCGGAGGATGGCTCAACGAATGAGGTTCAACACAGGCCACGATTCCCGCTTGACGCACGCGCCCCGAGAAGGCTGCGCGCCTGCTCTGCAGGACTTCTGCGTCCTACGATATATCTAAATGAATATAACGAAAAATAACAAGCCGTGTTCGCTCAAGCTGGGCGATACCGGCGGGTCCGGAACCTGTTCGATCGATTTTACGTCCGCGACAAGGGAAGGTGGCTAATCGACCCCGACCATGACATCGCTCGCCTTGATGACTGCGTGTACGGTCATGCCCTTCACCAGTTTCAACTCGTCCGCCGCCTCATTGGTGATCGAAGCGGTTAGCGTCGTACCACCGACATTGATGCGAACATGGGCCGTGGTTTGGCCCTTCTGGACCTCGGCAACGGTTCCCTTGAGTTGATTGCGCGCGCTGATCTTCATTAACTTTTCCTCGTCGCCGCAGTGGGTTAAGTGGCGGCCTAGGCGGCCCATTGGGTTGCGGAACGGATGGCGATTCGTCCCAAGCCACGCAGCAATAGGCCCTCCCTGCCTCCTGCTCAAGCTGCTTCCGGGCGGCGTCGCGAGTTGGGTCGTGCGGACGCCAAACGCTTCTGGGCCCCTTGGAAATCGCACCTGTTCATGCACGGCGCGGCGTTTTGGGGGATCCTGGCAAATCGTTGCGGCCGCAGGGACCCGAGAGCGACCGCCCCTCATTGACGGCAGGCCTAAAAAAGTTGAGGTCATTCTATGTTGCAACCCACGAATCGATCGCGCGGCACATCCGCAACGCGGGCGTCGAAGACGGCATGTCCGGTAGTCAAGTCGCAGGGGCTCTCGCCGACCGTTAGTTGATGAGGGGTTCGCTTCGATCGGGGGCCCAGTCGGCATCGGCTCTCAGTGCCCGCGCGAGTTCCCGGCACTCCTGTAGCGTCATGCAGAACGAGACTTCGAACCCGTCCGGCGTCCCCAACGTGATGATGAGGCGGGAATCGGTGGCAGCCTCCAGACGCCATTGCGCCAACGTGAAAACATATCGTGCGCTATCGTCGCCGGTCTTCGCCTTTAGTGCGAAGGTCAGCAATTGCGGTAGCGTCATCGTCAAGGTTCTCGCCTGGTGAAACGGCAAGCACAACGATACCTGCTTGCCGACGATATCGACGAGATCAAGGCGCACGGTCTCGCCATCTGCGGTGACCCCGCAGTTGATCAGCCTGGATCCGTCAATTCTCATTGCGAGACTCGCACATCGTACGTTATATTCATTAGAATATAGCGGGAGTGAGCAGGCGAGACAAGGCCGCCGAACCTTAACCATTCTCGAGAGGATTGAGTTCATCCGTGTTCCGACATCGCGTCTCTTAAATCCAGCTTGGATTGGCCGGGCGCGGTTGATTCAAGCATTGGAGCATAGGGAGAGTTCAGATGCAGCGCCAATCGAATACAAAGGAGCTTGAGATCGCGGAAATCACGGCCGTTTCTACCGTCGAATCGGGTTTTATTCGATTGCGGTTGCTTGATCGCGACGAGCACGAATGGGTCATCCGGCTTCCGATGAAGGTCCTGGATGCGTGCCTGCGCCGTGTATCGGCAGAACGTGCGTTGGAGTTACGGGCAGAAACATCGGAAGAACATGCCAAGCTGACCTACCCAACGCGGGCCTGGGAGCTTTCTCATGATCCCCACAATCCCGAACCAACCTTTTCGCTTCGAACTGGCGATGGTTGTGGGCTGGAAATCGGTTTTGGGACCGATCCAATCACGGCCGTTCCGACGCTGGCCGTCACCGTGGCGGCAAACTGAAGATTGCACTTTTGAGGTTGCTGACCCCGGCGACCGCGGGAGCGTGGAATCGACTTTTCGCTATATCCATGCCAATATAGCGCTCCACTCAAGATAACGACAAGACCGGTGGAAACCAGGAGGATAGCATGAACATAGCCCAACCCATTTCGGTCGACCTACAGAGCTACCTCGCGACACCGCGCAAGCTGCTGATCAACGGCGAGTTGGTCGACGCCGTGTCGGGAAAGTCGTTTCCCGTCTATGACCCGTCGACCGGGCAAGTGATGGCGCATGTGGCCGAAGCCGACGCGGCGGACGTCGACAAAGCCGTCAAGGCCGCCCGTAAGGCGTTTGACGAAGGTCCGTGGCCGCGCATGACCCCCAGCGAGCGGGGGAGAATTCTCTGGAAGCTCGCGGATCTGATCGAGAGACAAACCGAGCAATTTGCAACCCTGGAGTCACTCGACAACGGCAAGCCGTTGACGGTTGCGCGCGTCGCCGACGTGCCACTGACGGTCGATATGTTTCGTTACATGGCCGGTTGGGCGACAAAGATCACGGGCACCACCATCCCGATCTCGTTTCCGGGTGAGTATCTTTCGTTCACGCTGCGCGAGCCGGTCGGCGTCGTCGGACAAATCATTCCCTGGAATTTCCCGCTGCTTATGGCTGCATGGAAGCTGGCACCGGCACTCGCAACCGGATGCACCGTGGTTCTCAAGGTCGCTGAGCAGACCCCGCTCACCGGCCTGCGGCTTGGAGAGTTGTGCCAGGAGGCGGGCTTGCCTGACGGCGTTGTCAACGTCCTTGCTGGCTACGGCGAGACCGCGGGCGCGGCACTCGCGGCGCACCAGGACGTCGACAAGGTGGCGTTCACCGGTTCCACCGAGGTCGGCAAATTGATCGTCAAGGCGGCTGCCGGCAACCTGAAGAAAGTTACGCTCGAACTCGGCGGCAAATCGCCGGTGATCGTGCTCGACGATGCCGACATCGAGCAGGTCATTCCCGGAGCGGCGGGAGCCATCTTCTTCAATCATGGGCAATGCTGCTGCGCGGGCTCGCGCCTCATGGTTCACCAGAAGATCTTCGACAAGGTCGTCGCCGGCGTTGCCGATCAGGCCAAGAGCATCAAACTGGGGCCGGGCCTTGATCCCATCACCCAGATGGGGCCGCTCGTGTCCGACGAACAGTTCCGACGCGTTACCGGCTACATCCGCTCGGGCGTCGACGAAGGTGCGGAGGTCGTCGTGGGAGGGAAAAAAGGATCTGACAATGGCGGCTATTTTGTTCAACCAACCGTTCTGACAAAGACTAATCCGACCATGAAGGTCGTGCGGGAAGAGATCTTTGGCCCGGTTGTTTGCGCACAGCCGATCACGGATGAGGATCTTGAGGCGATCGCCCGTGACGCCAATAACACGACCTATGGGCTGGCGGCCAGTGTGTGGAGCCGTGACATCTCCAAAGCGAACAAGCTCGCCAAGCGCGTGCGCGCCGGAACGGTCTGGGTGAATTGCCACAACGTCTTCGACGCGTCACTCCCCTTCGGGGGTTATAAGGAATCCGGGTGGGGACGCGAGATGGGCGAGTTTGTCTTGAACAACTATACTGAAGTCAAGGCGGTCACCACAGCGCTTTGATCGACGCCGGATGGGCCGGGAGTGTCGCCAGACACTCCCGACCATCGACCGCGACTGCGCGAGCGCGCCGACATACAATCGACGCTGGGGCCCGAGCAAGATCAGCTACCTAGGGACAAAGCGCGCCGACCAATCGAGCGCAATCCCGCTCCAGCCTCTGAAGAGGCGCCCTCGCAGCATTGACCGCGGCGCTCATCACCGAATTTGCGGGTACTCGCGATCTGCAGCGTTTGCGTCGGCGCGTGCCGCAGCCGCCCCTCACGCGGAAGTCGACGTCGAAGGGACGAGGCACGGGCCGCGCCCCGCCGCGTTTCTCATGTGTTCCATGTCGCCTTGTTTGGCTGATGTATTTCGCTAAAATGGCCAATATCAAGATAGCCCTTGGCTTTTAGGGGGGAGCGTCTCATTTCCTTCTGACCGATCTGAGCAACCGATTCCATGGCGGATCGGATTGACAATTTCCACATCGACCGGCGTCGACGCAGAAAATAGCGTGAAACGCGCCCGGGGCGGCCGCTCGCGTGCGCGCTTGTTATCGAGCGTCGCGAGGCGACCGGCCGCAATGATGAGAGAATCGGCTGCCGCAGGTTGAAGAAATGTCTAGTCAAAGCGCGACCGCTCAGTCCAACGACCGCCGTGATGTCCGTCAAGGGGGTGCTCCGCGCGCGCATAAGCCCCGTGGCTCGCTCGTGGGGGTTGGAGGTATACGGACGTGAAGCTCTCCTACCGTTGGGTGATCGTTGGGGCCGGCGCGCTCATGACCTGCGTGGGTATCGGGGCGATGTTTTCGCTGGCCGTATACCTGCAGCCCATGTCATTGGCGACCGGCTGGTCGCGCGCCGGGATATCGAGCGCAATGACCCTCGATTTCCTGACCATGGGCGTCGCGGGCTTCGCTTGGGGCGCGGCGAGCGATCGCTTCGGCACCCGGGTGGTCGTCCTGACCGGCGCCGCGCTGCTCGGACTCGCGCTGGTGCTGGCAAGCCGGGCTGCATCGCTCGTCGAATTTCAGCTCATCTACGGCACCATGGTAGGCCTCGCTGCAGGCGCCTTCTATGCGCCCATGATCGCGGCGGCCACGAGGTGGTTCGAGGACAATCGCAGTCTTGCCGTCTCATTGGTCTCCGCGGGTATGGGCGTGGCGCCGATGACGGTCTCGCCGTTTGCCCGCTGGTTGATCTCAACTTACGACTGGCGCACCGCGATGATGATTATCGGCATCGTCGCCTGGGTCCTGCTGATCCCAGCGGCGCTGTTGGTCCGCCAGCCCCCCGTCGGGCCGACTGTGGGTCCTGTACGCGATACCGAGGCCGCGTCCGGCACTGTCGCCCGCTCACTCCGTTCGCCCCAGTTCGTGGTTCTGGCACTGACGTTCTTCGGTTGCTGTGCCGCGCACTCCGGACCGATCTTTCACATGGTGAGCTATGCCATCAGCTGCGGTGTGCCGGCGATGGCGGCCGTCAGCATCTATAGCGTCGAGGGCCTATCGGGGCTGGGCGGGCGCCTGCTGCTGGGCACCTTGGCCGACCGACTCGGCGTCAAGCCGGTGCTGATCGGGGGCCTCATGGTACAAGCCCTGGCGATCGCCACGTATCTGGTCGTCGACCGTCTCGGCGAGTTCTATGCCCTGTCCGTAGTCTTCGGCACCGCCTATGGCGGGGTGATGCCGCTCTACGCCGTGCTCGCGCGCGAGTATTTCGGCCCGCGCATTATCGGCACCGTGTTCGGCGCAGCGACCATGGCATCGAGCATCGGTATGGCCTTCGGCCCGTTAGCCGGAGGCTGGGTGTTCGACACCTTCGGGCAGTACAGTTGGCTTTATATCGGCTCATTCGGTGTCGCGCTCGGCGCAGTGGCAGTGGCCCTCACCTTCCCGCCACTGCCGCGCAAAGTGCTGGCGTGAGCAGATCGGCGACTGTCTCGTTTGTGCCATCGTTCCTTTCAACAAACGTGCGGTTCGCGCGAGTGATGCGTCCTCTTTGTGACGCGAGAACATGATCCGAGAGCGGTCGAACCCGCCTGTTGGCAGTGTCTCGCCTGACCGCGCCCCGAAATGCTCTCCTCTATGGTGATTTGCTCGCAGCGCTTTCTCTAAGCGCGGATGCCAGATAGTCCACGAAAGCCCGTACCTTGGCCGAAGGATGCGGGCCACTTGGAAAGATGGCGTGAACCTCCACCGGCTCCATCGTGTAATCAGGCAATAGCCGCACGAGCCTGCCGGATTTGATTTCGGCCGCGCACATCACACGCGATGCCGTGGCGATGCCGAGCCCTGCCATCGCACTCGCGAAGATCCCGGGTCCGGAATCTGTATAGATGCGGCCCTGCACGTCGACGGAGATCATGGTATCGCCCTTCTTGAACCTCCAGCTGTCGCGGCCGAAAACGCCAGGGCCGAAGATGCAGTCATGGGAGGCGAGATCGGCGGGCGCTTTTGGCACGTCACGCCTCTTCAGATAGGACGGGGCAGCGATCAGAAGGCGATCCAGCACAGCCAACTTACGCGCGCCGAAGCCAGAATTCTCGAGTGTGCCGAGACGGATCGCGACATCGGCGCCCTCGGCAACGAGGTCTTGCCGGCTGTCAGACACGGTCATCTCCACCCGCAGGAGCGGATGCACGGACAAGAATTCCGCTAGGCGCGGAATGACCTCAAGCGTGCCATACAATACCGGCAAGGCGAGACGGATCGTGCCGCGTAGCGAGTCAGCGCCCCGTGCGGCATCTTCGGCGTCTTCTAGTTGAGCCAGAATCTCGCGCGATCGCTCCAAAAACAGCGCGCCCGCATCCGTCACTGTGATGCGCCGCGTGGTGCGCAATAGGAGCGTCACGCCGAGCCGCTGCTCGAGCTCGCCAATGATGCGTGAGACCGATGGCTGCGAAAGTCCGAGTTCGTGGGCGGCGCGGGAGAAGCTACCGCTCTCCGCCGCGCGCACGAACACGGTCAACTCCTGAAGTCGATCCATTTGCCAGGCAAATAAATGATGTTCACTAAGACCGTATACCCCTTTTCCAACGAATAGACCACTTTTGCTACGGCGAAACGCGGGGCGCCGACCCCCGATCGGAGAACACCATGAGCCTGCAAGATCGTCTCGATACCCTGAAAGCCGATTTCGAAGCGGGAAGATTCCCGCTCAAACCTTCCGCGCACGACCTCGAAACCATGCGGCGTGCGACCACCGAGTTGATTGCCGGTGGTCAGGCGCAGCGCGCTTTGAAAGGCGGTGATCGCGCTCCCGAATTCACTCTGAACGGGCCCGACGGCAAGCCGGTGTCCTCTCTCGAGCTTCTCAATCGTGGACCGCTGGTGGCTTCGTTCTATCGCGGCGTGTGGTGCCCTTACTGCAATATGGAATTGCAAGCACTCGAGGCGGCGCTGCCCGAAATTGCGGCGCGTGGCGCGAGCCTCGTCGCCATCTCGCCCCAGACTGCGGCCAACAGCCGCAAATCGCAGCGCGACAACAAGCTCTCATTCCCGATTCTGAGCGATACGGGGAGCGAGGTGGCAGACGCCTTCGGCATCCGCTTCCCGTTGCCGGATTACCTCATCGAAACCTACAAGCACTTCAAGACCGAGCTACCGGCGTTCAACGCGGATCCCTCCTGGGTGCTACCGATGCCTGCACGCTACGTGATCGGCATGGACGGCGTCATCGCCTATGCCGAGGTGAATCCAGACTACACTCACCGTCCCGATCCCTCAGAGCTTCTGCCAATACTCGACCAGCTGAAGACCAGCCGCGCCGCGTGACTTAGGGGCGGCGTGGATGACCGTCCGTCCCTGCGCCGCCTCCGACCGCATGCAAAGCGAAAGGCTCAAACCGCTCGAGGCGCCAGGGTCGCGTGGCTTTGTTGCTTTGTACGGCAACGCTTCATGTGGAATCGTCGGACGGTCAGAAACTCAACGGCGAAATCGTTTGTTTGGAAGCAGGGTCTGGAATAGGTCGTGCGGAGATTCGGTCGGGCGGTAGCGAACCGCCATCTCCACTTTGGATCGATTGATTGAATGCATTATTCAAAACTCTGAATGCGCTTGAGAAGCACATGGCTGACTGTCATTGACTCGCAACGCAACGGGTCTAGTGTTATTGAAAGAGCCACGTCGAGTCCACGCACTGCAGTGAACGTTGGCAGTAACAGGCGTGGATCAGCCGTGGGCCCCTCCTCACGGGGTGCGAAGGAGGGGAAGGGAACTCAAGGAGGCAAGCTGATGAGCGTGCACGGTGTAGGCCATTCCCATAAAAGCTGCGGAGAAAGCCAAGCGAACCAGGCCGGCTCGTCAAGCGGCACAAACTCGTCAGGCGGTGCGGACCAGTCGAAGTGGCAGGAGATCGTGGCGGCGCTGCTTGGGCAGGCGCAGAACGCGACGCAAAACACCAGCGGGTTGCCGTCCGCATAGCCACGCGTGAGGCTGATTGCCTGAGCAGGAAGAGCTCACGCCTTCACAAATGCCGCGCGGTCCAGGTGTGGCGCGGCACCCGTGCCGCCTGCGGCACAATTCGACATCAGGCCACCGACCTGATGAGGTCCCCAAGTGCGCGCGTCAGTGCACCGTTCGGATCAGAGAGCTCGTCCAGAATGGAAAAGTGGTGGTGGCCCGGCAGCACGGTTAAGCTCACCGGCAACCCGCGCTCACCGGCGGCCTGTGCATAAGCTTCCGACTGCCGCCTAAGCTCTGGCAATTCGGCGCCCCCGACAAATAGCCGCAGTGGCGGCGTTCCGACAGCAAGACACTTGAGCGGACTTAATTCGACAATCTCATCGGCATCAAGTGAGAGCTTATCGTTGAGAGCGCCAAGCGCAATAGGCTCGAGATCAAATATGCCGCTGATCGCAAGTCCGCCGCGAACAGCGGGATGATGCGACACAACTGCCGTGAGGTGGCCACCTGCCGACCAGCCTCCGACAAAGACCGCCTTGGAATCGAACCCAAGCTCATCGGCCCTCTCCACTAGAAAGGTCAACGCTTGGCGGATCTCCGCGACGATATCCTTCAGGCGCGCATCGGGCGCGAGCGTATAGCCTGGAACGGCCACGTTGATACCGTGCGCGAGCGGGCCGGTCGCAACGAACGAAAAGTGCTCCTTTTCGTTACGCTGCCAGTACCCACCGTGGATGAACACGAACAGCGGTGACTTCGTCGCGGCGCTGGGAAAATAGTCAAGTGTGGCGCGCGGCCGTGTCCCGTATTGCAAATTCAGCCGTGATTGCGGTCGGCCTCTGATCGCAGCGCTCGCCTCCCACCACCGCACCCGATAGTCCTGACTATCTTTAACCGCCGCGAGGTTGTCATACGCCGCGTCGAGGGCCTTCCGATCCATTCCGAGGTAGAGAGCGGTCATACCAGTGCCCCAAGCCTTGCGGTTGCCTACCAGCCGCGAGATCAGGATGTGGGCGCCGGGTATTCCCGGACGCGCTTGGCCGAAATGATCCGGCAGGCGCCTGCAAGGGCGTTTGCTCGCAGCCGGTTGGCAAAGATCAGCGTAAAATAGATGCCGCTTATCTTCGTCCGCCCGGGACCGACAACGCGGCGAATGAGCGTCATCTTCGTGCCAATCGGGTTTCCCCACTCGTCGAAAAAATCGCACGCCACCATCACATCCCTGACGGGATAATCGTTGCCGTTCCTGAACGTGATGGTGCCGTAGACCAGACCTGAGCCGCGCCGCCAATGGGGGGCCCCCACCGCCAGCTTATCGGCCGGTAGATCCTGCGACGCCTGGGCGTGGACCTCTTGGGCTGCCGCTGGCGCTGCGGCAAAGTACAAGCCGCATTGACAATTTGTTGGGCCAAGCGCCGGGGGCAGGATCAGAAAGCAAAGACATGCTGCGACGAACGTGCAAGGATGGACACCCATCTTTCTTCTCTCCCTGATGCGGCCCCCTGTGGGTCGATCAAAGCGACTCCAACCAGAGCTTTGCAGCGAGCAGGTCACGGGCCGATGGCCGATAAGGTTACCGAACAAACAGCGACCTAAGCGATATGACTTACGTCTGATTGACTTTATTTGCTGACGGATGGCGCGGGGCTAAAGGGTTAGGCCGCCATCGACTGTGATCGTTTGGCCTGTCACCATCGCGGCACCAAAGCCGAGGAAGACGATGACCTCAGCGATATCGTCGGGTGTGCAGCGGCGCTTTAACGCGGCGTCCTCGATGGATGCGCGGCGCTGGTCGTCCGTCCATTCGACCATCCAGGAGGAGTCGACCGCCCCGGGAGCCACGGCGTTGACCCGCACCTGCGGCCCGAGCGCACGAGCGAGGTTCTGCGTCAGGCTGACGACGCCAGCCTTGGTGGCCGCATAGGATAGGCTGCTGCCGACATATCCAAGACCGGCGATGGAAGCGGTGTTGACGATCGCCCCCCGGGCAGCCTTCAGCGCCGGGGCGGCGGCTTTGGCGCAGCGGAAGACCCCGAGCAGGTTGACCTGCAAGAGTGAATTCCACAGATCCTCAGTAATGAGGTCGAGCTGGGACGGCTCAATCTTCCGGCGCGTGCCCGGCGTACCGGCGTTGGCAACGAGCACGTCAAGGCGTCCCAAATCGTCGATTGCCTGCTTGACCATGCGCTCGCAACCGGCTGCTTCGCCGACGTCCCCAGGAGCCTCGATCGCCTTAAGCCCCTCGGCATTGAGCTTGCCGACCGCTTCCTTACCGCGGGGATCGTCAGCAAGGAAATTGACGGCCACCGTGGCGCCGTTGCGACCCAGCATGGCCGAGGTTGCAAGCCCGATGCCCGACGCACCCCCGGTGACGAGTGCTGTCTTGCCGTTGAGATCGTAGGTGATCATGGGGTCCTCCGTCGCGTTTTATTGTGCAAGCACAGCGATGATGATGTGCGTGTCTGCCCTCAGGCTGCTCCCGCCGGTCCCACGACTCGACCCGCATCCGCCGCCACAGACACGGGCGCGCCCTGTGAGGCATTGCGGTGGCAGTCAGGTGTTCCGACTTCTAGAAGTCTAGACGAGGACCGGCGCCGGAAACAGCGAAGATGCGGGCGTCATGTCTACAATCGCAGGGTCGGCGATAGCTCTCGACGCCGCCACCAAGTCGGGAAAGAATGGGCCTGTCTCGAGACCAACAGGTACCCGGAGGATGGACCTTGCCGTTGCCAACCGATACCGACACGACCAGCCCGACCTACCTGCGCGACAAGTATGCCATCGTCGGAGTGGGCGAAACCGCCTATATGCGTGGCTCCGGCCGGACGACGCGCGCGCTCGCCACCTGGGCAGTGCGCAATGCGATCGAGGATGCGGGCCTCAAACCCGCCGACATCGACGGCATGCTATCATATCAGTCCGGTGACTCGGTGTTCTCGCCTTTCGTGGCGGGGGATCTCGGCATCCGGCTCGACTTCTATATGGACGTGTTCGGCGGCGGCTCATCGACCGAGGCGCTATGCGGCATGGCCATGGGGTTGATCGAAGCCGGGATGTGCCGGGTGGTCGTGATTTTTCGTGCCATGAACGGCTACTCGCAGGTGCGCATCGGCGGCACCGGCGTGCGCGCGGCTGCGCCGATATCCGGAGACATGCTGCACAGCCGCACCTATGGTTGGCAGAGCGCCGGCCAGATGTTCAGTCCAACCTTCATGCGCCACATGTATGACTACGGTACGCGGCCCGAACAGGTCGCAGCCGTCAAGGCGACACACAGCGAACACGCCTCCAACAACCCCAAAGCGCTCCTAAAGAACCGTGTGACCGTGGAGGACGTCTTGGCGAGCCGCATCATTTGCAAACCGTTGCACCTTCTCGACTGCTGCCTGGAGACCGACAACGCCAATGCGATCGTGCTCACGCGCGCGGAGCGCGCCCGCGACTGCCGCCACCCGCCTGTGCTCATCCGCGGCGTGGTCGGCCGCTGCAACAAGCCGCGCATGGACATGCACTACCAGCACGGTCCGATCTCCACGGTGGCCGGTCGCTTTGCGCGCGAGATTCTTTGGCGCAATTCCGGCGTGGGGCCGCAGGACGTCGACATTACTGGTTCCTATGACGCGTTTACATTCACCACCATGCTGCAGCTTGAGGACTACGGGTTCTGCAAGAAGGGGGAGGGGGGCGATTACGTCAGCGACGGGACCATCCGGCTCGGCGGTCGGCGTCCCAACAACACAAGCGGCGGCCATCTGTGCGAGGGCTATACCCACGGCATCAACATGGTGATCGAGAATGTGCGCCAGCTGCGCCACGACGTAGACGATTCGTGCCCGCCCGGACCCGATGGCAGACGTCTCCACACCTATGACTATCGCGAAGGCGGCTGCCGCCAAGTGAGGAACGCCGAGGTGACCGCCAACCTCGGCTGGGCGATGCCGGGCACAGGCTCTGCCATGGTCATGCGGCGTGGTTGAATGGTTGGGAGCTCATCATGGACATCAGGGCCAACCATCTCGGCATGCCGCTCGACATCAGCGAACTCGATTGCGAGAATCTCACCTATTTTCAGTATTGCGCCGCCCATACCTTCCATCTGCAGGTTTGCGACGCGTGTGCTCTCATTCGCTATCCGCCCTCGACGGCCTGTCCGTGGTGCGCCAGCCCGGGTGCGCGCTGGGTACCGGTCGAGGGGCGAGGCACGGTACACTCATACACGGAAGTGCATCACGCGATCCAGCCGGCGTTCCGCGCACACGCGCCCTACCTCATCTTGCTGGTCGACCTTGACACCCAGAAAGGCCAACCGACCGCCGACGAGGCGCTGCGGGTCGTTGGCAATCTCACAACGGCTGACGGCCTGCTGGCGCCGCCCGAGATGATCTGCAATGTCGGTATCGGCACGCGCGTGCGCATGGTGTTCACTGACGTGACGCCCGGGCTCGCGCTGCCGCAATGGACGATCGACGAGGCGGCTCCCCTCTCGGCGCCGCCGTGGCGCTACCCGCAGGAATGAAGCCCTCGAAGCGGAGAATCGCTCAGCGCTAGAAAGAGTCACGCGCGAGCGCGGCCGGTAAACGATGGTGATGGGCCTTGACGGTCTGCGCCTGCGCTCCGCTCGCCATGCGCGCCCGTTCGTCGGCCTAGGCGGGGGTCATAGCAGTTTACCTTAATCGTGGTATTGCCTGATCGAATACAAGGCCCTAGCGATGTCGCCCGGGAAGGTCTGCCGCTCGCCGGCAATTTCTGCGACGACCTCGGTGACAGGTGCCGGGCGCCTTGGTCCGCACTGGACCGCCTTGGCATTGCGCAGGAGCGTCACATGGGAAACTCGAGCGCGGGACGCACGGCCACGGTCTCTGCGTCAGACTTTGCGTGCACCAGACAGGGAAGCCGTCGCCGGTCTGACAGCGAATACAGGCACCCTAGGCCATGTTCCGCTCATTCATCATCACCGCGCAGGGCGCGAACGGGGTGGTAGCCAGCCCCCCGTCAGGTCATCGAAGAGTTGCTGAATGCGCGGTTCGTTGGACACTGGCTCGGAAGGGTAGGGTCCGCTAGCGGGAGGCTTCGTCGGATCCCGGCCCCTTAGCCCATGGACGTGATACATCCGCTCCGCCATGGTGTCATACGGTTCCATTTCCTCATAGCTGATCGGCCAGGGGAGATTCCATCGTGGCGCCGCAACTCCCAGAAATCCTCTCGGCGAATACAGCGCGGCGCCGAACAGTTTGGTCGCACCGCCGACGAAATGGTGCATCTGCGGCTGAAACGGCCCGCCCTCGCGGTCTACCATATGTCGGGCGAGACGGAGCGGTTGTGCTCGAACACCGCTGCCCGCGTCCCCGTTTTCGGCCTCTCGCTTCAACCAGTCGCCGCGCTCGAGAATCAGCGGGTTCTTGCCCAGTGGCGCGAGATGCGGGGCGATCGTGCCTCGCCGGCGCCGCTGATAACGTCGAACCGCTTGTCCATGCCTCCTCCGCTACTGACCGTCGTTGCGGTGCATGATCCCGCCATCCGCGAAGATCGTCGTTGCGGTAACATAGCCCCCACCGTCTCCGGCAAGGAACGCCACCAGTCCGGCAATCTCTTCCGGGCGCGCCATCCGTCCCAGAGGTATGCCTGCATTTAACTGCGCGAGCTTTTCTGGATTGTTCACCGTGTCACGATTCATCGGTGTTGCCACCGCGCCAGGGCCGACGCCGACCACGAGGATGTTATGTCCGGCGAGTTCGAGTGCCGCGGTACGCGTAAGCATGCGCATGCCACCTTTGGCAAGGCAATAGGCGGTATTGCCAGGCATCGGCCATTCCTCGTGCACCGAGGTGATGTTGATGATGCGGCCGCCACCGCCCTGTTTGATCATCTGCCGCGCCGCGATTTGCGTACCAAAGAACGCGCTCTTGAGGTTGATCGCCATCACGGTTTCGTATTGCTCCTCCGTGGTGTCGAGAAGCGCGGTGCGAGTCTGGATGCCCGCGTTGTTGACCATGATGTCCACTCGACCAAACTTGTTCACCGCCGCGTCGACGAGCTTATGAAGATCGGCGAGCTTGCTGACGTCAGCTTGCACCCCAGCCGCTTGGCCACCGATTTCCGAAATCTGTCGCTCCAGTGCTTGCGTCGCCTGCGGGTCCACGATGTAATTGATGACGGTGCGCGCCCCCTGCTTTGCCAGTTCGAGCACGATAGCCTTGCCAATTCCGCTGTTGCCGCCAGTGACGATGGCAACCTTATGCTTTAACGACATGATGGTTCTCTCATTGGCTAGCCGCCAATCTGAAGCCTTAGTTATGAGTCGCCGTGGTGCCGGCGGTCGGACTTAGGCTCAGAGCCCGCCGGTCGCGCGACACCGATCCGTCCGTCGGAAGTTGCTCGATGAGCTTAGCAGGAGTCCGGTCCACGCCATCTGCGACGAAGGGCGGCAGCGATTCCGTAAGTCCTGTTGTGGGTGAAATCGCAAGGCTTATCAAGCAACGGTCGCGATCGGGTTGGCGTGCGGAGTGCCATCGTCTCGCCCACGTAGGCGCGGCAAACTCTTGCTCACGCAAGACAGGTGGGTGGTGCAAGACAATCGGCGCGCGCGCGAGCTTGCGCAGTCTGGCACCACAGGCGTTGCGTCAAATAACGTCTGTGCTCGCAATGTGACGCCATTCGTCACAAGCACAACCGCTTTTGTGAGCTTCGTCACTGGACGGATTGCAGCCGGTAAACGCTAGGAGCAAGGGGGTCAGGAAGATCCGGCTTCAGCCAGAAGCTGCGGGCGATGAAGCGGCGAGGGCCGCCAGCGCATTTTCGGCGTCCGCGACCGCGATGGGATGCGGCCGCAGAACATCCGTTGCGGTTTTTGATCTGCTGCTGTCGCGCGCTAGGTGGAATACGAAGGCGCCGTAGGTTGTGTGCTTACCTGCGTTCGGCGACCGTCGAGACTAAGTGCTCCGGCGCCGAAGGCGACAACTTGGAGAAGACCGCCAGCCATGGCGATGTTCTTCAGGAAGTGAATCATCTGATTTTGGTCCGCGAAGTCATGGTGGAAGCTTAGCGCTGTCGCCACACTGAAGACCGCCATGATGAGCGCGACGAGCCTAGCCTGAAAACCTAGGACGAGGAGGACGCCGCCACCGACTTCGATGATGATGGCGATGAGGTAAGCGAGCATCGGAACCGGCAGTCCAGCGGAGGCGATATATCCTTGAGTCATCGCCGGGGCGGCGATTTTACTAAGACCGCTCATAAGGAAAATCACTGCAATGAGCAGGCGACCGAAAGCCGCCGTCGAGGACGTATAGGGTTTCATGTCAAGCTCCTTTGCACAGGGCCGTCCATTCCAGAAACTGCCGCCAGTGATGCCGAAGATTTTCACCCGAAAATTTTCTTCGCAATCTGGGCGATGAGTTCGCCCTGATGTCGGGCACCGGCGAGTTCATTCTCGCTCGGCCGACGCGAGCCGTCGCCGCCCGCGATCGTGGTCGCCCCATAGGGACTTCCGCCAGTAACTTCGTCGAGTCGCATTTGTCCCTGGAAACTATAGGGCAGCCCGACGACGATCATGCCAAAATGAAACAAGTTGGCGATGAGAGAGAACAGCGTGGTTTCCTGGCCGCCATGTTGGGTTGCGGTGGAACTGAAAGCACCGCCAACCTTGCCAACGAGCGCGCCGCGCATCCAAAGACCGCCGGTCTGGTCGAGGAAACTCGCCATCGGTGATGCGACCCGGCCGAATCGAGTGGGACAGCCGACGATGATCGCGTCGTAGTTCGCAAGATCGTCGACTTGAGCCACGGGGGCGGCCTGATCGAGTTTGAAGTACGACGCCTTAGCGACGTGCTCAGGCACAATCTCCGGCACGCGCTTGATGTCGACCGTGGCACCGATCGAGCGGGCGCCCTCGGCGACGGCCTGTGCCATCGTTTCGATATGGCCATAGCTTGAATAATAGAGAACCAGGACTTTAGGCATGCGGATGCTCCTGAGCTCAACGCCGGCCGGCCTTCGACCAAGCGCGACCCGGTAGACAGCAACGTGCAACGGACCTCGACGCGACCAACTTGTCGGCACGGGGCAGGATGACGCGTCCCGCCGCTAGAACGAGGTTGGATGGGAGTGTCGCGACAATCTGCCACCCCGCCTGTCGGCTCAGCCGTTCGCGCAAGCGTCGCGTCTCGGCCTTCGAGGGGACGCTAGCCATTCCCTAGGATGCTAAAAAGCCGTAAAATTCAGGACATAACGTTCAAGGATTTTGAAATGCAGGGGCCCGGGTTGCCAAGCCTCGATCAGCTCAAGGTGTTTCTGACGGTCGTCGAAACCGGCAGTTTCGCCGCGGCGGGCCGGCGGTTGAGACGAGCGACGTCCGCCGTCAGCTACTCTGTTG
>Ga0126371_10000732_pt1 | contig 27460 bp, 22 predicted proteins | sample PanSoiMetaPlot_4_FD_110145 | JGI IMG/M metagenome (GOLD analysis project Ga0126371, IMG submission 110145) | Tropical forest soil microbial communities from Panama - MetaG Plot_4 | ecosystem: Environmental > Terrestrial > Soil > Tropical forest > Bulk soil | place: Panama | collected 2016-02-17 | reverse complement strand
TCGTGCCCGCCGCCGCCATGGCGTCGAGCGGGACGTAGACGCGGTCGAGGTTGCGGAAATCGTCGCGGCAGTCCTGGATGTGGTTGATGATCTGCAGCGCGGCGCAGATCGCGTCGGAGGCGGGCCAGGTCGCGCGGCTCTCGCCATGCACGTCGAGCACATAGCGGCCGACCGGCATGGCCGAGAGACTGCAATAGTGCATCAGCTCGTCCCAGTTGGCGTAGCGCAACTTGGTCACGTCGAGCCGGAATGCCGCGAGCAGATCCTGGGCGTGGCGCGGCGTGAGCGCGCGCTCGGCGAGGACCGCGCGCAGCCGCACGCCCTCGGGATCGGCCTCGCTTGTGCCGAGGAGACTCGCCTCCAGGCGGTCGAGCAGCTCGAGCTTGCGCTCGGGCGCGAGTTGGGCGTGGTCCGCGATGTCGTCGGCGACCCGCACGAACTCGTAGAATGCCAGGATGGCGGCGCGAAAGCGCGGATGGATGAGATGGGACGCCACCGGGAAGTTCTCGTCCCGGTGTCCCTTGCCCGATCTCAGCTCGCCCGCGAGCGTCATTTCGGCTCCTGCTCAAGTCCGGCCTGCGCCTGGACGCGGCCCTTCCACAGGCCGCCTCGTCCGCGCCCATGCTGATAGGCGGAATCGAGGGTAAATGCCATGTAGGCCAGCGCGATGGCGGGCAGCGCCAGCCCCCACCACGGGGCGCGGCCGTAGAAGCGCAAGATCGGCAGATAGGACACGAACATGAGCGCGCAAGTGGCCGCCGCCAGCGCCTGCGCAAGTCCGTGGCCGAGGAACGCCAGCAGCGGCGCCGCGAGATAGGTCAGCGCCATGCCGATGAGGCAGCCGGCGAGCATCAGCGGCGAATAGCGCAGTTGCGCATAGGCCGAGCGCGCCACCATGCGCCGGATGTCGTCGAGGCGGTCATACGGGCGCGCGCTGGTGACCCGCTCGGTCAGGCCGAGCCAGATCGGCCCGCGCGCCTTCAGTGCGGCGCCGAGCGCGCAGTCGTCGATCAGCTTGCCGCGGATCGCCGCAATCCCGCCGGCGCCCGCGAGCGCCTGTGGCCGCACCAGCATGCAGCCGCCGGCAGCGCCCGCCATGGCGTGGTCGCGCCGGTTCACCCAGGTGAACGGATAGAGCATCTGGAAGAAGTAGATGAAGGCCGGCACGAAGACGCGCTCGGCGAGGCTCTCGCAGCGCAGCTTGGCCATCAGCGAGGTGAGCACGTAGCCGCCCTGCTCGGCTCGCGCCACCAGCCGCGCCAGCGCCTCCGGCGCATAGGTGATGTCCGCATCGGTGAGCAGCAGGTAGTCGGGCGCATCCGGTCCGCCGGTCGCGTGCGCGACACCCTGGCTGACCGCCCACAGCTTGCCGGTCCAGCCGACCGGCAACGGCTGCCCGGGGAGCACGGTGAGCCGCTCGGCCCCGCCCGCCCGCACCGCCGCCGCGCGGGCCGCGTCGGCGGTCCCGTCGCGGCTCTCGTCGTCGACCAGCACGACCAAGAGCCCGCCCGGATACGCCTGGCCGAGCAGCGACGCGATGGTCGTGCCGATGGTTTGCGCCTCGTCGCGCGCCGGAATGACCGCGGTCACCCGCGGCCAGGCGGACGGCGGCGCCGGCTCCCCCAGGTCGTCACGCTCGCCGGCGAGCCAATAGAAACCGCGGCCGACGACCAGATAGACCCATATGGCGAGCGCAAGGATTGCGATAAGAATACCGACCAAGAACTTGTTCCTGTTGAGGATTGCGGGTCTTTAATTCGGCCCCGCAATCTGCCATTGGAACCCCCGAATGCCAAACCCGGACGGTTCCATCCAGGGGTATAGCCGATGAGCAACCCCGACCGCGTCCTCGTGACCGGCGCGAGCGGCTTCGTGGGCTCGGCGGTCGCCCGCAAGCTGGTCGAGCGCGGTTTTGCGGTGCGCGCGCTGGTGCGCCCCACGAGCCCGCGCTTCCATCTCGAGGGCCTCCCTCTCGACTACGCCGTGGGCGATCTTCTCGACGCCGCGACGGTGCGGCCCGCCATGGCGGGCGTGCGCCATGTTTTCCATGTGGCAGCGGACTACCGGCTATGGGCGCGCGACCGCAACGAGATCCTGCGCAACAACCTGGAGAGCACGCGGATCGTCATGGAAGAAGCGCTGCGCGCCGGGGTCGAACGCGTGGTCTACACCAGCAGCGTCGCGACGCTCGCAGTCCGCCGCGACGGCACCTCGGTGGATGAGACCTTCCCGCTCGACGCCGCCAAGGCGATCGGCGTCTACAAGCGCAGCAAGGTCGTGGCCGAGCGGCTGGTCGAGCGCATGATCGCCGAGGAAAAGCTGCCCGCCGTCATCGTCAATCCGTCGACGCCGATCGGGCCACGCGACGTCAAGCCGACGCCGACCGGCAGGATCATCGTTGAAGCCGCGCGCGGCCGCATGCCCGCCTTCGTCGACACCGGATTGAACCTCGTCCATGTGGACGACGTCGCGGCCGGCCATCTCGCGGCGCTCGATCGCGGCAGGATCGGCGAGCGCTATATCCTGGGCGGACAGAACGTGCATCTTTCGCAGATGCTTGGCACCATCGCGACCCTGCTCGGGCGGCGCCCGCCGCGCATAAAAATGCCGCGCGGGCCGATCGTACCGCTCGCGATCGCGGCCGAGGCCATCGCGCGTTTCACCGGCCGCGAGCCGCTCGTCACCATGGACGCGCTGCGCATGTCGAAATACCAGATGTTCTTCACCACCGCGAAGGCCGAGCGCGAGCTCGGCGTCACGGCGCGCCCCTTTACGGAAGCGCTCGCAGATGCCATCGGTTGGTTCCGTGGCGCCGGCTACCTCGAGCGCTGACCCCATCCCCTACCCGAGCGGATCAACCGTGAGCAGCGAGAACAGCTTCAATTCCCGTCTCAACGCCATTGCGGCCGACACCGAGACCTTGCTCGATCGGCTGATGGAGGCGGCCCCGCTCGAGGGCGAGCGCAGCCGGCCGACGCGCCTGCTCGACTCGATCCGCTATTCGAGCCTCGGTGGCGGCAAGCGCTTCCGCCCGTTCCTGGTGGTGGAGTCGGCCGCCCTGTTCGGCGTGCCGCCCGCGCAGGCCCTGATGGCGGGCGCGGCGCTCGAATGCGTGCACTGCTATTCGCTCGTGCACGACGACCTGCCCGCGATGGACAATGACGACCTGCGCCGCGGGCGACCGACCGCGCACAAGGCCTTCGACGATGCGACCGCGATCCTCGCGGGCGACAGCCTGCTGACCTACGCGTTCGACATCCTGTCGCGGCGCGAGACGCATCCGAACGCGGACGTGCGCGTCAAGCTCGTGATGGCGCTCGCCCGCGCGTCGGGGCTCGGCGGCATGGTGGGCGGTCAGATCCTCGATCTCGCGGCCGAGGGCCGCTTCGCCGACGTGCCACGGCCGCAGACCCTCGCCGACGTCGAGACGCTGCAGGCGATGAAGACCGGCGCGCTGATCCGCTTCGGCTGCATCGCGGGCGCGATCCTGGGCGAAGCGAACGACGAGCGCTACCGCGCGCTCGACCGCTACGGCGCCGCCGTCGGCCAGGCGTTCCAGATCGCCGACGATCTCCTCGATATCGAGGGCGATACCGCCACGGTGGGCAAGCAGACCGGCAAGGACGCCGCCGCCGGCAAGGCCACCATCGTGGGCGTGCTCGGCATCGCCAAGTCGAAGGAGCGGCTCAAGAGCTTGGTCGCGGAGGCGTCCGACGCGCTCTCCGTCTTCGGCGCGAGCGCCGAGGTGCTCAAGGCCGCCGCGCGGTTCGTGGCCGAACGGCAGACGTGACGCGGGCGGTCCTCGGACCGAACTAGTAGAGCCGATAATTCACGCCGAAGCGGACGGTATTGATCGTGAGATCTGCTTCGCGCACCGTGAAAGTGCCCGACGGGACCGTGAAGCTGAAGGTGTCGCTGCCGAGGTTCATATAGAGGTATTCAAGCTTGGCCGACCAGTTGGCGGCGAACCCCCACTCGATTCCAGCGCCCGCCGCCCATCCAATTCTCGTCGCGTTATTGGAAGCGACAAACCCGGCTGGCGGCGACCCACCACCAGCCGTCAACTGCGTCCGCGTAAACTGGTCGTCGGCCCATGCGAGACCGCCGGTCCCGTAGAACAGCCAATTATCGCTGATCAGACCGACACGGCCGCGGGCCGTTCCGAAGAAGTCGGTCTTCTGGTTCCATCCCGGGCTTGCGCCCACGAGATTGAACGTTTGCGTGCTTGCGTTGAGGCCGGTGCCGGATACGTCCGCCTCGAGACCGAGCAGGAAGTTGTTGATCGCCCAATTGTAGCCGATCTGGCCACCGCCCGAGACGCTGCTCGACGTGAGCGAGCCGGACTCCACCAATGGACCGACGGTCGTCGTTTGCGAGAAGTCGCGATGCTCCCATGCACCGCCGATGTGGGCGCCGACGTAAAAGCCGTTCCAATTGTATGCCGCGACGGCAGGCCGAGCCTTGTAGAGAGGGGGCAAGTCCGCCGCCATCGCGGACCCGAGGGACAGCACGACCGACGCAACAACGATCCGCGAGATTTTCGACACCTGCCAATGTCCCTTCATTGTCACTTCTCAGTGCTCGCGCACCTTACCGGCTGCCGGCGCTTTGTCTGTAGCCTGCGGACAACACCGCCATCGAATCTCGACCCAACCTGAAGCTAGGAACATCGGCGGGGATAACCGGCGCTTTTACTTGCGTTCGTGGCTCAAATCGGCGATGGCTGAAATCCTAGTCGGGGATTTGCGCGCGTGCCGCCCGCCGCTGTTTGCGGCGGGCTTTTTTGTCGCCGCAGAAGGGGGCGACCTCTGGTTGAGTACCCCATTGTTTCCCATTGTTCTGCGCATTGTTCTTCATTGTTTTTTCCATTGTTCGCCATTGTTCCTGCGCCCAAGGCTTTTCTCTCGCGTGCGCAAGGCCTTGCATCGTAATTGGCGGCGAATTCGCATTGCAGATCGCCTGTATTTTTTCTGAGGGGCCCTCCCCGCGGCCCGAGGGGGCCCTCAGGGCGTGGACGCTTGTAAATCGCCTGTATTTTACAAGCGCGGCGAAATCTCACTCGGCCATGTCCGGGAGGCCGCGCGCAAAATGGCAGAACGAACCCATTGAGGATAATCGCAGCAGCACCAGCAAGATCGACTGGATCGTTAAACTAGCGGCTCGCGTCCGCGATCCGGTACACCCCGCGCTCGAACGTGTCGTAGACGCCGAGCGCCCGCTTCTCGGCAAACGGCAGGTGCTGCATCATGATCACGCCCGTGACGCCGCGCGCCGGATCGAGCCAGTAGAATGTGTTGTTGATGCCGCCCCAGCTCAGGCTGCCGGCGGCGCGCTTGCCCGCCACCGCGTCGGCCGTGATGAGGAAGCCGAGGCCCCACTTGTCGCGCCCGTCGGCGATGAAGGAGAAATCCGCGCTGCGGTTGGGCAGCGCCGACGTGAGCGCCGGCACGCCGATCGCCCCGATGTGATTTTCCCCCATCGCGGCGACGCTCTTGGCCGAGAGGATGCGGGCGCCGTCGAGCTCGCCGCCGTTGAGGAATATGCGGGTGAAGCGGATGTAGTCCGCCGCCGTCGAGGTCAGGCCGCCGCCGCCGATCGGCGTGAAGCCCGAGGTCAGCGGCTGCGCCGGATCCTTTTCCAGCCCGCCGTCGGCACGACGGCGATTGACCGTGACGAGACGGGCTTCCTCGCCCTTCGGCACGAAGTAGAACGTGTCGGGCATCTTGAGGGGCGCGAAGATCTTCCGGTGGAAGTAGTCCTCGAGCGACAGGCCCGAGGTCTTCTCCACCAGCCGCCCGAGCCAATCGACGCTCGTGCCGTAGTGCCAGCGCGTGCCCGGCTCGAACAGCAGCGGCCCGACCAGGAAGTGGTCCTCCGGACGCGGCTGGAAGTCGCGCAGGATGGCGCTGGTGAACGGATAGCCGAGGCCGGACGTGTGGGTGAAGAGATGCTGCACCGTGACGGGCGTGGCCGCCGGCTTGAGCCGATAGGTGCCGGTCGCGCGATTGAACGATTCGAACACCTGCAGCTTGGCGAAATCCGGGAAGTATTTCGCGACCGGGTCGTCGAGCGCGAAACGGCCCTGCTCGATGAGCTGCATCGCGGCCGTCGAGGTCACCGCCTTGGTCATCGACGCGATGCGAAACAGCGCGTCCATCTTGAGCGGCCGCGCCGTGCCGATGTCGGCGACGCCGAACGCGCCCTGGTAGATCGGGCCCTTGCGGTCCGCCGCCATCACGACGACGCCGGCCGCGTCCTTGCGCTCGACGGCGCGCTGCAGCTCCGCGTCGAGCGACTGTGGTTGTTGGGCGCGTGCGATCATCGGAAAGGCCGCTGCACCACCGAGCAAGGTCATGAAGTCGCGCCGTTTCATGGTGTCGCTCTCCAGGTTGGCGGACCGCGGGAGGCTACGTCAACTTCGCTCGCACGCAAAGGAATGGATCCGTACGCGCGTGGGATTCATCCCCTCAAACGATCGACGCTGAACCCGGGGCAAGGACTTGGCTCAGACCAGGCATCGTTTCAAGCTGTCGAGGAACATCGTCTTGGGCAGATCGATGCCGATGAACACCAGGGTGCTGACCCGCGCCTCCCCGGCGGGCCACGGCTCGCCTGTGTCGCTGCTGGTGAGCTGGTGGACGCCCTGAAGGATCACCTTGCGGTCCAGACCCGCGAGGTTCATCACGCCCTTGTAGCGCAGCAGACGATCGCCGTGACTGGAGATCGCGGCGTTCAGGAATTGCGCGAAGCGGCCCGGATGAAGGGGGCGATCGGCGCGGAAGACGAAGCTCTGAACGTCGTCGTGATGGGCGTGGCGGGCGCCGGGAGCGTGCTGATGCGAAGGATCGTGGCAAGGCGGACCATCGGCCGCCTCCGGTGGGGACAGCTCGAGGTCGGACGTCAGGTTGAACCCTCCGACGTCGAACACCTCGCCAAGCGCGATGTCGCCGAACAGAACCTCACGCCTCGGCGCGCGCGTGTTGATCCGCGCCAGCCGATCGTTGAGGCGGCCCATGTCCTCCCGCGTCACCAGATCGGCCTTGCTGATGAAGATGCGATCGGCAAATCCCACCTGCCGCCGCGCTTCGGCGCGATCGTCCAGCTGGCGCATGGCGAACTTGGCATCCACCAGGGTGATGATGGCGTCCGGGCGATAATGGTCGGCGACCGCCCCGTCGAGAAAGAAGGTCTGCGCGACGGGCCCGGGATCGGCGAGGCCCGTGGTCTCGATGACGATGCGATCGAAGGCGATCTCGCCGCCTTGCCGGCGCTGCACCAACCCGGTCAAGGCGGCGCGCAGATCGTCGCGGATGCTGCAGCAGATGCAGCCGTTGCTGAGCTGGATGATCTGTTCGCCGGCGCTCGACGCGATGATCTGGCCGTCGATATTCTCTTCGCCGAACTCGTTCTCCACCACGGCGATCTTCAGCCCGTGCGGCTCGGCCAATATCCGACGCAACAGGGTTGACTTGCCGGCGCCGAGGAACCCGGTGAGCACGGTCGCCGGAATGCGTTCAGGCTGCGCGCTCATCCGAGAATGACGATGGTGTAGCCGCCGAACACTGCACCCGCCTGCGTGGCGCTCACCCGATAGGCGTGCGCCTCGCCGGGTCCGGGGGCGTTATCGGAGGTGGTGAAGACCAGCTGCTGACCATCGCGCGTGACGGTCTGGGTCGCGCCCTCGCCTGGCGCCGGCAGGGAGCCCGGAGAAGTCGGGGGCGACAGGGTCGGGGCGCCGGTCGGCGGCGCCATGGCGGGAAAGACGCCCCGCTTGCCCGTGTGCTGCTGCAACCACGGCACCTGGTGCGGGGCGACCCGCTCGACCTTCACCTGTGCGGGCGCCCCGTACAGGGCGCCCACGTTGATCGTCAGAGGACCCTGGAGCGCTGCCGCCGGCGAGAGGGCCGGCGATGGACTTGCGCCGGACTTCTTGAACATCGCGTTCGAGCCCGCGCCGGCAGCAACAACGTGGATGTTGCGCTGCGCCACATGGCGGTTGGCCGAGGCGTCGAACAAGGGCTCGCCGGGCAAATCGGAAGGATTGTCCCACACCCGCACGAGCAGGCATTCGTGGCCACCGTTGACGAACGTCGGGGTCCACGCCTCCGGACACATCACGACGGCATGCGAGTGTCCGCTGCTCTTCGAACCCAGGGAGGTGGTGGTCTGGGCGATCAGCTGCACGGTTCCGGCGTCAATGCCGAGGGAGGGATTGCACCAGTAGAACTCGACGAGCACCTCATTGGCGGCCGCGTTGCCGAAATTCCAAACATGCGCGTAGATCGTATTGGGCTGGCCCGCGAGGCCTGTCTGGCCGAGCTGCGGCGGGATCGCCGGTGCCATGGAGGGCGTGACCCCGGCCAGAATGAAGATGTCCGGGCTTTCCCAGAACGGCGCGTTGGTGATCGGCCGCTTGCCCGTATCTCCCGCGTTCGCCCGCATGAATAGATACGGCAGGTCCATGTCGGCGCGCGGACCGACCCAGACGCCCGGCGGCAGCGGATTGTTCAGGTCGCCCGGATTCAACGGATTGCCGTTTCCAAGCCTTCCGGTTTGCGTGCCCTGCGGCCGCGTCGGGCGGCCGTGACACGGCTCTGGCTTGCAGGGCTCTTCCGGGCACGGGCCGCCGCCCTCACCGCCCCCGCCCTCGCACGGCTCTCCGCCAAAATACCAAATGCGTTCGACGACCTTGGTCAGACGTGGAGCATCGTCGGTACGGCACGGATCCTCGCGACGATCGTGCTTGTCGCGATCGTCGCAATGCACCGGCGGATCGCAGCGCGGAGCCGGCGGAGCTTCGGGATGGCGCTTAGGCGTCGACGGGGGGCAACGGTCCGCTTGATCCCCTGCCGCATGATCGGGTTGTGTCGGCGGGACCTCGCCACGCGGACGCTTCATCGGTGCTCTCCTGATCCCCGGTTACCCGACATCGCGGCTTGGCCGATACGGTTTCACCGACCTCGTCATCTCGGCGGTGGCGGAGGCTTGGGCAGAATCGGCGGATCGACATATTTGAGTTCGAGGGGTTCAGTTCCGTGAGGCCCTATCCAGCCGGCTTCTCCCTCCGGCGGCACATTCGGAGAAACATATTTCAGTCCCAGGATGCCGGATTGCGGCAGGCCCTGATCCCGAATCCAATCCCAGGTGAGATACGCGAAGGCGCGATCGCTATCGAGGTTGAACTGGGTCGAATAGCCGGTGTCGTTGACCAGCTGGCCAATCAGATAGGCCGAGAAGGGGATCGGGTCGCCGAGCGGGCTGAGTCCGAGCTTCCTCGCGTCACCGATGTGCTGCTTGTTCAGTTGATCCGTGTCCCATGGGGTTTGGGCCTGCTCGTAGGCGAGACGGGTAACGGGATCGACCGGTGCGTTCAGGCGAAACAGCACATCGGGCCTGGTTCCGGCCTGATAGGGACCGGCCTGCAGCGGCTTGTAGCTCTGCGGGATTTTCTTGAACGCATCGCCGCTTCCATAGGTCGCCTGAGGATTGTAGGCCTCCGTGGGTGTCGCGACCGGTGTTTTGGCGTCGCCGACGACACTGGTCGTCGGATAGGCCCACGGCCGCTTGAATTCGTATGCCTCGAATGTCGCAGTCGACGTTGCCTGGTCATATTTGAGCACCGGATAGAAGGGATAACTGCCGTCCGGGATCGGATGACTGGCGCCAAGTCCGCTCTCGTTGCCATCGAGGCCGCCGAATTGATCGGCAGCGGACGCCAGCGCGGCCTTGAAGGCGTCGTCTACCGTGTCGCCCAGGGTTATGAGCGGCCAGTCGATCTCGTTGGGCAGGCGCAGCTCGCCATCATCGTAGGTCTGCTCGCCGTGCGGCATCAGGAATCCGGTGTGGGCCATGACCTCGTGGATCTTGGTGATCAGGTCCCAGATCATCATGGCCAGTTGATAGAGGCCGAGGCGGAACAGATAGCTGCCAGGGCTGGCGACCATCTTGATCAGATCCTCGATCAGCTGACCTGCTGCCTGCAGCACCTTGTTGGCCCAGTCGAAAAGGGCGACGAGCAAAGCGCACACGTCGGCGATCGGATTCGAGGAGTCGACGCCGCTGAAATCGGGCGGCTGGAAGAGATTTGAGAAATCAGACGACGGAGGAAAGATGATGAAATCGGGCTTGCGCGGCTTCTCCAGCTCCCACGATCCCTTGTAGCTGAACTTGTAGAAGCTGATCATGATCATGTAGGTGACCTTGATCTGCCAGGGTAGCGGAAAGCCGACCGGCACGTCGAAGCTCGGCGTCGGCGCGATGCCTTGCAGGAGCTCCGGGAAAGGCGCGTCCGATCCGCTGCCGGTGACGGATTCGATCACCTGACTGAGCAGGCCCGCATCGATCTGCGACTGGAATTTGCTGCCTTGGTAGATCAGCGGATGGTCGTCGTCCTTGAACGTGGCGATCATCGCCTTGACGATGCACTCGGCCATCCAGTCGGGCATGTGCCCATCGACATCGAGCGCCGCCTTTTGCTCCGTCGGGTCCGTGGGCAGCGGACTTGGCCGTTGCTCGCCCTGGCCGGTCGGGTCTTTCTTTGGATCGTCGGTGATCTGCACCGCGAACCACAGGGCGGACATCGACACCTCGGGGTAGTCGTCCGTATAGCCCCAAGGATCCGGGGCGTTCTTGCCGCCCGGCTTGGTCTGCATGTAGTTCCAGGCGTCGATGTGGTTCTCGATCAGGTGGTGGCGTTGCGGATGGTTGCGGAATGGGCCGCCGCACTGCGTGTTGACGAAGGAATGGCCGACCGTGTCCGTGCCCAGGTGCGTGATGTAGCCGAGCGTGAAGGCCAGGAACTGGTCGGTCTTCTGCCACATCGCGGCAGCTTCGTTGGTCAGGCCGGCCTCTCCGAAGCGCACCGCCTCGGCCCTTAGCGCCTCGACCTGCGCCACCAGACCCTGGCATAGCGCCGAGGGCTTGCGATAATGGCTCATGTCGCTCCACAGGAACAGCTTCTCCTGGAAGCCCTTCTGCACGCAGGTGTCGAACATCGTGAAGATGTCTTTGAAGGTCAGCAGCTCTTCTTCGCCGATCGTCTTGAGGGCGGTCATCAATTCGTCGATCACCGTGCCGAATTCGCTCAGCAGGCCGCCCGTCAATGCATCGGCAAGGCCTGCGGCCTGGGACACGAACGGGCCGATCGTGGCGTTCCAGCCGGCGATGAAGTCGTTCCAAATCTTCTGCAGCTTGATGAGGAAACGCAGCAGCGCGGCCGCCGTGGAGCTGACCCCGTCGAGGATGATGAGCAGCGGCTCCCAGTCGTCTTCCTTCGCGGCGTCGAAATAGTAGTAGACCGCCAGCGCCAGCATGATCTCGTCGGTCAGCGGTCCGAGCGGTTGGCCGTTGTAGTCCTGCGAGAAATAGAACAGGTCGGGCCCGATCGCGCCGATTGCCGTGAACTTTTCCCAGTCGCGCATGACCTGCCCGCACTTGGTCGGGTCGAAGCGTCGAATGGGCGAGCTCGCCGGCCAATCGGGAAACTGGCCGGTCAAAAGGTGGTCGGAAACGCGCCGTGCGGTGTAGATGTGCGTGAAATGGGCGGGCATCGGATGCTCCCTCCCGGCATCGCGGAAACCGCGCGGCTTGCGATGCTAAGACAATCAAATCAAGCGGTATCTAATTATTGCAACCTTAAGTTAAGCATAGACGCCGTTGCCGTGCGTTTGTCAATCCGGCCTGCGGTACCTTCGCGATTTCTGCGATCGACGCGAGCGGACCGAGCACCGCGGTGGCCGTGAAACGTCGCCCCCGCGCGCGCGTGAGACGGTCAGGCCTCGCTCAAACCGCCGAGCCGACGACCCGAGCGGCGCACTGCCGCCATACAGGCAGGGTCGACCAGCGCCGCAAGCTCCTCGCCATAGCGATAGCCCGGCGCGTGGCCCACGAACGTATCGGCCGTCGATGGATGTGTGTAGATCTCGATCACGCCGGGCGGCAGCCTTTCGAGCAGAGCCTTGATGCGCGCGGCCGTCATTGCGCCCGACCATGCGAGTCCGAAAACCGCGTCCGGCACTGTCATCCCGGCGCGGCGCGCCTGCGCGCGCAGGACGCGGGTCCACGCCGCGAGCACCGAAGCAGACGCCGACGAGGGCTCGATGCCACGCACGACCGCAACCGGCTCGGTGGGCACACGGATCGCGCGCGCACCGAATTTTTGCCCGATCGCGATCACCTGCGCGCCGACTGTCGGATGCAGGTGGAAATGCTTGTGCGCATTCACGTGGTCGAGCCGCAGTCCCGTTGCCGCGAAGGCCTCGTACTGCGCCGTGATCTCGGCCGCGAGTTGGCGTCGCACGGAGGGCCAGAGCACGATGTCGAGGCCGAGCCGCGCCATGTCGGTGCGAAACATGCCGTCGGGACCGACGAGGTCGGGAATGCGCTTCGGCGACAGCGCCGGCGTCGCCTCGACCAGCACGATGTGCAGCCCGACCGCGAGGCCCGGCATGGCGCGCGCACGGCGAACCGCGTCGGCGGCCCCCGGGCTCGCGACCATCAGGCTCGTGGCCGACAGAATGCCGGTGCGATGCGCGACCTCGACCGCCTCGTTGACCTCCTCGGCGAGGCCGAAATCGTCCGCCGTGACGACGAGGCGATTCAGTGCGCCACCTCGCGGTGCTCGCGCAGGAACGAGAAGAACTCGACGCCCTCGCGCAGCCGGCGCTTCATCATCTGCGGGCTGCGCAGCATCTCGCCGACGATCGCGGCGATCTTCGGAGCCCTGAAGTAGAAGCGCTTGTAGAAGGCCTCGACCGAATGGAAGATCTCGGTGTGGCTCAGGTGCGGATAGTGCAGCGGCGCGATCTGCACGCCCTTCTCGTCGATCAGCTCGGCGTTCTTCGCGTCGAGCCAGCCGTTCTCGACCGCCTGCTTGTACAGGAACGTGCCCGGATAGGGCGCCGCCAGCGACACCTGGATGGTGTGCGGGTTGATCTCGGTCGCGAAGCGGATGGTCTCCTCGATCGTCTCCTTGGTCTCGCCCGGCAGGCCGAGGATGAAGGTGCCGTGGATCGCGATGCCGAGCTCGTGGCAGTCCTTGGTGAAGCGCCGAGCCACGTCGACCAGCATGCCCTTCTTGATGTTGTGCAGGATCTTCTGGTTGCCCGACTCGTAGCCGACGAGGAGAAGCCGCAGCCCGTTGTCGCGCATCACCTTGAGCGTCTCGCGCTTGACGTTGGCCTTGGCGTTGCACGACCAGGTGACGCCGAGCTTGCCGAGCTCCTTTGCGATCGCCTCGGTGCGCTCCGCGTCGTCCGTGAAGGTATCGTCGTCGAAGAAGAACTCCTGCACCTGCGGGAAGGCCGCCTTGGCGTAGCGGATCTCATCGATCACGTTGCCGACGCTGCGGGTGCGGTAGCGATGCCCGCCGACCGTCTGCGGCCACAGGCAGAAGGTGCAGCGCGATTTGCAGCCGCGGCCCGTGTAGAACGAGACGTACGGGTGCTTGAGATAGCCGATGAAGTATTTCTCGATCGCGAGGTCGCGCTTGTACACCTCGGTCACGAACGGCAGCGCATCCATGTTCTCGAGGATGGCGCGCTCCTTGTTGTGGACGACCGCGCCTTGCGGATTGCGGAACGACAGGCCGTCGATCGCGCCCCAGTCGCGCCCCTCGGCGAGCTCCTTGATGGTGAAATCGAACTCGTTGCGGGCGACGAAGTCGACGGCCTCGGAATATTTCAGGCTCTCGTCCGGCTGCACCGCGACCTTGGCGCCGACGAAGCCGGCCTTGAGGCGCGGATTGGCGGATTTGAGCGCCTCGATCGCCTTCACGTCGTCGGCGAACGAGGGCGACGAGGTGTGCAGCACCGCGAGATCGTAATCGCCGATCTCCTTGAGAATTTCCGGCATGCGGATCCCGTGCGGGATCGAGTCGATCAGCTTGGAGTTGGGCACCATGGCGGCCGCCTGGGCGAGCCAGGTCGGATACCAGAACGACCTGATCTCCCGACGCGCCTGATAGCGCGAGCCGGCGCCGCCGTCGAAGCCGTCATAGGACGGCGCTTGCAGAAAGAGCGTACGCATCAACCCCTCGAATGCCCCTCAATTTGACCGTCAACTCGGTCAATTCGACTCTTGCACGACCGAGCCGTCCGACAATACGCGATAGCGGCTGCCTCTCCAACTGACGCTGGTGCCGAAGAAACCGGACACAAATGTGGTGAACGCAATCAGATCGCGGAACGGAACGAGCCAATAGGGCTGGCGCGGGAGGCCGAAGGCGCGCTCGACCGCGATCGTTAGCCCGGTCCGGCAGACCACCGCGGCGGCCGCCACCAGGAGGCCGAACGTGCTGCCGAGCAGCGCGCCGACGAGAGCGAGCGCGAACGGATGGGTGATGAGCGCGCCGGCATATCCGATCGGATCGATGCTGCGGATGGTGCGCGACTGGCGCATCTGGTGGCGCAGCAATTCGGCCGCGGTCTGCTCGAAGCACACGTGTCCCACCGAGAACGCCGGAATCGTCACGTCGTAGCCGGCCGCGCGCACCGCCTGGCCGACCGCGTAGTCGTCGGCAAGACAATCCGCGAAAGCGTGGAACCCGCCGATCTCGTCGAGTGTCTCGCGCCGCAGCGCGATGGTCGCGCCGAAGCACGGCTGCGCCAGCCCCAGGCTGCGCGCCACAACGATGTTAGGCAGGAAATAAGTATTGATCGACATCGCGGAGAGGCGCGACCAGAAGCCCGCTCCGGCGATCCCGTGATAGAGGCAGGTCACCGCGCCGACGCCGGGCTTCGCGAGCTCGGCGACCACGTCGCGCAGGTAGGTGGGCTCGACCTCGATGTCGCTGTCGGAAAGCGCCACGATCTCGTGGCGCGCGCGCGGCGCCATGTTGATCAGGTTGGACACCTTGCGATTGGTCCCGTGGCCGAGCGGATCAACCACGAAATCAATGTCGCCGTCGGGGCGCGCGGCCTTGAGGCGCTCGACCGCGTCGATCGCCGGGTCGGAGCGGTTCTGGGTGCCGAGCACGATCTGAACCGGGGCGTCATAGTCCTGATGCGCGAAGGCGAGCAAGCGGGCGAGCAGGCCCGGCTCACGGCCGCACAACGGCTTGAGGATCGTCACCGATGGTTGCGGCCCCGCCACGATGCGCCGTGAGCGCCGGCCGAAGCGAATCGCGAGCATCACGGCGATCAGGCAGTAGATGCAGCCGATCGCCGCGGTCGCGACGCATAAATTGCCTAGCCAATTCAGAGCACCCGACAGCATTCCTCACGCCCCCAGACCGCGAAACCTCCCTGCCGCGGGCCGTTTCAAACGCTAGCACGAACCTCGTGCCACACCACACCGTGCGCAAAAAATACTCGATCTGTCACGCTAAAGCCGCAGGTGCTCGCCGAGTTCCTGGCCCGCGGCTATTTGGGCGGGGTGTCGCCGGTCGCGCCGCCGGTTGCGGTCGGGGACCGGGATGGCGACGGGGAAGGCGCTGGTGCCAGCGACGACGGCGTCGCCAGCCCCTGGTGGAACCGGTTGTCGCCGCGCCCTTGCGCCAGGCCGAAATCGTACAGTGCATTCATGTATTTAGGGTCGAACAGCCCGCGTCCGACCTGAGTGAACGTATCCTCCACATAGGTGACGTTGAACCCGATGCCGGCCTTTTGCGCTGCCACGCCGGCGAGTGCGATCTGCAACCGGCCGCCCGCCTTGAGCGCCAGCCCGATCGCGCGGCCCAGGATGGCGGCGGTGGTGCGCGACGGCAGGTAGAACTCGGTCGAGAGCTTGCCGTTGACGATGACGTAAAGCTCGCTCGCCGGAAGCTTCAGCGGCGAACCGGGCGCCAGATAGGCTTCCGGACCGAAGAACAGCGGGCCCTGCACGCCCCCGTCGGCGTGCATCTCCTGGAATTGGCGGCCGTTCGCCTCGACCGTGATGTAGACGGGCGGAAACATGCCTTCGACGCTCGCGGAGGCGAGCAGCACCTGGCGGAAGAGCTTGAGCGCCGCCTCGTCGCCATGCGCCGCGATCGCCCCCATGTTCCACACCACCGCACGGCCGGCATCGAGATCGGTCGTGAGGATGAAGAGCCGACGTCCTTTCTTGTACTCGGCCGCGACCGCGGCGAGCATTTGCGCGTTGACGCGCTGCTCGATCATCTTGGCGAGCGGCCACGTGTCGACGAGGCTCTCAGGCGTCGGGGCCACCTCGAAGATGTCGGTCGCCGAGACGTTGGTGTAGACCTGATGAAGCTCCTCGGCGAATTGCGGGCCCGCGAACACATAGGTCGCCATCAAGGCGCCGGTGCTCACTCCGGTGATCACCGAAAACTCCGGACGGCTGCCCGACTGCAGCCAGCCATTGAGAAAGCCGGCGCCATAGGCGCCCTCTTCGCCGCCCGTCGACAGGATCAGCCAGGGGCCTGCCTGCGACGGCAAGGCGCGCTGGAAGTCCGGCACCGAGTCGGCAAAGAAGCGGGCATCGGGCATTCCGGGAATCTGCGCGACCGCCTCTTCGGCGGCGGTGAACTCGGGACGCGCCGGCGGTTGGCCGGGCGCCGCCTTTGGTTCGGTCTTCTTGGCCTCGGACTTCTTGCTCTCGCCGGGCTTCTGCCGCGGCAGCGGAACGCCGGGCGCGTTCGTGGTGGCGCGATGGCGTCCGCGCGCGGCGCGATGCGCCGCCGGGCGCTGCTCGCTCGCGGTCGCGTCGTCGTCGCGCGACTGGGCGAAAGAGTGGTCCGGAACAGCGGCGATCGCGAGCCCCGCGATCATTGCGCCGACAAGAAGGATGCCCGTAAGTCGTTTCCGCACGGTCGAATCGTCCTCGTGTCAGGTGGAATAGAAAACACAGATATGGCGCCGGAGCCGCGAAAGGTAGTCAAGTCTCCGTCGCGGCAGGCCCTCGCGTGGTTCAGCCGTCCTTTTGCCTCCCGCGCGTCACGTTCTCAAGCAGCTACGGCCCGACCGCGCCGCAGTTGCCGCCGGAACAGGCTCAAAGTCGTCCCGCGAAGGCATCGGCAATGAAGGCATGCGTCAGCGCATAGGTCTGCCGCGCCGCGGGTTCGTCGTAGATCGCAATGCCGGGAGCGCTCGAGTCCTCGTCCGTGTAGGCGTGCAGTATGCCGCTGAACAGCAGCATCTGCCACTTCGCGCCCGCCGCGTCCATTTCGGCCTCGAAGGCATCGCGATCCGCCTTCGGGGTGACGGGATCGGGCGCGCCGTGGACGACGAGCAGCGCCGCCTTGATGTCGCCCGGCTTGGCCGGGGCCTTGGTCTTGAGATCGCTGTGGATCGCGACCGCGGCATGCAGGTCGGCGCCGTCGCGCGCGAGGTCGAGGACGTTGCCGCCGCCGAAGCAGAACCCGATGGCGGCGCGCTTGTCGTCGATCAGCCCGCGCTTTTGCGCGAGCCCGATGAACGTGTCGTAGGCCGCGCGCACGCGCCGCTTCGCCTCGGCAGGGTCGTCGCGCAGCGGGTTGGCGAGTGCGGCCGCCTCGCCGAAATCCTTCGGCCGGATGCCGTCGCCGTACATGTCGACCGCAAACACCACGTAGCGATCCTGCGCGAGCAATGCCGCGCGTTCGATAGCCTGCTGCCGCATGCCCATCCAGTTGGGGCACATCAGGAGCGCCGGACGCGGGCGCGCGACCTTGTCGTCGTAGACGAGCGCGCCGACGTATTTCTTCCCCATCAGCTCGTAGGTGACGTGCTCGACATGCATGCCTTGCCTCCCCGCCGAATCCTTGCGCTTCTCCGTCACCGACCCTTGGAGATGACTTCGCCGATCGCGCCCGCATCATGGGCGGAGAAGAACAGCCGCCCATCCGCGGTCGCCACGATGGCGCGCGCACCGCAATTTTGGCCCGGAATGGCGTATTCGCCGATCAGGCGGCCGTCCGGCGACATCCGGCCGATCTTGTTGGCAGAATTTTCCGTGAACCAGAGGTCGCCGTCGGGCGCAACCGTCACGCCGCGCAGCGATGCGTTCGGCGTGCGCACCGGGAATTCGCCGACTCGGCCCGCGCGGTCGATGCGGCCGAGCCCGTTCGCGCGCGTCTGCACGAACCAGATATGGCCGTCCGGGTGCGTCACCATGGCGCGGGGCTCGCTGTTCGGCGTCGGCACCGCATACTCGGTGACCTCGCCCGCAACCGTCATCCGCCCGATCTGGCCGGCCTCGTACTCGCTGAACCACAGCGCGCCGTCGCGCACCACGATCGACAGCGGCCGGCAGCCTGGCGTCAGTCCGCGGGAGAATTCGGTGACCTCGCCGCGCGGCGTGATGCGGCCGATCCGGCTCGCATGGGCTTCCGAGAACCACAGGTTCCCGTCCGGCCCGCACATGATGCCGTCCGGGCCCGCGCCCGGCGTCGGCAGCGCGAACTCGACGATCTCGCCGTCCGGCGTGATGCGGCCGATCTGGTTCGCGCCGTTCTCGCAGAACCAGAGATTCCCGTCGGGGCCCGGAATGATTCCGATCGGACGGCTCGCCGGCGTCGGCGTCGCGAACTCGGTGAACCGGTGCGTGTCGGGATCGAGGCGCCCGATCTTGGCGGCGCCGCTTTCGCAGAACCACAACAGTCCGTCCGGCCCGACCACGATGATGTAGGGCCTGGCGTCGGCGGTCGGGATCGGATGCAGCACGATCTCGACGCCCGCTGCCGCATGGGCGCCGCGCGCCAGTTCAATGGTCACCTGTCCCCTCCGGACGCCGCTCATCGGTCACCGGATATATAACCGCAGCCCGCGGACTTCCAGCATGGGTGCTCTCCTCGCGGCCCGGGCTGGCCCGACTCCATCCGTCCTGGTAGCCTTCGCACCATGCCGATGACCTACGAAGCCGCCCTGCAGGATCGTGTCGCCGAGATGGTCGACGCATGCACACGCTGCGGCAAGTGCGTCGAAGCCTGCCCGATCACGGACCCAGCCGGCGTCACGGCCTCCCCGCGTGAGGTCATCGACGGCGTGCTCGATATCGTGCAGCGGGGCGACGGCAACGAAGCCGCGCGCCGGTGGGCGAGTTCCTGCGTGCTCAGCGGCGAATGCATCAAGGCCTGCGACGAGGGCGTGAACCCGCGCTTTCTGCTCGCGATGGCGCGCGTCGCGATTGCACGCGACAAGGACGAGCTGCCGGCGCGCCGACGCCAGGGCGTCACGGATTTCCGCAAGCTCAGCCAGGACGTGACCGTGCTCTCGCGCATGCAGCTCACCAGCGACATGCTCGAGCGGCTCGGCCAGCGCACCGATACCAGCCCCCGGCTCGGCAGCACCGAGGGGCCGCAGCAGCCCGACTTCGTGTTCTACACCGGCTGCAACGTGCTCAAGACGCCGCACATCGCGCTGCTCGCGCTCGACATCATGGACGCGCTCGGCGTCACCTATCGCGTGATGGGCGGCCCGTCGCATTGCTGCAGCGTGGTGCATTTCCGCACCGGCGATCTCGAGGCATCGGGCAGCTTCGCCGAAAACTCCCTGAAGAAGCTCGCCAGCGCCAAGAACGGACAGGTGCTCGCCTGGTGCGCCAGCTGTCACGTGCAGTTCACCGAGATCAACATCCCGGCGCACGAGAGGATGACCGGCAGCCGCCCGTTCGAGATGACGCCGTTCATGCGCTATCTGCGCACGCGGCTCGACGACCTGCGGCCCATGCTGCGCCGGCGCATCGACATGCGCGTCGCGCTGCATCGCCACCCGGGCGTGCCGGGCATCATGGAGGCGGGCGAGGACATTCTGCGCGCCATTCCGGGCATCGGGATCGTCGACCTCGATCAGCCCGCCGTCGGCCTGATGAGCAATTATCTGCGCACCCTCCCCGACTACAAGCGCAAGCTCCAGCTCGACGAGCTCAATGCCGCGCGCGACGCCAAGGTGGATGCGCTCGTCGCCGTGTACCACCCGGACCACCGTGAGCTGTGCGCGCATGAGCGCGATTTCCCGTTCCGCATCCTCAATCTGCTCGAGCTCGTCGGCGAAAGCATGGGGCTTTCGCAGGAGGACCGCTTCAAGCGGCTCAAGAAGCTGCAGGACGTCGAGCAGATCCTCGGCGAGACCCGCGACCTGCTCGCGCATCACCACGTCAAGGAGGATGTGGCGCGCCAGTCGATCCGGGCGATGATCGACGAGCAGCCGCTGCCGCTGACCAATGCGGGCGGCAGCGACGCGACGCGTCAGGGCCCGGCCGCGCCAAGGGGGCGCTGAAGCGATCCTGTTTTCGGGGCGGTCTCAGGCCGCGCTTTGCGCCAGCGACACACGCTCGCCGCTGCGCGCCGCCGGGCGATCCGAGCCTGCGACCTCGACCCGGTTGCGGCCGCGCTCCTTCGCCTCGTAGAGCGCCTTGTCGGCCTGGACCAGCAGCTCCGAGACGTCGAATTCCGGGCAGTCGCTCAGCACCATGCCGACGCTTGCGGTCGCGCCGACGGCGCACCCGTCGACCGTCGCGGTCGCCTCCGCGAAGGCGGCGCGCATCCGTTCGGCGATGACCAGGGCGCGCTCGCGCCCCACGTTGTGCAGCACGGCAGCGAACTCCTCGCCGCCCAGCCGGCCGACGACGTCGGACGGACGCACCGTCTGGATCGCGGTCTCGGCGAAGATCTGCAGCACCTTGTCGCCGACCGCATGGCCGAAGCGGTCGTTGATCGACTTGAATTTGTCGAGGTCGACGAGCAGCACGGCGGCGAGCTGCGGATTCTGCGCCTGGCGGCGCGCGATCCGCGCACTTTCCTGGAAGAAGCCGCGGCGATTGATCAGGCCGGTCAGCGGATCCACCATCGCGGCGGTCTTGTGCGACTGCTCGGCGCGCTCCTTCGCCATGGCGAGCATGACGAAGGCGATCGCGATGGTGAACAGCAGCGCCTCGTTGGACAGCACGGTGAGCCACACGCTGCCGAACACCTGGTCGGACGGCGACCACGGCAGCAGGGCCGACAGCGGCGTGCGCAGCAGAAAGAGGCAGCCGTGCGCGAACAGCATGAAGATCGCCGGCAGGCGCGACACCAGCGGCTCGGCGCGGCCGCGCCAGAATTCGGCGACCGCGAGCCACGTGTAGGCCGCGATGATGCCGGCGCTGAGCAGGGCGCGGAAATTGAGCGAGCCCTCGAACAGCGGCATGTGGCTCAGAAAAAGCCACAGCGCCGCGCCGGCAAGGATGCCGACCGGCGCCGGCCTGCCGCCGTCGAAGACGCGCGCTCCCGTCCATGTCACCGCGAAGGAGATGAGCAGGATCGCATTGGCGAGATCGATTGTAACGACATCGGGCGCCTGGCCGTACATCCCGAACAGCGAGATCGAGCCGGCGCGCAGCAGATGCGCCGCCCCCCACCACGCGACGGCATGGATCTCCGCGTTCTGCACCCATGCGAACAGCAGGAGCAGGCCGAGGATGGCCTCCACGTAGATGGTCACGAGAAAAAGCGTGTTGATGTCGAGGTCCATCCAATGCACCGCATGTGCCGAATGAAATGCCTACTTCGGTCGGCACCTCGAAGCGCGCAACGGTTAATGCCGGGCGAGGAAAGAATGCATGAATCCCGACTCACACCCGTGCCAAAAGGGCCGGCATGGTTGAAGACGCTCTGCGCCGATGGCGCGCATTTGAGGCAAATGCGGCCCTGCGGCTGCGACCGGGGTATCCGCTACCGCAGGCGCCTGTGGCCCAACGGCAAGGCCGCCCGCGCGGTCTCGGCGCGGTCAGCCGCCCATCACGAGGTGGAGGACGCGGCTGAAGCGCCCGGGCGCGGACTTGGCGGCCGCCTCGGCGACCATGAAGCACACACAGTCGACTTCGCCCTCCACGATCGGGGCGCCATCAGCGCCCGGACCCGGAAAGACGATATCGCCGCGCTCGTAGTAGCCGGACGGGCCGCTGGCGGCGCCGGTCAGCACCAAGGCTGCTGCCGCCTCCTCGCTCTCGCCCACGATCGGCAGGCGCACGCCCGGCGCAATGCTGACGAACCGCGAGCCTCCACAGCCCTCCTCGGCCACCAGCACTTGCCTGATGCCGGAGCCGGCCTTGCGCCATGGAAGATCGGCGAAGTCGCAGCCGGCCAGGCGCCGCAAGACGCGTGGCAGCACCGCGGTGTCCAGCCCGGCCGGCCGTGCCGGAGCGGCCGGGGCCGCCTCGGGGCTCGGGCTGGCGAAAATGTTCACCAAGCGGCGGTCCCGCCCGGCGAGCGGAACGGGTTTGAGCTCCTCGAGAAACACGCCGTGCGCGGCTTCGAGCGCCGCCACATAGGCGCGATTGTCGGGCTTCAAGTCCAGGTGAGCCGCGACCAGCGCCGCCTGCTGCGGTGCGAGCGTCTTGGCGGCGTAAGCCGCCAGGAGCGCATCGATCGGTCGACCTTCCGGGATCTGGCGTACGGTTCGTTCGTAGTTCAAGCGCGGCAATCCTTGCTCTCTGCGCCCGCCGATCCCATCCCCACGGCAGGGTCGAACTCTGACAATTATGCCAGATTTCGTGAACAATTACGCAACGGAAACTGTCGCGGATCACCCCGGGAGGCGTTTATTCTCCAGGATGATACCGAAACGCAACAACTCTGGCTTGCCGGCACGCCGCCTTGTCGCTGCCGCGGCGCCCCGATAGGGTCCGCCCCCGAGCCACCCTCGATAGCGGGCAATTCATGCAAATCCGCGACGGCATTGTGAACGCCATCGGCCACACGCCGCTCATCCGGCTCAGGCGCGCGTCCGAGATGACCGGCTGCACGATTCTCGGCAAGGCCGAATTCATGAATCCCGGCCAGTCCGTCAAGGACCGCGCCGCGCTGTTCATCATCAACGACGCGGTGCGCAAAGGCGAGCTGCGCCCGGGCGGCGTGATCGTCGAGGGTACGGCCGGCAATACCGGCATCGGTCTCGCGCTCGTCGGCAATGCGATGGGCTTCCGCTCGGTCATCGTCATCCCGGAGACCCAGAGCCAGGAGAAGAAGGACACGCTGCGGCTGGCCGGCGCCGAGCTGGTCGAGGTCCCGGCGGTTGGTTTCGCGAACCCCAACAATTACGTGAAGATCTCGGGCCGTCTCGCGGCCCAGCTTGCCAAGAGCGCGCCGAACGGCGCGATCTGGGCCAACCAGTTCGACAATGTCGCCAATCGCGACGGCCACATCGCGACCACCGGTCCCGAAATCTGGGAGCAGACCGACGGCAAGGTCGACGGCTTCACCTGCGCGGTCGGCACCGGCGGCACGCTCGCCGGCATCGCGATCGCGCTCAAGGCGCGCAACAAGAACGTGAAGATCGCGCTCGCCGATCCCATGGGCGCGGCGCTCTACAGCTACTACACCTCCGGCGTCCTCAAGGCGGAAGGCTCGTCGATCACCGAGGGCATCGGCCAGGGCCGCATCACCAAAAACCTCGAGGACGCGCCGATCGATATCGCGTATCAAATCACCGACGCCGAAGCCGTCCCGATCATCTTCGATCTCCTGGAGCACGAAGGCCTCTGTCTCGGCGGCTCGTCCGGCATCAATGTCGCGGGCGCGATCCGCCTCGCCAAGGAAATGGGGCCGGGCCACACGATCGTGACGGTGCTCGCCGACTACGGCACCCGCTATCAGTCGAAGCTCTTCAATCCGGCATTTCTGCGCGAGAAGGGACTGCCGGTCCCGGCCTGGATGGAGCGCCACGGCAGCATCAAGCCGCCGTTCGAGAAGGTCTAGCGCGATGGCGACCGATTGCCTCTTTCGCGACGACTCCTATTTGCGCAGCTGCGACGCCACCGTGGTCGATGTGACCGAGCAGGGTCTCGTGCTCGATCGCACCGTCTTCTACGCCAATTCGGGCGGCCAGCCCGGCGACCACGGGATGCTCAAGACCACCGCGGGCGGCGAACTCGCGATCGAAACCGCCGTCTTCACCGATCCCGGTAAGACACAGATAGCTCACGTATTTTCCGCCGGCGCCGCACGACCGGAGCCGGGCGAGCGCCTGCTCGCCGCGATCGAGTGGGACACGCGCTACCGGCGCATGCGCATGCACACGGCGCTGCACCTTTTATCGGCCGTATTGCCCTTTCCGGTCACCGGCGGCTCGGTCGGCGACAGCGAAGGCCGGCTCGATTTCGACATTCCGGAAGCCGGGCTCGACAAGGACGAGATCACGCAAAAGCTCGCAGGCATGATCGCCTCCGACGCCGCCGTGACGACCCGCTGGATCACCGACGAGGAACTCGCCGCCAATCCGTCGCTGGTGAAGACCATGTCGGTGAAGCCGCCGGCGGGCACCGGGCGCGTGCGCCTCGTCGAGATCGCCGGGCTCGACCTGCAGCCGTGCGGCGGCACGCATGTGCGACACACGGGTGAGATCGGCACCGTGCGGGTCACCCAGATCGAGAAGAAGGGCAAGCAGAACCGCCGCGTGCGTATCGCGTTCGTATAGCCCTTTTTTTCGACGCAAGCCCGCCCCGGACAGGATTGGCGCCGCCGCCGCATCAGTTGCACTTTGGCGAGCGATGCGTGATTGTTTCGCGCAAATCCGACTCGAAAGACCTGAACGATGGCAAAGCCCCCCGCCAAGCCCGCCAGCCCCTGGCTCGTCTCCACCGATTGGCTCGCCTCGCGCTTGCGCTCGCCCGACCTGATCCCGGTGGACGGCTCGTTCTACCTGCCGGCGCAGAAGCGCGATGCGGCCGCCGAGTACAAGGCCGGCCATATCCCGGGCGCGGTCCGCTTCGACATCGACGAGATCTCCGATCATTCCTCCAAGCTGCCGCACATGCTGCCGTCGGCGTTCGATTTCGCGATGGCGGTCGGCGAGCTCGGCATCTCGGAGCGCGAGACCGTCGTGATCTACGACGGGATGGGCTTGGTGTCGGCGCCACGCGTGTGGTGGACGTTCCGTCTCTTCGGCGCCGAGCATGTGTTCATCCTCGACGGCGGGCTGCCGAAATGGAAGGCGGAAGGCCGTCCGCTCGAGCAGGGTCCGGTCACGCGATCGCGTCGCCACTTCGTCACCCGCACGCCGGCCGATATCGTCGGGACGGTTGCCAACGTGCAGCAGGCGTTGAGCGGAGGCGGCGCGCAGGTCGTCGATGCGCGCCCCGCCGAGCGCTTTCGCGGCGAGGCGTCCGAGCCGCGCCACGGCGTGCGCTCGGGGCACATGCCGGGCTCGCTCAGCGTGCCCGCCACCTCGCTGGTGGAGAACGGCCAGCTGCTGCCGGCCGACCGGCTGCGCCAGGTCTTTGCGGCAGGCGGCGTCGACATCGACAAGCCGGTGATCACGAGCTGCGGCTCGGGGGTGACGGCCGCCGTGCTGTGGCTGGCGCTCGACGCGCTCGGCAAGCCGCCCGTGCGCCTCTACGACGGCTCGTGGTCGGAATGGGGCGCACGCCCCGACCTGCCGGTCGCGACCGGGCCGAAATAGTGCCGCCTATTTGAGAATCTGGCTGAGGAACAGCTTCGTCCGCTCGTGCTGCGGATGGTTGAAGAATTCCTCGGGCGTGTTGATCTCGACGATCTGGCCCGCGTCCATGAACACCACCCGGTCGGCGACCTGGCGCGCGAAGCCCATCTCGTGCGTCACCACGATCATGGTCATGCCGTCCATGGCGAGTTGCACCATCGTGTCGAGAACCTCTTTGACCATCTCGGGGTCGAGCGCCGAGGTCGGCTCGTCGAACAGCATCAGCTTCGGGCTCATGCACAGCGCGCGCGCGATCGCGACACGCTGCTGCTGGCCGCCGGAGAGCTGACCCGGATACTTGTCGGCCTGCTCCGGGATGCGCACGCGCTTGAGGAACTTGAGCGCCACCTCCTCGGCCTGCTTCTGCGGCATCTTGCGCACGTTGATCGGCGCCAGCGTGCAGTTCTCCAGCACGGTCAGGTGGGGAAAGAGGTTGAACTGCTGAAACACCATGCCGACGTCGCGTCGGACCTGCGCGAGAGCCTTGACGTCGTTGCCGAGCGCGATGCCGTCGACCACGAGCCCGCCCTGCTGGAACTGCTCCAGGCCGTTGATGCAGCGTATCAGCGTCGATTTGCCGGAGCCCGACGGACCGCACACCACGATGCGCTCGCCGCGCCGCAGCGTGAGATCGACGTCGCGCAGCACCTGGAACTCGCCGAACCATTTGTGCAGCCCGCGGATCTCGACCGCGGCTTCGGCGCTCGCCGGACGCAGCGCCACCTTGACATCACCAGCTTCCACGGACGCCATCATCCTTTCCCCCCTTCAGCGCCGGTCGCTGCGCGCGAGCCGGCGCTCGATGCCGGCCGCATAGCGCGACATCGAATAGCAGCAGATCAGGTAGACGACCGCCGCGAACGCGTAGCCGCTGGCGCTCGTCACCGGCGTCGCCCAGTTCGGATCCTCGCGCGCCGTTTCGATCGTCTGGAGGAAGTCGAAGATGCCCACGAAGAACACGAGCGTGGTGTCCTTGAACAGCCCCACATAGGTGTTGAGGATGTTCGGTATGGTGATGCGCAGGGCCGGCGGCAGCACCACGAAGCGCAGGCTCTGCCAGTAGCCCAGCCCGAGCGCGCTCGCCGCCTCCCACTGCCCCTTGGGGATCGCCGCCAGGCCGGCGCGCACGACCTCGGCCATGTAGGCGGAGGAGAACAGCGCGACGCCGACGAGGGCGCGAACGAGCTTGTCGGGCGGCCAGCCTGGGGGAAGAAACAGCGGCAGCATCACGCTCGCCATGAACAGCACCGTGATGAGCGGCACGGCACGCACGAACTCGATGAAGACCACGGAGACGATCTTCACCGCCGGCATCTGCGAGCGGCGTCCGAGCGCCAGCAGGATGCCGAGCGGCAGCGACACCACGATGCCGACCACCGAGACCACCACTGTGATCAGGATGCCGCCCCATCGCGAGGTGTCGACGATCTCGAGCCCGAGCGGCGGCAGCCCGTACAGCAGGAAGAACGAGACGATCGGGAAGATGCCGAAGAAGTAGAGCGCGCCGAGCCCCCGGCGCGGCGCATCGAGCCACAGGAGCCAACCCGTCCCGAAAGCGAGCATCACGAAGAACACGTCGACCCGCCAGCGCCCGCCGATCGGATAGGAGCCGTAGGTGAAATAGGCGAGATTCTCGCGCACGAAGGCCCAGCAGGCGCCGACCTCGGGCCGCGCGGCGGTCTCCAGGCAGGCGTCGCGACCGCTCCCGCTCCACACGGCGTCGATCAGCAGGAAACGCACGAGCGGGGGCACCGCCCAGACGAAGAGGAGCGCCACCAGCACCGTCATCACGGCATTGAACGGCGTCCCGAACAGGTTGGCGCGCGTCCACCCGATCCAGCCGGTCGATGCGAACGGCGGCGCAAGCGACGGCGCCGGCTCCGAGCGCACGAAGGCGGCGGAATGCCCGGTCGGAACGGCTTGCACCGACATGGCTCAGCGCTCCTGCAGCGCCATGCGCGCGTTGTAGATGTTCATCACGAACGAGGTCGCGAGGCTGATGACTAGGTAGACCACCATCGTGATCGCGACGATCTCGACCGCCTGGCCGGTCTGGTTGAGCACCGTTCCGGTGAAGATCTGCACGAGGTCCGGATAGCCGATCGCCACCGCGAGCGAGGAGTTCT
>Ga0126371_10000731_pt1 | contig 27486 bp, 11 predicted proteins | sample PanSoiMetaPlot_4_FD_110145 | JGI IMG/M metagenome (GOLD analysis project Ga0126371, IMG submission 110145) | Tropical forest soil microbial communities from Panama - MetaG Plot_4 | ecosystem: Environmental > Terrestrial > Soil > Tropical forest > Bulk soil | place: Panama | collected 2016-02-17 | reverse complement strand
GAACCTGCTGGCGGGAATCATGTTGCCCGGGAAAGGATTGCGAACCAGGGCCCCGTTGGAGGCGGTGAACGTGGTGGCGGGGTCGAAGATGGTACCGCTCGGAATGGTGCGGCCAAGCGGATCTGTGTAGGGCCCGGAGGCGGTTGACAGCACGCGGTTTTCGGTGGTGATGAGGCTGGAAAAATCACCGTTGCGGTAAGCCGGTATGGGTACCGTGGACAGCGTGGTGGTATTCAGCAGATTCTGGTAGAACTCCTCGAAGCTGAAGAAGAAGAAGGTCTTGTCCTTACCGTTGTAGACCTTCGGAATCCAGACGGGGCCGCCGACGGTGAAGCCGTAGTCATTCTGGTGAATCGCGTTTTTCACTCCCAGGTAAGCCGGAGTAGCGTTCAGGGCAGTATTCACCAGGTAGTCATAGCCGGAGCCGTGCAGACTGTTGGTGCCGCTCTTGGTGACTACGTTCACCACAGCTCCCAGGCCGGCCCCGAACTCCGGGGCGAAACTGCTGGTCAGGATATTGACTTCCTGAACTGCTTCCGACGAGGACTGCGTCTCCATGGTGGCTCCCCCAAGGCGTGAGCTGGTGGGGTTCATGGTGGAGCCATCCAGTCGAGTCGTAAGTGAATTGTTCGGCGTGCCGTTGATGACGGTGACGGTGATGGCGTTGCCGCTCCCGCCTGAGGGGCAGGTCGCGGTATCGCAATACTGCACGCCAGGCAGCAGGCGCGACGCTGCAAAATAGTCGCGGACACCGTCATTGGTTGCGCCCACCGTGAGAAGCGGCAGGTCGTCCAGTTGCTTCAGTGTGAAGTTGCCCGCCACTTCGGCGCTTTCGGTTTGCAACAGGGAGGCTTCGGCCTGTACGGTTACAGAGTCGGTGGCCGCGCCGACTTCCAGCGCGACGTCTTCGCGCATGGTCTGGCCCGCGGCTAAATGGAAATTCGTGTGCGAGTATTTCTTGAAGCCAGGCACGGTGACGTCGATGGAGTAGTCGCCAATCGGCAACTGCGTCACGGTGTAGTTTCCGGTATCGGTGCTGGCTACCCGGAAGACCGCTCCATTTTCCAGGTTACGGACCTCGACGGAAGCATTCGAGATAGCGGCTCCCGAGGGGTCGGCAATGGTTCCGGTGATTGTAGCCAGGCTGGTTTGGCCAAAAACAGCCGAAGCGGACAAAAGAAGTACACCTACGAGCGAAACACGCATTGCGATAGTTTCTCCCTCTAGAAATCCGTTAACCCAGGTGGACGCATGCAGAGCAGCAGCGACAAACCTCTATTCCTATACTAAAAGACCGGTTCATAATGTTTTGTCACAGTTCTTGAACAGAGTCAATCCACCGAAACAGATAGTACGGATCAAGGAAATTGATTCCGAGATCCGGGGACAGGCTACGAAATCCCCCAACTCGCCGGCGGCACGGGATCGAAGCCGATGACGATCCTGGACCCGTGCGATAGGATGGTTGCGTAGCATTATACATGCTGGGCCAACGCTTCATTCCTTTTACCAGTTCCACTGAAGAAGTCAGTCGGAGCTTCGTCGGACGAGAAAGCCAGTCAGTACTTCGTCCTCCATAGTCACAATCTACGACAACAACGTTCGATTGGATTGAATGTCGCGCGCATTTTTGGGCCGCACTCTGTTCTTCGAACCCCGTGGCGCGATCGATCCACGCCCGTTGTGGCCGAAATACGGCATTACATCCAAGTTGTCGGGGCCTTCCTAGGCCGAGCGATCGAGGACCTGGGTCGTCTCCAAACACAGTGTGTCGGCTGGTCAGGTCGGTGATTAAGAACCGTCCTTGCCGACCTCCCATCACAGAGCCGGTTTCATGTAACCGAAGCTCACCGATGTGCGTCCGTCCCCTGTGGCTCGGGTCATTCCCCGTGCATCGCTGGAGGGCGCAATGAAAGTGTTTATGGTCGCCCTGCTCGTCATCGCTTGCTCCGCATTTGGGCAAAACTATACGATTCAGACATTCGCCGGTGGCGCGTTGCCGCCCGACAATACGCCAGGGCCGTCTGCGGGCCTCGGATGGCCCACGTCCGTCGCGGTGGATTCTTCCGGAAACCTCTACGTAGCCGTCCGATTTCGGGATATCGTGGTGCGGCTGGACGCCAAGACGGGCCTGCTGACACGAGTCGCGGGCACAGGAACGCCGGGATTCAATGGAGACAATATCGCGGCTACGGCCTCTCAGCTAAACAATCCCAGCAGCGTAGCGGTGGATTCGATCGGCAACGTTTATATCGCCGACACGCAGAATAATCGCGTTCGGAAAGTGGCCCGCGCCGATGGAATCATCACGACCGTGGCTGGAGATGGCACGTTTGCTTATAACGGCGATGACATTCCTGGCCAAGCCGCGCAGTTGCGCTCACCATATGGGGTGGCTGTGGATGGCAGCGGCAACGTCTTCATCGCGGACAGCTTCAACAATCGTATCCGCAAGGTCTCCAGTGCCAACGGAGTAATCACTACCGTAGCCGGCGACGGAACATTTGGATACAAAGGCGACAACATCCCGGCCATCGCCGCCCAACTCAATGTTCCCAATGGCGTCGCTGTCGATGCGGCGAACAATGTCTACATCGCGGATAACAACAATCAGCTCGTTAGAAAGGTCTCCGCGTCGGATGGAACGATCACGACAGTGGCCGGCACCGGAGCATCAGGCTTCAATGGCGATAACATCGCCGCCATCACGGCGACCCTGTACAATCCTCAGGGGGTTACAGTGGATTCCGCCGGGAACATTTATATAGCGGATGCCTACAATGGCAGAATCCGGAAGGTCTCCAGCTCTGACGGAACAATTCAGACTGTGGCCGGATCGGGCGCGGGCGTCGGTTACAATGGCGATTACAATGGGGACAACATCGCGGCCACCAGCGCGCAGCTGGACTATCCGCCAAGCGTGACGCTCGATTCGGCGGGTAATCTCTACATCGCTGACACTTACAATAATCGAATTCGGAAGGTCTCTAACGGAATAATCACGACAGTGGCAGGCGATGGGACCTTCGGTTATAACGGGGACGGTATTCCTGCGACGAGTGCCCAACTGAGCGTGCCATCCGGCGCCGCGGTGGATTCGGCCGGCAACCTTTACTTTGCGGATACGTACAATAATCGCATCCGAAAGGTTTCAACGAGCGGAGTGATCACCACAGTGGCTGGCACCGGAATCGCCGGCTACAACGGCGATCATATCCCTGCTACGAGCGCGCAGTTGAACTCTCCACAAAGCGTCGCGTTGGATTCCGCCGGAAACCTATACATTGCGGAATATTCCAATAATCGCGTCCGAAAGGTTTCGACGAGCGGAGTGATCACCACAGTGGCTGGCACCGGAATCGCCGGCTACAACGGCGATGGGATTCCCGCAGCGGCTGCGCAGCTTTCCCATCCTGAGAGTGTGGCGGTGGACTCCGACGGCAATGTCTATATTGCAGACTGGGGAAATTATCGAGTCCGCAAAATCTACACTTTCGGCGGCGTTTCGCGGCGCATGCGCCGCCGGGGATACATCACGACAATCGCAGGTACCGGTATGTCGGGCTACAACGGTGAAAACATCCTGGCGACCGACGCCAAGTTACTCCATCCCCAAAGCGTGGCAGTGGACTCGGCTCACAATGTCTTCATCGGGGATTTGGCGCGTATTCGCAAGGTCTCCAGTGCCGACGGAAAAATCACCACGGTGGCCGGCAACGGAAATTCTGGCTACAACGGTGATAATATCCCGGCCATCACAGCCGAAGTGCGGGATCCGAACGCCCTAGCGGTAGATTCCGCTAACAACCTCTACGTTACGGAGTACAACAATGAACGCGTTCGGAAGATCTCCGCATCGACTGGACTGATCACCACGCTAGCCGGTACAGGGGCGAACGGCTACAACGGCGACAATATCGCCGCGTGCGCCGCCTCGCTGTCCGGTCCAAATGGCGTGGCCGTGGACTCCGCCGGCAAGGTGTACGTCGCTGATGAGTTCAACCAGCGCGTCCGCGTTCTCATTCCCTCAACTGCGTCCTGCCCATAAAGGTCGGCGCAGACTCGCCCACAGTATTCGGCAGGAAACGAGATGGTCTGCTGTGCCGACGCGAACGTGACCAGCGCGAGCACGAGGAGCATGGTTCGCAGCATGTAACATGCGGAATTTATACTTGTGTTGCTCTGATAGTGCACTTGGCCGCGAAACGGCATTGTCGGAAACTTGAGCCTAGGTCTCGCAAATCCCGGCGCTACGACGAAACCGTCACCCCTTTTAGTTCCGCGCCGATTCTTCCAGTTCGATCCACTTCCTGGCAATTGGCGTAAGTTTTTCCTGGTTTTTGGCGTGCGGCCTGCTCCGTCCGGCGAGAACCTCGAACAGCGCACTTCGAGACATTCCGCATTCCCTTAGAAGATCCGGCATTCCGTTAGAAGATCCGGCATTCCTTTAGAAGATCCGGCACAGGTATCTTTTTCAATGCGGGCACGAACCGCGCTCCGAGCGAGTCTGGTCGCTCCCGGCGAGGCGCTGCGAGCCGAGTAATCCTCGGCGCAAGACATCAAATGAAAGCATCGAGACGGCTATTCCGGCGTTTGACTTCGTGGACGACCTCCGCGCGGGACGAAGAAATCCTGCGCGCTGCGGAGCCCCAGTTTCAACCCGAATGCTACTCCAAGGCCTATCTCCCCGCGCGCCGCGCCATGGCCGCCGATCCAGTCCAAGCCCTGCGGGCGGAATAAGTGCGCTGGCCGGCAATCCCGGCCACAGCCATCAGGATAGCCGCAAAAGAAAACCCGGACGGTTCGGTGGCGGGAGTCGAAGAGTTGGAGACGACGGTGGCGGAATATGGCGTGGTCGCAAGAGTGGTGCTGGAGACGGATAAATCGTCCGCGCAAAACGGATCGGTAGGCGCGCAGAAAGCTCCGTACAGGGTGAAGACGCCGGATTCCTCTGTTCCATCCGGCAGGCCCGCGTTCCAGGTGAACTGAAACAGCCCGAGAGAATCCACCGGATCGTACACCTGCGTCACCGTCTGCCCCGGCGCTAAATTGGGAAAGTTGAAGATCGAGGCATCGGGAGTCCCGTCCGTCGCCAGAAACAGATCGCTATCGATAGCGCTGATGTCCAGGTAATCAGTCGTACTGTTATTGGTGATGGAGTAACCCCAGCCGACGGTGGTACCGGCTGGGCCGGAGACCGCACTCGGAATCGCGGTGAACGTGAGGGAGTCGGCTCGAGCGCCGGGAGTAACTGCTAGAGACGCCAGCCCAATCAGAAGGGAGACTCGCACTGAGTTAGTTTGCATGTCTTTTACCTCCACACTAAGGAACAAACGATTCAGCGGTGGAGTAATTATAGTTATTTCCACTTACATCTTGCACGGGACCGCTTTCTGTGACCGACAATCTGAGTACGGTAGATGGAACATTCAGATAGAGCCTGGTCGTCACCGGCGCACCCAGATCTAAGTTTCCGACAGCAAGGGGCAGCGGCGGGGATAGTGCCGCGTCATAAGTCACGGTGCCCGTGCCCGAGAGAGTGCGGAACACCAGAGTATTCAGCGTCAAGTTACGCCCATTTCCCGTTCCGGTGTTGGTCAGTCGAATATCGGCGTAAATCGCTCCGGACGAGTCGACGCCAATGCCTGCCACAGAACCTGTAATACGCGGGATTCCCACGGTCACCGTGACGGTGGCGGTGGCGCTGCCAACGTTGCCGCTGTGATCCTGGAACAGGAATGTAACTGTGGTCGTGCCAACCGGAAACAGCGTGGCATTGTTGACCGGAGCCCCAGCGACCTGCGGCGCCAAACGGATCGGTGAGGGATCCGCTGTATCCACGACCGAGCCTCCTGCCACGAATGCGGCGAGCGCCGGCCAGTCAGTACCGGTGGCGCCGCCGGCCTGTGTCGCCGGCACGGAAATATTGGCCGGCGGAGTAACAACGGGCAGGGCGGCCGAGATGACTTCGTTGAGAACCGCCGAAGTGCTGGGCGCATTACTTGTGTCACCGCTGTAGACTGCGGTTATCGGATGTGTGGCGACGGATAGAGTTCCCGTCGTCAGGCTGGCGGTTCCGCCCGCGAGCGGAACCACGGCACCCAGATTGACCGAGCCATCCAGGAACTGGACTGTGCCGGTCGGACCGTTGCCGGCTACCGTCGCCGTCAAGGTGACGGGCAGGCCCGCAGTCGCCGGATTGAGCGACGAACTAACCGTCGTTGTCGAGACCGCCAAGACAGTTTGGTTCAAGACCGCGGAGGTGCTCGGGGCATTGGAAATATCCCCGCTATAGACCGCAGTAATCGGGTGCGTGCCCGGTGAAAGAGTCGAGGAACTCAGGCTGGCCGTGCCTGCCGCGAGCGCAACAGGAGCGCCTAGATTCGTTGCGCCATCCATAAATTGCACGGTGCCAGTGGGGCTATTGCCCGCCACCGTTGCCGTCAAGGTGACGGCCTGGCCGGCAGTAGCAGGATTGAGCGGGGAAGTAACCGTCGTTGTCGAAATCGCGCGGATTACTTCGTTGAGGGCAGTGGAGGTACTCGGGGCATTGGAACCGTCGCCACTATAGACCGCGGTAACCGGATGAGTCCCCGCGGACAGAGTCGAGGAAGTCAGAGTGGCCGCGCCTGCAGTGAGAGCGACCGGCGTCCCGAGGTTGGCCGCGCCGTCCATAAACTGGACCGTCCCGGTGGGGCTATTGCCAGTCACAGTGGCAGTGAAGGTGATGGACTGGCCCGCCGTTGCTGGATTCGCGGATGAGGTAACGGCCGTTGTCGTGGCCGCCGCGCTACTCGGCGCGCCAAAGATCGCGATCCGACTGTTGCCTCCATCGGCCACAAGAATGTTGCTGGTCACGGGATCTACCGCAACCGCGTAGCCACCGATCTGGCCATCACCGCTCCCTGGTCCACCGAACTTGACCAGGAAGTGACCCGTTGCATCGAAAACCCGGACACGGTTGATCGGTTGGTTGGTATTTTCGTTGCCAACCCCCAGATCCGCGACGATGATGTTGCGAGTGGCCGCATCGATGGTCAAACCAACGATACTCCCAAACTGATTATCGCCTTGGCCGTACGTCCCAAACTGGCCTTGATAAACTCCAGCCGAGTTGAAGATTTGCACCCGGGCATTTCCCGAGTCCGCCGCAACGATGTTGTGATTGACCGGATCAACCGCGATGGCGCCGGGGCCGAAAAAGAACTGGCCGTTGCCGCTGCCTTGGGTTCCAAACTGGCTCAGGTAGACGCCGGCCGAAGTGAAAACCTGGATGCGACTATTTCCGGGGTCGGACACGATGATGTTCTCGCTGGTGGGGTCAATCGCAACGCTGATGACTCCCCAACTGCCCAGATTGAACTGCCCTGGTCCGCTCCCCTGCGAGCCAAACACGCTCAGAAATTGACCTGCGGAATTGAAGATCACCACCCGTTCACCGTTTCCGTCGGCCACAACAATGTGGTGGTTCACCGGATCAATGGCGATGCCAGTGGGGGCACCGACAAACAGCCCGTCGCCCGTCTGATCTCCGGGGAAGACGCCCAACCAGTAGGTGTTGAATTCTCCGCAGCAGAGGCCGATTCCACCGAAATAACTCTTGAAGTTGCCGTTGGCATCAAGGATCTGGATCATCCCTTGGCCACTATCGGCCACGATATTGCGGGTGACCGGATCAATTGCCAAGCTGTACGGGCTGATTCGACCTTTTCCACTGCTGACTCCGTTAACTCCGGCGCCGGCGAACTGTCCCAGATAACTATAGCCAGGCACAGACGACGGACCGGCCGAAATCACGAAACTCACCGGGCCGATCGCGCGATTGCCGACGATCGGTAGAGTTGCCTGGCCTGCCGGAGGATTCTGCGAGATCACCGTACCCGCGGGAACCGTCGCCGAGGATTGAGTTGTGAACGCGTAAGTCAGATAGTCGCCGAAGTAAATGCCGGGCAGCACCGTATTGTTGAGCGTGGTAACAGCCGCCGCCTGCGTCAAACCAACTAAGTTGGGAATCGGCACGGTAGCGCCGCCGCCCTCAGAGACAACCAGGCTCACCGAAGTGTCCCACGGAACGGCTGTGCCTGCGGGCGGATTTTGCGAGATGATCCAGCCTTGCGGAACGGTCGTCGAGAGTTGTAAGGTCACTCGTCCGAGCGCCAAACCAGCCGCGTCGATTGCGGCGTACGCCGGCCCTACGCGCCCCTGTGTCGCGGCGGGGTTAAAGTATTGGCTCGGATCCCCGATGGTATTCGGCACGGTTGTCATCACCGGCCCGCCGGAGGAAACCACCAGATTCACCACCGAGAGCATCGGTGCAGGCGCGCCGGCCGCCGGATTCTGGGAGATGACAAATCCGTCCGGAACCGTGGTCGAGGGCTGCCTGCTGACCGTAGCTTGGAGCGGCGCCGGGAGTCCACTCGGATCGGAATTATTGAAGATATTTTGCAGTGCGAACCACTCCCATTGCCCCACCACGTTGGGCATAGGAATCAGTTGCGGTCCTGCGGACAGCACCACGTTCACAGGCGTGCCCACCGCGGCAAAGGTACCGACCGCGGGGTCTTGGGAGATGACGAACTCCTTGCGAACCGTCGAAGACAACACCGGGGTAATCGTGCCGATGGTGAGCCCGGCCGCGATGAAGGCGGCGGTCCCCGTTTGGGCATCCGGCACCTGAACCAGATGCTGCGACCCCGATGAGAAGATGATGTTGATCGCCGTGCCGGGATTCACCAGAGTGCCGGCCGGGTAGAATTGAGAGATCACAATGAATTCGGGCACGGTCGAAGACAGCTGCGGGGTAAGCGTGCCCACCGTGAGCCCTGCCGCAGTGAGGGCGGCAACCGCCGCTTGCTCGGTTTGACCAACAAGGTTCGGTACGGGCGTGCCGGAAGAGACAACAAAGTTGACTGTAAAGCCTGGCGCCACGGGCGTGCCGGCTGGTGGGTCTTGGGATGCGACGAAGCCTTGGGGTTCCGTCGAAGATGGCGCGGTAGTGATCGTGCCAACCGTGAGCCCGGCTCCCCTGATAGCGAAGATAGCCGTAAGCTGGCTGTCGCCAACAAGATTCGGCACCGCGACCGGCGGTGGACCGGTAGACACTGTCAGGGAGATCGCCGTGCCGGGGGCGACCACTCCACAAGCGGGAGACTGAGAAATAACAGAGCCCGCGGCCACCGTCGTCGAGGATTGTGTAGTGACGGTTCCCACCGTCAGGCCCGCAGTGAGAATGGCGGTTTGCGCAGCGGCTTGCGTGAGCCCGACGACGTTGGGAATGCTGACGGTCCCCGGTAGACTCGGCGCTACGGTCAGCGTCACGACCACGCTGTCGGCGATCGATGGGTGGGCTTGACTCACCGCCTTCAGCGTGAACTGCGCAGTCGTTCCGGGTGTGATGCAGCCCGACACGTTCACCGGCACCGTCAATTGTTGATTGGCGCCGCCCGCCAAAGTCAGCGTGCTGGGTATAGCCGAAGTAGTCCACCAATTCGACAAGGACGTGACTGACAGATTGTAGGTGTCCGACTGTAGGCCCGTGTTGTTGATAGTGAAAGCATCGTTGAAAGTAGTGCCTGCGACGGCCTGAGCGTTGCCCGGGCCGACGATAGCCACGCGGAAGGGCGCCTGAGGATCGGGTGCAACTATGCCTTCCGGGACGAACGTAGGCGAGGGTGGGGATGCGCCAACACCCAGGCCGCCAATCCCTCCCCCGGTGTAGATGAGGTGATTCCAGTCCTCCGAGCTGTGCAGCACAATTAGAGCGAGAGATGGATCATTATTAATGGTCGCGGCAACGCTCGTTTGAGACGAGTTGCCGTTGCAGTTCCAGTCAATCGCGCCATTAGCAGTTCCTATGTCCCTGCGATCATTAGCAAAGGCGCCACCGCCCGCGCAATACCAGGCAGTGCCGTAATTCGCGATCGCCGCCCCACCGTTCAAACCGACGGTCTCGTTGAGCGCGTGTTCGTCCAAATCCGGGATGGCGGGGAAGCGGGAGTAGTCAAAGTAACCGTTGATGCCCCCATTGATCAGGCCGTCCTCTTGAAACGAGTAGTTCATTACGCTCAGGTAGTTGGGCTTGTAATTCACGCTGTCGTAGCCACCGTGCTCCAGTCCAAGGTTATGGCCGAGTTCGTGCATGAACGTGCCTGCCTGATTCCAGGTCGTTCCGACCTGGGCCGTCTGACCTCCCAGACTTACAATGAACCCGCTGGCGGGAATACCTTCTGATATGCCCTCGATATGAGCTAAGCCGGCTGAAGAATAGACGCCTATATCGTGAGCAAAAACCATGTAGTGGAAAATCGGAGCGCGGCTGGGCAAGAAATCGCTCATTTTGAGTTGATCGAATGCTGAATAGTTATAAGCGCAGCTATCTGGAGTGGTAGGCACGCAACTCGCGTCTAACTGATCGCCAAGGATGACGTTGCTAAAAGTCTCTTGAATGGCATGTGCCTGCGATAGGCTGCCCCACGTTTCCCCGGTCTGCGGATTCATAATGCAATCCGCACCACAGTCGATATGAATATTGATCCCCGTTGGTCCATCGTTCGGATTCGACACCGGAGCGTTGGCAAACGCCTGCGTCACCAGGGCCATGGCGTCCGGCTTGGGTTCATGCGTATGGTAAGTGCACAGACCACCGGAAGCACCGCAGAAGAGCGCGCCCACCATGTAGTCCGCTTGCACAAAAATGTCTTTGCGCATCGGGTCGGCGCCCATGGCGGGAAGGTTGACAAACGTTCCGTCCGGCGCCGTATAGCCGTTCTTCTCCCAATCGTCGCAGAGACCATCGCCATCCGAGTCACCGCCCGCGGTGATACACCCTGGCGTTAGAAGGAAGGCATGACGTTCACCGATTCTCCCGGTATTCGGATCCGGCATTAAGCCTTCACCCAGATTCACCACCAGGGCTTCGCCGACGATCTGTCCGAGGTCGTTGATGCCAGTGGCGGAGAGAAGCTCCCAACACTTGATATGCGGACACGCGACCGTCGCCCCAAACATGGTCGAAGTGCCAAAGGGAGGCTTCAGCAAGGGATCGAGGAGTGAGTTCAGATCGATCAGATTCCCGCCGTTCTGCCACATGACCGCATGTTTGCCGGTTTCGAACGACTGCCAGACAGCGGAGAGGTCTATATCGGACGAGCCCACGATATTGTTCGCTTTGTTAATGGCAAGGGCAGAGCTGTTCGACCCCGGAGCCTGGCTAGCCGTCCCGAGATCGACCATCTGTCCCGATTTGTTTGTCCAAAAGGCGTGCACACCCCCCATCGCCGCGGCCGAGGCGCCGACGATCCGTCCGGCGGCGTTGATGGAATTAGCCGCGCTGGTGCCGCCGCCCAAAGTTCCGAGCGCGTCGGTGGCCTGGAGTGCTCCGGGGCCGGTATGCACGAATCCGAGAAGACCCTGCAAATTTGGGATATAGGACGTCCCGACCAGCGTCCCGGAATTGTTGATCTTACTGGGAACCGCGAAGCTCAAAATATAGGGACTGAAGGCAGTGGATGGCAGGTAGCCGAGGTCGTGAAAACTCCCATCGTACAACCAGCCGTCGGCAGTGCTGCCCGTTTGCACGTCTCCAACAATCTTGCCTGCATCATTGATGCTGGTGGCCAGGCTGATCGAGGACAACGCGGCCGACCCTGGCGGCGGAATGCCAAGATCGGTGACGCTCCCGTTGCTCCAAAGGGCAGCGTGGACCGTCGTGTTCGGGCAGGTGCCATCCGGCGAGGTATTGGAACTCCCCACCACCTGGCCGGCGCTATTGATGTCGCTGGGAACCGTGGGAAGCAGGCCGTAACCGGCAGGCGTCGTCAGCCCGCCGACGGTATGTTCCGGGCTGAAACAGTAGACTCCCGGGAGTCCCCCGAGGTATCTCATCGTGCCGGTCGTCGCGTTTGCCGAATCGGGAGTCCACAGAAACGCGTGCTGCCCCACAAACCCGGCGCCGGTCGTATATTCCCCGGAATACCCGACCACCGAGCCGGATGCGTTGATCGCGACGGCATGACTGTCGGTGTCATCAGTGGTTGTTTGCCCGCCCATTTGGACCGTGGAGAGCACACCCAGGTCGGTAAGCGTGTAGTTCTGGGCAACTGCGGGAGCAGCGTAGGCCAACGCCGCGGCTATCGCGACGGCGACCCTTAAACGCCACGGGATCAGAATATTCGGTCTGCGCATGCTGCTTCCCGATGAGGCGCGATACTTAGGACACACGCGCTCTCCTACTATCCGGGGCGGAAAACGCGCGTGAAAACTGTCATGGACGGGAAATATTCAGGGCGGCGGGAACCTGTATGGTACGTACGGTACGACGGGCGCAGAACTTACTCTAGAACACACATTAAAAAAGTGTTAGCCTTTGTCTCGGACCCCCCGAGCACGGATGCCGCCGCCGGAGCAGATCACGGAACTGTTGCAGTCGTGGAGCCACGGTGACCGAGCCGCAATCCAGAGACTCGTTCCCCTGGTCTACGACGAGTTGCACCGCTTGGCGCAACGCTACATGTCCGACGAGCGGCCCGGCCACACTCTGCAAACTACCGCCCTGGTGAATGAGGCATACTTGCGGCTGGTGGATTCCGCGCACGCAAGCTGGGAAAACCGGACTCATTTCTTCGGTGTTTGCGCGCAAGTCATGCGGCGCATTCTGGTGGATTGGGCGCGGTCCCGCCAGGCGCTGAAGCGGGGAGGCGATGCACGCGCGCTGGATCTTGACGAGGCGCTCGCCGCGGCCAAGGAGCCGGGAACCGATCTGGTAGCCGTCGACGATGCCCTGACTTCGCTGGCAGCAGTCGATGCGCGCAAAGGCCAGGTAGTCGAGATGCGTTTTTTCGGCGGGCTGAGTGTGAAAGAAACAGCCGAAGTATTGAAGGTTTCGCCGGAGACCGTGCAGCGAGACTGGAAGTTGGCCAAGAGCTGGCTGCGGCGTGAGATGAGCCGGGGATAGTCGCGTGGAAACCGGGCATTGGCGAAAGATCGAGCGCATCTACCACTCGGCGTTGGAGCGGGAGAGTAGCCAGAGGGCAGCTTTCGTCGAGCAAGCCTGCGATGGAGATGAGCCGCTGCAGCGCGAGGTGAAATCGCTCTTAGCTCAGGCTGAAGACACGGAGAATTTCCTGGAAGCGCCTGCCATGGAAGTCGCGGCCCGGAGTCTGGCAGCTGCTTCCGAGCCAGGCGAGCGGCCGCACCCGGCGGCCATTGGCCGCTATCGCATTGTCCGGCTGCTCGGCGAAGGTGGGATGGGCACAGTATATGAGGCCGAGCAGGAAGAACCGCGCCGCCGCGTGGCCCTGAAAGTGATCAAGCTCGGCCTGGCCTCTCCCGATCGGTTACGCCGGTTCCGGCGGGAATCGCAAGCCCTGGCCCGATTGCAACACCCCGGCATCGCGCAGATCTACGAGTCCACCACCGCCGACACCGGCTTCGGGCTCCAGCCATACCTGGCGATGGAGTTCATCCGCGGCCTGCCGCTGAAAGAATACGCCGAAATGCATCGGCTCGACACCCGGCAGAAGCTGATGCTGATGGTGAAAGTGTGCCAGGCCGTCCACCACGCGCACCAGCGCGGATTGATTCATCGCGATCTGAAGCCGGGCAACATCCTGGTGGATGAAGCCGGCCAGCCGAAGATCCTCGATTTCGGAGTGGCGCGCATCACCGAGGAAGACGCTCCAGAAGGTGACGGGCAGAGCACCCTGCAGACCAGCTTGGGGCAGGTGGTGGGAACCCTCGCCTACATGAGTCCGGAACAGGTGCTGGGCCGGCCGCTCGAAGTGGATGTTCGCAGCGATGTCTATTCGCTGGGAGTGATTCTGTATGAACTCATGTCGGGAAGGTTGCCCTACCAGGTGAGCCAGCGGCAGTTGCCGGAAGCGGTGCATACGATTCTGGAAGAAGAGCCCGCGTCGCTCAGCTCCATGGACCGCACGTATCGAGGCGATATCGAGACCCTGACCAGGAAGGCGCTCGAAAAGGACAAAACACGCCGCTACGCATCCGCGGCGGATTTGGTCTCGGACATCCAGCGCTACCTGGCCGACGAACCGATCCTGGCGCGCCCGCCGAGCGCCAGCTATCAACTGGGAAAATTCGCGCGCCGGCACCGGACCTTGATGGCGGGCCTGGCAGCGGTCTTCATCGTGCTCCTCGCCGGCATTGCGGTCACCACATCGATGGCTGTGCGGGCAAGCCGGGCTGAAGCAGAGGCGCGGGCGGTAAACGAGTTCCTGCAAAACGACGTGCTGGCGCAGGCCGGCGCCACCGCGCAAGCCCGCCCCGGCACCGCGCCCGATCCGGACCTCAAGGTGCGCACGGCGCTCGACCGGGCGGCGGCCGGCATCGCGCAAAGATTTGAGAAACAGCCTATGGTGGAGGCCTCCATCCGGCAGACAATCGGCAATGCATACGTGGATCTCGGAATCTATCCGGAGGCGCAGAAACATTTACAACGAGCGCTGGAATTGCGGCACGGCCAGCTGGCCGAAGACCACCCCGACATGCTGAGCATCATGAGTGACCTCGCCTGGCTGTACAGGAACGAAGGTCTGTTTGCGCAAGCCGAGCCGATTGCCAGTAGAGTATTGGAGATCCGGCGGCGCACTTTGGGGAAGACCCACCCCGACACACTCGAGGCCATGAACGACCTCGGGTTGCTTTATAGATACGAAGGCAAGCTGAAACAAGCCGAGAAGCTTGTCAGCGAGGTGTTGGAGATCCGGAGGCGGACATCGGGAGAGGAAAACGTAGCCACTTTGTTTGCGATGAACACTCTCGGATTTGTGTATCAGATGGAAGGCAAGTATCCGCAAGCCGAAACACTTTTCAGCAAAGTACTAGAAGTCCGCCGCCGCGTAAGCGGGCCGGAGCACCCGACCACGTTGATAGCCGCGGATAATCTCGCCATCGTGTATTACCGTGAGCAGAAGTATCCGGAAGCCGAGTCGCTCTTCGCGAAGAACCTGGAGATGCGCCGCCGCGTGCTGGGCGGGGAGCATCCCGACACGTTGGATACAATGAATAACCTCGGAGCGACGTATCGCGGCGAAGGCAAGTGGGCGCAAGCCGAGGTGGTTTTGAGCAATGTATTAGGGGCAAAACGCCGGGTGCTGGGCGAGGAGAACCCGTCCACACTGATGAGCATGCTAAACGTCGCCGTGATGTACCGGTACAGAGGCGACTACTCTAAAGCCGAACCGCTCATGGTGCGAGCCGTGGATCTGCAACGGCGCGTACTCGGCGAAGAGCACCCCGACGGGCTGGCTGGGATGTACCGCCTGGCAGCTCTTTACAGCGATGAAGGAAAATATACCCAGGCCGAACCACTATTCACCAAGGCGCTGAAGGGCCAGCTTCGAGTGTTGGGCGAAGCTCATCACGACACTCTGAATTCTCAGGCCGGTCTGGGGCAACTCGAGCTTCGCGAGCACAAATATGCAGAGGCCGAGTCAACCCTCCGCGACCTGCTCAAGGGGTACGAAAACGCCATGCCGGATAGCTGGGAACGGTACAACTGCCAGAGCATGCTCGGCGGGAGCCTGACGGGCCAGAAAAAGTACGCGGAAGCAGAGCCGCTCTTACTCTCGGGCTACGGTGGCATTATCGCGCGGCAGGCCGCAATTCCGCTGGAAAACCGGCAAGTGTTATCCGAGGCGGGAGAGCGGATTGTGCAGCTGTACGAGAACCAGGAGAAACGCGAGACGGCGGCGGAGTGGCGGCAAAAGCTCCAGCCAGTACTTACGCGCCGGTGATTTCTTTCAAAGCGCGGAAGAACTGCTGCTTGCGTTCGGTATTGATGCCCCAATTGACCGGCGGACACTGATAGCCGTCGGAGTAGTCGCCCTTCCCCGGATCGAAATAGCCCCACGAGACATATTCGGAGAGTGCCGCGTTTAAGTGGTTGTCTGGCTCATTGAAGCGAAAATGGTCGTCTTCGTTGATAAGCACGGGCATGGGGCGCCATGTGGTGGCCTGGCGCGAGGTATCAATCATTTTGCGGATACGGACGGGATCGTCCGGACCGTTACCGTGGAGCAGCAGAAAATCGGAAGCCTTGACCACATTGTCTCCGGCCGGCGTTCCTCCGCCATAACTGGTTCCCACCAGCAGGCGGCGGCCGCCGCGGGTGAGCGCCTTGGCCTGCTCGATCAGCTCGTGGACGCGCTGCGGCTTCAGAATCTCGTGATGGTAAGCGGGCACGTTGCACTCATTATCGATTTCGACGAGCACGTTGCGGCGGCCCGTATCGAGCAGCCCGTTGGTCGCACTGTTGACCGCGCGGCGGACGGCGGCCTCATCGGTTACGCGCTGATCCTGCCCGAAGTAAAAGTAGCCGACGATTGCGACCATGCCCAACTGGTCGGCACGCTCCAGTATCCGCGCGATGCGATCCAAGTAGGCAGGGCGCAGGTTGCCGCCAGGATCGATGGCGGAATTTTCCCAGGGCTGCTCGCGCGAATATCCCTCGGGGCTCCCGCCCTGCAGATTCACCGTAAAAGCCAGCACGCCGTTGCGGCGCCATTCGGGCAGCGCGGCAAGGAATTCGCGCGTGTTTCGCTCCGGATCCCATTTGCCGGCATCCGGATAAGCCCATCGCGAGCGGGTCGCGGGATTCAGGTCGTCGAAGGCTGCCTGCACGGCGCGCACATTCATGAGCAGGCCCTCGATCTTCATTCCCTTGTATGTGCGGCCCTGGTATGTGGGTTTGCCGTTAAGGAAGAACTGGTCTCCCCGGATGGAGACTTCGGTGGGCCCGCTCTGAGCCGCGGTGAGCGCGGGAAGCCCGCCCGCCAGTTTCAGGAAAGACCGCCGCTGCATCATTCAAGCCCCCTGAGTCTTCCGTACGGGAAGCGGCGCTTCGTGGCCGCGGGCAGTCACCCTTTCGATGGCCGCGACCCGTTGACCCGCGACGATCAGCGCATCATCGAAATTGTTGACTGTGGGGCACACGTGCCGCGGAATCAGATACAATGCTTCCCCGATTTCCGGCCGCGAGCCGCTTTTCACTTCGATGGGCAGGTGTTCTTCACTGGGCTTGAGCGGCACCAGATCCGGCCTTCCCGCGACGGCGCAGGTGGGAACACCGGCGTCGGCGGAGACCGCTTTGTGCCCGGCGTCGCAGGTGAGAACGTTCGCCTTGGGATGGCTGACCACCGTGGACACCACCAGAGCGGCCGGCTGATAGCCCCATTCGGATGGTAACTGCGAGAGGCTGCTCAGGTCGTTATAAACCACGGTCCCGGGCGACGCACGGTGGATAAAGCGCGCGGATCGAAAGGGCGCGTAAGCCGCCGCGCACGGGAACGCCGGCGTGCCCGATGTGATGACTTCCGCGACGGGAAAGCCCGCGCGCTCGACGGCAGTTACGATTTCCATGAGGCGGTCGTAGTTGCGATGCGCCAGTTTTTCGCGCTCTTCCAGCGCCGGCGCGGTGACGTGACCATCGTAATAATGTAACCCGCGAAACTCGACGCCGGCGGCGTCAATAGCCCGCACGAGACCAACAATCGCGGCAAGATCCCCTTGCTCCATTCCGGTGCGGTCCATTCCCGGATTCACGTCGATGAAGACGCCGACCACGCTTCCCTGCCATGCCGCAGCCTGCCGCGGATTTTCGACGAGCACGGAAACCCGGGCGCCGCGATTCTCCCGGGCTAGTTCTGCCACACGCGCCGCGTTCGCTCCCACCACAGGGTACGCCAGCAGCACATCTTTCATACCGGCGGCGCAGGCGGCGGCCAACTCTACCGTAGTCGAGCACTTCGCTTGCGCGACACCGCGCTCGACGAGGCGCCGCATGACGAAACCCAGTTTCGCGGTTTTGACATGCGGCCTCCAGCGGTTGGCATCGCCGCCCAGCAACCGGATCGTGGCAGCGATATTCCGATCGACGATCTCGGGGTAAATGACGAGCGCGGGCGTCCGCAGCATTTCCACATCTGCGATCCGGTACGGTTCGGCGAGAGTCACTTTACCAGCTTACGCCAGGCGGTTCGGTGCTTTTTCGCATCGATCGATGCGGAATTGACAACGGGTTCGTTCGCAGGAAAGGAGTTAGCGCGCGAAGTCCGCATCGATCGATGCGGATAGTCACGATCCGGTTTGCGGTGGGCCCGACCTGGTTCACGGGAGCGGGATGTTGACGTCCTTCCACAATCTTATTATTGCGCGGGGGTGGCGGCGGGCCGGGGGTTGGGAGGGGCGTGTCTGGGTGTAAGCCACTGGATTAGCGGGGAATAGAAAATTTTGTCGGGTCGGAACAGATCCGGCTGTGCCGCTAGTTGCGTTTCGGGCCCTGATATTTCGGACTGAATCGATAGTGAAGGATGACCTCGCCCTCGCTCGGCTGACCTCCTACAACCGCCGGGCGGAATTTCCACCGGCGTGACTCGAACACAGCAAAACTAGCGATGTTCCTCCTGGCTCCAGTCCCCTTCGAGAGCAATTCGGCGTACTCCACTGTCCCGGACGGGTTCACGTAGACTTTGACGTCGACAGAGACTTCCTGTTTGAGCTCGTGGCGCAGATTCGCGGGAATCTCCGGCGAATAAAGTCGAGTTGGAACCGGTGGCACAAAATCGGAATGAGGAGGTAGTTTTTTGACGAGTGGAACGGCTGTCACGATAGGCCCGAGGAAGGAGTTCGGCACGGTCTGCGAAGCTGCTAACGAGGGACCCTGCGCAGTATGGGAGGATGCCGCGACCGACGACGAGGCCGTGTGCGCGGGTTGTTCGGCAGACAACCCTTGTTCAAGCAACTCATGGAAAGGAGAGTGCGGGGGAGAGGATACGGCTTTGATGGCAGGTGGAGGATCGAGCGGAAGAACGCTGCTGGCGGTCGCTGGCGGTTTCGGCTCGCCTTGTCGTTTGATGGCCAGACCCAATTGACGTCGGGATAAGATTTTCTGGCTGGCAGATGCGTCCCCGACCTGCGCGGGTACCCGCGGGGAAGTAGGTTGGAGCCGCGGAGGCGCGGACCGGCCTAGCGGTGCGCCTGTAGGAGCCGCAGTTGGCCGAATCGCCAAGACCGCTCGCCGATCTGCTTTCGGTGGCAAGACGACAATGACAGAGTCGTGAGTTTGCAGCGCCATCGAGTTCACGACATGCAAACGAATATTAACCTGATCCGCCGCGGCCGTGTAGATGAGCCTTCCGGAGCGCAACTCCTCCGGACCAAGCACAAAGTTCCGTTGATCGGAACCGGCTTCGATGAGCAGCATGCCCGTGATTGCCGACGCGACCGCCGGCAATTCCGGGTTCCAGGACAGCAACAGGTCATCCCCCCGTCTTTCCGCGGTCAAGCCGAGCGGTGATTTCGTGGGAGATGCAACAACCACCCGCTGCGCCGGCAGTTCTTTTACCGGGACCGGCCCAAACGGGCGATGGCTGTAATAAAGAACCGCTCCGCCCGCGAGAGCCATCGCGGGGATTAGCCACCTCGCAGAATTCGCGCGGATTTTTGACCAGAGCTGGAAAGCAACATCCGCACCCGGTGCGTCAGCGATTCGTTCCTCATCCGAGTCGAGGCTGACAAGCTGTTCGGCTTCTGCCAGTCGCGCGGCGTCGAACGGGAACGCCGTAAGCGGATCGCCGTTCCGACTCACTTGGTCCCAAACGAAAAAAGCGGCGTTATTGGGGCCGGATGGACCAACTTCGATCAGCAGAATCAATGCCTTCGGGTAGTTAAAAAAGGCCCCGGCCAGCACGCGGTCTTCCGGGCTCATCGTCAGAGGCTCGGCTGAAGTTGTGCGATAAAACCCTACCACTTCACCTTTCGCCCGGCCCAATTCCTCTTGTACTGTGGCCGGGTCGAGTTTGGCTACTGGCTGAAAATCCGTGATCTTAGTAATGCCGGATCGCAATCTGCTGCCGATAAGAAATCCCCAGGCCGGCGGCGTGCCAATACTCGCATCGGGCTGCCTGTCTAACTGGAGGCGCAGCAGATATACGACGAGAAGGGGAATTCGAACTTCAATGGAGAGACCCGGGCTGGTGCATCTATAACAATCGGGTGAAGAAAGTGAGGACTTAGTTGACATGGGCCTTCGTCTCAGTAAAGACGAGGCGACCGAGACGATATAGGACTCGGTGATCGACCGCACAGGACCTCTCCTTTAACCCCTGGTTGCTCTTGAGGTCTTGCCGCGGCTTATCAATCGGCCCTTCTAAGCGCGCTCTTCATGTCCTAACACCCGAAATCCAGGCAGGTTGTTATGGCCGAGACCGTCATAGGAGTGGCCCCGCCTCTCATGCTCTTAGGTGACCGTTTCGTCGTGATAGGGGATGTTGATGCACAGTTTCACCACGAGACTCAAGAAATTTCACAAACGCTGACTGAGTGGTTAAGCGCCGCCCAGTTCGGGTTCAACCGGTGCAAAGTCACATATCAGGAACGGAGAGCGGAAAACGTGGACTCAGCCTTCAGATGGTCCCCGCCCACGAGGTGGAGGGTCGTCGCTTCCGTCAGTATCGGGTTGCGCTGCATCGTACTGGCGAAGGAGAGGCCGATTCGGACCTGTGGTGGCAGGGACGAACGATTCTGGTGGCTCCGGGCCGGCGTCCGTGGCACTTTTTGTACCTCTTGCCGCTACCGCACGGGCAGGGTTTATGCCCAAGGCCGATCAGTCAGTTGTAGCGCCTGGTGCGGCTGGAAACGGTCGGATTAGGCGTTTGCACCGAAGGCGAGCAGGCGGCCGTCGCAATCCTTAACCACAAACTCGCGCGAGTTCCATGGCGTGTTGGCAAGCCCACGAGTGAATTCCACGCCGCGAGCGGCGTACTCAGCGTAAAGCGCATCCGCATCTTCGATGAACAGATAGGCGTCGAGCAGTTCGTCCGCGTATTTGCCGGGGTTGGAAGCGGGAGGCTCGGCACACCGGAAGTGAATCGTGTGTTGGTCGCGAGCAACAATGGCATAGGTTGGTGGATCGAGCCACGTGCTCAGACATTCGAAGCCAAGTTTGTCTTTGTAATACGCGAGAGTGGCCGGAATGTCCATAGTGAAAAACTGAGGTGCAATCCGACGGATCATGGACCGAGTCTATCGCAGATACTCGCCGCCGGATCGGCCCCGATCAACGGGCCACCAGACCGGTGCACATGAGCTGCAACACCCGAGCCGCACTGGGCGGCAGCCCGGCAATCCGGGCATCGAGGCCGGCGCCCAGGACCTCCGTGAGCAGATCCTTCTTGAGCGCAATCCATCCGCCGGGCGTTTCGTAACTTACCAGGAAATGCCCTTCCCGCCGGCTCGCCAGCAGCGCCGCCACACTCTGGCTGTCCGAAGAGGTGAAGAACCGGGCGGGCAGTTCTGGAATCGCGGACGCCTTCGCGTCTGTCTCAGGGTCTTCTTCGCACACGATATACAGACGCCCAGTTCTGGAACCGGCGCGCGACTTTGCTACCGACGCTTCGCTGAGCTCGCTCTCGATGCGGCTGTAAATATCTTCGGCGAACTGTTGCGGGTAGTCGTACAAGCGTTGGACTGCGCGGTCGATGTGGGGCAATTGCCGCCAGCCGTTCACCCAGGCGAGTTTCGCGGCGCTCGTGTTCCCATCGTCAAACACGGCATCGTCAAAGACATCCTCCAGGCTGAATCGCGTTTCGGCGTCGTGCTGCATGGCTTTGAGCGCCATGTGCTCGATGAGATGGGAGGGCAACCCGAAGATTACTCCGTATGGCGAACAGCGGCCGGCAACCGGCCGGAAACGTGGGAAATCTTCACGCAACGGCTGAATCAACCGGCCCATGAGCGCACCGTACTCTTGGAGCAGCCGCACATGCCGCTGCCCCGCGGGCGAATCAGCGACGTGACCCGCGCCATCCAGGGCAATGAACACGTGCTCGATCATGGTGTACGCACTCAAGAGCTCGACGCGATTCAGAAACAGCTCGGGATCGGCGGATATGCCCTGGCAAATAGCCCCTGCCATTTCGAACTGCATTCGCTCATCGCCGCTCTGCAAGGCGCGGTCGTAAGCTTTGAGCAGCGCCACCAGGCCTTGCACCAGCAGCGCGAAATCGAGCGCATTGGAGGCGCGGGTGCGAAGAACGACGCTGGGGTCTTGGATCGGCACGCCGTCCTTCGTGCAGTAATAACGAATCTGCGAGGTGAGATGCCCGCCAATCATGCGAACGTGGGCCTTCTGGATTTCGAGCGCGTCCGCGTCCGGAAGCGTCTCCGCGACCTGCCGGGCGACCTCGAAATAGAGCGCCAACTCATCGGTAATGAGGCTCTGCGCCAGGGGAACGAGCCAGCGCGCATCGCGCACGAACGCGGGCTGACCGGCGGGCGAGCTTTTCCAGAGCGCGTCGAGCACGCCTTGAATCTCCGTGAGGCGGCCGCTAGCGGTGCTTGGGCCATCATCCCAGAGGCGCATGCTGAGAAACTGGAGCCACCGGAAAACATACAGGTTGAACAGCGTATGCGCGTAGTGTACGCGGCCGTTGCGGCCCGGCCATCGCGTCTGCTGCCAGCAATAAAAGGCGCGAATCATCATCTCCGCCGGGTGGATCAGGTCGTTATGCAGATCCGAAACCGGACGAGGCCGGAATCCCGAGGCCCAATGCGCTTCTTCCAGTTGAGTTCGGAGACGAGTCTGGCCGGCGGGGGCGGCCGTGCGTACCAGGAAGCAATCCTCAAAATCGCGGGACAACATGGAGTGGTTCTGCAGGTACCGGACCGGCTTTCGCTGGGCATTCAGAACGCCCTCGATGCTCTCGACGATCTCTTCGCGATGCGACAGAAACAGCCGGAGCACCTCTACGTTTGCCGGAAACGGCACCGGATCAGAATCCGCACCCATTCGAGAGAGAAGTACAGCAGGGAAGCTCTCCGCACTGACCGCGGACGGCTTCCCCCTGTGTCTGGCAAACAGGCGTTAGAACTGGAAGCGGGCGATTAAGGTTCCCGTCCGGGCGCCAGGAACGCCGGGGCCGCCAGTAACACTAGTAGTAGGAGCGTAGGCCGTGTTCGGCTGCAGATAGGCGTTGATGACACCGAAACCGCCGGTGAGAATCGTGCCGTTCCCTGCTCCGCGAATCACCGGATTCTGCGGGTTCGTGTTCGCTGTGAGCGGGCTGCCGAAATACGTTCGGTTGAAGATGTTAACGAATTCGCCGCGGACATAAAGGTCGTACTTGCGGTCCCCCTTACCGATCCGGAAATGGCGGCCGATATTCGCATTCTCGCTGGGCACGCGGGGCCCCTTGAAATCTCTGTACAACACCGAAGTGGAAGGACACACCGCGTTAACGGGGCAGGGCGCCCACGCCTTGGGATTCAACACCTGCGTGTAATACGGATTGAAGGTGCTGTGATCGTTGAGATTCACGCCCGGCGTGTACAAAGGCTGACCCGCAACCCGGATGTCCTCGCTGGGAAGGTAGTTCAGCGTGGGGCTGGTGGGCGGTGTCAGATACACGCCACTCTGGTAGCTCGAGAACCACCCAAGCTGCCAGTCGCTGCTGAGTACGTTGACAAATTTCGGCAGGAAGCTGGCCTTCGGCACGGTGTAAATGATATTGAAGTTCAGCGCATCCAGAGGAATGTTCTGCAGTTGCCACACCGCGCTCTGAGGATTGAAAAAATCCTGACGGGTGGCGCGCTGGAAGCCTTGTCCCCAAGTGAAATTGACGGCGGCCTGGAGACCGTGCGAGAGACGCTTGGTGACCTTGGCTTGCAGCGAATCGTACTTGGTGTTGCCCGTGGGTGACGCGGTAACCAGAAGATTTCCGTACTGCGGGAAAGGATAGAGGGCGCTCTGCAGCGAATTGGTGGCCGGGAAGCCGGCATACGGCGTCCAGCCGGCCAGACCCACCGAGGCGAGCTTTGCCTGTACCGCCGGGCTGTTAAGCGGCTGGCTGAGCAGCGCGCGGTCGCAGTCGTTGCCCGCAAGGCAGGAACCCGGAGTTCCAAAGGAATAGTTATATCCCGCGGGCCCCGACCCGGGGTACGGATAAAGGCCGAACTGGGCGAATGTTTGTGGAGAGATCTGGCTGAGCCGGCCCAAGGTACCGATCGTAGTGCCGGTTGTTGTGAGCCAAACCGCGCGATTGGCCACGTACGATGCTTCCACCACCAAATTCCTCGTAATCTCCCGCTGTATGCTGACGGAGAACTGATTCACGCGCGGCGGCCGGTTCTCGTTGCGGTCTGGCACAAACGGCGTCTGGCCCACGATACCGGCCGTGCCGGGTACCGGATAAATGTTCGGGTTGGTGACCGGCCAGCTCGGCTGCACAATAGATCCGGGCTGCGAGATATCGACGTAGGGGTTGATGCCCGCCAGCGGGTAGACCCCGCTCGAGCCCACCAGTCCCCCGGCCGGGTTGGCGATGAACTGATAGTTGAATCCCCATCCGGCGCGCAACACCGTCTTCGGCGCGACCTGATAGGCTACCCCAATCCGCGGCCCGATACCGTACGGATAGGCAGGCATATAGAACGGGCAATTGCAGGTGCTGGCATATCGATACGCGCCCAGCCGTCCCCCGGCATTCGGGTTAGCTGCGGTCCCGTCGAGTTGCCCCAGACGTCCATGTTGTTCGTGCTCCGGGGTGGCGTAATCCCATCGCAGGCCGTAATCCACCGTGAGTTTGCGCGTCACTTTCCAGGAATCTTGCGCGAACAATCCCCACAACTGGTACCCTTCCCGGGAGAACAGATAACTCGGAGTCTGGGTAGATGTGGCGAAGTCGCCCAGGAAAAAATTCGCATAGGGGACGCCTTGCGTGAATCCGTTGAATCCGACAGTCGGCGTGAACGGCTGCGCGGTGGCGCCCGCGTTTAAGACGGTGGTCGTGTTGGGCAAAAATGTGGTCGCAGCCAGGGTTACGCCGGAGAAATCCGCGTTTCCGCCAATGATTGACTCCAGCTCCAGCTCCGCGCCGAATTTGAACGTGTGGTTGCCCTTCACCCAGGTGGCATTGGCATTGAAGGTGGGCCGTTGCTCGTAGATCTGAGACTGCAATTGGCCCGAAGTGCCGAAATTTTGCATCCCACCGATGCTCCCGCAGCCGGTGGCGCCGCCGAGAATGGTTGCCAGCGCGACAGGGCACAGTCCAGTGATGCTCGGGGTCTGACGATGCTGGACAAAGCCCGTCAGGCCGAATTGGGACGGGTCGAAATTCAGAAAAGGGGCCCGGTCGCTGAAACTGGTGTCCATGAAACCGGCGCCGAAGTGCAACAGGATCGTCGGACTCAGGGTGCGGTCGTAGTTCAGCCTCACGGTACTGGTGGGAATGAAAGCGCCGCGGTAGGCGCCAATCGAAAGCGGGAGGCCATCGGCGGCCTGAGGACCGACATTGACCCCGCTCTCGGCGTTGATTCTCGACCAGTAAAACGAGATTTTGTCCTTCGGGCTGATGATCTGGTCGACCTTCAGCGCCGGAATAGCCGAGTATTGTCCACCGGCAATGTTCGCCGAAAGGTTGGACGTGAGATTGGCGTTCCCCGGGCTTGGCGCGGGAAACAACTGCTGAAAGGCCTTAGCCGTTGCACTGATGCGGCTGACGGGAATCACGTTATTCGAGAAGGGATTCGCATAGCCCAGACCGTTGGCGGCGATGCCGCGCGTGGTAGGATCATAAATTTCGTTCGCGTACATCGGGCGGCCCAATGCGTCCGTATAGGTGGCGCCGCCCAAAGGAGTGGTTGGAATCCCCAACGCCGCGCAAAGGCTGCAATTGCCATTCGTCGAGATTGCCGAAAAGTCACCAGTGCGGAAAGCCGCGGTCGGCACGGTATCGTTAAACGAAAAGAGCTGCGTCAACTGATACTGCTCATAGCTCCAGTAGAAAAAGGTTCTATCTTTTCCGTTATAGATCTTGGGAATACTGATCGGCCCGCCCAGCGTGCCGCCGAAGTCGTTTTTGCGGCTGCGCGGCCGGAATTTTCCGCCGCTCCCGCCCTGAATGCTGCCGGGGCCGCCGCTTACGCTGAACGGATAACCCGAGTTGAGATCCTCGTTAACAAAATATTCGAAGCCGCTGCCATGGTATTGGTTGGTGCCCGACTTCATCGTGGTGTTGATCACGGCGCTGCCGGCTGCCCCGTATTCAGGCGCGTAGTTACTGGTTTGGAACGAGATCTCCTGTACGGCATCGGCGTTGGGCTCGGTCATGCCCGTGTATTCATAGTTGTTAAATAGACGATTACTGGCGTCCTGGCCTTCGATCTTCACAATTTCACTAGTCACGAATCCCTGGCCGAGGCCGTTAATCAAGGTGCTCCCGTTCCCGCCATAGGTGCCGGGCAGCGTCACCATGCTGCTGAGGAAATTGCGCAGGCCGTTGCCTCCCCCTATGACCAGCAGGGGCAGCTCATCCAGTTCTTTCAGGGTTACGTTGTGGGCCAGTTCGCCGGTCTCGGTTTTCAGTAGGGAAGCTTCGGCTTCGACCGTCACGGATTCGGTGGCTGACCCGACTTCGAGCGTGATGTTTTCGCGCAAAACCTGCCCCGCCTCGACGGCCAGTCTCGAGTGAGTATAGGTCTTAAAGCCTGGGACCTTCGCCGTAACGTTATAGGTCCCGACGGGCAAGCCGGGGATGGCATAGTTACCGGCGCTGGTCGAGCCTGCTGTATAAAGCGCTCCCGTTTCCACGTTGGCGGCTTCGATGGACGCTCCCGCCACCACCAGTCCCGATGGATCGGTGACCGTGCCAGTAATGGTTGCGTTGACCCCTTGGCTAAATGCCAGAGGCGCTATCACCGCCAGACCTAGAACCAGCCCGGCACACGAAATGATACGCATTCTTGCCCCCTTGCAAAACGAAGTAATCCTAACCCGCGATTTCCGCCGATTATATAAGGAATAGCTCTAACGAGTCAACAAGAACTCGAGAACTCGAGAAAGAATTTCGGGCCGAACGGAATGATTCTGTTGCGGGCAGGCGTCGGCTCACGGGGCTATGCGAAGATGATCCGGGGAGGGCCGTGTCACCGTCAAGGGGGCTCTGTCGCGCATGCCGGGCAAGGCGGGGACCCAAAGCGGGGACAGACGGAATCACACTTTGTCGCGAGTGCTGGGAACCTTGCTGGTCTACGGCATCGGCGGTACTCTTGCGTCATGCGACCCCTTCGGTATTCCATTAACGTCACATTGGACGGGTGCTGCGATCATCGTGCAGTTTCCTCGGACGAAGAGTTGCATCGTCACGCGGTCGAGAACCTCGACCAGGCCGATGCCCTCCTCTTTGGCCGGGTGACTTACGAAATGATGGAGGCCGCGTTTCGCCCGCCGGCGGGCATGGGAGCGAGGCCGGATTGGATGGAACCTTTCGCCCGGACGATCGACGTGGCCAGGAAGTACGTCGTGTCGAGCACGCTGGACCGGGTCGATTGGAACGCGGAGCTGGTGCGCGGGGATTTGGGGAAGGCCGTTCCGCAGCTCAAGCGGGAGCCGGGTAAGGGACTGTTGGTGGGAGGCGTGAAGCTCCCGCTGGCGTTGGCGGAGCTGGGATTGATCGATGAGTACGAGTTCGTGGT
>Ga0126371_10000730_pt1 | contig 27505 bp, 22 predicted proteins | sample PanSoiMetaPlot_4_FD_110145 | JGI IMG/M metagenome (GOLD analysis project Ga0126371, IMG submission 110145) | Tropical forest soil microbial communities from Panama - MetaG Plot_4 | ecosystem: Environmental > Terrestrial > Soil > Tropical forest > Bulk soil | place: Panama | collected 2016-02-17 | reverse complement strand
GACACAAAGGAACCCAGTTTGTTACCGTTTGACAGCTATTTCCGATAACCTTTGGCCACATAAGTCCTGCAAGCCGTATCAATTGCGGACAAGTTAACAGATTGGCCATACCTGGTTCTGGTTTGGTAGGAGCGCGCTGCCGCAACCTTGCATGGTGGCGCGACTCTGGAATCGGGATGCAAAGTTGGGCTCCTGTAACCGCAGGCCGCCCAGGCATGGTTCGAATTCAAGACTGGAAGGGAAGATTGCGCAAACGCTTTTACATCCTTTTTGTCGCCCGCGACGACGACGGACAACTGCGCAAGATCCCGATTCCCGTCCACTATCTCTACATTTTCGTCGTAGGCGCAGCAGTCGGCTTCCTGAGCCTGACCGGCATCGCCAGTTCCTACGTTCGCATGCTGCTGAAGGTTTCAAGCTACAACCGGCTCCGGACCGAAAAGGATGATTTGAAGGACCGCTACACACGCCTTGAGCAGGTCGCCAAGGAACGCGACGTTCAAGTGGCTTCCCTGGGTTCGCTGGCGAGCGAAGTTTCATCGCTGTATGGCCTGAAATCCGATCCGATCCTGGTGACCGGCGGAGAAGAGCAGGTGCGCAATTCAGAGGTGAGTTCTTCACTGGATCAGCTCTACGCCTTGAAGACTTCAGCTCTGACGGGCGCAACCACCACAGGTCTCTCGCTCGGATTAACCCGCAACGTGACGACAGCCGATTGGGCGCGCGCGAATTCTGCCCCGAACCTGTGGCCGGTCGAAGGCCAGGTGACTGGCTCGTTCGGCGAGCGTACCGATCCGTTCAACGGGGAAGGGGCATTCCACACGGGCGTCGATATCGCTGCCATGGTCGGCCAGCCGGTCGTTGCTCCGGCGGATGGTGTGGTTCAGTTTGCTGACTTCATGGGCGGCTACGGACGCGCGATCGTTCTCGAGCATGGTCACGGCATTAACACGCGCTACGGCCACTTGTCAGGTTTTGCAGTGACGCCGGGACAGCAAGTTCGCCGTGGCGAGATCATTGGTTTTGTCGGCCTTAGTGGCCGCAGCACCGGTCCGCACCTTCACTACGAAGTGCGCATCAACGACACTCCTGTAAATCCTTACAAGTACCTCCGCATCACGGTCGCGCACAGCGGCGGATTCGCGGCGGGAAGCTAGAAACCAGTCGTCAGTCTCTAGTCGTCGGTCGTCAGCCAACAACACCCCAAAGCTCGTATCGCTGGAACACGTGCCATATCCGTCGCCCGCGATCAAGATGTGCTCTAGTCGCAAACTTTTATATTCCCTAAGATTGGTGCCGACGGTGGCTTGATTCGAACTCGTTGGGTTGGAGTTTGGCTGACGACTGAAGACTGACGACCGACGGCTGCCGCCCTACTGCCTCAACCCCATCCACCGCTCAGAGACGACGAGAGAGTTGCCGGGATTCTGTGGATCGTACTTGACCGACGTCGGCAAGCCGAGCCGGCACGAATGCAGATTCACCCACTGCCGAAGATAGGTGACGTCCTGCGACGCTTCGTAGGACACGCCCGCTACGTCGTACTGGTAAATCAGCATGGTAGACACACGCTGATTCTCAAACGGAAGCTCGTGCACATCGATCACTGTGCCGTCCGTGATGCGGCCGACGCTGTCGAGCCACTCGCGTCGCTGACGCTCGAGTTCCTCTGCGCTCTTCGGCTTGCGCCGCAACAGAAAGTAGAGCGCAAACACGATGCCCAGACCACCGATAATCAAACTATAAAGGCGAAACGGATTCATGACTGATAAGGAAGGAAACAGCCGCGAGCAGCGACGAGTTCCTGATCCAACAGAATAAGCCGGAAACCCGAATCAAGGAAGGGGCGTGCTGGTTACCAACGGACGATGCTTCCGTGACGGATGTTTTTGAAACAACTCATTCGTCGGCAACCGGATTTCGCAGCGTTCCGATGCCTTCGACGGTTACCTCAACGGTGTCTCCGGCAACGACCGGGCCTACGCCTGCGGGAGTTCCCGTGGCGATGAGATCGCCGGGCAGCAACGTCATGACCTGCGAGATGTATCGGATGACGGCGTCGAGTTGGAAAATGAAGTCGCGAGTGTTGCCATCCTGGCGCACTTCGCCATTCACAGTCGTTTTGACGCTCACGCCCGCCCAGGGATCCACTTCGTCGGTGACGATCGGACCCACGGGGCAGAAGGTGTCGAAACCCTTGGCTCGCGTCCACTGCTTGTCTTTCTTCTGCAGATCGCGCGCGGTGAAATCATCGACGCACGTGTAGCCGAGGATGTAAGGCTTCACGTCGTCGTTGTCGCCCAGCTTGTAACAGCTTTTGCTGATGACAACCCCGAGTTCGCCCTCAAAATCGGTCTGCGACGAAACGCGCGGGCGGCGGATCGTTCCGCCGGGCGAATTCAACGAGGTCGTGGGCTTGAAAAAGAGAAGCGGCTCGGTGGGTACTTCGTTGCCCAGTTCCGCCGCGTGCTCGCGATAATTGCGGCCGACACAGAGAATCTTGGAGGGGCGAACCGGAACCAGCAGCGGCGCGTCTGCCAGAGGGATGTGGTCGACACGCTTGGTACGCAGATCCTCCATATCGCCGCCAACTTCTTCAGGAGTGGTGACCAGCAGGCGCGTGATTTCATCGCGCCCCGCCACCGATTCGACTAGGCCGTACACTTCTTCGCCATTCTGCTGAAAGCGGCAATATTTCATAGAGCGTCTATCTAAACACAAAGCGGCCTGAGGACACGAAAGAATTTACGGATATCAGGCGTCAATTGCTGGCTTGCGTGCCGCCGCGCGGAAGGCAGGATGCGCGGTCTAATCCTTCGGCACAGTTTCGCTGGCTTCTTCGGAGCGGCCGCTCTCATTACCGCGCAGGTCGACGGCCGATACTACGTAGAAATACGTCTTTCCGGGAGTCAGGTTCGTGTCGCGATAGGCAGGGCTCTTGATGAGCTCGGCATTGATCTTTTGTGGCGTCGAGTTCTCTTCGCGACGGTAGACGTCGTATCCGGCGAGATCCGCGTCGGTGTCCGGCGCCCATACCAGGTCGATAAATGGCTGCTGGCCTGGGCCAGAGAACACGGCCTGAAGCCCAATAGGAACAGCGGGCGGGAAGGTATCGTTGGTGAAGACCTTTTGAGGCGGCGAGTCGGCTCCTTCGATAATGGCTACATCGGGCACCAGATCCACGAACGTCACAACACTAATCCTGTACTCGTAATTCTTCTGCCACTCGATTGTGTGGTCGACATACCTGCCGCCCGGGCAAGTTTCGTCGCTAAGCTTCACGTCAGTTCCCTTATCAGCGGAGCGGCGATAGATGCGATAGACGTAACGCAGCCCGGCTGGTTCGATTGGAGGCGTCCCACAGTTCCAGGTCAGCACCACGCCATCTGAAACAACCTGTGCATTGATATTTTCCGGGGGCGGCAAAGTCGGCGCGAGAGCCACCTGCACCTGGTTCGACAATCCTGCGCTGCGCGCGTCGAGATTCAATGGTTCGACGGCATACGTCGCCATGCGGGTAGCATTCTGCTGCTGAAGCTCCGCAGGAAGGGTGTCGACGAACTCGGCTTCTATTTTTTGGTTTGTTTCCGGGGTCGCCGGCTTCGTGCTCTCTTTGGCTGGGCCGACATTTCCCACCGGCACATCACATTGGCTCATCATCGCTGTCATACTTCGGCAGATGCTCGTCGGTCCTGGACGGCGCACGTTCTGATGATCGGTCGTCTTCGTTGGAACGGACCAGGTGAGGTAAACCTTGTCGCCCTTGCGGATGGCGCGGAGATCGGTCGGCGGCTTGGGCAACTCTAGCGAGGGCGGAACCGGCGCTCCAATCGACGCGCAGCCCGACATCACGATCGCCAGTACGAACAGGACGAAAGTTCCAGCAAGTTGGCGGGATGCGTTCATTCAGCAGGAATGATGAGCGTAACACGTGAAGGCAGTAGCGCCGGCATCCTGACAGCTGTTGCGAGGGCGTTCTCGCTCTCGCCGCGCCATCGCCATTTTAGGAAACCAACTCCTTCGCCGCCTCGTGGAACGCTTTCGTATGCTGGTCGATGTCTTCCTTCGATGTCATCGGCGACATCAGCGCCATGTTATGGAATGGTGTCAGAAGGATGCCGCGGTTCATGGCGTAAAGATGCATGAAGCGCTCAAGCTCGAAGTCCATGGCATCGTGCGCCTGGGTTCCGTTTTTTGGCTTCTGTGCGGAGAACAGATACTCGGCCCGGCAACCAAGACGAGTCACATTCCAGGGCAGGCCGAAATCAGCGATTGCTTTCGCGACGCCCTCAGTCCAGCGTTCGGCCATCGGGATCATGCGATCGAAAGCGTCTTTCGTGAGAACTTTCTGCAAGGTCGCGCGCATGGCTGCCAGCGAGAGCGCGTTTCCCGCCAACGTGCCTCCGATGCCTCCGGTGTCGCAATCTTCAAGATTCATGCGGTCGGCAATGCACTGGGCGACTTCGGGAGTAAATCCGTAGGCTGCGCCGGGAACGCCGCCGGCGATCGGCTTGCCGAATACGAGAAAATCCGGCTCAAGATTTTCGGCTTTCGTATAGCCTCCCGGTCCTGCACATATGGTGTGAGTTTCATCAATGATCAACAGCGTGCCGTATTTGCGGGTAATCTCGCGAAGCGCCTGGTGATATCCGGCTTCGGGCAGCACGATGCCCACGTTCGTCATGGCCGGCTCGGCGAGCACACAAGCGATGTCCTCGGCACGAAGCGCGGCGTCCAGCACATCCGTATCGTTAAACTCGATGACACGCGTGGTGACAGCGGGATCGACTGGCGGCCCTATATTTCCGCGGCGAGCTTGCTCAACGCCGTCTTTCAGCGTAATGAAGCTTTCGTCGACCGTACCGTGATAACACCAGTTGAAGACCAGGGTCTTCGGACGTTGCGTGATGTGGCGAGCCAGGCGGATCGAGAATCGATTCGCATCCGTTGCGGTCAGAGCAAACTGCCAGTAAGGCAGGCCGAAGCGCTGCTGCAACTCTTCCGCGACGACGATGGCGTCTTCGCTGGGCAGCATGAGCGTGATGCCCCGGCGCGCCTGCTGTTCGATCGCCGAAACAGTGGCCGACGGCGAGTGTCCAGTCATCGCTCCCGTGTCGCCGAGGCACAGATCGATGTAGCGGTGCCCATCGACATCGAAGAACTCTGCCCCCCGCGCCTCGCGGACGAATGGCGGAAAGGCTCCGGCCCATTTCGCCATCCAGTTCATAGGCACGCCGCTAAGCAACGACTTGCGCGCCCGCTCGAACAACGCCGCCGACTTGGGGCGTTCGGCGACAAACTTTTTTTGTTCGCGATCCATCAATGATTGCAGGCGGGCGCGGTCGATGGTTTGCATGGCGGTTACGGAACTTCGGAGTGTAGCGGCTGAACCCCGCAGGCGCAAGCGAGCCGTGCACTCGAAGCTGACTCGTTACTTGATCGTGAAATCGGCTATGAATACAAGATCCGACGGATACGCGGAAAGACTCTTCAAGGAACCATTAGCGGAACGGTAGTCTTCGAGCTCGGGTTGCAAATCCGCGATATGGTTCCATGTCTTTGGATCACGCAAGATGATCCAGAAAGCTCCGGTCGCTCCTGGCATTCCGGCCGATGCCTCTACAATCGAATCGGACGCAAGGTCGGGCAGTCGGGCTTCGAACGTACCGTCGATGCCGGGCCTCACGATGGCGACAATGTTCTGCGGAACCAGGCAGTCGTTCCATCCAAAAAAGCGACATTCCCAATCGGCGCGGTAAGTGATCACGACTTCGGCGTTCCTCTCGCGGATCGGCTCAAAAGGAACGATCCGGCCAGTTAGCGTAACGGTCGGATGAGTGGCACATTCATATCCGATCCGTCTCGGAGGGGACTTTCGCAGGTCCAACGTGTAAGTGCGGGTTTCGCAGCCCGGGGCCCAAATCACCATCTGTAATCCGTCGGCGGCTTTTCCCTCGACCGATGTGGGGATCGGTTGAAACACGGTGTTGGGCGCAACATCGATTGTTCGCCCATATGATCCAAAACCTCCTCCAAGCGCATAAGTGATCTTTACCGTTTCTGAAGGAATTCCTGGTGGAAGCAGAATGGTCAACCTGTGCGAGGAGCCGGGCGTTTGCGCGATTACCCAACAGGCTTGAAAAAGAAAAAGCGAAGCCAACCACGGTCTCCGACGCATGGTTGGCATTATAGGCTTTCGGAAAACTACAGGATGTATCTCGACAAATCCTGATCCTTGACGATATCGGACAGCGTCTTTTGCACGTAGTCCGCATCGACCTTGATGTGCTCGCCTTTCTTCTCGGGAGCCTCAAAGCTGATTTCGTCGAGTACACGCTCCATGATGGTATGGAGGCGGCGCGCGCCGATGTTTTCGGTACCCTCATTCACGCGAAATGCAAAGCGGGCAACTTCTTCAAGCGCCTCGTGCGTGAACTCAAGCTTCACGCCTTCGGTCTCGAGCAGCGCTGTGTACTGTTTCACCAGCGAAGACTTCGGCTCGGTGAGGATCTTGATGAAGTCGTCCATGGTCAGCGATTGCAGTTCCACGCGGATGGGAAAGCGTCCCTGCAATTCGGGAATCAGATCGCTGGGCTTGGAGACGTGGAACGCCCCCGCCGCCACGAAGAGGATGTGGTCGGTGCGCACCATCCCGTAGCGCGTGTTGACGGTCGTGCCTTCGACAATGGGCAGGATGTCGCGCTGCACGCCTTCGCGCGAAACATCCGGGCCATGCCCGCTCTCGCGTCCGGCGATCTTGTCGATTTCGTCCAGGAACACGATGCCGGAGTTTTCGACACGATCGATCGCCGTACGCGTCACCTGGTCCATGTCGATGAGGCGCTGCTCTTCTTCCTGGATCAGGTACTCGAACGCCTCATTGACCTTCATCTTCCGTTTCTTGCTGCGCTGGCCGAAGATGTTCGGCAACATGTCCTTGATGTTGACGTCCATCTCTTCGACGCCCTGGTTCGAAATGATTTCGAACGACGGGAAGTTGCGCTCGCGGACTTCAATTTCGACCATGCGTTCGTCGAGCTTGCCCTCGCGCAGTTGCTGGCGCAACTTCTCGCGGGTACGCGATTGCGACTCGCCGCCGTCGTTGTGCGAGCCTTCGATCACGACTCCGCCCGAAGAACTCTCCGGTTGGCGCGGGGCAGTGGGTGGCAGAAGCAAGTCGAGCAGACGCTCTTCGGCGTTGAGTTCCGCCTTGTCGGCCACGTCTTCCAGCTTCTCTTCGCGGATCATATCGATAGCAATTTCGACCAGATCGCGAACAATCGACTCAACATCGCGGCCCACGTAGCCGACTTCCGTGAACTTCGACGCCTCTACCTTGAGGAACGGCGAATTGGTGAGTTTGGCCAAGCGGCGCGCGATTTCGGTTTTGCCGACGCCGGTGGGGCCGATCATGATGATGTTTTTGGGGATGATTTCCTCGGCGAGGTCGGGTGTCAGCTTTTGCCGGCGGATGCGGTTACGCAGTGCAATAGCGACAGCGCGCTTCGCGTCCTTTTGTCCGACGACGTACTTGTCGAGCTCCGAGACAATCTCACGCGGCGTCAACTCGTCGAGCGCGAGCTGTTCTTCTTCAGCGGTTGGAGGCAGATAGATAGCCATAAAAAATCAGTCGTCAGTCGCTAGTCGTCGGTCGTCAGCAAAGGCCACAAAGCCTGAAGACTGGCGACTGATGACCGGCGGCTGAACTACAACTCCTCAATCGTCAAACTGTCATTGGTATAGATGCACATCTTGCCGGCAATCTTCATTGCTTCTTCGGCGATTTCGCGGGCCGAAAGCTTGGTATGGGAAGCCAGGGCCTGGGCCGCCGCCTGCGCGAAGGGACCACCCGAGCCGATAGCCGCGATCCCGCCATCTGGTTCGATGACGTCACCCTGCCCGCTGAGCAAAAAAGTTTGATCTTTATCGCAGACCAGCAACAAAGCTTCCAGGTGGCGCAGGAATTTGTCGGTGCGCCAGTCCTTCGCCAACTCCACGGCCGCACGGCCGATATTTCCGTGATACTGCTCGAGTTTTGACTCAAAGCGGCTGAACAGCGAGAAAGCGTCAGCCGTAGAACCCGCAAATCCCGCCAGGATTTTGTCCTGATACAGCCTCCGGATCTTCTTCGCCGTATGCTTGATGACGGACTCCCCCAACGTCACTTGCCCGTCCCCGGCCAGCACTACTTTCCCGTCGCGGCGCACCGCCAAAACGGTCGTCGATCGAATCAGTCTCTTTTTCGTCATGAGCGTAATTTTTGATTATAACAGCGCAAATAGAAGGGCTCCGATGCCTCCACAAGGAACCGGAGCCCGAAAAATTGTATAAGCCGTTTACGCGTGCACTGTTTCCGGCTTCGTGGCGAGCAACTGCCGCAGCACGTATTGCAGGATGCCGCCATTGCCGTAATACTGCGCCTCCTGCGGCGTGTCAATGCGCACGATAGCCGAGAATTCCATCGTCTTGCCGTTCGCCGTTGCCTTCACTTTGATCTGTCGGCCAGGCGTGAACTTTTCGACGATTTCGCGGACGCCGGAAATCGCGATTACTTCTTCGCCAGTGAGCTTGAGTGTCTCTGCACTTTCGCCGGCCAGGAATTGCAGCGGCAAAATGCCCATCCCCACCAGGTTCGAGCGATGAATGCGCTCGTAGCTTTCGGCAATCACCGCATGCACGCCCAGCAGACGCGGACCCTTCGCAGCCCAGTCGCGCGATGAACCCGAGCCGTACTCTTTGCCCGCGAGGATCACGAGCGGTACGCCTTCGGCGATGTACTTGGCCGACGCATCGTAAATCGACATTTCGGCGCCGTCGGGCAAGTGGCGCGTGAAGCCGCCCTCAAGATTCGGCACCATCTTGTTGCGCAAACGCACGTTGGCGAACGTACCGCGCACCATGACTTCGTGGTTGCCACGTCGCGAACCATAGGAGTTGAAGTCCGCCGGCTTCACGCCATGTTTGACCAGATACTTCCCAGCCGGACTGTCTTTCTTGATCGATCCCGCAGGAGAGATGTGGTCGGTTGTCACGCTGTCGCCAAGCACTGCAAGCACGCGGGCGCCCTTGATGTCCTCGACCGACGACGGCCGGATCGACATCTCGTCGAAGTACGGCGCTTTGCGAATGTACGTGGAGTCTCCCTCCCAGACATAAGTCTGGCCGCCGGGCACGGGCAGTGAGCGCCAGTGCGAGTCCCCGTCGTAGACCTCGCCATAGCTCTTGTGGAACATGTCGGACGAAATCTGCTGAACCGCTTCGTCGACTTCTGGCTGCGTGGGCCAGATATCGGAGAGTTGCACAGGCTTGCCGTCTTTCCCTCGGCCGATGGGATCCTTCTTCAGATCGACATCAATGCGGCCCGCCAGCGCAAACGCCACCACCAGTGGCGGCGACATCAGATAGTTCGCGCGGACCTCGGAGTTGATACGGCCTTCGAAGTTGCGATTGCCCGACAGAACTGAGGCGACCACGAGATCTTTTTCGTCGATCGCCTGCGAAACTTCGGTTGGAAGCGGTCCCGAGTTGCCGATGCAGGTCGTGCATCCGTAGCCAACGAGATTGAACTTCAGCTTTTCGAGATACGGCAGCAGGCCGGCCTTGGCCAGATAATCGGTGACAACTTTCGAGCCGGGAGCGAGCGACGTCTTTACCCACGGCGGCGTCTGAAGACCGCGCTCAACGGCTTTCTTGGCGAGCAGGCCAGCCGCCATTAACACCGATGGATTCGAAGTATTCGTGCAACTTGTGATGGCAGCGATGACGACACTGCCGTGCTTCAGAGCACTCTTCACGTCGGCCGGCACGTGTTCTTCAACGCGCGCATCTTCGACGCCGACTGCTGTGGGATTGCCGCCTTCCTGCTCCCATCGGCCGACTTGGCTGCCGGTATTGTTCGCTCCGACGGGCGCAACCGGTTTAGCCTTCGGCTTGATGAGCGACGGCAGCGCCTGCTGGAACGACTCACCCGCCTTTGAGAGTGACACGCGGTCCTGCGGACGTTTCGGCCCGGCAAGGCTCGGCTCGACGGTTGCAAGATCAAGAGCCAGGAGTTCCGAGTACTCCGCTTCCGGGGTATTCGCGTCGTGAAACATTCCCTGCTCCCGCGCATAAGCTTCCACGAGCGCAATCTGCTCTTCGGAACGTCCGGTGAGCCGCAGGTAGCGCAAGCTCTCTTTGTCGATCGGAAAGATGCCGCAGGTTGCGCCGTACTCCGGCGCCATGTTGGCGATGGTGGCACGATCGGCGAGAGGCAGATCCTGCAACCCCGGGCCGAAGTACTCCACGAATTTCCCGACCACGCCATGCTTGCGCAGCATCTCGGTAAGCGTAAGCACCAGGTCGGTAGCCGTGGCGCCTTCGCGCAAGCGGCCCGTTAACTTCACTCCCACGACCAGCGGAATCAGCATGGAGACGGGCTGTCCGAGCATCGCGGCTTCAGCCTCAATGCCGCCGACGCCCCATCCAAGCACACCCAGGCCGTTGACCATCGTGGTGTGCGAGTCAGTGCCGACGAGCGTGTCAGGATACGCAGTGCGCTTGCCGTCGGCTTCGTGAACAAAGACCACCCGCGCGAGATATTCGAGATTCACCTGGTGCACGATGCCCGTGTCGGGCGGAACGATCGCGAGATTGTGAAAAGCTTTTTGTCCCCAGCGCAGGAAGGCATAGCGCTCTTTGTTGCGCAGGAATTCCAACTCCGCGTTCAGGCCGAAAGCTTTCGCCGAGCCAAATTCATCCACCTGAACGGAGTGATCAATCACCAACTCCGCGGGCTGCAGCGGGTTGATCAGCTTCGGGTCGCCGCCAAGACGCTTCATCGCGTCGCGCATCGCGGCCAGATCGACGACTGCGGGTACGCCCGTGAAATCCTGCAGCAACACACGGCTGGGCGTGAAGGCGATTTCCTTGTCAGGCTTCGACTTGCTGTTCCACGCCGCAAGCGCGCGCACTTCTTCTTTCGTGACGTTCTTGCCGTCTTCGGTACGCAGCAGATTTTCGAGCAGGATGCGAAGCGAATAAGGGAGGTGCTTGGTCGAGATGCCTTGCTTATCGAGCGCATCGAGACGATAGATCTCGTATTCTTTCTTGCCGACACGAAGAGTAGAACGGCTTTGGAAGCTATTCATGATGCTTTTAGTTTAGTCGTTCTACGGGAGATTTCGTAGGGGCGCATATCGACTCGCCCGCGCGATTACTTCGCGCGCAGCAGCAGAACCGGCACGCTGATGCGATGCTGTACCCGGCTGGCGGTGGTCCCCAAAAACACGTCTGCCAGGAAGCGGTGGCCGTGCGTGCTCATTGCCACCAGATCACAGCCGCGTCGCTCCACCCATTTGATGATCTCATCTGCGGGCTCGCCGTAGGCCAATTCTGCCTCCGCGGAGATTCCCGCGGCCTCAAATTCATTCTGAACCTTCTGCAGATAAGCAGTATCTTCGCGGATTTCTGCACTTACTGCGTCGCGCCCATAAGTCCGGGCTGCCCAGCCGTCGGCAACATGCAGCAACACCAGTCGACTTCGGGCGAGCTTGGCCAGACCCTTTACGTGCTCAATGATCGCCCGGTCGCTTGCCGTGCCATCCAGTGTCACCAAAATGGTGTCATACATGATTGCAGTCCTGACCCGGTTTTCATGCGCCAAAGATGACATGCCAGGCTATCTTCAACGATTCGGGCAAACCGTAAAGATCCATGCATAGGATCACAATAGCGCTCGCCCACCCAGCAGTCATCAGGAACCAACCATTTTTCCACGGGCCCATCCGCTTTGCGGAACTGGTGAACTGCAAGAGCGGAAACATGGCAAACGGAAGCTGCAACGCAAGAACTACCTGACTGAGAGTGAGCAGATCAGTGACACTGGCGTCGCCATGCAGGCCAATGATGAATACTGCCGGTATGATGGCGAGGCTGCGCGTAATCAGCCGCCGAACCCACGGCTGTATGCGCCAATGCATGAAGCCTTCCATCACGACCTGGCCGGCTAGCGTTCCCGTGATCGTGCTGCTCTGTCCCGCCGCCAGCAGCGCGACCGCGAACAGAGTGCTCGCCAGGCCGGTTCCGAGCAAGGGCGCGAGAGTCAAGTACGCGACACGGATCCAGTCGCTGTCCGGAGAAAATTCGATCAAATGACCTCCGGAAACCATCACGCTGGCCTTGCCATAGAAAACAGTCGCCGCCAGTACAAGGATGGCGGCATTTACAAAAAAGGCAATCGACAGTGCCACAACTGAATCGAGTGTGTTGAAGCGGATGGCGCGGCGAATCGAAGGCGCATCTTTCTGTAACTTTCGGCTTTGCACCAAAGCGGAATGCAGGTAGAGATTGTGCGGCATGACCGTCGCGCCGATGATTCCAATCGCAACGTAAAGCATGCCCGCCTGGCGGAAGTGCGGTGACAGCAGAGCATGGCCCATCTCTCGAAAACTGGGCTGCGTCTGGGGAAGAACGAAGATTTCGATGAAATAGCAGGCTGCTATGGTCGCCACCAGCACGACTACTACGGCTTCGATGGTTCGCATCCCATAACCCTGCAGAGTGAGCAACAGAAGGACATCCAAACCTGTGATGATGACAGCCCAGAACAGCGGAATGTGAAAGAGCAAGTTTAGGGCAACGGCGCTCCCCAGGACCTCGGCGAGATCGCAGGCCCCGATCGCCAATTCGCTAAGAAGCCAGTTTGGCCAGCGCGTCCAACGGGAATACCAATCGCGACAGCATTGAGCCAGGTCCTTCCCCGTCACGACACCCAGACGAGCCGAGATGATCTGCATGAACACGGCCATGGTGCTCGAGAGGGCGACCACCCATAAAAGGCCGTACTTGAATTGCGCTCCGCCCTGCAGATCGGTGCCCCAGTTTCCCGGGTCCATGTACCCAACGCTCACCAGAATTGCCGGACCTACGAACGCTCGCCATTGTTGCCAAAAGCCCGCCTCCAGATGAGGCACATCGATAGAGCCGTGAACGCCCTCCAGGGACACGTGGGTGGTCGTGCTGCCCGAGTCATATGTATTGCGGCCTGCCATCCCCTCGCTCTGATTCAAGTTCCTCACCCAGACGCACCACACTCCCAAATCCTTCGCCTGGAAACCAGTGTACACGATTGCAAGTTAGCTATAGTTAATGTTTTTACGGGAAACAATTGAGACGGAATCAGCGGGCGGGTAACAGCCAGATTTTTTCCACCGACAGGCGGCCCAGGATTGCCCCACCAGTGACGGTGCGCACGGAAAGCGTTTGGTCGTAATTGCGCTCGAGCACCTCGAGCTTCACACCGGGCCGGATCCCGCGTGCTTCCAGAAACTCCAGAAGCTTTCGGTCCCGCTCATAGATGCCGCTGACCACATAACTTTTGCCGGCCTCGGCGTCACAGAGCAGCAGCAGGCCCCGATTCCGCCGGCTGGACGGGCTTTCCAATTCACTCAGATTTCCGTGCGGGCAGGCTCCGCCGCGACCCAACTTGGATAGAAGTTTTGCTTCGAAATCGGGAGACACTGCGTGCTCCAGGCGTTCGGCTTCGTCGTGCACCTTGTACCACTCCATCCCGAACATTTCCGAGAGCATGCGCTCGATCAGATGATGGCGCAGCGTCAGCCTGCGGGCGATTTTGCGGCCCGCTGCCGTTAGGCGCACGTTTCCGCCGTTCTGCACGCGCACGAAACCGTCTTTCTTCAGTCGGCGCAGCGCCATGGTGACTGCCGGGGGCGACACTTTCAGCCAGTGCGCGAGCGTCGCCGAGATCACGGTTGTGCCCTCGCACTCTGCTTCGAGGATCGCTTTGAGGTAGTCCTCTTTGGAGACGGTAATCATTCGGAAGCATTATACGGCGATGGTTAAACGTAGTTAATGCCTCTGCGCACGTCGGAACGAAGGCGTCACGTTTGACACAACTTGATGCTCCCTCCTAACCTTGTCTGTCTCAATTATGAAAGTTCTGGTCATCGGCGGCGGAGGACGGGAGCACGCGTTGGTGTGGAAGCTCCGTCAATCTCCCCGCATCACGCAAATCTGCTGCGCTCCCGGAAATGGTGGGATTGCCGAAGACGCGACCTGTGTTCCCGGCGACGCAAAAAGCGTTCAGTCGCTGGTCAGCGTTGCCGAGTCGTTCCAACCCGATCTCACGATCGTGGGCCCCGAGTTGCCGCTCTCGCTCGGTGTGGTCGACGAATTTCAGCGGCGCGGTTGGCCAATCTTTGGCCCCACCAAGGCGGCGGCGCAACTCGAATCAAGCAAATGCTTCGCAAAAGAGTTCATGCAGCGTCATCGCATTCCGACGGCGCATTACGCGATCTGTACTACGGTCGACGAGGTGCGGGCGACGCTGCCGCACTTCCACACGCCCATCGTTGTTAAGGCAGACGGACTGGCCGCGGGCAAGGGTGTGGTGATCGCGAAGACGAAGGAAGAAGCGGCGTCGGTTGCGGCGGAAATGCTGGGCGGGAGAATGGTAGGTGAGGCAGGCAGTCTTGTGGTGCTCGAAGAATGCCTCAAAGGCGACGAGCTTTCCTTTCTCGTGATCAGCGACGGCACAAACGTCGTTCCGCTCGTGGCCGCGCAGGATCACAAGCGCGTTGGCGACGGAGACACTGGGCCGAACACCGGCGGCATGGGCGCGTATTCGACGCAAGATATCATCGATGACAAGATGCGCGACTGGCTCGTGCATCACATTGCGCAGCCAGTGGTCTCGGGCATGAAGGCCGAGGGAAACGAATTTAAAGGCGTTTTGTATTGCGGGCTGATGATGACGGCGCGCGGCCCGATGGTGCTGGAATTCAACTGCCGTTTCGGCGATCCCGAGACACAGCCGATTATGATCCGGATGGAAAGCGATCTGCTCGATGTGCTCGAAGCCGCGATTCAGGGCCGCTGCAATGAGATCGAACTCGAATGGTCGCCGGAAGCGGCGGTGTGTGTGGTGATCGCCTCAGGTGGATATCCGGGGACATTCGAGGCCGGAAAAAAGATTGCAGGCTTGGAGCAGGCAGGCGCCATGGCAGGCGTAAAGGTTTTCCACGCAGCCACCAGCAAGCGAGACGACGTTTACTTCACCTCTGGAGGCCGCGTTCTGGGCGTGACGGCACGGGCCGCGGATCTGGAGCGAGCGGTGGATCGCGCGTACGAAGGCGTGTCGACGATTGGTTTTGAACGGATGCATTACCGCAAAGACATCGCCGGCCGCGCACTGAAGAAGTAGTCGTGGTCTCCTTTTCGCTCGGCGCTTCAAGTTTCGTTCTGGAGTTCAAATCCTGATTCGGTGAGATTCTTCCAAAAATTATGAGCACTCAAAAACTGGTTTCTATCGTTATGGGCAGCGACTCGGATCTGGAAATCATGCGCGAGGCAGGCAAGGCGCTGGATGACTTCGGAATCGGCTACGACATCGACGTGACTTCCGCGCATCGTTCGCCAGACCGGACCGCCGAGTTCGCCCGCAACGCCGCCAAGAACGGCATCCGCGTGATCATCGCCGGGGCCGGCGGCGCCGCGCATCTGGCCGGCGTGATTGCTGCGCACACCACATTGCCAGTCATCGGCGTGCCGATTCCATCGACATCGTTGCAAGGGATGGACTCGCTTCTCGCTACGGTTCAGATGCCTGCTGGAATTCCGGTTGCGACAGTTGCCATTGGAAAGCCGGGCGCGACCAACGCCGGCATCCTCGCGGCGCAGATGATCGGGCTATCGGATATTGGCGTCGCGAACAAACTTCTCGCGCACAAAGTAAAGCTCGCCAAGGGTGTCGAGGAGAAGTCGAAAAAGTTGAAGGCTTCGCAGTAACGCGCCTCCCAGGGCGGCTATAGCTTCAATCCCGTGAGATAGTCGCGGAACTTTTCCCCCAGATCCGGCCGCTTGAGGGCGAACTCCACTGTGGCTTTCAGGAAGCCCAACTTGTCGCCCGCATCGTACCGTCGGCCTTCGTACACGTATGCGTAAATGCGCTGTTCTTTCAGCAGGGCCCGCAATCCATCGGTGAGCTGTAATTCACCGCCGGTGCCGTGCGGCGTGTTTGCCAGAATTTCAAAAAGCCGTGGCGTAAGGATGTAGCGGCCGATGATCGCCAGGTTCGAGGGCGCTTCTTCTTGCTTCGGCTTCTCGACCATATTGTTGATTTCGAACAAGCGACCCTTAAAGCGCCCGTCCGCTGGCTTCACGTCGAGCACGCCATACGCGGAGATGCCTGGCCCTTCCACGACCTGAGTTGCGACCACGGAGCATTGCGTCTCTTCGAACACCCGCATCATCTGCTTCAGGCACGGCTCCTCGGCGTCGATCACGTCATCGGCCAGCAGCACCGCGAATGCCTCTTCGCCCACTAGCTCACGCGCCATCAACACCGCGTGTCCCAGGCCCAGCGCTTCTTTCTGGCGAACGTACGCCAGGTGAATCATGTCCGAGATCGAATGGACGATCTTCAGCAAGTCTGTCTTCTTGCGCTCCTCGAGCATCTTTTCGAGCTCGTAGCTCACATCGAAGTGATCTTCGATCGCCTGCTTGCCGCGCCCGGTCACGATGATGATCTGGTCACAGCCGGCCGCCAGCGCCTCTTCCACGCCGTATTGAATGATGGGCTTGTCGACGATCGGCAGCATCTCTTTCGGCTGAGCCTTGGTCGCGGGAAGGAAACGCGTGCCGAGTCCGGCCGCAGGGAAAACCGCTTTACGCACTCGCATGGGCATGGAATTCTCTTGACCGCGGATATTTTTCGCGATGCACTCCAAATTTGTAGGTACCGAGGGTCAGGCCTGCACGACGTCCAGAGGTGACTGAACACAATAGCAGGATACGGCCACTCCGCGAAGAGCAATGTCCTCTAGGGCACTAACGGAAATCCTGTAGGTTTCCGTGTCTGGCACTACGAACAGTGCTACCGCTGGAGATCTTCACAGGTCAGGCAAGAGTGCCAGATCCCACATTGGCTAGTTCTGCAAACGTCAACGTTCCACGCTCTCCGGAGCATTCTCCGGGATGGCCAGTGTCTCAAGCAGCTGTTTGAGACTGCTCAAGACCTCTTCGGCGGCCATCGCTTTCTGCGTGAACTTCAATAGGCCATCGGGCGTAAACTGCGCGCCGCGCTGCGATGCGACAAAGCGCGCCAACTTTTCCGGATCGATGGTCGCATTCTGCCGAAACTTGATGCTGACCTGCTCGCGTTTCCGCTCCACCGAATTCACGCCGACCCGCACCGCGAGCAACTTCAATTCCGCATACTCCAGCAGATTCCGCACCGCCGGTGGCGGCTCGCCGTAACGGTCGCTCAATTCAGCGCGTACGTCGTGCAACTGCGTCTCGCGCTCCACGCCGGCAACGCGCTTGTACATTCGCAGGCGCTGGTTCTCTTCCGGAATGTACTCGGCGGGAATGCGGATATTGAGACCCAGGTTGAGCTGCGTCGCGATCTCTTCTTCCGGCATCTCGCCTTTGAGTTCGCGAACGGCGCGATCGAGCATTTGCGTGTAGAGCTCGAAGCCAACGGCTTCGATGTGACCGCTCTGTTCGCCACCCAGCAGATTTCCCGCGCCCCGCAATTCGAGATCGAGGGCGGCGATCTTGAATCCGGCACCAAGATCCGAGAACTCTTTCAGCGCCGCGAGCCTCCGCCGCGCGATGGGCGTCAGTTCAATCTCCGAAGGAAGCATCAGGTAAGCATAGGCCCGGCGATCCGAGCGGCCCACGCGTCCGCGCAGTTGATAAAGCTCCGAGAGGCCAAGCCTCTCCGCACGATTGATCAGAATCGTGTTGCACAGTGGGATATCCAGCCCGTTCTCGATGATCGTCGTCGCGACCAGAATATCCGCCTCGTGATGCATGAATTTCAGCATCACCTTCTCGAGCTCGGTTTCGGCCATCTGCCCATGGCCAACCAATATGCGCGCCTGCGGCACGAGTTCCTGCAGCTTGGCGGCGATCTCCCAGATACTCTCGACGCGATTGTGGACGAAGTACACCTGGCCGCCGCGCTCGAGCTCCTGCTCGATGGCCGACTGAATCAGCTTGTCATCCCAACTCGCTACCACGGTCTGGATCGCCATACGATCTTTGGGCGGCGTCTCGATCACGCTCATATCGCGCAGACCTACCAGAGACATGTGTAGGGTGCGGGGAATCGGCGTCGCCGACATGGTGAGCACATCCACCTGCTTGCGCATCTGCTTCAAGCGCTCCTTATGGCGCACGCCGAAGCGCTGCTCCTCGTCGACAATCAGCAAGCCGAGATCGGAGAACTTGATGTCCTTCGACAGAATGCGATGCGTGCCGATGAGCACATCGATCTTTCCCGCTTCGACCTTCTGCAAAATTTCCTTCTGCTGCTTCGGCGACCGGAAGCGGCTGATCATCTCGAGGGTGATTGGAAAAGCCGCAAAGCGCTGCTTGAACGTCTCGAAGTGCTGAAACGCAAGAACCGTCGTCGGCGCCAGCACCGCGACCTGTTTGTTATCGCTGAGCGCCTTGAACGCAGCGCGCATCGCAACTTCCGTCTTGCCGTAACCTACATCACCGCACAGCAGACGATCCATCGGGCGGCCCGACTCCATGTCGGACTTCACATCCACGATCGCCTGCGCCTGATCTTCAGTCTCGGTGAACTCAAAGGCGTCTTCGAATTCCTTCATCCACTCGGTGTCGGCCGGAAACGCGTGCCCCTGCGCCATCTGCCGCTGGGCGTAGAGTTTCAACAGTTCGTCGGCCATATCCTTCATGGCCTTGCGCACGCGCGCCTTGGTCTTCGCCCATGTCGCCGTGCCCAGATGGCTAAGCACTGGCTTGGCGCCCTCAGCCGACCGATATTTCTGGATCAGATCAAGGCGCGTGAGTGGAACGTAGAGCCGCGCAGCTTCGGCAAACTCGAGAAGCATGAATTCAGCCGGACCGTCGCCCTGATTGATTTCCTTCAGTCCTTGGTATTGCGCGATGCCGTGCTCCACGTGCACTACGTAATCCCCGACCTGCAGATCGCGGAAGTCGGAGAGAAACGCCGAGACTTTTGATTTCTGGCGCTGCGGGCGCGAGGCCACCAACTCCGACTCATCGAACAAGTCGCGCGCGCCGAAGATGGCAAGATTCGCCTCGGGAAGGATCACGCCTTCCGGCAGATACGACTTCACCAGCGTCGCGCTTTGCAGATCGCCGGCGAAATAAGCTGTCTCGTCGGCGTAACTTTCGCCACCCCGTGTGCGGCTGCCCAGACGGAAGGAAACGTTGTACTCGGTGAAGATGTCAGCCAGCCGCTCCACTTCACCGGTGTTGGGCGCGGCAAAAACGACACTCTTTCCCTCCGCCACCAGCTTTTGCACTTCTTCAAGCATTGCAGGAACCGAACCATGGAAGCGAGGTGTGGGCTGCGAAGAAAATTGCACAGTGCTCTCGGCGTCTTCGCTGCGCGTGATTTCGAGATGCTCCAGTTCCGCGCCAGGAAGCGCAGCCAGCATTCGCCACCAGTCGTCCGGCGGAAAGTAAAGATCGCTCGGCCTCACCAGGTTGCCGACGCCGCTGCGCTCATGCGCTTCTTCGATGCGTGTCCAGGTGCGGTCGAGTTCCTGGTGCAGGTTGTCGCGCTCGTCAGTGAGCACGACAGCGTTCGGGAGCAGGTCAAACAGGCTGCGGCTCTCGCGCGCGACCGGCGCGTAAAACTCCCATCCCGGAAACACGGTCACACCGCCCGATCGGATCGCCTGCTCGATGACTTCTTCGTTTCCCGTGATGCGCTTGCCGGAAAGCCGCACGTGAATCGCGCCGAGAAGGTCCTCGCGCACCGGCGTTTCAGTCAGTGGCAAAAGTAAAGCTTCGTCAACCGGACTCGACGACCGCTGCGTCGCTGGATCAAACTTGCGAATCGACTCAACCTCATCGCCGAAAAACTCAACCCGCAGCGGACGGTCGGCCTCAGGCGAGTAGACGTCGAGAATTCCGCCGCGCAGCGCATATTGTCCGGGCATCTCAACGATGTCGGCGGCGTCGTAGCCGACGGTATTGAGGTGCTGGATCAGCGATTCGGTGTCAAATGTCTCGCCGCGGCGCAATGTACGCGCGAGGTCGGTGTAGTACTCGGTCGAGGCCAGCCGAATCGTGGTCGCCGCGATCGGCGCGACGATAAGTGACGCAGCGCCAGTCGCGATCTTCCACAAAGAGGTCGCGCGTTCTTCCTGAATCTCGGGATGCGGCGACAGGTTCTGGTACGGAAGCACATCCCGCGTCGGCAACTTCGCGATCGAATCCGGTTCGGCGGCGCCCGTCAACTCGGCGAATCCCTGTAGCACCGGCAGCAAATCGTCCGCCGCACGGTTGTCGGCGACGATCATGATCAAGGGCCGTGCCGCGGCTCTCCGCAGCAATACGAGCAGCAGTGCTTTTGCCGTGGGAGTGAGTCCGGAAACACGAATCCGTCCCGTGCCCTCTTTTAGGTGGGAGGCAACACGCAGGAAAACGGCCAACTTCTCTACGTCCACGAAGATTTCGCGGACGAACGGTAGGGACATGCCACCTTTATTTTAGCAGCGAAATATAGATCGCATTTTTGGTCGGACTAGGCCAGTGAAAGTTCGCTAGAGAACAGATCTCAACGGGGCGCAGGGCAACCACTTCACCCACGCAGTAGCGGCCGAGTCAGGCACGTCGGGCCACCGCTTCCGTTGATGCAGATCTCCGAACCTGGAAACGTGAATACCTCGAACCCGGCATCACGAAGCCGCTGGTTCGTTTTTTCGTTCGCGTCGATTGCGACCAACCGGTTCTCTCCGAGCGAGAGAACATTACAAGCCAGCGTTTGGCGCTCCGCGTAGTCGATCTCGATAAAGCGATAGCCGCGAGCCTTCAACAATTCCACCGTCTCTACGGTGAGCCACGGAAGGTCGACGAGCGCGGTGGTTTCATCCAGCAGGCTGATCAGCGACATCAAGTGCAGGCATGCGGATGGGCCCGGCCCGTAGGGCAGCGGCGCGGCAATCACTGCAACTCCATGCGGTTGAAGAAACGCCCGCATCTGTTCGATGCCCGCGCGGTTGGTGCGATATCCGTGACCGATCAGCAGCGTCTCAGCGTCAAGCCAGACCATGTCTCCGGCTTCCGTATTGCCCGGAGCTTCAACCCCACCCAGCGTTGACGCGCCGATCTGTCGCAGAAAATCGCGATGATGTTTGGCTTCCGGAACCCGGTTTGCCTTCCCGGGATTCAGTGGAATCAATCCAAAGTCCGTGGGGAGCGACGCGTCGTGCGTGTACACAGCATCAAGTGTCAGATCGGGCGCTGGTGCAAGCTCAACAACTTCGGCTTCCGCGTGCTGCAGCACTTCACAGAGAGTTTCATGCTGCGCTTGGGCAACCGAAACATCCGGCCGATGCAGAAATCCCAACTCTTGCCAGCGCGACAAGCGATCCGGGTCATCCCACCCAGCAGTACGCGGTGAGCAAACGATTACGCGCTCGAGCCTTGCGACCATCGAGTGGCCATTGAAATCTACATTCGTTTCCGGAGTAGCCGATGTTTGATTTGCCATAGTTTGCAACCGACGGGCCGACTAGGAATCTAAACACTCGTTATGGCAAAAGCAATTTGGGAAGGCACGGTGTTGGCCGAGAGCAACCAGACGATCGAAGTGGAAGGAAACCAGTATTTTCCTCCCGCCGCGGTGAAGCGCGAGCTCTTCAAGCCGAACGAACAGCACACCACGTGTCCGTGGAAGGGGCTGGCCAGCTATTACGACATCGAAGTGAACGGCAAAAAGAATTCCGGTGCCGCCTGGTACTATCCGGAGCCAAAGCCGGCCGCGAAACAAATCAAAGATTACGTGGCGTTCTGGAAGGGCGTGAAGGTCGAGAAGTAAGTTCACGTGGCGCGGGCGCCCTCGCCCGCGATTCGCCGTCTCGAGCCAATGCCGCAGTGCGTTTTGTGCGACCGGCAGCCCGCGCGCTGTCTACATAATCCACCAAAAACAAAACGAGGACAGCCCGGAGCCCCCGAGGCTGTCCCTATGAAACCCTCCCGGTTAGAAGGGCAACTACTGTTTGGAGGCTAAATCGCTGATGTTTCGGGAGTATTGCGGATCAGTGAAAATTCAGTAAATTCGCTTTCGGCAGGTGCTCAAACTGTTTGTGTCGACGATCACACCCGCAAGTGATTGATCCCGCTTTGGCCCTTCTTCACGCTGCTATATTTACCTTTTCCTCAGAATCGACGGAGGCGCCCCATGGCCCGCAAATTCGATCAATCGCGAAAACTGCAAAAGCGTGCGGAGTTGATGATCCCCGGCGGTGTGAACTCTCCGGTGCGCGCCTTTCGCGCCGTGGGCGGCGATCCTCCGTTCGTGATTCGTGGCAAAGGCTCTCGCATCTTTGACGCCGACGAGAACGAATACATCGACTACATCGGCTCCTGGGGGCCGCTCATCCTCGGCCACGCCGCGCCTGTCGTTCTTGAGGCGCTGGCCGCAGCCATGCGCAACGGAACCAGCTTCGGCGCGTCCACGCCCTCCGAGGCCGACCTTGCAGAACTCGTTGTTTCCGCTTTCCCGCATATGCAGAAAGTCCGCTTCGTGAGCTCGGGCACTGAAGCCACGATGTCGGCGATCCGCTTGGCGCGCGCCTATACAAAACGCAAATACGTTGTGAAGTTTGAAGGTTGTTATCACGGGCACGCCGACGCATTGCTCGTGAAAGCTGGTTCAGGCGTGGCCACGCTCGGTATCCCCGGCTCGGCCGGCGTCCCGGAAGAGTTCACGCAGTTTACGCTGGCCCTGCCTTACAACGACACCGACGCGCTCGAAGAAGCCTTCCGCAAGTTCAAGCACCAGATCGCCTGCGTGATCGTTGAGCCCGTGGTCGGCAACATGGGCTGTGTTCCGCCGGCGCGCGGGTATCTCGAGGCGCTGCGCGCGGTCACGTCGAACGATGGCGCGGTTTTGATCTTCGACGAAGTGATGACCGGCTTCCGTCTCGCCTTCGGGGGCGCGCAAGAGCTTTATTCCGTCCATTCGGATCTCACTACGATGGGCAAGATCATCGGTGGCGGCTTGCCGGTCGGCGCGTACGGCGGGTCATCGGAAATCATGGATCTTGTCGCGCCCCTTGGCCCGATGTACCAGGCGGGCACGCTTTCAGGGAATCCGCTGGCGATGGCAGCCGGATATGCGCAGCTCCGCTATTTGAAAGAGCACAAGAATCTCTATCAGCAACTCGACCAGCTCAGTGCAGAACTGGTGGCAGGCGTCGCGGCCGCCGCCAGGAGCGCGGGCGTTCCGATGACGCACAACCGCGTCGGCTCGATGTTTACGTGGTTTTTCACGCCTGGCCCAGTGACCGACTGGAACTCAGCTTCGAAATCCGACACCGAGGCCTTCGGACGCTTCTTCCGCAACATGCTCGAGGGTGGCGTCTATCTTCCGCCATCGCAATACGAAGCCGCGTTCCTCAGCGCGGCCCATACCGCCGAGGACGTGCAGAAGACAATTGCGGCAGCGAAGCAGGCGTTTGCGATGGTGGCAGCCTAGGCAAATCCGAGAGTCGCCGAACATCACTTCTCTACCGCGACACGCGTCGCACCCTTGTGTTTAAATTACCCCCCATCCTTTGGGGTGTGCCATGAAGATTGGTTTCTCTTTACCCAACATTGGGCCCATTGGCACTGCGGAAGCCGTTCTGAAAGTCGCGCAACGTGCCGAGGCTCTCGGCTACAGCAGCTTGTGGACGATTGAACGGTTGCTCTATCCAGTGAAGCTGCAAACGCCTTATCCCGGCACGCCCGACGGGTCGCTGCCGGAAATCTACAGGCACGTGCTCGATCCGCTCGACACCCTCACCTACGTCGCCTCTCAGACGAAGACGATCAAATTAGGCACCAGCGTCCTCGACATGCCTTACTACAACCCGGTGATGCTGGCGCGACGGCTGGCCACGATCGACGTTCTATCCAACGGCCGGCTGTGCGTCGGGCTGGGCCTGGGCTGGTCAAAAGACGAAATGGATGCGACAGGCGCTGACATAACCAAACGCGGCGCGCTGGCGGATGAATTTCTACCCCTGCTGAAAACGATTTGGACCACGAATCCAGTCGAGTTTCGGGGCAAGTTTTTTAATGTGCCCAAGTCTTACATCGACCTGAAGCCTGTCCAGAAGCCGCATCCGCCGATCTACCTGGGCGCATTCGTCCCTGCTGCACTCAAGCGCCTCGCGCGACTGGCCGACGGATGGAATCCGGTATTCCTCCCAGTTCCCGTCATGGCAGAGATGTTCGGCAGCATCAAGCAAATGGCGAAGGAGGCAGGGCGTGATCCATCCGCAATCTCGATGATCATTCACGCAGGCGTGGGGCTGACTGATCAACCACTCGGCAAGGACCGCGCGATCTTCACCGGTTCGCTCGAACAGATCAGCGACGACGTAAGGGCTTGTGCGCAGATTGGGGCGAGCGAGATCTTTTTTGATCCGGCGTTTGCTCCCGGAGGCCAATCGCTCGATCGCTGGCTGTCCCTGCTGGAACAACTGCATGGAATGATGCACGTCTAGCTACGCAGCCATTGCTTTTGCTCGCGTTTAGATTTGGCCCCACACGGCGATGCGCACTGGAGTAATCCGTAGAACCTGGGCGTCGTCCGCAAGCATTTTCGTATCGTACTGTGGATACTTTACCCGCAGGCGCTCAATTGCTCGCTTTCGTTCCGCAGCGTCAGTCACCAATTCCGCTTCTCCGCGGATGAGCACGTACCACAAGCGCGTCCAATCCTCGTCATATTCATCGATGAGCAACGCCACGTGCGGCGTCTCTTCGATGTTCTTAAGCCGAGTCAACCGGGTCGGAGCGACGCTCTTAGGCTTGCGATCAATCGCGGAATGGAGGCACGATCCATCCCACACAAAGCAGATGGGAACCATGTGCGGCCTTCCATCCGCGTCGATAGTGGCCAGGCGTGCGATCCGCGCTGCTTCGAGGCGTGCGTGAATTTCATGCGAGATGAGCGGCGGTGGGTTCACCATGGAGGAACGCGGATCAATTCTAGACCTCAGCGCGGCTCGAAGGTGAAATTGAAGAGAGGTGGGTGACACCCCGAGCAGAATCGTTGTCAAGGAAAAGCAGATTCCTCCTGACCTATTGCACTTGTCATCCTGAGCGAAGTGAGGCGATAGCCGAACGAAGTCGAAGGCCTCTTGTCTCCCAACCCAACCACCGGCGTGCCGGGGAATTTTCTCAACGAGGTTAGAGCGATCCCTGCATCCACTGCTTCTAATGTTGTCATTCCGACACACGAGCGCAGCGAGCATAAAGTTCCCGAGCCGCTGGAGAGCCATGGTGCCGGAGGTTCGCATTCGTTCTTTGAGCGCTAACTTGGCGTTCGCTAAGAGAATTCCTAAGCGTGCCGGTGGTTGCGGAGGAGAACAAGGGGTCCTTCGACTTCGTTCGGCTATCGCCTCACTTCGCTCAGGATGACAAGAGTGTAGGAGGACAGGAGTGGAGAAAGAAACACAAGTCCGAAATACCCGAAGCCCAAAGAAGCCCAGAGACGAAACCCGAGACCCCAAAGCCGAGAGCCCAGACCCTAAAGCCCGGAGCCCAAAGCCCCTAATCAAACTCCAACACCCTAAACACCTTTGGAATTAATCCGCGATGCGGCGGGAAAGAACTTCGACGTTGGTCTGAGCGCTAGCTTTTTTGCGCGTGCCGTTGCTTGCCCCACCCAGATATTTCTCGCGCACTACCGCGAGCTTCTCTACCTCAGCGGCACCGAGCGGCTGCTGATGTCCGAGTTGGTGGGTCACCAGCGCGATGCGGGCGAAGTGCTCGACCGTTTCCATCTTCATATACGCCTGATCGAGATCGCTCCCGTACGCCACCACTCCGTGGTTCGACATCAAGATCGCGTCGTATTGCGGCACCAGCGGTTCGAGCGCATCGGTAAGCTCGGGCGTTCCCGGCGTTCCGTACTTTGCCAGCGGAATCGAGCCGAGCCCGATCACCACTTCACACACGAGAGGCTGATTCAGAGGAACTCCGGCGGCTGCGAATCCGGTGGCCGTCGGCGGATGCGCATGAACAATTCCCCGCACCTCCGGACGCAGCCGGTAGATCAGCAGGTGCATCGCGATCTCGCTGGAGACCCGGCGCTTGCCCGAGAGCCGCCGTCCCTGCATATCGACGATCACCATGTCCGATGTCCGCATCTCGCCCTTGCTCATGCACGTGGGGGTGGCGAGAATTCGATTGTCGTCGAGGCGGACTGAGAGATTGCCGTCGGTGGCCGCCACGAAGCTGCGCTCGTGCAGCATGCGTCCGTAACGGACAATCTTCTCCCGATATTGGCGTTCACTGGCCATGGGGATGACTGGACAGCAGGAGGGCCTTTCTGCCACCCATGGTACCCCAGCCTGTCCGGTTCCGACAATGCAAAATGGCACTAACCTAAACGATTTGCTGCATTGATCTGCACATGTCGTTTTGGGCGGCAAAGGCGCGCCTTTTCAGTTCGCCCAGCCCCTATAATCACCCTCTCGTGCAGGTCTCTGACTTCTACTACGAACTGCCGGAATCGCTGATCGCGCAGGAAGCCCTGCCGAATCGCGCCGCGTCTCGCATGCTCCATCTTGATAAGAGGTCGGGCGCTCTGCGGGACGTTATGTTTCGCGACCTGCCCGGGTTGCTTCGCCCAGACGACTTGCTGGTGATGAACAATACTCGCGTGTTTGCCGCGCGGCTCTATGGACGGCGCCGGGGGGCCAATGCGCAGGCGCTCAGCCCTCAAAATCCGGCGTCGCGCGACTTTCTCAAAGGACGCATTGAAATTCTCCTGACCCGGCAGACGCGTGAGGATCCGAACGAGTGGGATTGCCTGGTTCGTCCGGGGCGTAAGGTGGGCGTCGGTGAAGAGCTTTTCTTCGGGCCGCACGATGAGCTTCATGCCAAGGTTGTCGAGCGTGGTGAATTCGGTGAACGTCACATCCGCTTCGCGCGCGTCGACAATTTTTTCGAGCTGGTGGAAAAGATCGGGCACGTCCCGCTGCCTCCTTATATAGACCGCGAGGATCGGCCGGCCGATCGCGAGCGCTATCAGACCGTCTACGCAAAAGAGAAGGGATCGATCGCAGCGCCGACGGCGGGCCTGCATTTCACCCCGGAAATCCTCGCGCAAATTCGGGAGCGCGGCATCGAGATCGCCGAAGTCACACTGCACGTGGGCCTGGGAACATTTCACCCCGTCCGCGTGCAACGCGTTGAAGACCATCATCTGCACCGGGAGCATTACTCGATCACGCCAGCTGCGGCGGAACAGATCGATCGCGCGATGGAGCAGGGCCGCCGCATCGTTGCTGTCGGAACCACAACCGCGCGGACACTCGAACATGCCGCAGCACGATCTGGGACGGGGCGGCCTGCGGCCGGCACCAGGGAAGCGGATCTCTTCATTTATCCCGGATACTCCTTCTGCGTGGTGGGAGCGCTGCTGACCAACTTCCACCTTCCCGAGTCAACGCTGCTGATGCTTGTGTGTGCGCTCGGCGGGAAAGAGCACGTGCTG
>Ga0126371_10000729_pt1 | contig 27508 bp, 21 predicted proteins | sample PanSoiMetaPlot_4_FD_110145 | JGI IMG/M metagenome (GOLD analysis project Ga0126371, IMG submission 110145) | Tropical forest soil microbial communities from Panama - MetaG Plot_4 | ecosystem: Environmental > Terrestrial > Soil > Tropical forest > Bulk soil | place: Panama | collected 2016-02-17 | reverse complement strand
CTGGTCGATTCGCACAAGTTCGGTGACGAGATTGAGGATTATGTCAAATTCGCTGCGCCCAAACCAAAGCCCGTGGCCGAAAACAAGGTGCGGGCGGTGGTGCTGAAAGTGGACCGCTTCGGAAACCTCATCACCAACATCACGCCGGATGACATCCCGGCCCTCTTTTCTGGCAAAGCGGCGTTCAAGATCACGGTCGGCAGCAAAGAAATTACGGAAATCCGCAACGCTTACGCTGAAGGTACGCCCGGAGAGGTCTTTGGAATCCTGGGAAGCATGGGGTATCTGGAGATCGTGGCGAACCGCGCGCCCGCAGCGCAACTCACTGGTGTCGGCAAAGGCGCGGAGGTGAGTGTGCAGATGGGCGGGGCGACGGCGGCCGGTAAGGGAGCGTAAAAGCTCTTACCAGAGAGTCATCAGGAGTCATCTCGAAGGCCTGCGTTTTTTCCAGCGGGTGAGGGAGTCCCTCAAGGTCCATCCAGAAGAGATCCTTCGCTCCGCCTGAAGAGCGGCTCCGCTCAGGATGACCCCAATTGGGTGGGGCCGACGGCGGCAGGCAACGCCGTGTAGTCGCTCTATTTAGCGCGCGAGAGACACCGCGCAAATTCCGTCCAACAGCAACGCGAGTGAGAGCGCGATCACAACCCCCAGCGCGAGGCTGGATCCCGGGACTCTTCTCGCCGCAAAGATTCCCATCCCAATCAGCGCGATAGCTTCGATCGTCGGATAAATCCAGTTGCCTGCTTTGAAGAGACCGCCCAGGAAAATCGCCAGGAATAAACCTCCCAGACTGGCGACAATTCCGAGCAGAAATCCCAGAAGCACTTGAACATTCGATCTAGGCTGTTTCTCGGGCTCTATCTCGACCATGGTTTTGCTAAGAACTTTTCGGCTTGGAATGGGCCCAGCGCTCCATCTCCCCCGTCCAACGCAGGAAGCGCCAAAGTTCGCGGCGTTCGCGCCACATGAATTCCCAGAACTCCAGGAAACCGATCTGCTTCATCTTCACGCCGGTGTAGGTCTCGATGCGCCAGAGAAGATAGGAACTCCGCCACGGAGTAAAGCGATGGCCCCGGGTGGCATTCCACAGGAAGCGGATCTTGTTGCCCATAATCTCATCATAACCACAGTGGTCATGCGGTTACAGTCCCTTGCAAGGCGCCGCTGCGCGGCTGGACGGCCCCTTTCGACTTCGCTCAGGGCAGGTGAGGCGGCAGTCCCTGCGTTTTTGAATGTTAGAATCCAAGTTCTGACCGATTCCTGCATGAGTGACTCCCGCCAAAAAGCTGAAGATGTGTACTACTCCGCCCTTGATCTCATGGCTGAAGGGCATCTCGAGAAAGCTGTGGCTGCCTATCGAGAATCCATCAACACCGACCCGACATTTACCGAAGCCATGCACGGTCTCGCACGGGCTCTACAGGACTTACAGCGCTTTGACGAGGCCATCGAGGTCGCAAAGAAGATTGCTGAGATTGATCCCGACGATGTGCTCGCGCATACGAGCCTGTCGGTGCTTTATCAGAAGAAAGGGATGATTCCTGAGGCAGAAGCCGAAGGGGCCAAGGCCCGAGTGCTGGGATGGAAGCAACAGTTGAAGAAGAGCAGCTATCCTTAGGCGACAACGCCGCTAAGAACCTGCCTGTTAAAAAAATCTACAGTAGCCCCTATCGCGAATGAAAAAATCGTGAATTGCGCATTGTCAGGACGCGCATCATCGGCGACAATCACAACAAATAAAGCCGGTTCACGTGTCTTGGGGTTCCAGAAGTTCGAGCGATAACCCGCCAATGACCGTGGCGCACGGTTCCTATATACCGTGAAGCCACAACTCAGCATCCATGTGACTGGCATTTGCGTTCTCGCCGGAGTAGTGCCGCGTATGCGGGACAGCATCAAGCCTCTACAAAGGCTTGGATGGTTGTCATGGTTTCTGAACGGGAGAACACGATGGAAACGCTGGATAGCAGTACCGGCGTGAACCAGCGAAAAGCAGACACCAGTGGGCAGGCGCGCAGACGCGAACGATGGATACACTGGCTTTTGTTGTTGGGTTCTATCGCCCTGGTTTGCATTGTAGCGGCGCGTGACCTCCGCGTCGGAGAATTCGATTACAACGTGGATGAGGCGCAGCACGCCGTGACGGGTTTGTTCGTCTCTGACGCGTTTCGTGATCTCCCCATTCGACATCCGGTGCAATACGCGTTCCGGTATTATGCGCAGTACCCTGCAGTTGCCATCCTGCATTGGCCACCATTGTTCTATATCGTTGAGGGATTGAGTTTCCTGCTGCTCGGGCCGTCGGTCGTTTCCGCCCGAATCAGCGTGCTGTTTTTTTGCGTCTTGCTGCTTTATCAGTGGTACCGCCTGATAGAAGAATCTCTAGACTCCTACACCGCGGAAATCTGCACGGCGGTCCTGGGACTGCTGCCGATGCTCCTTCTCTTCGAGAAGAGCGTGATGCTGGAGATTCCGTCCTTGGCTCTCGGTGTGGCGGCGATTCGACACTGGATCGCTTACCTCGAACAGAATCAAAGAAGATCTCTGTATTTTTCTGCGCTTTGGCTCAGTGCCGCGCTTTTGTGTAAGCAAACCAGCATTTATTTGCTCGTGTTCTGCGGATTGACTCTGCTGATCACGGGCCAGTGGAAGCGGATATTCTCACGCGACGCTGCAATATTCGCTGGCATCGTGGGAATTCTTGCTGGTCCGTGTCTGACGCTCATGTTGTTCGTGCAGGGCAAGGCTGTCGTGAATGATTTGGGTTCCTACCGAATGAATAGCTGGGAACGAATTACGTATTACAGCCTGATGCTACCCACTAGCGTGCCACCCATCCTGCTGGTATTGGCATTACTGGGTGCGGCACTCGCATTTCGGTGGGATTCGCCGAAGCGCACCGCCATCATGGGATGCTGGCTCTTGGCGGGCTATGCGACTTTTAGTTGGTTCGGACAAAGGGAACCGCGCTTTGCCGTTTATTGGCTGCCTCCGCTGGTGTACTTCGCTGTTGGTTTTATGACGAGGTTTTTCCGCAGCGGACCCTTCCGGATCGGAATGCGAGTTGCCGCCGCAGGTCTGATTTTTATCCTGCTGATTCCAGCGTTGCGCTACCAGAGGCCATATATCAGTGGGTATAAGGAGGCAGCGTCACGAGTGGTGAAGGGTTACGATTCCGGAGTCATCCTTTTCGACGGGCCAGTGCCAGGCAACTTTGTATTTTTCCTTCGGGCATTGGATCCGGGAAGACGGTTCGTGGTCTTGCGGAAGGTGCTGTACGCTGACGATATCCGGCAAAGCGCGGGTAGCGAGGAGTTGCTCCACAGCAGAGAAGAAATTTTGAACGCATTCCAGGAATACGGGGTTCGTGTTGCAGTGGTGTCACAGAATCTAGGAGTCCGCTTCGATTCGCAGCGCGTCCTCCGGGTAGAACTAAGTAGCGATGATTTCACTTTGGTGCAGCGTTTCCCCATCGTGACGAATGAATCGCATTGGCAGGGCGAAAATCTACTGCTCTATGAAAAAAGGAACTGGTCCCCTCCAACCGGCGGTTCATTGAAAATCCGCATGTTGACGCTATCCCACGATATCGAGATTCCTCTCACCGAATTGACGACCAAGAAGCATTAACTCGTTGCTTCAATGCTCGGCGGGCACACGCGAGAAGCTGACGGGAAATGGGGCGGGCGACGATCCGCGCCTCGTCTGGAGCCACCTGCGGCGTGGAAGGAAGCGGTAGCGAACCAGAGTCCAGATTGCCAACCAGCCGTCGGAAAGGCGGATCTTCTTGCCCTCTTCGGCGGATCGCGGATGATACGAAATCGGAACTTCCTCGATTCTCTCTCCCATACGGCAAAGCTTGGAAGTTACCTCGGGACAGAATTCAAATCTGCGGCACTCCAATCGCAATTGCGCCAGCAGCGGCCTGCGAAAAACCTTGTAACAGGTGGCCTCGTCGTGAATGCCGGCGCGATAGAGGAGATTGGTGAGATGCGTCAGCAGTCGGGCTCCGAGGAAAAATCGAAGACCGCGCCCGGGGTGATCTGATCTGACCCCATATACAACATTGGCTCTCCCCTGGTGCAAGGGCTCCAGCAACGTAGGATAGTCGTTCGGATCATATTCAAGGTCCGAATCCTGAATCAGCACATACTCGCCGCGCGCATAGGCCAGAGCCGTGCGGATCGAGGCTCCCTTGCCGCAGTTTTTTTCGTGAAAGACGATGGTGACATCTTCGCGAGGCGGAAGCGCGAGCAACTTCTCGCGCGTGCCGTCGGTGGAACCATCGTCCACGATGATGAGTTCTTTCTTTACGGGAGAGGCTAGAACGGCCTGCAACAAGTCCTCAAGGTGAAGAACTTCGTTGTAGACGGGAACGATCACCGACACGTATCCCTCCCAGCGGTCGTGACTCGCTGCATGGCTGGTTTGCGGGACAGTCTGGAGAGGATTCACCCAAGTTCTATTTAATCACATGACCGCTGCAATCGCGAACGTACAAGCGAGGAAGTGTATGGGCCTAATTTCCACAGATTTGCAGGAAGTAACAAAACATTCACATGAGCTTAATTTTGGAGTCATTGGATTGTTGAGCAAGAGTGGCCGTCCAGCCTACGTGCGACGCCCGTTGCGTCAGTTTAAGGAAAGGTGATCTCGTCAATTATCAACGTCGAATGACCACTCGACCGACAACGGCACCTCTATCGTCACACGCTCAGTTCGGCTACACTAATCTGAGGTACATACCCGCAGTCTTCCATGGTCAACGGTAAACGCATAGCGGTCGTCATGCCTGCATATAACGCGGAGAAGACGCTCGAAGCGACGGTGGCGGAACTGCCATCGCTGGTCGACATCCGCATTCTTGTGGATGACCACAGCCGCGATGAAACCGTCGAAATGGCCCAGCGGCTGGGACTCTACGTCTTCCGGCATGACCGTAATTATGGGTACGGACGCAATCAGCAGACCTGCTATCGCGAGGCCCTGGCATCTGGCGCGGACGTGGTCATCATGCTGCATCCCGATTACCAGTACACACCGCGGCTGATCACGGCTATGGCCAGCATGGTTGCCTACGACGTATACGACGTCGTACTGGGTTCACGCATCATTGGCGGACGCGCGCTGATGGGTGGGATGCCGCTCTACAAGTACATTTCCAACCGGTTGCTGACGGCATTCGAGAACTTGTTTCTGCGAGTCAAGCTATCCGAGTATCACACCGGGTATCGGGCCTTCAGCCGCGAAGTGTTGACCGAGCTGCCGTTGCTCGAGAATTCCGACGATTTTGTGTTCGACAACCAGATGCTGGCGCAATGCGTGCACTTCGGATTCCGCATCGGCGAAGTGTCTTGCCCTACCAAATATTTCGAAGAAGCATCTTCGATCAATTTCCGGCGCAGCGTGAAATACGGATTTGGAGTGCTGGCGACTACACTGCAATTCGCCGCGCAAAAATTTGGATTGATCCACCTCCCCAGATTCAGCAAACAGGGCCGGAAGCTTGAAGACGAACGCGAACACTACTACACTTCTCACACGGCCGTCGTGTGAATCATCCGCAATTGTCTTCGGAATTCAGGTTTGAATTACACGCAGTTATAATGAGCTCTGCTGCCCTCCGCTTGGTTGTAGATCTGACGTCGCGCTGGTGAGGTCTGCTTGGAACCTGCTCCACTGGTCTCTAAAAGAAACCGCGCTCCTGTCTTTGTGGTTGGAAGTGCGCGTTCAGGAACCACGCTTCTGTACGACATGCTGCTCTCGTCGGGCGGCTTTGCACTCTATCTTGGCGAATCCAATATTTTTAATCTACTCGCGCCACGTTTTGGGGATCTGGCACAGCGCGCAAACCGCGAACAAATGTTGCGCGTGTGGCTCGGAAGCAGTTTGTTTCGCGTCTCCAGACTACGCGCCAGTGACGTTGAAACCAGGATTCTCGATGACTGCCGCAATGCCGGCGATTTCCTCCGGATTGTCATGGACGAAGTGACCCGGCAGCAAGGGGCTCAGCGCTGGGCCGGCAATACTCCGGAAGAAATTCTGCACCTTCGGCAAATCAAAAAGACGATCCCGGAGGCGCTCGTAATCCACATGATTCGCGACGGGCGGGATGTGAGTGTCTCTCTATCGCAGAAGCGTTACATCCGGCCATTTCCGTGGAAAGAGCGCGCAACTCCAGAGACTGCCGCACTCTATTGGGAGTGGGTGGTCAATAAAGGCCGGGAGGCCGGCGCTGGAATGGGGAGTGATTACACCGAGGTCCGGTTTGAAGAGTTGGTTGCCGATCCTCGGTCGGTCCTGCAAAGATTGAGCGGATTCCTGGAGCATGATCTGGACTACGACCGGATCTTGAAAAACGCCGTCGGCGCGGTCGCGAAACCCAATAGTTCATTCAAAGGCTCGGCGGCAGGGAGCTTCAACCCAGTTGCGCGATGGAAACAGCAACTAACTGTGGACCAACTTACGCGGATTGAGGGATTGGTTGGGGACCTCCTAGCAGACCTTGGATACCGACTAGCGACCTCCGGACGGGCTGATTGCAACCCTATATACCGTGCCTGGAACCGCCTTTTATATCGACAGTTTTTCGAACTCAAGCTCGAAACCAAGAAGAGCCGGATACTGCGGGCATTCCGCAAGCCGCTGACAGCAAAGGACATAGATGAGGTGGCCTTGGTGGATGAGGAAGCCGCATCGCGCTTGCGCCCCTCCGCGGAGCACACAACGGACCACGATATCGCTCGGCAGGAATCAATTGTGGAAACGGGCCCAGAACAGCGTTAAACTGTACAGATGAAGAATGGGCGGATTTTCTGTGTTTTCGGCTTATTGATCGCGGTTGGCTGGGCTCAAGACAAGGCGCCGAGCAAGAAGTTTCATACCTCCGCTGCGCCTCCTCACCACTCGCAGTCGCAGATCGAGAAGTCAGAGCGCGCGCGGGCAAATGCAAACAGCCCAGTGCTCGCGAAATCCCAGTCGGGACACAGCCAGGAACTTAGCCGGCTCGAGCATCAGAGTTCGACGCAGTTCCACACCCAATCAGCGGCTAAGAGCAGCAGAGCTTCGGCGACCGCGTCCCATGTGCACGCTGAGCCAACCGGACACTCCTCCAGCATCAACTTCAACTATCACGCTCCCCATAATCAATCCCCGTCTTCATCGGGTGGCCGAAAGCACTAAAAGCACTGAGGACATTCTGCTGACTAGATTTTAGGGCTCGCGTCTGCGTGCCTTGGTTGCCCCATTTGTTGTAACGGCCGGGAAACAGTTCTGGTGTAGGCTGGGTGTACGGATGGAAATGCTCGCCCCGGGGACTGGGAAAAGGTAGATACGATGCCATCCAAAACGGAGCTCCAGATTGCGGGACCGTGGGATGCTACCAGCATCGGGTCTATTCGCGACCTGGAGCCGGGGCTCGTGCATCTATGGCAAACGCCGCTTGAGGATCGCGCGTCCGAAGTAACCTCACGGTTCGAGTTACTTTCGCGTGATGAGCAAGAAAGGGCGCTTCGGTTCCGCGAAGGCCGGCCACGAAATGATTTTGTCGTGACTCGTGGAACGCTTCGGACGCTACTGGCCCGATATCTTGGCACTGCTCCGCAGGAAGTGCAGTTTTGCTATGGAAGAAACGGGAAGCCGCTGCTTGGGAGCAACAGCAACTTGCGCTTTAACGTCTCACACACCCATGGCCTTGCGATTTTGGCATTTGCGAAAAACCGGGCGATCGGGGTAGATGTTGAGAACGTAAACCGTGAGACGGATGCGAAACGGCTGGCAGAGCGCTTCTTCTCGCAGTCGGAACGGCAGGCCCTGAGGCATTTGTCGGGGCAGCAATTGCAAGCCGCTTTCTTCCGCTGCTGGACGAGGAAGGAAGCCTATATCAAGGCCACGGGAGATGGGCTGGCTTTGCCGCTCAGTCAATTTGACGTTTCCATTGCGGCCGGTGATCGCGATGCGCTCCTGGCGACAAGGCCGGATCGCAGCGAAGCTTCTCGATGGACGATATGCGACGTACCGGTGATCGCGGAATATGCTGCGGCAGTAGCAGTTTCAGCGGACTAAAGGCGGATGCTCTGCGGAACTGATTCTTGGACTGGAGTTGTCAGGATTCGGAATGCTAGGGTCGAAAATAGAGAACTCGCGCAGTGACCCAAACCAGACTCCACTGGTTTCAGTCGTAATTCCCGCCTATAACTCCTCGCATTACATCTTAGGAACCCTTGACTCGGTATTAAGTCAAACGCTGCCCAACCGCGAAATCATCCTCGTCAATGATGGCTCCCCGGATACAACTGAGCTCGAAGCTGCGCTGGAACCCTATTTGCCGCGCTTACGGTATTTCAAGCAGGAGAATCGTGGCCCATCGGCGGCAAGGAACTTGGGAATCCGTGAGGCACGGGGTCCCTATGTGGCCTTTCTTGACAGTGACGATCTATGGCTTCCACATCACCTGTTCAACCAGGTTCATCATCTGGAGCGCGATCGCGAACTCGGTCTGGTCTACGCAAACAATTCCCAAATCGACGCAGATGGATACACGCACGACGCCTTTGATCGTGTTCCTCAAGAGGGCCCGGTAACACTCGACAGTTTGTTGGCGGAGCGTTGCACTGTAAACACGTCGTCAGTCGTCGTGGTGCGCGAAGCTCTCCTGCAGACCTCGCTGTTTGACGAGCAGATGCGGCGCTGCGAGGATTTCGACCTGTGGCTGCGCCTTGCCAGCAACGGCGTCAAGATGGCCTATGAGCCGGGCGTGCAGACGATCCACCGGCTGTCGAATGGACTCTCGTCAGATCGGGAATTGATGAAGCAGGCGCGCCGGCAGGTTTACGAGAAGGTGTTGACGACCCTGCCGCTTACCACTGCGCAAAGCGCCATCGCTACCTCGAAAGTTCGGGAACTGGATAAAGAAATCGAAATCGAAGCCGCCAAGCGGCATCTTAGCAGCGGTACTTATAACGAAGCCCTGGCGGCAATCGAGCGTGCAAGATCGCTTGGGCCCGATCGCCGGCTCGGTTTCGTGGAGAGTGCTCTGCGGTATTGCCCGGCACTGTTCCGTTGGTGCTATGAACATTATGTGCACGCTCTTCACTCCCGCAAGCGCCGGCATCGGATGATGTCGGAGCCTCAACGGACAGGCGGGCTGAATCCGAAAGCGATGACGAGACCGCAAGTAATGGATCGCTGAAGCGATCTTTGTTTCGATGTTTCGATCCTACAACGGGGACTGCTACTAGACTTATGATGTACGGAATCAAAGTCGTACTGAAGTACCTGCTGGGAACCGACAAAGCCAACCGTAATTTTCGTGTTTATCGCGACGATACATTTGTTGTGTCGTATCCGCGATCGGGTAACACATGGACGCGTTTCCTGATCGCGAACCTGGTTTATCCGCAGGAAAACGTGAGCTTTCTGAACATCGAGAAGCTCATCCCCGACACCTCATCCCAGTCGAGCCGCGCGCTGCTGCGCACGCCCAGACCCCGCATCATCAAGACCCATTGCTACTTCGATCACCGCTACCGGAAGACGATCTATATTGTGCGTGACCCGAGAGACGTCGTTCTTTCCAATTACGACTTCCAACGAAAATACCGTCAGATCGAGGACGGGTATCCACTCGATCGCTATGTCGACGACTTCGTTAGCGGGCGGCTGGTGTCGGCTGATTGGGGAACGTGGCGCGAGAATGTTGCCTCATGGGTGTACACGCGTGGGCAAGAAAAGGACTTCCTCCTGGTTCGATATGAAGACCTTCTGGATGACACGGTCTCGGAGCTTGGCCGAATTGCCCAGTTTCTCGGTGCCGACGCCAGCGACTCCAACCTGAGGCGCGCAGTCGAACTGAGTTCGGCCGACCGCATGCGGAAGCTGGAAAAGCAGGAAGAGGACAACTGGATCGCGACGAAGAACCGCCGGAAAGACATTCCCTTTGTCGGCAAGGCGAAATCTGGGGGCTGGAAAATGAATCTGCCTGCAGAGTGCGTCCAGCAGATCGAATCGGCATGGGGAGATGTAATGAATCATCTCGGGTACCGCTGCGTAACCCAAGAAGCACTGCAGACGACCTAGCGGCAAATTGGCCTCAGACCCAAGATGCGAAAACGCGAAATCATAAAGAATGTCAGTTCCAGCTGGTTCAGCCTGGGCGTGAACATTCTTGTCGGAATTTTCTTATCGCCTTTCATCCTGCATCGGCTTGGCAACACCGCGTACGGGGCTTGGGTGTTGGTCTTTTCCGTTACCGGTTACTACGGGCTTTTTGATCTGGGCGTGCGTTCCTCCATCATTCGGTACGTCTCGACATATACCGCGAAGAACGACATGGAGGGGCTCGATCGGCTGATCAACACGAGCCTGGCGGGATACAGCGCGATTGGCCTGATCACGATGGGCCTGACTATCGCACTTAGCGGCATGGTCGGTTCGATTTTCCGGATGCCGCCGCACTTCGTCGGTACCGCCCGCCTGCTCTTCTTGATCGTTGGAGCCTCGGTCTCGATTGGATTTCCTGCCGGAGTTTTCGGAGGGATTCTGGAAGGCTTAGGGCGCTTCTACATAGTGAATTGGACGAATGTAGTCAGCACCCTTCTCCGCGCGGCGTTGATTGTTCTCGCTCTGAATCGTGGCTACGGACTGCTGGCTGTCGCCATCGTCACTGTCAGCATGCCGTTGCTCGCTTCCATAGTCCGGACGGCCGTGGTGTTGCACGCCCTTCCGTTGAAGTTCGGCTGGAAATATGTCAGCCGTGATGCTTTCGGCGAGATTGCCCACTACAGCAGCGCAAGCTTCATCCTCATGCTCGCATTCAAACTGCGATTCAAAACGGACGAAATGGTGATCTCCACGTTCTTGTCAGTGGCAGCCGTCACTTTCTTCTCGAACGCAGACCGCCTGGTTGACTATACGGCGGAGGTAGTGAGCAGCCTTGCACAGATATTCGTCCCCATGTCAGGCCAGTCGGATGCGAAGGGAGACAAGGATCATCTGCGCAAGATCTTTATCGCGGGCAACCGCGCGTGCGCCCTGGTTGTTTTGCCCATCAGTGCAACTCTCATTATTCTGGGAAAATCGGTACTCACCGCGTGGGTTGGAAAGCAGTACGTCGGCCCGTCCTATCCCGTGCTGCTGGTTCTGATCATTCCTTCCACATTTACCTTGGCGCAGGCCGCCTCGACCCGCATTCTTTATGGGATGGCGCGCCACAAGAGCCTGGCTTGGGTGACTGGGATCGAAGGCGTGGCCAACCTGGGATTGAGCATCTACCTGATCCGGCAGTTCGGGCTGATCGGTGATGCCTTGGGAACAGCGATCCCGTTGAGTTGCACAAGTTTGTTCTTTATGCCGCGGCACCTGTGCCGGATACTGAACGTAAGAATGAGATCGTTCCTCGTTCAGGCGTACACGTTACCGGTATTGCTTACATTCCCGACAGTCCTGATGCTTCTACTGATGCGGCATTGGTTTTTCGCCCGGACTTACCTGCAGGTGTTGCTGCAGATTGTCATTGGCATGATCCCCTATGCGCTGGGATTAACCTGGGCGATATGGACGGGACGAGTCTGGAGAGTGAAGCAGGAAGCGCAACGTCCAGCGGAAGATCCGGTCGCGGTTCCGCTCGTAGGAACAGAGAGAGGCTGAGCCGAAAATGCCCCGAGAGCACAACAAAGTGCAACGGGCTCTGGGAGCTGTCGCCCAGGCAGGGCGTGTACTTGCCGGCCGGCAACTTGCCGGACGCGGGGTGACCGTCTATCCGGACGACGTATTCCTGGTCTCGTATCCTCGGTCGGGCAATACCTGGACGAGATTCCTGCTGGGCAATTTGATTCATCAGGATGAGGCGGTTACGTTCTCGAATATCGAGTCGCGGATTCCGGAAATCTACTTTAATCCCGATCGTGCGTTGCGGGCTCTGCCTCGTCCCCGCATGCTGAAGAGCCACGAGTGCTTTCAGCCACAATATCCGCATGTGATCTACATTGTGCGCGATCCACGGGACGTGGCTATCTCGTTCTACCATCACAACGTGAAAGCGGGAAATATTCCGGATGATTATTCGATGGCGAGCTTCGTGCCGCGATTTATCGCGGGAGAGTTCGATTGCAAGTTCGGGTCGTGGCGGGACAACGTGCTGAGCTGGATTTCCGTGCGTGGCGATAGTCCCAATTTCATGATGCTGCGATATGAGGAGATGAAGCGCGACACGGCGGGAGCCCTTCGGCAGGTTATCGAGTTCTTGCAGCGATGCTCGCCCCGCAAGCTTGATTCGAGTCCAGAAGCGTTGCAGAGAGCCGTTGAACTCAGTTCTCCGGAACGGATGCGGGAACTGGAGAAGAAAGAGGCGGCCGACTGGGTGTTGACCAAGAAGACGCGAAGCGACAAGCCATTCGTGCGCACGGCGAAGGCGGGAGGCTGGAAATCAGTCTTAGGGCCGGAATCGGTGGAAGCGCTCGAGTCGGCGTGGGGCGATCTGATGCGTCGTCTTGGATATGAGTTGTCGTCGAGTCAGAAGGAAACTCCTCTCGCAGCGATCTCACATGAGGGAACCCATTCGTGAGCGAAGAACCCCTCGAACCAAAGACTTTCAAAGACGTAGTGCGGAAATTCATTCCGCGTTTTCTGTTGCAACAGCGCGGAATTATCCGGAGGCTGGGGCCCGGCGCTGGCCGGATCTATGCAGGATTGCGGCTAAAGGACGTATTGGGTATGCGAACAGAAAATGAGGCGACCGTGCCAACTCCCGCGCGCTCGTTTGTCTTCGTCTGCTTTGGCAATATCATGCGCAGCGCCATGGCGGAATTTCTGATGCGGAAAGCGATTCACGAGAATGCGCCGGAAGAGATGGAGAAGGTCCGCATCGTGTCCGCCGGATTGCACGCGACCCCGGGGCGCGAGACACATCCGTGGATGCAAGAAGCGGCGGCCGAATTAGGCATCTCGCTGGCCAGTCACCGAGCCAAGCTGCTCACCCGCGAAATGGTGGATGCAGCGGACGCGATCTTCGCCATGGACTTCCAGAACAAAGCCGAACTGCTGACGCTGTATCCCGACGCCGCGAACAAGATTTATATGCTCAGTGCATACGCGGAAGGCCCGTGGAGGAATCGCGAGATTCCTGATCCGTATCTCGGGAATCTGGAAGTCACGCTGCATTGCGCGAAGGAATTGCAGACTTGCATCCGGAACCTGTTGTCCGCGACTGTGTTCTCATCCAGCAAGCACCGACGCGCTTACGAAGAACCTTTGGCGCGACGCTGAAACCAGTTTCGCAGCCCCGCAATTCCAGGACGCAGGTCTGAAATCCATAAATCGTCGTAGCACATGCCAGGACGCCAGGGGAGTGCCATCTGCATCAGGGTCGGCCAGAATCCGGGGTAACTGCCTGGCCAATTTCGCGGACGTCCAGCTCGAATGTTGCTGAGGTGGGTCAATTCGCCGACCGCGCGTCGGCAGAGAATATTTCCGCGATAGCGAATCTTCTCCGGCGGGAGCTTGCCTTCCAGGCACCAGTCGATGAGATACCGTGGGTAATCGATGCCGCAGGCAACCGCCAAGCCGATCGAGCCCCACGGACGTCCATTGATCTCCATCAATACGAGGCGGCCGTCGGGAGTGCGCTTGTATTCCACCATCGCGATCCCTTCGAAGCCCATGCGAGTAATCAGTTGCTCGCTTTGAGAGACAACAACATCGTCGAGAGGGATGGATTTTCTTGCGCTGCTCGCTGAACCCCGCGGATCGACCTCGCGCACTCTCAGCCATTGAAACGGGATGAACGTCTTGCCATCGGCAACGAAGCACGAGAAGCCGATTCCCTGCCCTGACACGAACTCCTGGATCAGTACATCTCCAGCTTTCTCGAGGCGATCAGCGACTCTGGTTTTCAGTTCGTCGGGCGAATAGGCGTAGGCGACGGATCCGAACACGGCTTTCTGATGAATCCATCTAACTGAAAAACGATCTTTCACAACACTGGGAAACCCAATTCCCTCGCAAGCGGAGAGGTCATCGAGAGAGCGGATCAGACGAGTCTTCGGCACGCCGATGCCAATTTCCTGTGCCAGTTCAATCGTGCGGAATTTGTCAGACGCGAACTCGACCGCGGCGTGAGAAGGCATGGCGAGGCGGCACAGTCCGGCGAAGCGTTCGCGCTCCGCGGAGAGTGGACCGAGCGTCCAGTCCGTAACAGGCACTACGAGGTCAATCTGATTAGCGCGCACGAACTCGAGGATGCAATCTACAAACTGCGCTGGTTCGCTGGTGGAAACGGGATAATCGAAGTCAACGCGACAATAGCGCGAGAGTTTGGCGGCCGCAAAGATTCCCTGGTTGGCACCTACTGCGACCCAGTGACCGGCACGTCCGGCCGATCGCGTAACGGAAAGTGCCGCCGCGCTGTGACCGTCTAGAACCAGGATCCTTGCCAAATGGTGTCCGCCCCGAGCCAGCGTACGCACGCTACATTGCGCGTCCCGCGAATGCGCATTCCAGATTCCACCGAAGCCCCTCCGCCGTCTTCGTCGGTCGAATGCGTTTCAGCGAGAGCGGGTGATCTCCACAGCGAGTGACTCCGCCGTTTGTGGTCACGGCGGAATCGTATCCCACGGAGCGGCTTTGTGCCACGGTCTGCTCGCTCCAGTGCGGAGTCATCGCCGGACACGGATAAGAAAAGTGTCGGATCGGTGTTTTCAACGCTTGCTCCAGCCGCTGTTTCGATTCTGCGAGTTCGATCTTCGCCTCGTCCGTCGGGATATAGGCCATGTTCGGATGCGTCATGGTGTGAGAGCCCACAATGTGACCATGCTGCACCAAAGTTCTGATCTGTTCGTAGTTCATCATCAGAGAGCTTGAATTGCCCGGGACGGCCGCCTGCAACTGTTCCTCGACCCCGCGCACGAAGGATTCCTGCGCCGAACCGCTGAGCTGGCAGCACTCATCGCAGGACGCCAGATAAGCGCGCTCGCGCGAATCGAGATCCTGAAACGACCATGAGTTGCCATGGCCGTCAGTCCATGCCGGCAGCTTTGTCATGCGGAATGCGAAACGCAAACGGCTCGGCCAGGGCAGCTTGCGCTGCTCGATGCAATCGACGGTCACGTAAAACGTTGCGGGAACCCCGAGCTGATCCAGGATCGGCATTGCAACTTCGCAATTATCTGTATACCCGTCGTCGAACGTAACGACCACGGATCGTTTGTGTGATGGCCGGCCGGTCTTAAGGTTATCGACGACTTCCTGGAGGCTGTGCGGCTGATAGTCGCGCCGAAGAAGTTCCATCTGTGCCCGGAATTCGGATTCAGAGTGGATGATGCCTCCCAGAGAGTCAGCGTGCGCCGACGGATCGGGCATCACCGAGTGGTACATCAGAATTGCCGCACTCGCTCCCGGAGAAATTAACCGCATTGCTCCGCTGGCAAGGATGGCCCTTTTTGCGAGATCTTTCATCCAATCCCAAGAACTACGGGTCCTTCAAGCAGTGTAACCGACCGATCCGCCGGAGTGAGAACGTATGGTTACCACCGATTCCCGAAGCTTCCAGGTGTGTGCAGACAATTACAGTTTCTTACTCTCTTTCGATGGGAACTGGTTTACCCACTGCGCAAGGACTTGCACATAAACTCATTCATCAGCAGCACGCTGCACGAAAAGGCAAAGTTTAAGCGCTTATCCTTATCAACTTACAGTACAATAAGAAAACACTCACGGCACCGCAGTTGCGATGCACAAGGGCAATAATTCTTTCGTGAAAACTGGAACGCAAATAACGGGCATCGGCCCACAGCATTAGCAGTCTCGTTCTAATCCCCTCTGCACAAGTAATGGGTTTACATGCACTAAATCCAAAATCAAAGAACTATGGAGGCTTACGCTCTTGTCCGCTTCGAGTAGTCACTTGATTGCTCCGCACGGTGGTGAACTGGTCCAACTTCTTGCTTCTCCGGAAAAAGCCGCAGAACTAAAAGCCCATTCGCGGGAATGGCCGTCCTGGGATCTGACGGCGCGCCAGATATGCGATCTTGAATTGCTCATGAGCGGGGGATTTTCTCCGCTGCGCGGCTTCATGACCAAGGCCGACTACGAAGGTGTTTGTCACAACATGCGGCTGGCCAGCGGAATCCTGTGGCCCATGCCGATCACGCTCGACGTAACGGAAGAATTTGCCAAGAAGTTGACCCCGGGCAGCAGCAAGGTGGCGCTGCGCGATCCCGAGGGCGTCATGCTGGCGGTTCTGCACGTGGAAGAAGTCTGGCAGCCGGACCGCGCCGCGGAAGCTAAAGCCGTTTTCAATAGCACCAGCAAGGCTCATCCCGGTGCAAACTATGCAATGAACATTGCCAATCCGTGGTATGTGGGCGGCAAGGTCGAATTGTTGCAGATGCCGTCGCACTACGACTTCCGCACCTTGCGTTTCACGCCCGCGGAGCTTCGCAATGAGTTTGCCCGCCTTGGATGGCGTCGCGTGGTGGCGTTCCAGACTCGAAATCCGATGCACCGCGCGCACGTGGAACTTACGTTCCGGGCCGCCAAGCAGGTGGAAGCCAACCTCTTGATCCATCCTGTCGTCGGAATGACGAAACCGGGCGACGTCGATTACTACACACGTGTCCGGTGTTATCAACTGCTTGGCTCGAAGTATCCCCAAGGAACACAGAAGTTATCACTCTTGCCGTTAGCCATGCGCATGGGCGGCCCGCGGGAAGCGATCTGGCATGCACTGATCCGCAAGAATCACGGCTGCACCCACTTCATCGTCGGCCGCGACCACGCCGGCCCGGGCAAGGATACCGATGGCAAGCCGTTCTACGGTCCCTACGAGGCTCAAGAGGTATTCAAGAAGCACGAACTGGAGATCGGCGTCACGATGGTTCCGTTCAACATGATGGTCTATCTCGAAGGCGAAGACCGTTATGTTCCCGATGACGAGGTCAAGCCGGGCGACCGGGTTCTGAACATCTCCGGAACGGAACTGCGCCAGCGCCTGAACGAGGGGCGCGACATTCCGGGATGGTTTACGTACCCGGAGGTCGTGCACGAGCTGCGGCGCAGCTTTCCGCCGCGCAGCCATCAGGGTGTGACGATTTTCTTCACCGGGCTGTCCGGATCGGGAAAATCGACGATCGCGAACGTGTTGCTGACGAAGTTCCTGGAAGTCGGCGGCCGTCCGGTGACTCTGCTCGATGGTGACCTCGTACGAAAGAATCTCTCTTCCGAGCTCGGGTTCTCGAAGGAGCACCGCGACATCAACATCCGCCGAATTGGCTATGTCGCGTCGGAGATCACCAAGAATGGCGGGATCGCGATTTGCGCACCAATTGCGCCCTATGATGCGACGCGCAAGCACGTCCGGCAGTTGATCGAACCCTATGGAGGCTTCATTTTGGTGCACGTAGCGACTCCGGTGGAAGTCTGTGAGCAGCGCGACCGCAAGGGCCTCTATGCCAAGGCGCGCGCCGGAATTCTCAAGGAGTTCACTGGAATCTCCGACCCGTACGAAGTTCCGCCGGATGCGGAGGTCACAATCAACACTGGTGAATTGTCACCCGAGGAAGCCGCGCAGGAAATCATTCTGCATCTGGAACGCGAGGGCTTCATCGGAGTCAATAGCGCGGCCGCATAACAGAACCACGGGCGCCATATGGAGTTGATAGCAGCCAAAATCCTCACAGGCTTCGTCGTCGGTGTCCTGATTGGGATGACCGGCGTCGGGGGCGGCGTGTTGCTGCTGCCTGTGCTGATTTTTGGCCTGCGAGTTCCGCCGATCATGGCGGTCGGTTCAGACGCTTTATTCAACTTCTTTACAAAAATTCCGGCGAGCCTCCTGCACCTGAAGAGGGGTACGGTTCGCCGGAAAGTTGTAATCGCGCTCGCTTTGGGGAGCGTTCCGGGGTCGATCGGCGGCGTAAATCTGCTGATGTACATCCGTCACGTCTATGGCGACGGAGTGAACCACTTCATCAAGAGCGCCGTCGGCGTGTTGCTCATCATCATTCCCACTCTGTTGCTGCTTCAAAGACGAATCGAAGAGCGAATCGCGAATCGTCCTCCGACGATGAAGGGATTCGCCGGCATGGTTGTGATCGGTGGAGTCGCCGGATTGCTGGTGGGCATGACTTCTGTGGGATCGGGCAGCATCATCATGATGCTGTTGCTGCTGTTCTATAGTTTTCCGCCGAAGGTTAACGTCGGCACCGATATCGTGCATGCCGTGATCCTGACGGGAGTGACTGGATTTCTGCACTTCCGCTTTGGCAACGTGGATCCCCGCCTGGTCGTGTCATTGCTGATTGGTTCAATCCCAGGTGGACTGCTGGGATCGCACCTCGCAACTCGTGTGCCGATGCTGTGGCTGCGTCGGATTCTATGTGCACTTCTGTTGATCACCGGCGCCAGAATGTTGTGGCCTGCTTAATACAAAATTATCCAAGGACCTCATGAACTCTGCTTATTCAGACATTCTTTCCCGCATCGAAGCTGCGATTGAAGCTGCACGATCCGTATTTGCCCGTTTTACCCCAGGTCAGATCGAGACGGAATACAAGATTGGACACGATCCGGTCACTGAAGCGGATCGCGCTTTAGATGCGGTGTTGCGCGAGAACCTGCTTCGCGAGGGCGAGGGCTGGCTTTCCGAAGAGAGCGCTGACGATATGTCGCGGCTCTCCAAGAAACGCGTCTGGGTGGTCGATCCTCTCGATGGCACTCGCGAGTTCGTGCAGGGGATCCCGGAATTCTGCGTCTCGATCGGATTCGTCGAAGATGGACGCCCCGTTGCAGGAGGCATCTGCAATCCGGCGACGAATGAAACCATCATCGGCGCGATCGACGTGGGGGTTCTCTACAACGGCAAGCCCGCACGGCCGAGCCAGCGCACTACGCTGAGGGGATCGTTGATCCTTGCCAGCCGCAGCGAGGTGAAACGCGGCGAGTGGCAACAATTTCAGAGCGGGGATTACCAGATTCGGCCCATGGGATCCGTAGCTTACAAACTGGGCTTGGTTTCGGCGGGTCTGGCAGATATCACCTTCACGCTGACGCCCAAAAACGAGTGGGACGTTGCTGCAGGCGCCGCGTTGGTGGCAAGCGCCGGAGGATTTGTGAGTACGCTAGAGAACGCTCCCCTGCAGTGCAATCGGAAGAATCCTCTGCTCTCCGGCCTTTTGGCGAGTGGTCCGTTCCTCCGCGATGAGCTTTTGGCGGCGGTCCAGTCGCATCTGCCGGCTGCGCCGTCGACCAGCCGCTAAGGCCCGTCAGCACACCATATCGGTTTTACATATTGTCATGCTGAGCGGAGCCGAAGCATCCCTACCCGGGACACCGTCCTAAAGGCAGGGATTCATCGCTACGCTCGGAATGACAGCTAGTCCTCGGGCACGGTATAGCGCTGGGTCGCAGCTCTGCGAAGCGCCGTAAGGGCCCCAAGCCCGCTGACCCAGCTTTCGAACTCGATTTGCGTGCGCCCGGTGGTGTCCACAAATCGTGATAGCAGGAACGGGTTGTCGCCTGCCTGGACAAGTCCTGCATCGCAGGTTGTTGCCGAAAGTACGCCGTCCTTCTGCAACCAGGAAACGAATTCTTGCCGGTACACTCCGCTTGGATAACAGAAGTGCCGGGGCGATTTTCCAGTGAGAGTTTCGATCCTGCGCCGGTTATCGTCGATCTCGCGTTGAAACAGGACCTCATCGTCGGGCGTTCGGTGGCGATGGGTATGCAGCTGCACATCGACGCCAGCTTTCGCGATTTCAGCAATCTCCTTCTCATTCATGAGCTGCAAGATGCGTTTGGATGTGAGATCGGCGTAGTCGATCTTTAGCGCGGATGCCAGACGGCTTGCAATCTCATTCTTCTCCCGGCCCGTCAGGTTTTCGCTGGCGGCTCGTTCTACAAGGCTGCGGACGACGCGGTGACGGCCGAGTTGTGTGCTCACATCCATGTTCTGATTGAGCCCGATTTCGGGGATGGCACCCAACTTCTCACCACGCCGCTTCCACAGCATGTAAGAGCAGATCAGGTTGAACACCGGCATCGGATTATCGCTGTAGTAGGTCGTCTGATAGACAGTCACCGGAACGTCGTACTTCTTCAGCAAAGGATAGGCCCGGCGGTAGAAGTCGTACGTGCCATCGTCAAAGGTCACCGCCAGGCTGCGCGGTGGAAGATCACTGGCCTGAAGACGCTGAAGAGCTTCCCCCAGCGGCAGGATCGAACAACGCATCACTCGCAGAGTCTGCAGACGCTGCTCAAGCAGTTCGGGCGCCAGGTAGAGAGCCGGCCTCCACTGATGTTCATCTTCGAGCGATGTCCCGTGATAGCAGAGGATCAGCAACCGATTGCGCCGCCACTTGCTGTTCGCGACAGATTCGAGGATGCCGGCGCTTTTCAGGACGCGAAGCGCGGCCAGTTTCGCGTTCCTCAGCATGGGTATTCCAGCTCGGAGATAGATGAGCGCATGGGCTATGAAATGGCGTTCGCCACCACGGACGCCGCAACCGATTCGAGGTCCCCTTCAAGGCAGACTCGTTGCCACAACTCGAGATTCAGAAGCCGCCAGATGCGATTGCCATGGTCCCGGTGTCCAGCGCGATGCTCGGCAAAGATTCGCGCCACCGCATCGGGACGAAACAGCCCGCGGGCAGCCGCACGAGGCTCCGTAAGAAGAGTCTGGATCTGCTCGAGTTGCGGGCCGGCCAGCCAGTATGCCCAAGGCGTGGGGAATCCCATCTTCTTGCGGTAGATGATGTCGTGGGGCAGCAAGTCTTCGACAGCTTGTTTCAGGACGAACTTGCCAGCCATCCCCTGGATTTGGAAGTCAGCGGGAATGCGAGCCGTGAATTCGACCAAAGGATGATCGAGAAAGGGTACGCGGCTTTCCACCGACGCGGCCATGCTCATCTGGTCCTGTTTCATCAGCAACTCGATCAGATAGCTGTTCAAATCGGTATAGAGCAGGCGGTGCAGAAGCTCTCCGGAGGAACGCTCCCATGGCTCCATCGATCCGTCATACGCGGCACCCGCTGATCCGAGAGCTTCCGGAGTCAGCAAGTTCGTAAATTCGTTCACGGAAAAGGCTGAATAAAAATTGTCGAAGTAGAAGGAAGGCCAGGACGCGCCATCACGCATCAGGAATGTATGCTCCAGCTTGCGATGCAGAGCGGCGGAGAGCGGAGCCGCAGCGATTCCCTGCCGCACCCACCGGCGCAGGAATGCCGGCGACAGCGTACGGTACGTGTGGTCCATCTTCGAATTCAGAAGCGTCCAGGCATAGCGGGTGTAGCCCGCCAGGGTTTCATCACTTCCCTCACCCGTGAGCACAACAACCACACGCTCGCGCGCCAGGCGCGCCACATAGTAGAGCGAAACGCTCGAGGGCCAGACGATTGGTTCGTCTTCGTGCCAGATAAGTCGCGGAAGGCTGTCGAAGAATTCTTCACGGCTGAGGCGCACTTCGTGGTGATCGGATTTGATGTGAGCGGCAACCTGTCGGGCGTACGGCAGCTCGCTGAATTCTTCTTCGCCATACCCGACGGCAAACGTCTGAATCTTGTCGCCGCGAATTTTTGCGGTCAGGGCGGCGACGGCACTGGAATCTAACCCACCACTCAGAAATACCCCGAGCGGAACGTCGCTCATGAGGTGCGATCGAACGGCGTATTCGAGCATCTCGCGATAGTTCTTTACGTAGTAATCGCGCCCGCGCGGAATTTCGTCGACGGGAACCGTAAGGTCCCAATATCGAGTAATCTTCGGCTCGCCGCGTTCGCTCAACTCCAGAGTGTGGCCTGGCATCAGCTTGCGAATGCCGGCGTACATCGTCTCGGGGCCCGTCAGATAGCCGAAGGTGAGATATTCCGCGAGATGCCGTCTGTCAAACTGGGCCTCAATCCCCGGATAGGTGAGAATCGTCTTGATCTCGGAGCCGAAGAGAAACGACTGGCCGTCCCAGCGATAGTAGAAGGGCTTGATGCCGAGGCGGTCGCGCGCGGCAAACAGCACGCGCTTGCGACGGTCCCAGATTACGAAGGCGAACATGCCGCGCAGGTGCTTCACGCAGTCTGATCCGTATTCCTCGTAAAGGTGGACGATGGTTTCGGTATCGCTGCGGGTGCGGTACTGGTGGCCGCGCTTTTCGAGATCCGTTCTCAAGTCGGCGTGGTTGTAGATTTCGCCGTTGAAGACGATCCAGATATCGCGATTCTCGTTCGAAATCGGCTGATGTCCGGTCTTTACATCGATGATGCTGAGGCGCCGCATGGCGAGGCCGACATTTTCCTCGACGAAGAAGCCTTCATCGTCGGGCCCGCGATGCACGATGCTCCGATTCATGCGCGCAAGCACGTCTCCTTGGACACGCCAGTCGCGATTCGAAAAAAAGATTCCGCAAATTCCACACATAGAATTCTCAGCTCACACAGTCTTTACGGGCACTCGCGAACCGTTCAACAACGCTTTCCAGACATCATTGTCTACCTTAACTGCCTCGGGATCGCTCGAGATGACGTTCACCGGGTCAGTTCCGCTCAACTCGCAGCGCAACACCCGGGACTTCGCAGTCATCATCTTATGACCTTCCCACTCGACAAAGCTCGCATTGCAGCAAACAAAGGTAACCGCGCCATCACTGGCATGCTGCAAGTAGAGGAATTCCGCGTCGGTGCTCCATGAATCTATTTTCCACGGTGATCCTTCGCTGAAAAAAAAGCAATGCTCATCCGAAGCAACTCGATAGCGATATCCCACGGACCCATCCGCCTCGGACGGTATTTTCGTGAGGCTGCCTTCGACGCTCCTCTCTTCCGAAACCGGAATCAGTAGAGTTACAAATTCAGTTGGCAGTTTTGCCCGGGTGGAGAAGTGCAAGGCTTTGTGAGTTTGCTTCACTCCGTAGGCGGGAGAATGATACTGATCTTCGACTGTCTGAGACCACGCGTGCCCATCCACCGTAACCACACGAAGGCCACAACCATTGCCCAGGAAGAGACCGGATCCTCGGTTGGTCAGCCCAGGAGCGAGGTGCCAGAACAGGTCGAGGGGATATTCCCCAAAGCCGAGAACGAGATCACGTACCAGGAATAAACCGGACTTTGCTGCGAATACGTAACGACGATGGATGGCCGGGTTCGGCAAACGAGAATAGCCGTCATGGCTCCCCACGAACAGATCGAAGCTTCGTCCGGTTATCCAGCCTTCCGCCTGAACACTTGGGAGGCGCTCCCATCCGAATGGGCCACGTGGCAAGGCCTGATCTTCGCCAGCGACCGTGAGCGTGTTATGTGAATTGGTGCACCGGAAGCGATCGCGCTCCGGATTCGCGCCCACGTACTCGAACGTCCCAGAGTCCAACAGCAATTCCCGTCCGGAAGCGGTAAGAGTCAGACTGAGTGCATCCGCATGACCGTGCCCTGCGGTATGCGCGCCTTGCGGACCCGCGTCAATGACTACCTGCCACTTGCGGTCGTCGCCGGACATGACATAGAGCCCGCTGGCGCGGAACGCCGCCGAGCTGTCGGGCACAGGTCTGGTGGGAATCCGCTCAAATTCCTGAATGCCAGGCTCGCCCAGCAGCCACAGTGTCTCTTCGCGAAGGCCGCCAGCAAGCTCTTTGAAGTCGCCACGCGCGAAGAGCACGGCTCCCGTGGCCAGCGGATCGGTCATGAATCTCATACGATTGCGAGCGGGATCGAACAGGCGGCCGCCATCGTCGTCGCCGATTGCGGGCACGATGCCACCGCGCGCGAGGACCGCCAGCACATCCAGCATGCGTTCGAGCATGCGGTCGAATTCCTTCGGGACGTCGATCTGATTGACGGAGGCGAGAATCGCGGAATGCAGAAAAAAATCCAGCGCATACACGTGATAGTACGCGGACTGTTCAAAGTGCAATCCGTCGCTGCGAACCTGCCGGCCTGCCTCTTCAAGGACGATCTTCCATCCGAGGTGCTGCCAGCGCCGGGCATCGGGAATCTCCGGGCAAAGCGTGCCGATGAAGAACAACGCTACCGCTTCGCCGAGCAGATGCGTGTTGGGAGAGAAATAGGTGGAAAGATAGTTTTCGATGTGACGTCCAGAGACAGCCAGAGCACGCAGCCATGACTGGCGAAAAGTTGAGGGCGTGACTGGAGAGTCAGCCATCAGGAAATAGGTCCACAACCACGACAGGCTGCGAAATGCCACTTCCAGACTGCTGGCCCAATTAATGCCGACGGGATAAGGATTCTCAGAATGCCAGTGATGCCACTGCGCGAACAGTTCCGATGCGAACTTCGCGTCTCCGGTAAGACGGAAGGCTTTGGCCAGTGTCACGAAGTGCTGATGACGGTTCAATTCCCAAGTGACCTTGCTGTCGCCAACCTCGGCGAAGTTGAGGTACTTCACCTTGAACCAAGGCCTTCGCGGCGCTCGTTTGCCGTGAACACGATCGCTGTGCCAATCGATGTGGGCTCCGTAATCGAGAGCTTCGTAACCGAGCAGGTCGAAACGATGCTGACAGATCCGCTCGGCACGGCGGACGATCTGGCCCGCGGTTTCAGGAAACAACTCTTTCATTTTCGAACAGAGCGCCGACACTTGATCAGGAGAGAAGAAGAATCGCGACTGTACTTGCGAACTTCCGCCGATTTCTGGAGCAAACTCGGAGCCCAGTTTGGAGCGTAGCCAATCAACGCGGGCCGTCGTGCTTTGGCGAACGCGATCTTTGATCTCGGCCGGACTCATGGAACGCACGCGCTGAAAGAGCCGTTTCCATGGAGCAGGTGCCGAACTCGTCTCATCCTCCCGTGGTTGGAGCAGCTCTGTGTACATCGAATCGGTCTTTTCGATCAGGCGCTGAAAGCTGAATTCGGCCGCCACATGGGCGCGTCCGTTGGTCCCCAACTCCGAGGCAAAACCGGGATCACGCAGAAGACGGAAAATCGCTTCGGCAAGGGTGGCAGAGTCGTTCGGCGGCACAAGCAGCCCGGTCTTGCCATCCTGAACAATTTCAACATTGCCTCCAACGCGGCTCGCGATGGTCGGCAGGCCGGCCGCGAGGTACTCGAGCACCGCATTCGGGAGTCCCTCAGCCTGAGATGGAAGCACGCCGATGTCGCAGCATCTCAGGACTTGCGGCACGTCATTGCGACGGCCCAGGAAAAGAAAATGTTTTTCGAGTCCGAGTTGTGCAATCTCCGCTTCAAAGTTTTTTCTACGTTCTCCGTCCCCAGCAAACAGGAAGCGCACATCCGGAAACTCGCGGACTACTCTCTCGGCGGCCGCAATCAGCACGGCATGTCCCTTCACCTCGCTGTGCATGTTCCCGACGAGCACAATCCACTTCTCCTGGTCCGCCGCCGGCGCGAGCCAGGCGCGGTCCTTCGCGGGTTGCGAGAAACGTTCGAGATCCACTCCGTTATGGATCACGCGCACTTTTCCAGGAGCAAAATGGTCCTCCGCCAGAACAGCTTCCCGCACAGCGTTGGCATTGGTCAGGACTGCGGTGGAGAATTTCTGCAGTCGTCGCAGCCAGACTCGGCGACCGCTTTTATATAGATCGAGATGTCCCAAATCACGCTGGCTCGAGATAATCACGGGAATTCGTGCAATGACGGCCGCCGGAATGCCCAGGATGTTGGCGTACAGATCGTGTGCATGAAAGATCTGAAAACGGCCGCGCCGCAGGAATCTCGCCAGCCGAAGCATCTGGTACAAGCCGCGAGGCGAATCGAAACCGCCCTGGGGATAAAACTCGCAGACCTGCACAGAACTTCCTGTGAGCCGTTCCAGCAGCGGCCCCTGGGCACGCAGGCAACCGAGCGTGACATCGTACCGAGCGGGATCGAGTCGAGTGGCGAGTTCAACCGCCTGGACTTCGGTCCCGCCCACATTCAGGGAATCAACGAGGTAAAAAATTTTCCGCCGGGAAGCCGTTTCAGCAGGCGTAGTGTTTCGCCCGGTTTGCCCTCGTACTGAGGCAGTCGATTCCGGCACGAGAACTTCCGGGGACTGGCTGTGGCCCATTGCCTCTTCATAGTAGCGGCAAATCAGGCTTACTGAACAGAGCCGGAGAGGCCGTCATGCGCCAAAAGCCGCCACATCCATAGAATTCACTAAAACTCAATAAATCAAATGCCTTACGGCGGGTAACTGGCGTTGCTGTGCCTGCTAAGCTATCTTGGAGTTCGGATTCGAACTCACCACACAGGAGGCCAAGGAAGGAATGAGCCGGACAGTCAGCATTTTTGGATTGGGTTATGTGGGCACGGTCACCGCTGCCTGTCTGGCGCATAAAGGGAATCGAGTCACGGGCGTGGATTTGAGCGCGGCCAAAGTGGAGGCCATGGACAGCGGGCGAAGCCCCATTGTCGAGCCCACCGTCGCCGAACTGATCGCCGAGTCCCAGAAAGCATGCCACCTGCACGCCACGACCGATTCGCAGAAAGCAGTTCTCGAAACAGAGATTTCGTTCCTGTGCGTGGGAACTCCGAGCATGCGCAATGGCAAGCTCGATCTGGGACATATCGGCCCGGTCTGCGAGGAGATCGGCCAAGCGCTGCGCAAAAAAGATGCTTTTCACTTGATTGTCTTGCGCAGCACGGTTTTGCCCGGCACAGCCGAGACGATCGTCGTCCCCACTCTCGAGAAAGCCAGCGGCAAGAAGTTGGGCAAGGATTTTGGAGTGTGCGTGAATCCGGAGTTCATGCGGGAAGGCACGGCTGTTGCCGATTTTCTCGAACCCTCCATTACGATCATCGGGGCTTCGGAAACATCGCACAGTCGGATTCTGCGCGAAGTTTATTCATGGGTCCCGGGCAAAGTGTTCGAGACCTCGTTCCGATCGGCCGAGATGGTTAAGTATGTCTGTAACTCGTGGCATGCAGTCAAAGTTGCATTCGCGAATGAAGTAGGAACGTTGGCCAAGAGCCTGGGCGTCGATGCCGAGGCCGTGGTCGAGATCTTTTCCGCTGACAACAAGCTGAACATTTCGCCTTCCTATCTGAAACCGGGATTTGCGTTTGGCGGATCTTGCCTGCCGAAAGATGTGCGCGCCTTGAACTATCGAGCCAAAGAGCTTGATCTCGATTTGCCGCTATTTGAATCGGTATTGCCGAGCAATAATGCGCATCTCGATCGCGCCATCGAAATCGTGCTCAACGCAGGCAAGAAGAATGTCGCCATGCTGGGATTGAGTTTCAAGGCCGCGACCGATGACCTCCGCGAGAGCCCGCAGGTGCAGTTGGTGAAGCGGCTTATCGGAGAGGGCTGCCACCTGAAGATCTGGGACGACAACGTATCGCTTGGGCGGCTGATCGGGTCGAACCGGCAGTACATCGAAGAAGTCATTCCGCACATCGGGTCTTTACTTTCCTCCGATCTCGAGCAAGTGCTGGAAAAATCTGAAGTGGTGATCATCGGAACCCGAGGGATCGACCGGAAGAAATTGGAGTCCCATCTCCGCCCGGAGCATGTGGTCGTCGATCTGGTGAACCTGGAAAAATCCCGCCGTCCCGCGGCCGGCAAAGCCTACGAGGGG